>FWPU01004913.1_pt1 | contig 12079 bp, 7 predicted proteins | sample 2228361 | NCBI WGS metagenome assembly FWPU01 (sample SAMEA103939777, study PRJEB20133) | metagenome | reverse complement strand
GGCCTTTGTCCCTTATCGACCCCTCTGTGTGCTTGGCGCAGTGGGGGCATATGATCTTCGGTTTCTCCATCGTCCCTCCTGACCCACCACCAGGACGGTATTCGCCGTTATTAAGCGTTGCGCGTGGGTGACTCCGGGGATGCGCCCCTGGGGCCGCGAGCGATTCATAGAGATAAAGCTATTGTTTGGGCAAGAAATATTCAAATATATTGGAGGGATTAATGTAGAAGAATAACTGACCGGAGGACCGAGCATGAGAGAGCTTAGTTCAGTATCGAGAGTCGGGGCGCTGATATCCGTCGTTCTCTTAGCGGCCCCAACACTCGCGGCTATTGCGTTGCATGATGGGCGCGGCCGCGGCCCAGGCCTCGACGTGTCGGCGACGGGCTTCCTGAATTTGAAGGACATAAACGACCCGACCTACCAGAAGCCCTACCCCATTGGCCAGACCACCGTGTCTGCTACCGTTAAGAACACGGGCGACGTAGCGACCTCCGGGTTCGAGGTCATGCTTGAGGTGGGCTACAACAGCACCTCAGAAACGGTTTTCTACGCCGACGCGGAGGGTGCCTCCGCGCCTCAAGGCTGGGAGGTGTTGGACCTCACCACCAGCCGGTGGCGCGCGACCAACCGGACGAGCTACTCTGGCTCGAGCTCCGCTGGGTGCATAGGGGAGGGGAAGGCGGCGGTCCAGTACGGAGCGAACTGGGAGGAGGCGATGGAGACCGCGAGCCCCGTCTCGGTCCCCACGGGCACACCGGCGCTGAATTTCAGGCACTGCTATGCGACCGCCGTTAGCCAGGACGGGGGCTACATCGAGATACAGAACAGCTCAGGCCCCTGGGAGAGGTCGGGCGCACAGAACTGGACATTCAACACGCCGGGCTACAACGACATCACTGCTCCGATAAACCCCATCTCCCAGAACGTCGACTGCTTCGGCGGCGAAAGCAACGGGTGGCTCTTCGAGAGCGTCAACCTCAGCAAGTACGCCGGTTACAGTATAAAGATTAGATTCATATTCAGCAGCAGCGGCAACTTCATAAGCTCCAGTGGATTGAGCGGGTGGTACATCGACGACGTGGTGGTCACGGACGGCGCCCAGAGCACCTTCCAGGAGGACTATGATTCCGGTATGGCGAAATGGAAGGTGTACAATCTCAGAACGCTCGGGAAGCCCGGCGGCGGGTTTGGGACGAGTTGGGGCATATACTCCGACTCGAGCCCCGCGTACAACGTCTCAAGCACGAAGTGCTTCTCCAACCGCAACCAGACCACAAATCAGTACGCCGATGGAGAGGACTCCGTCCTCACCTCCCCCCAGATTCAGCTCACAGGCTACACCCACGCCCGCCTCTACTTCCAGAGCAAGATGCAGTCACAGGACGCCACAGACGGCGGCTTCGTTGAGGCTCGGTCGAGCTCTGGGGAGTGGGTCCAGCTCAAGCCCTTCATGGCGAGCTACGGCAGCTCCATCTCCGCCACCTCCACATACGGCAACATCGAGGGTTTCAGCGGAAGCAACCCCGGTGGCAACTGGAACAGGGTCATGTTCGACCTCACCCCTTTCGCGGGTGGCCCGGTGATGGTGAGGTTCCACTTCGTCGCGAACGAGGACAACACCGTTAACACCGGCTGGCACATCGACGAGGTAACTGTGGTCGCCTGGAACCTCGTGAAGCAGGCGCAGGACAGGAAGAGCGTCAACCCTCTCGATGTTGGCGCCTCAAGCGTCGTCACGTCGATCTTCGACCTCGCCCAGCCTGGATACTACAGCCTGAGAGCCACAACCGCGCTCCCAGGGGACACTGTGCCCGGGAACAATATGGCCTATGTCCTGATTCGTGTGGAGAACGACTTCTCTTTCAGGATGGATTTCAACAGAACCAGCATCGACATCGTCCACGGCAGAAAGGGCGAGATAGGCATAACCCTGACGAGCACGGGCAACACCCTGAACGAGATCAACCTCACGCTCTATGGTCAGCACGCGCGCTGGAGAGTCAACCTCAGCAAGCCCAACCCGATATTTGTCCCCGTGGGGAACCAGGTGTCGGTTCGCATCGACATCGAGGTCCCCTTGGATGAGCGGGCCGACACCTACAGCTTCAGAGTCAACGCCACTTCCCGGAGGGACAGCTTGGAAACAGAGGAGCAGGAGATACTCGTGCGGGTGGTGAACAACGCACCGACCGCTGCTCCAGGGCCCAACATGACCACCAGGGTCTACGCCCCCCTGACATTCGATGGATCGGCCTCCACAGACCCCGACGGCGATGTGCTCTTCTATAGCTGGGACTTTGGGGACGGAGAGAACGCCACAGGTGTCAGGGTGAGTCACACCTACATCCGCGCGGGCACTTACACGGTAACGTTGAACGTCTCCGACGGGGGCCCGGGCTCCTGGAGCGTCGCAAGCCTCGATGTGGTTGTGAGCGACGACGCGCCCATCGCGGTTATATCTATAGACACCCTGCCCAACAACGGAACATACCAGAAGGGCGAGCCCGTTGTCTTCAACGGCACCAGGTCCCTGGACGAGAACGCCGAGCTCCTTCAGTTCGATTGGAACTTCGGCGACGGGACTGAGCACGGGGAGGGAGCGGTGGTGGAGCACGTGTACACCGAGGGCGGAAGGTACGACGTGGTCCTGACGGTCACGGACACCGGCGGGCACGACGGCGTCTCCGACCCATACACCATCATAATCAACAATCCCCCCACCGCTGTTATATCATCACCGAAAGACAGGTCCTTCTTCCTGAGCACAGACGAAATCGAGTTCAGCGCCAACGGGAGCAGCGACCCCGACGGCGACGAGCTGACCTACGAGTGGAGCTCCAATCAGCTCCCTGGGCTGCTCAGCACATCCGCCCATTTCACGACGAGACTCAACGTCACCGGCACACACATAATCCAGCTCAAGGTCTACGACGGCAAAGGCAGGACGAGCTACGGTCTGGCGATGGTGACCATCGACGTGAGCGAGAGGACCAATGTGGCCCCGGAGCTGCGGAACGGGAGGGTCGACCCAGCCGAGGGGGACGAGGATGTCACGATTTTCCGCTACACCGTGACCTACTCGGACGCCAACAACGACATGCCCGTCTATGTCAATCTCATTCTCGATGGAAAAGCGGCCTCCCCGCACGCGATGACAGCCGTGGACCCCCTAGACACCAACTGCACCGACGGGAAGGATTATGAGTTCGTCGCCTCAGTCCCAGGGCTGCTGAGGGGTGACGTCTACCCCCACAACTACTCCTTCGAGACCGCGGACAGCCACGGCTCGGGGAGAGTTTCCACGCCGACCTACAACGGCCCGATTGTGAGATACCTGCGCGACCTCCGTCAGGACTCCTGGATGCCGAACGTGGTCACTGGCGTGGTCTACCAGACCGGGGGCTACCGCACACCCCTCAATGGAGTGAACGTAACCCCGCCCCCAATCCCTGAGGGCAAGCTGGCCCTGGACATCTCTTTTGTCATGAACACCACAGCTCCTCCCGAGCACTGGTACTGGGCGAACCTCACAATACGCTACTCCAGCCTGGACTTCAGCAAGATAAACGAGAGCACGATGAAGGTCTACTGGAGCGTCGAAGGCGCCGCGTGGGCTCCCGTGCCCGTGTCCGGGATGGACAGGGAGAGCCGGGTGCTGTGGCTGAACGTAACGAGAGCGAATGTGCACTTCGCGGTGTTCGGCGACCCGGTGCCCACCCCTCCCAAGCCCCAAGAGGCCAAGGGCGGCGCCGGAGGCTCCCTCCTGTACGTCGGGGCGGTGGTCGCGGTGGTCGCCATCGCGGCAGTGGGCGTGGTTGTCATCGTGAGGCGCCGGAGACCCACGGCACCGCCCGAGCCGAGGTACGAAGAGACGCCCGGACCTGAGGCGGAGAGACCCGCCAGAAAACCGGCGAGGGTCGAGAGGCCTCCTGAGCCCGCAACCATCGAGGCGACGGGGGGCGAGGTCAAGATCTTCCGGCCCGCGGCCTCCCAAGAGGTGAAGGTGTTCAAGCCGGTTGAGGCTGAGGAGGTCAAGGTCTTCAGGCCGGGAGGGGAGGGAGGGGAGGAGAGCGTTAAGGTTTTCAGGCCGGGCGGAGAGGCCGATGAAGCTGAGGAGGCCCCCAGACCCAAAGTGGTCGAGTACGAGGAGACGCGGGCTGGAGAGGGCGCCGAGGGAGGGGAGGAGATGGCCAGAAAGGGTGAGGAGCCGGGGGCAGAGCCGGATAGCCAAGGGGCCGCTCCTCCGACAGAGCAGCGCGGCGAGTCGCGTGGCGGTGGGGCCAAAGGCGAGGAAACGACTGAAGAGGACTTGGACAAGCTCCTCGATGAGCTGAAGTAAGAGCCGGGCGCGTTCTCTGCTCTACCCCATCGGCCGTCTTCTCTGGACCCTGGAAGCGAGCGCTCTATAGGCCACTATGGCACAGGCGGCCACAGCGATTCCCGCCACCCAAAGTGCGGCTCCAGCCGCCGTCTGGGGGCCGGGGGCTGGCTCGCCGGAGATGTTGAACCAGGTCTCCTGGACGAGGGAGCTCTTTCCACTCGCCAGAGCCCTGACCTGAATCGAGTGGCTGCCGACGGGCAGGCCCCTCAGCTCCAGGGACCAGTTCCCAAACGGCCCGTCGTCGGGTGTGAGGCGCCTCCAGCGCCCGCCGTCGATTCTGGCTTCGGCCCCCTCGAGCTCGCCGTACCTGTTCCACGCGAGTCCCCTGACCCTCGCCGCGCCTCCTCCGAATGTGACATTGGTCACGAAGCACTGAAGCCCCGTGTCGATGGCTCCGACGTCGACCGTCCTCTCGGCCATCCTGACCGCGGCCCACGCGTCCACGACCCCCCATCCGTACTCCCGGCTCCAGAAGGGGTCCAGCTCAGGGGCGGAGGGCTCGCCCCTCCTCTCCGCCGTCGCCCTCAGAATCTCCCTCGCCACCGTGGGCGTGAGGTTGCTGTTGGCCTCGAGCATCAGGGCCACGACGCCTGCGACGAGAGGTGTTGCATAGGAGGTGCCGCTGCCCCTCGGACCGTAGCCGTTGCCCGAGCCATCGCCCACCCTGTCGAACTCCGCTTGTGTGATTCCAGTGCCCGGGGCCGCCACATCCGGCCTCAGCTCGTTGTAGGGGTCGCCGTCGCCGTTGTCTCGCCTCGGGCCGCGAGAGCTGTACTCAGCTATGGCGTCGTCCGAGCGGTCGATGGTGTCGCGGTCGTCCGTGGCGGCCACGCAGATTCCGTTGCTGGCGGCGCTCATCCCCCTGAAGCCGTCGTTGCTCGGTCCATCGTTCCCGGCGGCGTGGACGACGATTATGCCGGCCTCCACGAGGCGGTCCACGCCGGCGGAGTAGGGGTCAGAGCCGTCGGAGGAGCCGCCGACGTCCACACCCCAAGAGAGGCTGAGGATGTCTATTCCTCTATACTCATCCCCCCCGGATGGCCACTGGTGGTCCCTGTGCTCCAGAGCCCACTGAATTCCCTTGAGGGAGGCGTCGTAGATGTTGAGAGGGCCCTCGCCGGGGGCGTAGCCTATGACCGTGCCAATTCTCAAGTCCACAAGCCGAGCTCCGGGTGCGGCTCCCTGGTACCTCCCTTCGGGCGCGCCCGTGCCCATCGCGATGCCGGCGCACGTTGTTCCGTGGCCGTGGGTGTCGTCCGCGTCATAGGTCCCGTCCCTCGGGGTGAGGGGTGTCTCGGGCTTGCTCATGTCCACGCCCCCGAGCCACTTCCCCGCCAGGCTCGGGTGGCCGTTGTCCACGCCCGTGTCCATGATGCAAATCGTGACACTTCTTCCGGAGTAGCCCAGGTCCCAGGCAGTCTGGGGGCTGTACTCCGCGGACTGCTTGGCCTTGATGGCCGGGTTGGCGATGTCGGAGGCGAGTGTGGTCGGAGTGGAGTAGGTGAGGAGGAGAGATGCGAGGAGCAGGGGCCTCAGGAGCCGCGGGGTACCGAGCATCGAGCAATAAATCCGTGGGAATGTATTAATGCTTGCCGGTGCGCTCGACAAAAGCCCTGAGCATCGCGGCCGCCTCCTCCGTCGTCAGGTCGTACCAATCGCCGTATGCGTCGGCCACCGCGAAAGGGCCTCCGCTCGCCACGTCTGGGCACAGGACCTCGTCGGCCACCTCCCTAACCCGAGTGAGCGAGTCCAACGGGGCGGTGGGCACCGCGACCACGACCCTCGTCGGGCGTCTCGCCCTGACCGACCTCACCGCCGCCACCATCGTGAATCCGGAGGCCAGGCCGTCGTCCGTGAGAACCACTGTCCTCCCCTTCACGGGCGCGTGGGGAGAGCCGAACTCTGCCTCCCTCCGCCGTAGCTCCGCCATAGTCTCTTCGACAATGCGCTCTATCTCTCTCCGACCCAGCCCGAGGCGGTGAACGAGGGGTTCGTTGAGGATAGTGAGGCCTCCGGAAGTGACGGCCCCGAATCCGGCCTCCGTGTTGCCCGGTATCTGGAGCTTGCGGACAAGCTCCACGCCGATGCCAGCTCTCAGCGCCCGAGCGAGCTCGATGCCAATGGGAACTCCGCCGTTGGGCACGGCGAGCACCGTACAGGGCTGGCTCGAAAGGTGCCGAAGCGCTCCTGCGAGAGACTCGCCCGCGTGGCGTCGGTCTCGATATCGCGCCCTTCTCGCCCCGCCCCAACTCACCAGCTCACCTCCCGATTGGGGCGCGGCTGCCGCCGCCATCCCGGCCTCCTGCAACCACTCGGGGCGCGGCTGTGGAGGGCACGCCGGCGCAGTCACCGCCCAACCCTCGCTCCCCGCCGTCACCGGACGCTCCAGACTCGGCCCCCACCAGCCTCACCTCCTCCAGAACCAGCCTCTCGAAGTCCAGCCTCCTTTCGGCCGACTCTCTAACGACCAGGCCGGGGCGGCTGGGCAGGGGCCCCGCTCCCCTATCGCACAGAACGAAATAGGCCCTGCCGTCGCGCTCCAAATGGTCCGGGAGACCGGCGAGGAAGCGCCTGGCAACCGTGTGGCCGTCCGGGCCGCCACAGAGCGCCGCGTCCAGCCATGGGTCCTGGGTGAGGTCAGAGGGCGCGGTTGGGAGGTGAGGTGGGTTGAAGACCACCAAATCGAACCTCCCTCTTATCCCCTCGAACATATCCGCCCTCAGGGCCTCCACCTCCACGCCGTTCAGACGGGCGCTCGCTCTGGCGCAGCGGAGCGCATGGGGGTTGACGTCGGTGCAGACCACCCTGGCGCCCTCGAGAGCGCAGAAGACGGCCACGATCCCCGAGCCAGTGCCCACCTCCAGCGCCCTATCCCCCTCGACCCTGAGGCCATCGAGAAGGAGGAAGGTGTCCTCGGCCGGAGGGTAGACCCTTCCGTCGAGAAGAATGGCTATCTCTCGGCCCCTCACATTGAAAACCGCCCAGCCCTCGCCGCTCTCGATTCCGCGGGGCGCTTGGGGCGAGGCATTGGGGGGTCTCATCGCGCCCTCCGGTGGGGAACTCTCCGGCGCCCCCCGCTCGCCGGCAATCCTTTGGGTCCCGCCACCCTATCCCTCCGCCCCTCCGACTTTGTAGCCGCTCCCTCTCCGCCGACACCAGCGCCCGAGTAGGCCTTCGCCGCAAGCCAGAGCCCAGCCACTGTCATCGCCACAGCAAGAGCCAGGCCCACGAGGGCCGTTGGGCTTGCGCCTGTGCCATCGGCCGTCTCCAGATAGACATGGGCGCTCACGGTCGCTCTATTGCCTTTCCCGTCGAAGGCCCTGACGACGATGGTGTTGTTGCCGGGGCGGAGGGTCACCATGCCGGACCACTCCTGGCCCACAATGACGCACCTCTTCCAGTCCCTCCCTCCCAGTGAGAGCTCCACCGACTCCACCCCGGAGGGGTCGCTGGCCAGCCCCGATACCACGAGCACTCGCTCGCGCGACCTGAGGCCGGGCTGGGGGTGGAGGAGCTCCAGAAGCGGAGGCGATGTGTCCGGGGGGGGCGGGGTGTAGCGGACCCAGAGCTCCACCGTCTGCATATTCCCCGAATTGTCCGCCGCCCTCACCCGGAGGATGTTCCAGCCGAGCGAGAGCTCGAGCGAGCAGCTCCAAACCTCGCGCCCCTCGGCCCGCAGCCACTCGACACCATCGAGAGACAGCTCCACGAAGGAGACGCCGCTGGCGTCGCTCGCCCTGCCCTGGACGCTCAGCTCCGCCAGAGCGACGTCAGAGCCGTTGAGAGGGGATAGGAGCTCTATTTGGGGCGGCGTCCTGTCAGGCAGCCTGACGAAAACCACAACTGCGCTCGAGCCTATGTTGCCGAGAGAATCCTGTGCCCGGATGGAGATTGTGGCCACTCCCTCACGGACCAGGACCGCGGCTCTCCAGATTTCGCCCCCCTCGCACTTGGTCCAGTTCAAACGGTCGGTGCTGACCTCGACGAGCTCGACGCCGTGGGCGTCTGTGCACGTCCCTCGGACTTCGACGAGTTGGGCGTTGAGCTCTGAGAAGGGCGCCGGCGAGAGAATGCTTATGCTCGGAGGGAGCGTGTCCCGGATGACGAGGAGCTCCTTTGAGGCCGGGTTGCCCGCGCGGTCGAGTGCCTCGACCACAGCCCTGTTCTCGCCCTCGTCGAGGGACCAGTTGAGCTCGAGCGGCAGGCCGGGGGAGAAGCCCTCCTGGGGGACCCCGTCGAAGAGCACAACGGCCCCATTGGACACTATTTGCACCAGGACGGTTTCCGACGCGGTCAGGTGCCCTGGGGGGGGCCAGACCTGGAGCGAGGGGGGTGTGGTGTCCACTGAGAAATAGACCTCGACCAGGGCAGAGTTCCCCCACAGGTCCCAGGCCCTCACTGTCGCCCTGTGCCCCCCCTCAGAAAGGCCCTCGACCCTCAGGCTCCACTCGCTCCTCCCCTCCGCCTCGACCCAGGCCCCTCCATCCATGCTGACCTCAACGAGAGCGACACCGGCGTCCCCGCCCCTATCCAGCAGGTCCCGGGCCCTACCCCGCACAACGACTGTGGTGGAGTTGAGCTCGATTCCATCGGTGGGGAACTCGACCTCCAGAGAGGGCGGCGTGGCGTCGATCACAAGTGTGATGTTCTCGGGCCCCGAGATGTCGCGCACTTCCCAGCGCCTGTGGCCCCCGGCCGATGCGGAGAGGTTGAAGGGGCCGTGATAGACGCTCCCGTTCCAACGCGCAGTGTGGGAGACCAAGCGCTCCACCGAGACGAGGCCGCCCTCGCCGGCCTGGAACATTCCCTCCGGTCCGTCCCTAGGCCGAATCGTGACCAGGGCTCCCTGGGCAGGGCTCATGTTGTCCCAGAGAACCCTGAGCTCGAGCGGCCAGGCGAGCTCGAGGGCGCTTGAGGCGTCCTGGACTATAACGTCCGAGACGTTAAGTGCGCAGCTCAGCGCGCTGATTGTTGAGGAGTTGGTCAGGAGGGCGCTGCCCTCGGCGTTGCTCTCAAATACGCACCTGTAGAGCTCTGAGCCGCTGCGACTGGCGAGGAGACCCAGGCCGTTGCCAGCGAAGCGGCAATCGGATATCTCGGGGGAGGCCCCAAGGATGCAGAGGCCGATCAGGCAGCGCGTGAACGTCGCTCCCTGGAGGACCGCAGCCGATGTCTCAAGAGCGGGGCCGGCCAGCTCTGGAGCTGTGGCGCAGAGGCCGGCGCCCGAGACTGTGCTGTTTCGGATAACGATTCGTGAGGAGGCGAGGGCGTGGAAGCTGTAGCCCTCCGCGCCCATGCTGTCGAGCGTGGAGTTGACGAGCGCCAGCTCTCCCCCCGTCCGCACCTCGAGACCGTACTGCCCTGGATATGAGCAGTTGAAGAGCAGCGTCACGTTTTCAAGAGCGAGCCTCCCGCCCGCGCCCACGGTCAAGTTTCCTTCGAGCACGATTCTCTCGTCCCTCCTCTCCTCCCCGCTCACCACGGTCCAGTCGCGGGGCGAGGCCCCGCCCTCGCGCAGCGGCCCGGCGAGACCGGAATCCCCAGCGGATTCGGGGCCTCCGTAGTCGGCCGAAGTGATGAGCACCGTCGCAGGCAGCGCCGCGACAAAGACGGCTGCCAGAAGGAGAGCTCTCCGGGCCCCCATCGCTGCATTATTGGATGGGGGGTTATATATGGATATTGCCGAATGGGAGCCCTCCCACCCCGCAGGATTTCCGTGCTATCCATATCTCCCGACGGCAGACGGGAATGATGCCCCAGGCCCCGAACCCATCTGAATCCACCTCGCCGAGTCCGCCCCTGCATGAGCTATTTGGGCATCACGCCGCCTCCGAGGCGCACGCGGTCCGTCTTCTCCGCGTCTATCCACCACGGGACAAAGGATATATATAACATGTGTCATGCGGTAAAATACTCGGGGGCAAGGGGGGAAAGAGGGGATGGAAGAGCCTCTCTGTAATATAGAGATAAGCCGCAGCGCCAATCAGTTCGTCGCCAGGGTCCAGACTGAGCTCGGTGGCCTGCGCGAGTACCGCAGCCGCACGTTCGAGGAGATACTCGAGCAGCTCGTAATCGACCTTCAGGAAGAGTTCGAGACGGGTTAGAAGGGCTCCGAGCCCCCCACCCCAAGAGGCCATGGTTGAGCGAGCGCGGCGGGACCGTCATTGACGCCGCGCGCGCCAATTGCCTCCCCAGAGCTAGACCATGAGGCGCCCGCTCTCGAGCAGGGTCTTCTCGCCGCCGCCCGGCATCTGGGCGACCATCGTCGGCTCCATGATTATGCCGTCGTAGTGGGTCAGGGCGGGGGCGTCGTTGTCGTAGTTGGAGCCCAGAGCGATGTGGCATGTCCTATAGACCTTCTCGTCCTCCAGGACGTTGCCCACGATGCGCGCGGCGCGATTCACACCAATGCCCAGCTCGCCAAGGTTCCAGGGATTGGTGAGGTAGGCCCGCAGCTCGGCCTTTGGAATTCTGCCCTCCCGAGCCAGCCCGCGCGCCCTAAGCGCCCCTCGCTCCACGGCCGCCCTGAGGCAGCGCGCCTCCCTCCCTCCCACTATCCTGCGAGCAAAGCCGCCCTCGACATCGGCGACGATGGGCTCTTTTATCACCAGCTCCCCCCTGTCCGTGGAGACGCTCCCATCGAAGACGATTCTGCCATTGGAGGAGCCCAGCGCGGGCGAGATGAACACCTCTCCGGCGGGCAGATTCCCTCCCGTGCCCGGCCTCGAGAAGTCTCCGTCGTCCATATGGCACCTCCTTCCCTTGAGGCCGATGGTTATATCCGTTCCGCGCGGAGCGGTTATTCGCACGGAGCCAGCCCTGTCGAGGACCCTAGAGAGCGATCGGCAGTCCCTCCCCATTCGCTCATAGTCCACGGGCACTGCGCGGGTGAAAATGTCCGCGGTGACGCTCGGCGACCAGAATGAGCGGGCCCTCTTCTTGGCCAGAAGGTACTGGAAGGCGCTGTCGAGCTTCTTTCCGCGGAATCTGTAGGGCCTCTTCAGCGCCCATCGGTCCTTTCCAAGCTTGTGGCGGCTGATGGATATCAGCACATCAGGCTCGCTCCGGATGGCGGCAAGGACGGAGTCTTCGGCGAAGTCGAGCTGTGTCTTGACGGGCTGGGTGACCATGACGGGCGACGCCCCCCCGTCTGAGGCCGCTTCGTAGAGCGCCCTTGAGATCAGCTGGCCGTCCTCGTGCGGGTTGGTTATGATCAGAGCGCTCTCGCCCCTCCTGACCCTCAGCACCTTCTCAATCGCGACACGGGCGGCGCGGGCGATGTCTCTCACCATTTATAGTCACCCCGGCGCACCCCATAAGGAGCGGGCGATTAATAAAATGCACAGAAAGGTTTATGTCCACGAATCCATCAACTAATGTGGGGCCCGAAACGATGAGCACGCGCGTGGCGGTGTTGCTGGCGCTCCTGTGGGTCTCCCAGCTCTCTCTCGCGGTTTCCGAGGCGCCTGCGCGCGAGCGAGATGGCGAGGAAAACCCCTCTCCGGCCGGCGGAGGGGCGATGGGGCCGGCAGCTTGTTTCTCGGACCATTTCGTTCCGAACGCTGGACAGATTCCGCACCCTGATGTCCTCTTCCACACCCAGAGCGCCTACTTCACGGCAGACGGTGTCATTTTCAGGGCGACGGCGCCGAGGCCCACCGGCACATTGGATGCCCGGCCGGCTGGTGGGCACAA
>FWPU01011733.1_pt1 | contig 12080 bp, 8 predicted proteins | sample 2228361 | NCBI WGS metagenome assembly FWPU01 (sample SAMEA103939777, study PRJEB20133) | metagenome | reverse complement strand
ACAAGTCAGCTGCTCTACCTGCTGAGCTACGCCAGCAAATTATCTACATCTTTCAGGGAGTAGTATTTTAGCAAATATCTTTTTTAATCTCATGATTAAAATCTTTTTTACCTTTATATTTATTAATTCCCTTTTTGCTCAAAGAATTCAAGATTATAAAATTATTAATGTTGAACATGCCGATAGTACCTATCAACCTGCTAAAATTATCTCAAAAGAAAAATTCAGTTTAATCACCGATGAAATAAACAATAAAAATTTTACGAAAAAAGATTTAAACTACTCGGATTATCGTTATTCAGGAAATTTCTTCACTTTATTTCCATTTGGCTTTTTAAGAGATTATGGCTCTATCGGTCAACCAAACGAAGCTTTGTTATATGGTCAGGGTTACAATAATTTATCAATACTTTATGACGGTATATTACAAAATAATCGTCTTTTTAATTCACTTGACTTGAATTTACTCCAGACGGAAAACATAGATAAAATAGAAATAATTCCATTACCAAGAGGATTTTTATTTGGAATTAATCCAGCTGCAGTAAATTTTATTTCTAATGATTCTATTTCTTTTCCATCTTATTCAAGAGTAAGATTCTATCAGGCACCAAACGAAGAAGGAATGATTGACGCTATCTTTAGTTTCAAACCTGCTAAACACTTACAGTTCTATACAGAAATTACAAATCAAAGCACAGATCCCTTTTACAGAAATTCAGATTATAGCCTATGGCAGGCAAATATAAAAGTGAAATATAAATTTTCTGATCAATTATTATTTACAGGAAATTATTATTATACAAAAACTAATGTTCAACTTAACGGTGGTGTAAATACAGATTCTATAAAAAATACATATCCAGATGAAGAATTTAATAACATTCTCTATAACAACATACTTGCTCCTGTGAGATTTTATACAAGATATCAAAAAGTAACCCTGAACAATTTTTGTTTTAGATTAACAGGAGAGCTTATAAAAAATTTTAACTCAGACCTTGCCGTATATTATCAAAACAACTTAAATGAATTCAGACAAAACGATACTACCGGTATAAATTATCAAACTAACGTAGAAAATATATTTCACAATAATGAACATAAAACATTAGGAATTAGATTAAAACAAAACTTAAATTTTTCATCACTCAAACTTAGTTTCATAAACGATTTTGAAAAAAATTACTTTTATACTCCACTTTTAGATAACAAAAAAAATATCAATGTTTTTTCTTCAAACGCAATTTTATCATTCTCATTTCCTAATCGCATGGGTGTGGTTTCTGCTTTTGGTAAATATCTATTATATGATAAAATTTCATGCTTTGGTCTGGGTAGTGATTTATCTTTTAATATCGCTCATAATTTCAAAATTTACTTTGGTACATCTTTATTCCAAAAACCATTTAACTTATTTGAGCAGAAAGATTTATCTACATATACTTCTAATAACAAACAATTAAATAAAACAATTGAACTTAAGACGGGTTACTCAAATAGTAATATTAAAATTGATATTGGTTATTTCTATTCATCAATTTCTGATAAACCCATACCAGCAATAAAATTAAGTGAACCTTTAAGTTACGACGAAGCTATTTATTTTAAACTCAATAGAATTATTCTTAAAGGAATTAACTTATCACTCAATTTGAAACTGTGGAAGCTATTTATATCATCTAATTCAAATTACTATTACTCAAGTGATGCAATAAAAACTTTTGGTATTCCTGAATTTACAATTGCTGGAGGAATTTATTTTGTAGATACGCTTTTCAATTCAAATTTATTCTTAAAAGCAGGATTTAATTACTATGTATATGGTAAGAGGAATAGTTTATATACTGATTTTGAAAAAAATATTTCATCAACCTATAGATGGATTTTTTCGCCAAATATCAGATCAATTCCATTTATTCCTGAAAACATTTATTCATCTGAGTCTCAACTTGATTTCTTTATCTCAGGAGAAATTAAAAAAAGGGCTATAATTTATTTTGTAATAGAAAACTTTATGAACAGAAAATACTTTATAATTCCTTATTATCCAAAACAAGAAAGAGGGATACGACTTGGAGTAGCGTGGGAATTTTTTGATTAACAAAACATTATAATAAATTCTTTTTTAATAATTCAGATAAAACAACAGCAGAAGCAGAAGCAACATTTAAAGATTCTGCTTTGCCAAATCTTGGTATCGTAATTCTTTTATCTGAAATGTTAATCAATCTTTCTGTAGGGCCATTAGCTTCATTTGAAAAAAAGACTACAAATTTCTTATTAACTCTTAGGCTATAAATATTTTCTCCTGTTAAATCTGAACAATAAATTCGAAATCCATTTTTTTTCATTTCACCAATTACATCATAAAAATTTTCAAGTTCATAGAAATTAATATGAAATATGGAACCAGCAGATGCTCTTATAACCTTTGGATTATAAACTTCTGCACAATCAGCACTCAGAAAGATAGTTTGCACACCAAACCAATCACAATTACGAATAATTGTTCCAAGATTACCTGGGTCTGAAATATTTTCAAGTGCTACAATAAAATTTTCTTTAACAATACTATCGAAAGAATAAATTTTTTTAGGCATTTCAAATACGCCAATTATACCTTGAGGAGTCCTGGTATCGCAGAATTTTTCAAATAGATTTTGGTTTACAATTTCAACTAAAATTCCCTTTTTATGAATAATATTAATAAATGAATTTTTTTTTTCTGCATAAGAATAAGAAGCAATAATAATATCACAATTATAATTCGAATTGAAAGCCTCATTAATTAAAATCTCTCCTTCAACAATAAACTTATGATATTCTTTTCTATACTTTTTTTGAAGTAAAGAAGAATAATATTTTATCTGATTTTTTGTTAACATAGAATAATAATTTTAATGAAATAAAAATAATCAGTATTGCAATGATATAGAAAATATTAGTAGATTTGTAAAGTAATTTTTAATACATGCTGGCGTAGCTCAGCTGGTAGAGCAGCTGACTTGTAATCAGCAGGTCGGGGGTTCAAATCCCTTCGCCAGCTAAGGAAGCCTGGTTAATAAAACCAGGCTTTTTTTATTATGTTAATTGAAGGGGTAGTAAATTAAATTAACTTAACAAAAGCGAATACAAAAACTTTGAAAATAGCTCAAAAACGAAGAAAAATTTTTATCCCCCCTCAAAAATTTTCGAAAATTTTTATTTTTCTAAAAAACTTTCAAAATGAGCTAAAAACTAAACTTGAACCTCCCGGGGTTTTTAAAGAAAATGAGGTTTGAGGAAAAATTTTTTAAGTAAAACAAAAAAATATTTGATTTTAATTAAAAATCGCAATATTATGCATTCAAAGTCAACAGTATGCATCGAGCATAGTGGAATTGAGATTCTTTCATTTATAATTTTCTTGTCATCTTCATCTATGTATGAATCGAACTCCCTACTATCGTCGGGACAGGCTGTAGTGGAATTGAGAGTCTTGCGAGCGGTTTTCTCTCTTTTCTTTTGTTCTTGGTATTATCGAACCCTCAACTATCCTCTGAACAAGATCTAGTAGAATTGAAACGTTATTTAATCGGAGAGAAATTTATAAAAATGACTCGTTAATTCTTTTAATGAATTATAGATAAATCAAAGCTGTAATGATATTTCCAGAACAAATGGAATCGCAATTAGTTGGGATTTTATTTCTATGGTGAGATGATATTAAGTAGATTTAATTTTATGTCTATATATTAAGCTCAACAAATGTCAAATTTCAAAATAATTTCAATAAGACTTTCAATATATTTTTTTTAAAGCCTCTCAAATACCATATATAATTAAATTCTGATGATCAATATCGAGTATATTTATCTGTGAAATCTCTGTGACTGCTTAGAATTTATTTTTATCCAAGCGTACACAGAGATTCACAGAGTTGTTATCTAATTTGAAATTTAATTACAGGTAATTATTAATTTAATTCAAATCTATCCAGCATCATCACCTTATTCCAGGCTGCCACAAAATCTTTAATGAATTTTTCTTTATTATCTGGACAAGCATAGACTTCTGCAACTGCTCTGAGTTCAGAATCATGTCCAAAAATTAAATCGACACGCGTTGCTTTCCATTTTAACTTTCCTGATTTTCTATCGTAACCTTCGAATTTTGTTTTCTTATCGTCAACTGCTTTCCACTCTGTACTCATATCAAGCAGATTTACAAAGAAATCATTAGTTAATGTTTCTGGTTGATCTGTAAATACACCGTAATCTGAACCATCGTAATTAGCTTTCAATGTGCGCATTCCGCCAATTAAAACCGTCATTTCAGGTATTGTAAGAGATAGTAATTGAGCTTTATCAATTAATATATGTTCAGCACAGCTTGCTACACTTTCTTTTGCATAGTTACGAAATCCATCTGCTAAAGGTTCAAGGTATGAAAATGAATTAATATCTGTTTGTTCTTGTGTTGCATCCATTCTACCCGGTCTAAAAGGTACACTAATATTATAACCTGCTTTTTTTGCTGCTTCTTCGATTGCAGCACAACCTGCAAGAACAATTAAATCGGCAAGAGATATCTTTTTACCATCTTTTTGTGCAGAATTAAATTCATTTTGTATTTTTTCCAGAACATTGAGTACTTTTTCTAACTTAGGTGGATTATTTACTTCCCAATTTTTCTGTGGTTCTAATCTAATTCTTGCACCATTTGCACCTCCCCTTTTATCAGAATTTCGATAAGTAGATGCCGAAGCCCATGCTGTGGTAACTAATTCGGAGATTGATAATCCAGAATCCAAAATTTTTTTCTTTAATTCTGTTATATCTTTATCATTAACTAATTTATGATTTACTTTGGGAACAGGATCCTGCCAGATTAGATCTTCCTTCGGGACTTCAGGTCCAAGGTATCTGGATTTTGGTCCCATATCACGGTGAGTAAGTTTAAACCATGCACGTGCAAAAGCATCTGCAAATTCTTCAGGGTTTTCGTAAAATCGTCTTGATATTTTTTCATAAATCGGATCGAATCGAAGAGCAAGGTCTGTTGTTAACATACCAGGTAAGTGTTTTTTTGATGGATCATGAGCATCTGGTACTACAGACTCTGCATATTTTGCAGTCCATTGATAAGCACCCGCTGGGCTTTTAGTTAATTCCCATTCATATTCAAAAAGATGTTTGAAGAAATCATGGCTCCACTTAGTTGGTGTTGTTGTCCAAGTAAGTTCAGGTCCACCAGTTAATGTATCAGGTCCTTTACCAGATTTATAATTATATTTCCATCCTAAGCCTTGTTGTTCTATATCAGCAGCTTCAGGTTCTTGTCCCATAAGTTTTGGATCGCCTTGTCCATGAGCTTTACCAAAAGTATGACCACCTGCAATAAGAGCTACTGTTTCTTCATCATTCAATGCAAATCTTGCAAAAATTTCTCTTATATCTTTAGCAGCTGCAACCGGGTCGGGTACGCCATTTGGTCCTTCTGGATTAACATAAATAAGTCCCATTTGAACTGCAGCAAGAGGATTTATTAATTCTCTATCTCCAACATAGCGTTCATTATCAGCAAGCCATTTTGTTTCAGAACCCCAATAAATGCTTTCATCGGGTTCCCAGGCATCTTCTCTTCCACCACCAAAACCAAATGTCTTAAAACCCATTGATTCCATTGCAACATTGCCGGCAAGAATTAATAGATCTGCCCATGAAATTTTGTTTCCATATTTCTGTTTAATGGGCCAAAGAAGTCTACGTGCTTTATCAAGATTTGCATTGTCGGGCCAGCTATTTAAAGGTGCAAATCTTTGAAATCCGCCATTTGCGCCGCCTCTTCCATCAGCCATTCTATAGGTACCTGCTGCATGCCATGCCATTCTTATGAATAAAGGACCATAATGACCAAAATCTGCCGGCCACCAATCCTGTGATTGTGTCATTAATTCTTCTAAATCCTTCTTAAGAGCAAAGTAATCAAGACTATTAAAAGCATCCTTATAATTATAGTCTTTATCCATAGGATTGGATAAAGAAGAATGTTGCCTTAGTATTTTCAGATTTAATTTATTCGGCCACCAATCTTTATTGGTTGTTCCAAATCCACTCACACCAATATTGTGTGGAAATGGACACTTGCTTCCATTATTTGAATTGTTGCTCATATAGCACCTCAATTTGTTTTTACTTCTTATTAAAAGTTATTTACGATATGACTATGAAATTGTCTAAAACTATTTTTCATATATCATCACATAAATCTATTAGCAATTTCCACTAAATTTTTCTATAAATCAAATCAATAATTTTTATATTATTATAGATATTTTTTATAATTAATTATGACTTTAACACAACTTGAATATCTAATTGCAGTCGAAAAATACGGCAGTTTTTCTGTGGCTGCCGAAAAATGCTTTGTTACTCAACCCACTCTAAGTATGCAGATTCAAAAACTCGAAGAGGAACTTGGTGTAAAAATTTTCAAAAGAGATAAACAACCTATTGCATTAACAGAGATAGGTAAAAAAGTAATCCAACAGGCAAAACAAATATTAAAAGAAAAAGAAAAGCTTAACATTATACTTCAAATTGAAAAAGGAGAATTTATTGGTACTCTAAGAATTGCCATCATACCTACAATATCTTCTTACTTGCTGCCTATGTTTTTAAAGAATTTTACAAAGAAATATTCAGATGTTGAATTAATAATAGATGAAGTTACTACAGATGAAATATTGATTGGTTTAGAAAAAGGTAATTTCGATCTTGGAATAATTGCATTAAGATCTAATAATGGCAATTTCATAACTGATACACTTTACTTTGAACCATTTGTTGCTTTTCTTCCTTCTAATCATAAATTATTAAAAAAGAAAAAATTAAATCAGGATGACCTTAATGTAAATGATGTACTTTTATTAAAAGAGGGTCATTGTTTAAGAGAACAAACACTTGCTATATGCAGAAGTAGTGAACATAATTGGTTAGAAAAAAGCAATAAAGTTGTATTTGAAAGCGGTAACTTAGAAACTTTAATAAAATTGGTAGAACAAAAATTTGGAATGACACTACTGCCCTATTTATTATTACGCTATATAAAAAGCAAGAAAAAACTCAGTCAAATAAGAGAGTTTCATAATCCTGTACCGAAACGAGAAGTTGGTTTTGTCTATACAAATACTTTTGTCAAAACTCATCTACTAAATGCATTAAAGGAAGAAATACTAAAGGTTATACCGGACGAATTGAAATATAATAAAGGTGGATTGATCATCCATTAATTAAAATGGATATAAACTTTATTAACACTAAAAAGGTAATGATAATTATTAATTACCCAACTGATAATCCAATCTTAAGAAAGCTTTACCATTAGGTAATGGATATAATTCATATAATAATTTTTTAAACTTTTTATTACATAAAATATTATCGAAATAATTTATATCAACATCGTGATATATATCTTCAAGACACTTAAATCTATCTGAATATTTCGTTCTACTTACAAACGTATTCTCATTATTTATCTGAATTACAGTTGAAAGAATCCCCCCCTCATTCATTACCTTTAATAACTTTGTAACAACAGTTTCTTCATCAACATATTCAAATACTAAGTTAGCAATAATTAAATCTATTTTTGTTAATTCTAACTCGTCTTTATTTAAGTCCATTAATATGTACTTTATATTTTTATAAGGAAACCTTTTCTTGCAAGCTTTTAAAAATTTTTGATTAATATCTATTGCATATACGTTCTCAATCTCGTTGCAATATTCAAGTCCATTTCCACCTGCTATACCTAAAAATAATAAACTCGAAGGATGATAATCCTTAATTTGTTTTTGAGTAATTATATTTAATTTTTGTAGTTGAAATACCGCAGGATCAGACATGTGCTTTTCATAATCATTAAGGTCAATTTTTTCCCATTGATTTATCATTATAAATCTGATTTATTTAAGCAAAGTTAATGTAAAAAATTTATTTTTACTAAAATTGTTGCTATTCGAGAAAAAATTAACACTCACTTAAATACAACTGCTTTTTATCCTGCACTCTGGAATATTGATTATTTCCCATTTACTCATCTTTTTGTAACTTTTATTTAATAAAATATCAAAAAGAAAAAAGAATTTTAAAAGTTTCATGTTTACTTTACATTAATTTTAGAATTAGTAAGATAGTGGTCAAAAAAATCTATTCACTTCAAAATTATCTAACATTATTTTTTAGAAAAATTAAATGTTGCATTAAATAATAATATGACTTTAGATTGGTACACAATTAATAGGCAATACTTGCACAAAAAAATTATTCTTGTAAATTAGAAATGTAAAAAGGGGGTAATATGAAAATTAAAGCAACAGAAAATGGTCCTTATTTATTAGAAATAAAATCCGCTAAAATTATAAAAGAAGGAAAAGAAGAAAAAATTGAAAAATCTAATATTGCATTATGCAGATGTGGCGCATCTTCTAATAAACCATTTTGTGATGGTTCACATAAAAAAATAAATTTTAAAGGTGATACCCTTGAAATAGAATTAACGTAATAATTTTATTATTGCAAATTATATACTATCAAAAAGATTAAACATTTAATTAGAAAATTTCAATTCGATATTAGCAAGTTAGTCAATGAAACTAATTTGATTATTTAATTTTTTTAAGAAAAACGAAAAACAGATTTATCACAAATATTTTTCTTTATTTTATCATTTAGCAGTGCTAACAAAGTTTAACAAATTTGTTAGTAATAATTAAAAAAGTTCTACTAAGTGGAATTAAATTAATTTATAATCTGAAAGGTAGTTTACGGAGGCGTACACCCGTTGCATTAAAGATTGCATTACCTACTGCAGGAGCGCAAGGACCAATTACAACTTCGCCCATTCCACCTACACGATAAGTATTTTGTATTATATAAGTTTCCACCTTAGGCATTTCAGAAAAAGTTAATATTGGAAAATCATCAAAGTTACTTTCAGCAACACTTCCTTCTCTAATAGTAATTTCTCCTTTCAGTGCAGCAGATAAAGCAAATGCAATCCCGCTTTCAACCTGTTGTTCTACAATATCAGGATTAATTACAATACCACAATCAACGGCACAAACAATTTTATCAACTTTAATTTCATTATTAGAATTAACAGACACTTCAGCTACCTGGGCACAATAACTATCGTAACCAGAAAACAAAGCAATCCCTCTTCCTTTTCCTGATGGTAATTTTTTCTCCCAGCCAGCTTTTTCTGCTGCAGTTTTCAATACATTTTTCAATCTTGAATCATCTGGCAGTAATTTCATTCTAAATTCAAATGGGTCGCACCCTGCAGCATAGGCCAGTTCATCAATAAAGCATTCGGCAGCAAATGGATTTTGTGAATGATAAACAGAACGCCAGTACCAGATTGGTACAGGAATATCCACAATCGAGCCACTCAATTTATAATTTTTAATCATATAATCTTTTTCAATAGCACCCCCCATTATATCATATCTTTCAGGTTGGAGATTAACTCCCCAGTTCTGGCTTGCAATTGATGGTGCTATAACATGATGAGAAAATGAATAGATATTTTTATTATTATCTACAACACCTTTCAAATGATGTAAACTTACAGGTCGAAATCGATCATGTTTAATATCATCTTCTCTTGTCCAAGTAACTTTAACAGGTTTTCCTATAATTTTTGTTAATTCAGCTACTTCAACAACAAAATCTGTATGGAGGCGTCTTCCAAAGCCTCCTCCCATATATGTTACATAAACAGTTACATCTTCATCTTTCAATCCTAAAGCTTTTGCAGCAGCAGAACGTGCATCCTGAGGACTTTGAGTGGGAGCCCAGATTTCAACTTTATTGTTTTCGAATTTTGCTGTACAATTCATTGGTTCCATAGGTGCATGAGCCTGAAAAGGAACTTCATAAATTGCTTCTATTATTTTATAATTACTTCTATCAGGTGGTTCAATTTTCCCTTTTTCTTCAACTGTATGCCCCTCTGTAGAAAGTTTCTCTTTTAACTTATTAGATATTGATTCTGAATCAAGATCTTTATGTAGTGAAGGAGTCCATTCAACAGTGAGATTTTCTACGCCACGTAATGCCTGCCATGTAGATTCTGCAAAGACAGCTACTCCATTAGAAACTTGTTTAATATCTATAACTCCATTAAGTACTTTAGCTCTATCTGCATTAAAGCTTTTTACTTTCGAACCAAAAGTAGGATTCCTTTTAATAGCAGCATATACAAGTCCTGGTAAAACAACATCAATACCATAAACTGCTTTACCAGTTACTTTCTCGGGCGAATCTGTTCTATGGAGTCTTTTACCAATAATTTTATAATCTTTAGGATCTTTCAATTTAACATTTTGAGGCACTGGAAGTTTAGAAGCATCTTCTACCAATTGGCCATAGCTCAACTTTTTATTATTTAACTCATTAATTACAAATCCATTTTCAGCTTTGCAGTCAGAAGGATTAACTTTCCACTTTGCAGCAGCAGCTGCAATTAACATTTCACGAGCAGTTGCACCAGCTATTCTAAAAGGCTCCCACGACCTTCTTACACTTGTACTCCCTCCAGTAACCTGGTTACCAAATTTTGGATCTCCCTCAGCCTGTTCAATTCTAATATTTTGTAAATCAACTTCCAATTCTTCTGCAATAATCATCGGTAGAGCAGTTCTAACACCCTGTCCCATTTCCGAACGATGTACTATAACAGTTACTATTCCATTAGAATCAATTCTAAGAAATACGCTTGGAGAAAAAATTTTGGGTTCATCCCCTGCTGATGCAAATAAATCTTTAATAGGCATAAACGTAGCAAGATACAAAGCTGAACTACTTAGACTGAATACTTTTATAAATTGGCGTCGTGTTTGTTTTTTATTCATCTTTCTTCAATTACTTTTTTAATGGCTTTTTTAATTCTATTATACGTACCACATCTGCACAGTACTTCATTCATTGTTTCTTCGATTTCTTTATCTGATGGATGAGGATTTTCATTTAGTAATGAAGTGGCAAATATAATCTGACCAGGTTGACAATATCCACATTGTGAAACTTCAACATCAAGCCATGCTTTTATCAATTTATTATTTTTATCAGATGCAATTCCTTCAATAGTTATTATGGATTTATCTTCTACTTTTTCGATTGGAATAGAACAAGATTTTTCTGCTTTTCCATCAATTAAAACTGCACACGAACCACATACACCAATACCACAGCTATATTTAGTTCCTTTAAGATTAAGAATATCACGCAGAACCCAAAGTAGTGGTGTCCCCTCTTCTACTTCTACTTTTTTCTTCTGTCCATTTACATTAATTGAATAAACAGGCATTTTTGATAATGAATTAAACTGTTCTTAACCTACAATTTTTGATTCAGAAAATCAAATTTAAAATTAGATCTATTAATGTTGGCTTAAGTCATTATCAGTCACTTCTTTGCAGTTAAAAAAATTTACAAAAGAGTATAAGATAATCTCAATAACAATATTTACTATAATTCATACAAAATTGATTACTAAAGAAAATAACTGATAAAGTTTGTAACTACTATTATTATAATAATTGAAAAAGTTCTATAAATGAGAAAAAACTAGAAACTATTAAAGTGGATAAAAACACTTTACGAAATGGAATAACATAATAAAGTTATCAATCAGTTAATCTTATAATTACATTCCAAAAGAATAAAAGCAAATATTTTTTTATTTTAGTTATTAAAATCATATAGATCGACAGTTGTTAAATTTTATAGTCTACAATTTTAAGAGGGAATATATAACTATTGAAAAACAAACAAATATTCCATTGTAATAATTTTTATTAGGATATAAAATGACAAACAGAAATTCAAACGGCGCAAATCTTGGTTTTGAACAAAAACTCTGGCAGGCTGCAGATAAACTGCGTAGTAACATGGACGCAGCAGAGTACAAGCATGTTGTGCTTGGACTGATTTTCTTAAAATACATTTCCGATGCCTTTATAGAAGTTTATGAAGAAATAAAAAAAGATGCTTTATCTGACCCTGAAGATAAAGACGAATACATAG
>FWPU01011731.1_pt1 | contig 12082 bp, 14 predicted proteins | sample 2228361 | NCBI WGS metagenome assembly FWPU01 (sample SAMEA103939777, study PRJEB20133) | metagenome | reverse complement strand
GATCGGCGCCCGCGCCTCTGGCCCGGCGTGCAAGGATCTTCTCACGCAACTCGAAGGCCACGCGCCGAGCGCACGCTCTTTCGCCCGGCGACGTGCTTCCGCGCGTTCGGTTTCCGTCAACTTGCCGTCTTCACGCCCGCGCTTTATCTCGCGCACATAGGTTTGGTAGGTCTCTTCTACGGCGGCCTCCAGCAAGCCCATGGCTTCCGCGAAGCGCTCGCTGCGGCGGCTGCGGTACCACTCCGACGATTTGAACACCGCCCACAGCACGGCCGCCACGGGCAAAAGGCTTTGCATTACCGAGGGCAACATTAGGCTCCATACGTAATTCATCTTCGTACTCCCGATGTAGGGTCATCCTGCGGGGGTAAACTGCGCGTCGAGGCGGTTGTCCGCATGGATGTGCCCGTCCTTGTAATCGTCTTTGACAAAGCGGAAATGCCTTCGCGCAATCCGTCCGAGGTCGCGCGCGGGCACCCGTTCGCCGTTAGCGCGCCGTGCGTAGAAATCTACGGCGATGCCGTGAAAACACGGCAGATGTCGCGAGGTACGCGATACTGCACCGCCGTTGTCAGTCCAGCCCAGCCGACGCGCCATCGCCTCATTTTCCTGCGGTGTGCGCGTACTGCCGGTGATGAGTATCTGGATTTCTTCGCCGTACTCGCGGCATAAATCCCGGCGTGTTTTCTCCAAACTGAGCAGCACGGATTCGTGAACCATTGCGAAGCCGTCGGAATTCTCGAATTCGTTCAAACAAAAATGACTGACCGGCACTCCGTCGAGGTATACCAGCAGGCGTATGCGGTTGCGACCCTTGCGCCATGCCTCCGACTCGGCCGGCCCACTGTGTGATGGAGGAGTAGACATTGCAGCATCCTTTGCGGTGTGCAGCGTAGGAAAATGCGCGGTCACAGAAAAACACGACGGTCTACGATGTAGCCCTGGGTACCATCGTCAGCGGCCAAGATACGGTCCGCGCCGGGTCGCATGAAGATGTGGGCCAGCGCCAGACAATCGGGATCGGCGGTAGGTGCGCTGGGTGCGGCGGACTCCACCCCTACCTTGAATGACACGCTCCATGTGCCCAACACGGCCTGCACCAGGTCTATCCTCGGAAACACCGCCGGACTCGGAAGATTCGCCAGGGTCGTGGCGTTACTGAGTTTATACGGCGCCTTGCTAATGAAGGCGTATCCGGGCAAAACGCGGACACTCAAGGACACCGGACTCGTCGGCGTAACCTGTAGGTCATTGCTCGTAAAGCCGCGTAGTACGCCGTCGCCACCGCCCCAGGCATGCGCGAGATAATAAAACACGAGTTCAAACGCAGAGGCGATATGCTCATCCCACGTGTTCAATTTCGCCGAAGCCACAGGCTTTTCTTGATACGCCCAAAGAGTGCGAGGATACGCGAGGCCTTTAAGCGCCATGGTGTTTTCTCCTTTCGTGTCTATGCAGTTCATGCCGCCGCGTCGAGGTGCGCGGGTATATCCAAGCCCAAAATGGGGTCATCCAAGCCCAACGCGCCGGAGGGTGTGCTGATACCCGCGCCGAAACGCAACACGGTCAGCGGATCAGGCACCGAACGCAACGGGGATATCAATTGGAACCGTGTTTCTACACGGTCTCCGTAACAGCGGTAGGTAGCGCGGTACACGCGACCCGCCAGTGCAGACCGGCCGCCGGGCATCCACTCACCCACCGCCCTGCCGTGCAATCGTTTCAGCGGCGCCCCGCGAATCTCGATGAGTTCGCCGACTCGTATGCCTGTTTCGAGTGTGTAACAGGTAAGTTCCGCATCGAGGCTGCGGTAGGCCACATCGTTTAGCAAGCCCTCCGCGAACGCATCTCGGTCAGCCGCTTCCGTAAAAGCCCAACCAGCAATGTGCGCTGCGCTCACACCGTATGCCTCGATGCTGTCCGCACGCGCATATGTACTCGGCGGTTCTTCGGGATACGGGGCTGTGTGCATTACTAAGTAATTCGCTAAGGGCGTTCGAGCGGCGCCGAATCGCAGGCTGTGCCGGCGCGGATCGTAGTACACAACGCGGTCGAGATGGCCGGCGTCCCGAATGCGTACTACACCCGAAGGATCGAAGGTTACGGCACAACGACCGACGTATCCCAGCATGAGCAATGCCGTATCTAACTCCCCTTCAAAAACAAAGTTCGCCACGGGTGTAGGATTGGGATCCAGGCTTGCGCGAGTGCTCCCGGCGTAGCTGAAGTAATCCTTAATGCGCATTTCCGGGGCATGGTACTTTCCATCGGCATACAAGTAGGGGTCTGCGACTCCCTGCTCGATCACGGCGGCGTTGTACGACATACCGCCACCGAAAACCGTAGCCACATACCGCCCATAGGCATCCACACGATCGTCATAAATCCCGTTGGCGTCGCGGTGGGGGTTGAGCTCGATGTAGGCGATCCCGTGCGCGGCAAGCAGCTCTGACAATGCCCTGCGCGCTTTTTCCGCCCGGCGCGCATACCCACTCCGTGCATATTGGGCTGGAGTCCACGTACGGACCTCCGGGTGCCGCTGGACCGCGTGATCATTCAGCGATGTCTCCTCTGCGTCCACCCCGAGCAAACGCAACGGAGGCCATGTTGCGCCGTCCACCCGTACGCCGGCGATCGTGTCGCCGTCCAGGGCGTGCGCTTCGGTAGCGTCTATTCGCGAGGCGTCCACCCACGTGCCGGTGGAAATACTACCTACCGCCAAGGGGTCGTTTACCGCCTTTCTGGCAAGGAACTTCTGATATTCGCGCTGAGCGCCGTTAGGAAAATTTTCATGTTCTACAGCGACACGCCACGCACCTATGCTGTTTTGGACGAGGGCTTCCGCGATATCCGACACTGTTCCGCCGCCTTCCCAGCTAACCGTGGGCATGGCTTGGGATTCTTCGCGCGCCTCGAAGGCAAACACCTCGTGAAAATTCACGTACCGATCGAGAATCAATCGGCGCATGTCGCCCCACTCCGGGCGCGTAGCGGCAACGGCCGCCTCGGCAAACACTTTCCCGTCCAATACGACGCGCACCCGTACCCCCGGCTCGACACCTTCGCGCAGCTCCGGCAGCAAACCACGAACCACGCTGCTGTACGGGCTCATGCTGCAGTACGCCTCCAGCAACGGCACGGCGTTGTAACGGGCTATGCAACGATTCCCGGCGTCCAACACATCAATACGGTACGGCATAGTAGGTATTTCCTGAAATGCCCGGTAGCGGGTTTAATCTTGGAGGGGATCGAAACCGGTAGTTAATACCAACGATGGCGGTAGCGTACTTCCATGAGCACGGGCTCAGTGAGCGCTTCCGCGCACGTGAAGGTAAGTACGCCGGAAGGCGTCATGATTTCGGGAAATTCACCTGTCACGTAAAGCGTAACATCATCCCCGTCCAGGGTTACCCGTCGCGCCGAAGCATCCAGACGCAGCACAGTACCGGCGGGCACCGTTCCGGTATACGTCAACGTGCGGGTGCCGTCGGACCAGCTCGGCTCCGTCCATTCCGCTGCACTTTGCGCAATGCACACGGGGAGCGCGCTCGCATTACCCACCGTAGCGAAGCTGCGGGACACGGGTGCGGCACTCACCGTCCACGTCTCGGCGTGTTCCGCTTCGCTGTACTCAAAAATGTCGGGCACCTCCAGCACGAGCGTAAAGCCGGAGAGCCCCGCGGCGATGCACGGTTCGTGGAACAAGCGGGCACGTCGTGCCCACAAAACACGACCGGGACGCAGTACCACGGCCAACTGCGTTTCAAAAGAACGCTGTACCAGCTGCTCCATTTGCTGCTGTAGCTGCGACAACGTTGTTGCCGGTAGCAGACCGCTGACACGCAGACGGCGTGCGTCGCGCCCACCCACTTCTTCGTACTCCTCCCGAACCGTTACCATCGTTTCCGGGAGCGTCACATCACCGATAACCATAGCGCGCCACCCCTTGTCTCTCGTTCAGCTCTGAGATTCCGTAACGACCGCCCCCGCGCGGGGAAGCGGTGACGTAAACGGCTCCAACAAACGCCACGCTCTTTTCTCATACTGCAACGCGGCCGACAATAGCGCACTAAAGCGCTGGTGCGTTTCAAGCCGTTGGCCACCCACGGTCACCGTGTAGCGTGTAGCCGCTTGGTTTGCGGCGAGGCTCTCTAATACCAAGGCCGCCGCCAAGACGGTCGCCGCATGCACGATGCGGACATCCAGGGGCTCCAGCAACGTGTCCGCACGAAGCCGCGCACGCAGCATCGCCTCGGCTTCTTCTAGCGCTTCGACAACCAGCGACGTCGGCACAATCTGCGGATCATCCACCGCAAGAACCCCGCGCACCGCTTCTTCCGAGGTAAGCATGACCCTTCCTTCCTGTAATTCACGTGGGAAAAATTCTTCAGGGGCGGGGCGGGCATACCTTCACACCCACCCCGCCGGAGACCTACACCGCCACGGCTTTTACGTCCAGTCGGAACGCAGGACGATACGCGCTTTATCGTAGATGATCGCGAAATCGGTCACTACGGTCACGTATGTGCGGTCCCACTGCTGATGGATCAACTTATCGCTCTCCACCAGTAAGTCTTGCTCCGTCAACTTTTGCACGGCATAGCCGGCATCGAGCACGGTCAAGCGATTTTCGGGGTGGTCGGGCATCGGCACCAACTTCACGCCCAGAGGCGTGGGCAGGTTGCCCGTCTTCGCAAAATCAAACAACGCACTGTCGCGCAGCTCAGGCAGATTTAACAGCTCGAGGCAAACGCTGGGTGATGCGACCATGTGCGTCGGTGTGAAGTAATGCCCCAGCGATAACGCCAGAAAGCCGGTCACTAAGTCGGTGTAATGCCACACGCCCGCCGTTTGCGTAGTGAGGGTGACCGGCGCGGTGCTGCCGCTGGCGTCCCCGTACACCAGCACATGCGCAAGGCGTGCATCCAAACTCCGCCCGAAGCGCTCACCGATGCGCCGCAAGTGCACCCGTAACATGTCCATGGACATGCGCCGAATCACTTCGTACGAGGCCAAGACCCCGCGCCCCTTCTTGTCCAAGCGGATAATGCGGTCTCCGTAGTGAATCTCCGATTCCGGTATCGCCGCGCCCTCCGCGACGCTGCGCAATTCCTCCTCTTCCTCCGATTCCTGAACGTACGGGATATCACACGCAGCACTACTCACCCGCTCATCGCCCAGGATTAGTTGCGGATACACCGGCTTTTGCCGCAAGCCCGTCACGACTGCTTCCCGCACAACGTCGGGAAAAAGCCATTTCGCGTTCGGGTCGGACTGAAAAAATCGCTCGACCGTTATCCGGCCGCTCTCGATACCGAATTCTTGATCGCAATACTCCTCCAGGTTCGTACCCAGCGCTCGGAAATAATGCTGATGCGTCAAGCCCAGCGCCGACAACGTCTCGTACAGCGCCTGTCCTCGCAATTGCCGCAGTTTTGCAGGCTCCTGCGCCAAAAACCGCACGCGTTCCTGCGTGAGATTGTCATACGTTTGCATGAGAAACTCCTTTTTGTCAGGTTAGAGCCATACGTGTACCACGGACGCGGCGGAATCCACCTTGAGGACGAGCCCACGCCCATTACCGGACGCCGGACTCTTGACCGTCCCTGCGGCCGCTGCACATGTCACTCCTTTTACGCCGTCAAGCACCGGCGCTGTACCGTCATACGTGAAGGCACAAATGCCGCGTAGCTTCACAGGCACCGCCGCATCGTTCTCCGTGCTATCGGCGAGCACTTGCCCGAAAAGCGGTTGGTCGTTTGCGGTGGCATGCCCTACGGTGTAGGGGCCTACCAGCACCACGGCATCCCCCTTACGCAACGCGACAGCACCCGTCGGCGGCGTCTTGCACGTAATCACCAGTTCCGTAACGATCCCGCCAATATCTCCAAATGCCATGGATCCATCCTCCTCAGTTCTGCATACTTTCCTTCCGCTTATACCCTCGGTTCCTTGCTGATTCCCGAAAAATCGCGCAGTAGGTCGCGCGCCTGCTTTTCCCTTGCCGCGCCGGCGCTCGCGTCGTAATCCGGCCGCGAATAAGGACGAGGCGGGTACCGCTCATCGAATCGCCGCTCAAATCCCGCCAAGTGCTGGTGAATTTCGTCCAGGCTTCGCGTCTCGAGTGTCGCGCGCCACAGCGTTTCCGTGAAGGTTTCTCCGTCCAATTCGCGACCTAAACCCACGAGTCGCGCCATAGCGCGTTGTCGTGCCGTCCAGCCGTCTTTGAGCAGATTCGGGATAACCTCGGGCGACATTCGTTGCTCCCGCAAATAATCCAGCACCGCACCGACAACATGGGCGGGCAACGCCGACGCACGCTGCAAGTGCAGCACACGCGTGCCCTGCTCCCCACACAGCACCAGGGAGCCCCCCGCCGCGTCGTGCGTCATCCATCGGTACACCCCACGGTCCACGCACACCGCATCGCCCTGCTGTTCCAACCAATGCAGGGGATGCGGCGGTTTCTCTTCGCCCCATGCGCCTTCGCTCAACTCGGGCGTGTCAAACCGCCAACCCAGCAAAAAGCCTCCCGGCTGTTCCAAGCGCAAATCGAGATGCGCCCCGCGCTCATCATGATGCCGATGCAGGACAAATCGCCCTTGCGTCGCCTCGGAAGCATCCTCTTCCACGGCTTCTACCGCGCGCACATGCCAATACATAGCCAACCTCCTTTACGGCGGACTGTCGTTCACCCCGCCAGCAGTCGCTGTACGAGATGCACGACCATTACCGCCAAATTTGCAATAAGCAGCATCACACCTCGCGCCAGGGTTGCCTCCAAGGTGCCCACACGCGCTTTCAACTCCTTCAAATCCTCGCCGATGTTGCGAAACTCCACCGAGGCCACCCGCTCAAACGCACACGCTGTGCACGGTGCCTCATTCGCCCGGTTAGAACGCATAGCCGTCCCTTTCCTTGGGGTGGCGCAACGCCCGATGAAGCGGGAATCCGCCTCGCGTACGACGCTGCCTTAGGGCAACGTTCCATATACACAGCGGTAACGTGGATGTACCGCAGCTACGCACCTTCGCCGACGCCTAAGACGTTGCGCCACCATAACGCCATGAAAAATTTCTCGCGCTGGAACGCCGAACATGCTGAGTAACCGCGGCGTATTTCGGCACCGGTCTAAAACTGGGTGCCTACCGCCTGGCCGTCACCGTTTTGACTGGGTACTGCGGAGTGAATCCGCAGGACTCCGTTGTCCGCCACGAACACGTAGTACGTGGAACCATTGGGAGAGGCGAGGCGGATATACGCCGGTGCATTGCCGCCGCCGCCTTGCCACAGCGTCAAGGTGCCGCGTGCCGCACCCGCCACGCCGCTCACGGCATTGCCGCCTTTTACCGTCGCTCCACCGTCTACCGTCAAGTTCCCCATGTTATCCAGGAAACCGACACGCGTCGTCGCCCCGTTAAACCACTCGAAACCGCCGCTGCCTCCCTCGTAGTTCGCCTGTACCTTTCCACTGCCGTTCGGCGTGAGGCGCACGGATGCATTGGTGCTCTGGGTGCGAAGCACAATAGGGCCGCTTGTTGCGTCCACATACGCCGCCGGACTGCGGTCCATTTTTAACCCATTCTTCAGCGTTAGGTTGTCTTGCATCACAACGGCACCGCTGTAATCTCCATCTTTGGCGAAAATCTTCCGCCAACGTAAAGTGCTCGCCCCCACATCCGCACTTTGGTCCAGCGTCGGCATAACCCCGTTGGCGGTCACGCTACCGTTTGTCGCGATAGCCCCGTTCTTCTCAAAATCGGCGCCGCCGTCAGGCGCGGAGTTAAACCCACCGCCTATCGCCAGTTCCTCCACATAGCGCGGCGCGGGCCCCAGGGCCCCCATCAACGCGATGACGCCGAGCAACACCCACACATATCCCTTACGCATCGCCTATTCCTCCGACCAAAGCGGTCTCGTTTGTATCGTGATGGGTTTGTGGTAGCGTCGTCGTGCTTCTTCCAACGCCGCCTCGAGCGGCAGGGCACGCTGCGCTACAAACGCAGTACCCTGAGAACCCGCGGCCACCACTGAACCCTCCAACACATCCACCACATCTCGCAAGATGAAATGGCACGGATGGTCGCCGTAGGTACGGCCGGGAATGTGCGCACAGGTACGCAGGTCCTTGTGGCATACCGAGCACTCCGGAAAACGGAAGGTAAACCCGATGGACGTCTCGCGGTACACGCCCCCCTCTATGTTGCGAATGAAATCGGCGTTTTCCCCGGTGCGCAACACGTACACATCCGGGCGCACCGTCACTTTTTCGCCCTCACGATGCAACACGGAACGGAAGAATGTTCCACGCGGCAACGTACCCCGCAAATCGTGCCGTTCCATCAACGGACGCCCCACGACCCGCTCGTTGATCTTTTGAAGCTCTTCCTCCGGAAACCGACTGTAATGCCGATCAATCTGGTTATGACACAAGTCCAGCGTAAATACGGCAACCTCCTCGGGAGCCAGTGGACGCAACGCAAACCGATTTATCTCGTCCCACGGCTCGGGCACACCTTCCGCCGCTCTACACTGAGCCGACACCGTGCCGGCATGGCAAAACGTAAACGCTTCTAAACTCATCGCCTACTCTCCTTGCCTCGGCAAACCCACGCCTACTTTCCGAAGAAACGCCCCGTACTGTGAAACCGAACGCGCACCGCTGCTTCACGTGGTCGGTAAATTCAACAGCGTGCGTACCCCGGCGTCGCTTAGGAGTCCAGCCGAACGCAACGCCAAGGCATTTTGAATTTCCAACGCGCGCGCCTGCGCCCCTTTCAAAACGTCAACCGTAGCGTTGCGCCGCATATGAACGCGTGCCCGTGCCTCGCCCCACATCAACGCCAACTCGAAGTTGTACAACCGCTCTACGGCGCGTTTCAGAATGCGATGTACCGTTTCCACTTGACGGTGAATAATCTCGAACTGCGCCGTGCCGTAAGTTTCGGTCGTTCCGTAATTCCGCCCCAGCAAAATCGGCATGAGATGCATGCCTGTGATGATCTGTTCCTCTATGGCTTTGTGCGTTTCGTAAAAACTTTGGGCGTGCTGATCCGACCGAAGCACAGTGATCTTGACGTTGTCATAGGTGAGAATGTTCTGGTCCGGATTAAGCCCGCTCAGACGGTCCCGCAGCTGGGACAATTCCCCTTCCAGTCGGCTGCGCCACGCCTCAGGCGATTCCCCGCGCTCGCGTTCGCCGGCTCCGTACTGCACATGTAAGCGCGCCCAGCCCGCATTATGCGTCGCTCGCGCCATGTCCTGGAGCAATTGCTGCTGGATACGCACGACGAACGGCATGGTACGTAACATGGAGCAGCCGTACGGATTGGTCCCATCGCGGTCTAACCCGATGTAGACAAAACGCTCCGGCGGTAGGGGCACCACCTCGCCCTGGATCACCTGATAGGGCAGCACGCGGCCCTCCTCTCGTCGGAATCGCACCGTCCACACATCCACCGGGACGACGTCATGTATGCTTTCGCGCGAATGTGAAAGCACAATTTCGAAGGCGGCGGCGCCGAACGTAAACAAGGACGTGTACAAGACATCAAGCAACCCGTCCATGCCGCGGTCGCCGCTGTTCACTCGGGTATTGAGTTCATCTATGAGGCGCTCGGCGCGACGACGCGCCACATCCGAACCCGCGTCGGTTATTTCTACATCAAATCCCGTTTGACATAGGCGCTTCCACGTCCACACTGCATCGGACAAATCGGGGATGGTATCGCGCAAATAGCGGTACACCTGAAGCATGAAAAAAGGGGTGTGGTGGGGCAGAGGAATGAAATCGCCCTCGTGACCATAGGGGGCTGCGTATGACACGGCGCACTCGTCCGGGCGCGACAGCGCGGTCGGTATCGAATGCGCCACAGTGCGCCGTGTAACCTCAAAGGTATTGGAATCGCGCCGACCCAACTTGCCCCGTCCCCGCCGCAACCAACGACCAACTAGAGAACGTGCCATGGCTACCCCTCAGTGCCGCTGCGCCTACATGCACGCAGCTTCCATACACTAAGGGGGCGCTGTTGCACGAACGCGCCTCTTTGCGGGCTTGAGGGTCTCCGCCGCCTCTAACTTGTCCCCCCGCTTACACGTTCGAAAACGGCCACACCCTAATGTCAAGGGGCGGCGAGCAACACCCGCGATACGACAGGTGCCCTGTTGGGTTTCACGGGGGCAAGCCGCAACGCAGTAAAGCCCATGCGTTGCGCACAGAGCGGAACGCGCACTTCAATAAACGCACGCGACTGCGTGGAGGGCACGTCTCGCCTTCCCAAAATTTCCTCGCCGTCCATAAAGAGAAGACACAATCCTTCTCCCGTCTGCGCCCACAGACTTACCCGTTCCACGTGGCTCCGTTCCGGCAGGCGTACCTCATACACATGCGCCAGAGGACGTTGCGGCAATTCTTCCAACTCCACACGGGTTAACCGCGGGAAACGGTAGGCATCCCGGTGGATGAGTGCGTCATAACCACCCAAGTTCATCGTCAATATGGCCCGCCACCGCTCGGCACTCCACAGCGGCCCCTGCGTAATGCGCACCAGGGCATCGTAATATCGCGCCAAGTCAGGGTCGGCCAAACGGTTCACACCCTCACGCACGGTTTCCTCGTATCCCTCAGGCACCACACGTGTAAAATGCCCTATGCGCCATTGCGCCTCAAATACGGACGGAAGCCGCGCGAGTAACGCATCGGTAAGGCCGTAGTAATCAATGATGCGCACCTCGGGCCCTGAAAAAAAGCCCGTAAAACCCACGCTCCCATGCACCGCCACCTTTGTCCCCTCTAAACGATGCTTTCGCCCGCGCTCCGCCAGCCAATGCGTCGGCATCGCCTTCCCCCGCGCCCAATGCTTCAAACTCGCCGACGTGTAGTAGAAGCCGCGCTCATTCATGATGCCGTTCGTTGAAGTAAACGTAGTCGTGTCGTAGTAGGTAGTACCCGCCAACGGCGCACCCGGACACAGAAAACTTCCTCCCAGCGCCAACAGCCCGATCGGCAGCGCTGCGATAAAACGTCTCGCCCAAGATTGATCCAGGAGTAGATAAAGCGACGCGGCATAAGGCACGGCAAAGTATCGGCCCGTCATAAAATCGCCGCCGATACGCACGATATACACAAGGTAAAACGCCAAGCCCACGGCCAGCAGCAAATGGCGCCGGTTGCCGGACAAGCCGGCTATCAACCCTAACGCAATCACAGGCAATGTAACCGGGTCATGCTGAAGACTATGCAGGTAATACAGCAATCCCTGGTACGCCATTTCGCCCACAGGTATTCCCGCTCCCAATTTAGCGTAGGCGGTATTGGGAAACGGGAAACCGTAGTACACCACAGAAAACACCTCCCACAGCACCATCGGCAGAAACCCCAAAACCAACGCCGCTGCAGTTCCACGGAAACCCCATACCACGCTTCATACACCAAGAACGGGAAACACACAAGCGCGTAATCCGCGCGCGTCAGCATGAGTAACGTACTTAAAAACGTCAAACGGAACAACGGCCCCCGCACCGCAGACTGTACAGAAGCGGTCTGCCGCATAACCGAAGACGGCTCGTTCTCTCTGCGCAACGCGACGGCACAAAACAGCGCAAAAAGAAGATACGCCAGCGGATTCTCAAGACCCGAGGTCGAGTATTCGACGAAGGCACGCGAAGAAACAAACAGCAAACCAGCCAGAATTACCCCGCCCAGCGAACGCGCAAAACGCAGAAGCGCAAACAACGCGGCGGCAAGCGCAACCCCCATGCTGAAGAACATCGGCGTCAGAAAAAATTCACGCGTGATGCCTAGCGGCAACGCCAGCACCCACAACCACAGCGGATGCGTGTAGGGCTGAACCCGTTCCGCCACATTCCACCGCAACCCGTACCCGTGCCACAGGTTATCTATTACGCGGAAGGTGATATACGCGTCATCACATAACCATGCCGCCTGGTACACCGCGAACGCATACGCTCCCAAGGCTCCCGCGAAGAGCAACCCAAATAAAAAGTTCCGCACATTCGCGGAAATCTGACCCGCGCGCATTTCCGGCAACACTATCGTTTTCTCCTGCACTTAACCGGTATA
>FWPU01009002.1_pt1 | contig 12085 bp, 6 predicted proteins | sample 2228361 | NCBI WGS metagenome assembly FWPU01 (sample SAMEA103939777, study PRJEB20133) | metagenome | reverse complement strand
CGATCAGCGATACTTTGGCCGGCCCGAGCTTGCGCCGCAATGCTTCCACATCTAACGAGAGGTCTTCTTTTTCGCCGTGCTCCACGATACCTCCGCAATCGCTGTTACTTCTCTCCGCCGTAGATAGACGTTGAGAGCAAATGCAACCGCACTATGGGTGCCTAATACTTTAGCATATGCGGAAGCGCAGAGGTTGGTTCGGGAGAACCGAGCGGTGTTGATTGCGCCGTATAAATCTTCGGAGGGATCAAACGGCGTGGCGCGGTGTGTCATGACACACACCGCGCCGACGTCAGAGAAGAGGAAAGTATGGAAATAAGGCTGTGGGATTATTTTGCCTGGCCGATGGCGCGTAGGTACTCCTGAATACGTTCCAGCCACGTTGTCGTTAGGAGCACGTCGTGCCCCGTACGAAGATTACGGCTGGGGCGCACATTAAGCTCCGCACGCGCATCTGCCGTTAGAGGCCGATACGTTAATTCCGGTTCAGTAAATTTAAGGGTCGTGCTTTTATTCCGAAATGAGGGTATAGCATGAGCGATCGGTGTCGCACGTAGCGTGCGTAATGTTTTGACTGAGCCGGTTTGTTCCACTGCTTTTGCAAATAGCTTTACGCCCCACTCGTAAAGTAGGACCTCTCCCGTGCAAAGCCCTTGTACGCAAACGTCGGTGCCCGACTTGTAGTCCAACAGTGCGCCCAACCAATCAAAGGATAGCCCTTTGTCGTGGTCATAAGCACCGAAAACACTACCTTCGAGAAAACCGTCGTTATAGCCGTCATAAAAGCCGCCATCCTGCGGATCAAACCAACCGGGGTCTGAAGCGGCATACGCCCGCCAATGGTCGTCATAGTACAAGTCATATCCCTCGCTGAATCCGATCACAAACGCGAAGTCGTACGCCACAAAATACCCGTCGTTATAGGCATACCATACGCCGTCCCAATAGCCGACGTCGTAATCCGGCGAAGTAGGAGCCGGGATCTTGTCTCCTTGGTAATACACATGAACACCATCCGTGTTGTCCCAACTGTCCCAATACCCCTGCCAATACCAGTCGTTCCGCGCAAAACCTTCCTGAAAGCCCTGGTCATAGTCGGAGGATACGGGAGGAAACAACGGGCACCCCGTTAGCAACAGGAGGGTCAGCAGAGCCAATGCCCCAATAAGAAGGGGCAAGTGCCTGAGTTTTTCCTGCATGCGGCTCATGGACGGTTCCTCGTTCTAGTTTTCACCGTGGTGTTCGCGTCTCGGCATCCACCTATTACTTTGGACGTTCAACCCGCCCCGATGTTCAATCTTTTTACATAACAAATAGAAAATACGCGCTAGCCGTGGGTTTGATATTGAGCAAAGTTCACGAGAGTGCTTGATTGCTGCGAAGGCGTCCATCGTGGCAGACTCGGAATATCGCGTATTTCGCGGTATTGCCGGCGTGGACGTATATCGAATTTGGGCCCGCTGGGTGGCGTTGGGGATTCAGGCCGATACTCCGGACTTGGCAGAGGCGGCAATACACCGCGCATTCTCGGGCTGTCCGATGTTCCCCTTCGGTCTGGACGTGTCGGCGGTAGAGGGAGCAGGGGCGAGGAACGCGGCGTAGGGGATACACGGATCCCACCATCCTCGCGATAAGGGTCGCCAAAGACGCGCCCTGAACCTGGGCTGTTAAAACGGCCGGGTGGAGAAGGTAAAGGTTGATACCGCTGCTCGTCCCTGGGCTGTGTATACTCACGCGGTACACTAGGTAATGAAAACCGTCGCCCTTCTTGTTCTGAGGGCGGCGGAGATGGACGGGATGGCGAGGTTTGCACATCCGGTTGGGGTAGGTCAGGCAGGCTGTAACGCCGCTCGTCGCCGCTCGAAGACCGCGAGGGCGGCGGCACGGTTTGCGAGGGTGACTCGACCTTGGGGGGTTGCCGCCTATAACCGCCGCCATACCACGGACCAGCCTCCGGAGGTGTGTAGGACGGAAACCCACCGCGCGGCTGGGTACGTTGCTGGGTCGGAAGCGTATCGTAAAGATCCGCTTGGGCAATCACGAATCCGCCATCCCGCCACGATGAAACCTGACGGCTTTGTGCCGTTATGATTCCCACGGGGGCTGAAGTATTCTCCGAGCGGTGTCGGAGCGAGCCACGTACACCCGGTTCAGGCATAGCTCGTACCGGTGGACCAAGACGACCCGGCACATTCTGCGGTGACGTTTCGGAGGGTCGCGCAGGGACTCGCAACGTATCCGCGCTTATTGAGGGAATGTTTGGGCGCGAAGGGGACGAGGGCTCGGAAGACGGAATGCCGCGGTTCTGCAGTGGACGCGGGGAACGTGGAGAAGACGGCAAGACAGATGTGCCGCTCTCGCGCAAGGTTGGCGCGCGCTCTATGCTATCGGCAGTACGTGGTGCAGGCGTGACAATGGTACCTCGCCCGGCTTCAGGAACGGCACTTCGCGCGCCGGGCGCCGATTCCATCCTGGAAGAACGTGACGGCGTAGGTGCACGCGACGGAATTTCAGGCGTCCGTGCACTAGGCAAAGTGGGACGCGTTTCCGACGTGGTTCTACCTTCGCGCAACATACCGGGAAAGGAGGCATCTTGCTCGCCGCCGTTACGATCCGACCTTGGGGCATCCAAGCCGACACCGGGTGGCTCTGTGCGCAGCGTCCGCCCGCGGATATCTTGACGTGGCCCGGACGACCGTTGAGGGAGTGTCGAACGCGGGGATGTCCTTTCGGGAAGTATTGAGCCCCCCTCTCCAAGAGGTCCGCGCTCGGTTCCTTCGCTTCGGGCTGGCGTGCTGCTTTCCTCTAACGTGGCCCCGCGGTTCCGGCGGCTGGGAATCATTCCCTGGGTGCGGGACGACCGGGTTCCGCGCAAAGTTTCCGACGGTAGGTCTTGCGGTGCGGCCTGCCCCTCGCTGCGCCGCGTAGCAGCCGGTGTTTCCCGCACAAAGCGTGAAGAAACGGACGGCACCTTCGAAGTACTTTCTACACTCCCGGCGAGACGCCGGCTCGGGCTGACTTCGTCCGCCCGCACTCGACCCGCTTCACGGATCGCACGTAGGACGGGAGCGTCCGTGTTGGTCAGTTCCGTACGACGGAAGGTGGTAAGGCGATCGCTGGAAATAACCGTACGCTCTCCGGCTGACGCTCGTACGGACCGCGTGACCTGCGACACCTGGGACGACAGCGAAGCCTCCAGAGCCCGCGCACGGTCCGTAGCGGAATACGATCTCCCCTCCCAACGTTCTAAGCCGCGAATAGCCCGCGTAGGCCTGTAATCCCATACGCGGGTCACGGACGAATCAAACGGCACCCGATAGCGTCCCTCGTAACGGGGGCTATTGACGTAGATGTTCCAAATATTGACTTGGGTAACAGGCACCGTGCGAACGTAATCCACAAAATACGGCTCACACGGCCGGATGTAGTAGGGGCCGTAGGTGACGTATGTGCACGGAACGTAACTGGTCGCCGCTATGCAGAACCGTACGCCGCCGATGCTAAAGTAGGCCGAACTTTGGACGAAAACAGGCCGATCATAGAAGTCTAACGGAGCCCATACGAGATAATCGCCGCAGCGCACCGTGGCCACCCATGCAGGGGCCCAAACCGGATCATAGGCCCACACCCACCCGTAGGTGTCGTAATACAACCATCGGCCGTAGTGGCACGTCACGTAAGCGAACGGGAAATCATCCACCCAGACATAGCCGATAGTGGGAGCATAACTCCAGTACCCGTAGCGGTACGGGACATAGTCCACCACCACCGTAGGTCGCCAGACCACTCGGTCCTGTACGGTCACCCATTCGCCGTAATGCGAGAGATCCGCCACCCCCAAGGAGCTCACCTTGACGTTTATGGAGCTGGGCAGCGTTTGCAGACCGCGGTTCAGGTACTCGACCCTCTCGCGGTTCCATTTGTCAAAGGCATCCGAAACGTCCGTTTCTATAGGCCGGGGTTCCGAAGGTAATAGCCCGGGGTCAATCCACACGCGAGTTCCCCGTCCCGCTACGGTCTCTTCGCGAGCATTGCCATACACCGACGCTTCGCCCCACTGAACCGTGACCACGGTCGAGCCCGAGGCTTCCACGTCTACGCGCACGAGACAGTCCGAAGAGAACTCAATTTTGCTCGCCGGCGTCTCCAATACGAAAGAACCCGTGCTGCCCTGTAGCCGGTGCACGTAAAATGAGCCGATAATGGCGCGTACCTGTACGCCGTCCTGGTTCAACCGCTCGATTTCGGCACGGCTTTGGTCCGCCAGGCGAAGATATTTGCCGCCCTGAAACTCGATTTCGCTCGCACTTCCCTTGTCCGCCCAAATCTGATCGCCGGAGAAGACCAAGGTGTTCATTGGCGCAAAGGCCCACTCCGAATTTCCCGGTGCGGCGAGCATGGTACCCCCCGCATCGTAGCTGACGCGCCCATGCGGCGCAGTGCCCTCCGCTACGGCCACGCCCGCTACACTAAAGAGGAGTACGGCATTGAGCTGCATAACACTCCACCAGTACTTCCACATCTGATCATTCCTGTTTATCTTACGCATGTAATGTCCCTCGACCCAGGGCTTATTGGCCTGTTGTTGTGCGCAATATGCTTACTTCCTACAAAGCTTCTCTACCACCAGTGTTTGACGTTCGTGGGAACGCTTTCGTTCGCTAAATTTAAGCAAACATCCTAAAAACCGATCGGATTTTCAAAACATTTTATGACACGTACGCTAAAGTAAATAACGTTTGAACACAACGTCAGTAGGACCGCATTTTGTTACTTGCCTCTGGGGCAACCGTAAATTCTTCGAACATTTTCACCCTGCGATTCATGCAACCTGCGTATGGAGTGTGGCAGTGTGCTACAATCCTCAAACGTCATTTTAATCCCACGGAAACAAGAGGAAAGGGGTTGCTATGCCGATAACCACACGCTTACGTTTGTCGGCCATGATGTTCATTGAATTTTTCATCTGGGGGGCTTGGTACGTAACCATGGGTACGTACCTGAACAACCTGGGGTTTTTGGGCACAGAAATCGGTACGGCCTACAGTAGTACCGCTTGGGGCGCCATATTCGCGCCCTTTTTCATCGGTATGATCGCCGACCGGTTTTTCCCCGCCCAACTCGTGCTTGGTGTTTTGCACATCCTTGGTGCTGTCCTACTTTATTCAGCGAGCCTAGCTACTACACCGAGCACGTTTTTCCCTATCTTGCTGGCGTATACGTTGTCTTACATGCCGACCCTTGCCCTGGTGAATGCCATTTCGTTCCATCAGATGCGAGACACGCAGGCTGAGTTTCCCTCGATTCGGGTGCTGGGCACCATCGGCTGGATTGTCGCGGGGCTTATTGTAGGAGGACTTCAAATCGAGCACACGGCAACGCCTATGAAACTAGCCGCGGCGGCGTCACTTCTTATGGGTCTGTATTCGTTCACCCTTCCCCATACGCCGCCGGGGGGTAAGGGTAAGCGCGTGACTATACGCGAAATCCTCAATTTGGACGCCCTCGCCCTTATGAAAAACCGCTCCTTTGCGATTTTTGTCATCAGTTCGTTGTTGCTCTGCATACCGTTGACCTTTTACTACAATTTCACCAATATGTTCCTTAACGAAATCGGCGTAGAGTACGCAGCGAGCAAGATGACCTTGGGTCAAATGTCCGAAATTTTCTTCTTATTGGTCATGCCGTTTTTCTTCCGCTTGCTCGGCGTAAAGTACATGCTTTTGGTAGGTATGGTGAGCTGGACGCTACGGTATGTGTTTTTTAGTTTCGGTAACGCCGACAACCTGATGCTGCTACTATATCTTGGAATCCTATTGCATGGGGTATGCTTCGACTTCTTCTTTGTCACCGGCCAGATTTACGTGGATAAAGTAGCGCCGGAAACGATCAAAGCGTCCGCACAGGGCTTCATCGCGCTGGTCACGTACGGTGCCGGGATGCTCATTGGGTCGTTCCTCAGCGGAGCCATCGTTGGTGCGTACGCGATTCTGGATGAAAGCGGCAAAGCGGTGGGCCATGCGTGGCATACCATATGGCTTATTCCCTCCGGAATGGCACTGCTGATTCTTGTGTTGTTCGCGCTACTTTTTAAGGAGCCGAACAATCTGTCTACACACGAACGGCAAGCGTGAGCCTTTGCCCCGAGGCAACCCGACTGCACGTTATTCTCACGTTATCATAGAGCACACGTGCCTGCGAGGCGAAAAGAGCCGAGGCTGACGCGTAGGAGCGTATGTTCATGCGCTTTTGCACTCTGCGGAACATTGCATTGATGCCTACGGCGAGGTTCCTCGTGGTCGCATGTTGGTGGGCGGCAACGTTCTCCCTGCCCGCGCAAACGCCCGCCGATAATGGCGCTGGCGAAGTGAACGCCGACGCCATCCGTTCCTTTTTACAGGGGCTCGACCAGAACCCCGCCTTATCGCAAGAGACAAAGAGCACAATTACTTCACTTTGTCTGCAAGCCCTTCGCTACGTACAGGAAGCACAAGACACGCACGCCACCGCGGAAGGCTTCCAAGCCATGATTGAATCCGTACCGAACGATTTGGCGACGTTACGAAAAGAGATGGAGGCGCTTACCTCGCCGCCGGCGGAAACATCGGCACAAACGCCGAATCTGCCCGATTTAGAATCCGCTATTTCCGCCGCGCAAAGTACCTATGATTCCCTACAACGGGAATTTGATCAACTCAACCTTGAGCCGCAACTACGGAACGAGCGTAAGAAGGCATTGTCCCAGCGCATTCAAGCGCTCACCCAGGAACTCGAGAAGTCACCACAAGCCGAATCATCGCCCCAACCTGGAGAACCGCCGGAATTGACGCAGGCGCGTAGTTGTCTGGCACGTGCGGCGTACGAAGCCAAGGCAGCGGAGTTGGAAGCCGCACAAAAAGAAATGGAGGCGTATGAGAAAAGCGCAGAATTACTCAACCTAAAGACGGATTTAACCCAGAAAAAACTGATTCAGGCGGAACGCATCCTAAAGCAGCTGCAGGAACTGCGGACCGAGGCACGCGAACGCGAAGCAAAAAAAATCGTGGAGAATACGCGCGCGGTCCTCGAGAGTGTTGCGCGAGGGACGCCGGAAATTCAGCGGTTGGCACTGTCGCTCGCGCAACAAAACGCCGATCTTGCCGCAGAACGGGTACGCGAAGAAGGTATAACCGCAAAACTAACCCAACTCAAAACGCAGCTTGAACAAATTCAACAGCAACGCCGACAGCTGGCGGATTCTTTTCAGAACATTACGGAGCGGTTGCGCACGAGCGGGTTGACGGGTGCCGTGGGCAACTTGCTTCGACGTCAATTCCTCGATCTGCCGTCGTTAAATGAACTTCATCGAGAGGCGGCACAACGGCAAGCGGAAATGGTGGAGGTGGAAGGCAAACTCACCGATTTGCGTGAGGCACGACGAAAGCTTACCACTTCGGAAGAGAGTCTCCAGGAATCTATCCGCAGCCTTCCTAACTTGTCGGAATACGAGAAACGCAATATTCTAAAGGTTATCACCGATTTAGGCAATAACCAACGGGACCTCCTCCAGGGCCTACAACAAGATTATGAGGCTTACTTCAACCTTCTCTTGGATTACCTCGCTGCGAACGCGGAGCTGGCCCGTTTAGTAGAGCAAATTGCTGATTTTATTCGCGAACATATCCTATGGGTACGGAGTACCCAGCTTTTGTTCGCGCACTCTTGGCGCGAAATCGTCGAAGGATTAGCCTGGACGTTTACCCCTGCGGCGTGGACCTCATTCGCGGCCGCTCTATCGAGTGATTGCCGACAACGGCCGGTGTTATATGCCGCCTTAGCGGTCCTACTGCTATTTATAATCCTCGTTTCCGGCCGCCTCCGCACTCCACTCAAGGTGCTGGGAGCGGAAGCCTCAAAGCGCCGCAACGTACGGTTTCGTCCAACAACGCTCGCTGCGTTGTATACCGTGGTGCGTGGGCTGATTCCGGCTGTTGCGCTTTGTGCAGTATACCTGCTCACGGCGCCCCTTGCCGACATTTCGCCACAAGTTTCAGGTGCATACGCCGCTCTCCGCGTGCTCGTGCCTGCCTTAGGTATTTGGGGAATTTTCTTTGCTGCACTATCCCCCGACGGCTTAGTCGTAAAGCATTTTTTATGGCCCACTGCGCTGGTGCGGGGTTGGCGCTTCGGCCTGCTTGTTTTTGGATTGCCGGCCATATTTGCGCTTGCGTTACCTGAGTTCTATGAAACGCAAGCCGAGGAAGTACTTAAAAGTACCTTAGGCCGCTTGAGTTTCTTATTAGCGCTGGTACTGCAGTGGCTATGGTTGACGCACGCGGTTTGGATGTATCGCACGCGATATGCCCGCAGGTCAAGCGTTTCACCACGAAGTGCGCGCTTGGTTTACGCGTTGTATGCGATTAATACGGTACTTTTGGCGGTATTGGGGACGCTAAGTGTGCTCGGCTATAGCTACACTGCGTACCTACTTTTCTATCGGCTGGTCATGACATGGCTGCTTCTTGTAACCCTTGCGATCGCCATGGCCTTCATTTCGAGGTACTTGACGCTGGCATGTCGTCGCTGGGCGCTGGAGTCGGTTTTAGAGGCGGAGAAGGATGAGGAAGGAGGTGCCGGCGAGACGGAAGACGAAACCTTGTTCGATTTAACGCGAATCAACGAGCAGACTCGACGCGTAACGGGAACATTGCTTGTCAGTGTTCTACTCGTGGGATTATGGGTTATTTGGAGTGACATCATACCGGCCCTGCGTATGCTGGAGCGCATCCCTATCGTGCGCTATTCGGTGGAAGCGACCCCGAACCGTGCTCCTTCTGCGCCTACCCAACCTCAAGAGCAAGCCGCCACGCCGTCCGCCGCACCGGGCGCTTCGGAGACTACGCCGACCGGGCCCGGCACAGCCGCCGCGCCGGATACCGCAACTACACCCGGAAAAGAGGTCGTTACTCCTGAGGTGCCCGCCGGCTCGCAGGCGACTACCGGCGAAGGTATTTACGTTTCACTGGCTGACGTAATTTTTGCTGCAGTTATTGCGATGCTCACCTGGCTCTTGGCGAGTAACCTGCCCGGGTTGCTCGAGATGTTCTTACGCCGGCGTATGGACTACGGAGAGCGCTACGCGGTTATTACGGTGGTACGTTATTGCGTCGTACTTTTGGGAATGGTCGGGGTTGCGCAGTCGTTGGGTATTCGATGGTCTTCGATTCAATGGTTGGTGGCGGCTCTCGGCGTGGGGTTGGGCTTCGGCCTTCAAGAAATTTTTGCGAATTTCATTTCGGGCATTATTTTACTGTTCGAGCGTCCGATTCGCATCGGCGATATCGTCACCATTAATAACATTAGTGGGACAGTTACGCGAATGCGTGTGCGTTCGACGACCATTGTGAATTTTGAACAAAAAGAACTGGTGGTACCGAACAAGGATTTCATAACGGGCCAGTTAATCAATTGGACTTTGTCCAATCGTATGATACGTGCGGTTCTGAATGTCGGAATCGCATACGGCAGCGATGTGCGCCGTGCGGAGCAAATTCTCTACGAGATCGCACGCGATAGTGAATGGATTGCTGCAGAACCACCGCCCCGGGTAATTTTTAAGGCCTTCGGTGAGAGCAGTCTGGACTTCGAATTACGCGTTTTCTGTCGCGACGTGGAACGGTACTTCGATGTGGTGAATTACCTTCATTTTGAAGTCAATCGACGCTTTCAGTCGGCGGGCATTGAGATTGCTTTTCCCCAACGCGACCTACACTTGCGCAGTGGTTTCGAGGTGCTCGCCGCTTCTGCTGGGCAATCGGCTTCTTTAAGGGCTTGTGTCGAACAAACTGAGCCTAAAACGCCGCCGACGGTGGACGAGCACTCTACCGAACATCGCGTTGAAGGCTAAGCCTCTCCCTGCGAATAAGCTCGGGAAAAAACCTTACTATTCCATCTCAGGGACAACCGTTTGCGCAGGGTGTGGCGCGGACGGCTTGGCCGTGTGGCCATCCGCAGACCGCCTCTCAGGTACCTCGTTGCCGTCGGTATCTACCTCGGATATCGGCTCCGACGCGGGATTGCGTCTGCGTGTGCGCCGCTCGTAGAAAATGCCCACCACCGCAAGTACGATAAGGATGCCCAATACGACATACGCCGCTGTGGCATTCCAATTACGCAGCCAATCGTACGCGTAAATGTATCCCGCCACCGAAAGAATATTAGCCGACATAACACAAGCAAAAGTATTCAACACGCTCAGGCCCAGGAGGTACCCGACAAACACCCCTACGAGCGGCCCTGTACCCCAAAAAGGAAACAGGACAAACACAATAAGGCCCAATGAACCGAAGGGAGCCACGCGCCGTTTATGGGTAACCGCTAGGTCGTGTGCTTGTTTGAGCATTCGCCCGATCAGGGGAACTTTGCTCAACTGCTGGTATCCCCAAACAAACCAGGGATAAAAAATGAACATGAGGATAAAAACCTGCATGTTGCACTGAAAGAACAAAAAGAGAGGCGGAAAACCTTTTTCCAGCCCTATAGAAGCGTTAAGAGCGCGTCCACCGATAAAATGGGCCAACACCAATTGCCACACATTAGCATAAGGCTGAGGCTTCCAAATACCGAGGAAAACAAACAAGCCCAAAGTGAATACCAGAAGAAAATGGCCTGTTCCGTGAAGTAGGTGTAGTACGGTAGGCGAAGGATCTCCGGGACGGGGAAGGTATTTCGGTAAAGGCATATATTTCCTTAAACGATTCGTTACTAATAACACGCACCGGCGCGTTGAAAATTTCAAAGATGAGTCGAAGGAAATATACCATATTGGACATAGGCATTGCCTGCGCCGCGGGCGCCCGAGTAAACGGCGCTCAGTAGTCGCTTAAACAGGCAAACAGCACGGCTGAGGTTCCCATGGATGCCTCTACGGTTGAACACACGCATGACCACGATGCCTCCTCGGCACCCGCGGTACCTGTTGATTTGAATGCGGTACCGACACAACCGGGGTGTTACTTGATGCTGGGTGAACACGGCAAGGTGCTTTATGTCGGCAAGGCGAAGAATCTGCGGTCGCGCTTACGTGCGTACCTCAACGCCACGGACAGCCGCTACAGCGTGACCTTTCTTATGCGACGCGTAAAGGATATTCAGTGGCTTACTACGGAGAACGAAAAAGAAGCCCTTCTGCTTGAAAACAATCTCATAAAACAGCACAAGCCCCGCTATAACGTCCGCCTGCGGGACGACAAGACCTATGTAAGCCTTCGTATCCGAACCGATCATCCGTTCCCGCGTTTAGAGGTCGTACGGCAATATAAACAAGACGGGGCGAAATACTTCGGCCCCTATCAAAGTGCCCATGAAGTACGCGATATCGTGCGGCAACTGCAACGCTTTTTCCCATTGCGCACGTGTTCGGACTACGTGCTCAAAACGCGAACACGCCCCTGCGTGTATTACCAAATGAAGCGTTGCGCGGCACCGTGTGTTGGGTACGTCAACCCTGAAACGTACGCGGAGTGGATTAAGGATATAGTGCTTATCTTGCAAGGCCGCTGCGAGGAATTAGAACGGCGAATTTTGGACCAAATACGCGCCCATAGCGACAAACTGGAATTTGAACAAGCAGCGGCGCTCCGCGACCGTCTCTTTGCGTTTCGGCGGATGCTCGACGTGCAGCGGGCAACTCATGCGGATTCCGCGATAGACCGCGATGTCTTCGGTATTTTTACGGCGGGCCGGCATGTGGAGATCTGCATACTCTTTTATCGAGGGGGGCGCATGGTGGGGTCGCGTAAAATCGCCTTAGAGCGTGCGGACCTACCGCTGGAAGAATGGCTCGCCTCGTTTCTGCTCCAATACTACGCGCAAAGCCCCACGGTGCCTGACGAGGTACTGGTTCCGATTGAATTGGAAGAAACCGAAGCGCTTGCAGAGATTTTGCGCGATCGGAAAGGGAGCCGCGTGGCGGTGATCGCGCCCAAACGCGGGGAGCGTAATGCGGTGTTGGCATTGGCGGAGAAAAATGCCGAGGAAAACTATCGTGCCCGCCTCACTCAGGAACAAGCGCGGGCGGATGTTTTACAACACGTTCAAGCGATCC
>FWPU01007213.1_pt1 | contig 12085 bp, 9 predicted proteins | sample 2228361 | NCBI WGS metagenome assembly FWPU01 (sample SAMEA103939777, study PRJEB20133) | metagenome | reverse complement strand
TTGGAATAATAGAAAAGAAAAACAAAACCAAAACTGTTGCGGTAATGCTTGCTTTAGAGCATGTAAAGCCTATAGTTTTGTTGTTTGACAGTATTCTGGGATTTGTTAACGAAGCTGGTTTAAACTGTTTTCAGAAAAACGAAGTGCTTAACCTGTGTGGTTTTGACCATATATCAGGTTTCTGTCTGTTCAGAGATAAACTTTTGTTTATCATGAACGAGTTTGCCGTGGAAAAAAGGCTTGAGGAGCTTTTGTGGATTTGAACAGATTTTTGCAGGTGAAGATTGGGGAACGGTTTTTTCTGATTCCGGGTGATGCGGTGCATAAGGTAGTAGAGATAAATAGTGAAGAACTTTATAATTCCCCTTACGGACCTTCATATCTAACGCATCTTTTTTTATTCCAGAAAGAGATAATTCCCCTGTTTAATCTTGAATCAGACGAAAAAAAATATGAGCAAAAAAAAGTTATTATTGTTATAATTAAAAAACTATTATATTTTTTTGGAATAAAGGTGGACATGGTGTTGAAATTTGCTGAAATTGAACCGGAACTGATAGATGGAGCACTGGCAATTGAACATCCCTTTGCAAAAAAGGCACTTGAATATAATGGTGCAGAGTGTTACCTTTTAGATACGGATGTCCTTTTACGCAAGGAGTAAAGAATGAAAAATTTACTCGTGGTTGATGACAGTTTTACAGTTAGAAAAGTAATAGAGATGTTACTTGTTCCCATGGGTTATAAACTTACCTTTGCAGAAAGCGGGAAAAAGGCACTTGAACTTGTGAAAAGCGATGGCTTTGAGCTTGCGATGATTGACCTTGGGCTTCCTGATATAAATGGTGTTTCGGTTTCAAAAGAAATAAAAAAAGTGGCACCCGGTTTAAAGGTTATCCTTATGCACAGTGCAAAAGAGGAAATTGATGAGACTCGATTAATGGAAGGCATGGTTGATGAAAGGGTTACCAAGCCCTTTGATTCACAAACATTATTGTCAAAGATTGAGTCGGTTTCTATGGCTGTTGAGCCAGAGCCAGTTTTATTTGAAAAGAAGATAGTGTCTGAAAAGCCCATTATTGAAGAGAGTTTTAAAATAGATCTGGACGTGGGGGAAGAGTTTTCCTTTGAACCCTCTGAGAAGAAGCAGCCTGAAGAAATAGCGGAGATAACAGAGATTGATGAACTGGCTGAACTTGAATTAATAGAAGAACCGGAGGAACCCAAAAAAGAAGAAGTTGAGTTAGAAGAGGAGATTTCGCTGGAAGACCTGCTGGAAGAAGGTGAAATTAAGGTGGAGGAAGAGGAGTTTTCTGCAGAACCGCAAAAGGTTTCTCCGCAGCCAGAAGATACCCGGAAGATTAACATAGACGAACTCTTTTCCGATCTGAATGAGATACTGGCTGAGAAGGAAGAGCCTGTTAAGATTATGGAAGAAGATGCAACGTGGATGCCAAAAGATGTTAAACCTGTTGTTGAAGAGGTTGCAAAAGAACTGAAGGAACTGGACACCCTGCTGGAAGAGGAAGAGGTTAAGCTGGAAGAGATAGAAGAAGCAGACCTGTGGGACTTTGACCTTGAAGAAGAAAAAAAAGAGGCTGTTAAAGAAGAAAAGACGGTATCAGAGAAAGCGGCTGTTCAGGAGCCTGAACTTACAGGAACCGATAGGGCTTCTCTCGAAAGGCTCATAAAAGAGATAACCTACGAAGTGGTGGAAAAGATAGCGTGGGAAGTGGTGCCAGAGATTGTGGACACAATAATGAAGGATAAATTTGGCAAGAAATAAGAAAATGAAGTCCTGTTACTCACATCCTTAAAAATCGGCAAATCTTATGAAAAATCTAAGACAGTCTGGAGGTCAGATGGAAGAGGTTTTGTCAAAGGGCTATCAGCCTGAAGATGTTGAAAAAAAGTGGTATAAATTCTGGGTGGAAAAAGGTTATTTCAAAGCTGATGTTACTTCTCACAAACCACCCTTTTCAATGGTTATTCCGCCGCCAAACGTTACAGGTTCACTGCACATGGGGCATGCGTTGAACAATACGATACAGGACATACTTGCGCGTTATAAAAGGATGGACGGGTATAATGTGCTGTGGCTTCCGGGGACAGACCACGCAGGTATAGCCACGCAGAATGTTGTGGAGAAGATGCTTGCAAAGGAGGGCATTTCAAGGCATCACCTTGGGAGAAAAAGATTTATAGAACGTGTCTGGAAATGGAAAGAAGAGTCTGGCAGCACTATAATTAATCAGCTGAAACGGCTGGGAGCTTCCTGCGACTGGAGCAGAGAACGTTTTACCATGGACGATGGGCTTTCCCGTGCAGTAAAACAGGTGTTCCTAAAGCTTTTTGAAGAAGGACTCATAGAAAGGGATAATCGTCTTATTAACTGGTGTCCCCGATGCGGAACCGCCCTTTCTGACCTTGAGGTTGAATATGAAGAAAAGGACGGCAACCTTTACTATATAAAATATCCCTTTGAAGATGATGAAAACAGCTTCATAACCGTTGCCACCACCCGTCCCGAAACAATGCTGGGTGATACCGCTGTTGCTGTTAATCCGGAGGACAAACGTTATAAAAAACATGTGGGCAGATATGTAAAATTGCCGCTAACAAACAGAAAAATACCTGTTATCGCAGACAGTATGGTTGATATGGCTTTCGGAACAGGTGCTGTTAAGATAACCCCTGCCCACGACTTTGCTGATGAAGCAACAGGTAAAAGGCATAACCTTGAGTTTATCTCTGTAATAGACAGGGAAGGCGTAATGACTGGTGATATATGGGAAGAATACAAAAGCTTGAACAGGTTTGAGGCAAGAAAAAAGATTGTTAATGATTTGAAGGAAAAGGAACTTATTTTAAAGATAGAGCCCATAAAACATAATGTTGGTCACTGTTACCGTTGCAAAGAGATTACAGAACCGCTGCTTACGCTACAATGGTTTGTCAGGGTAAAATCACTTGCAGAGAAGGCAATTGCGGCGGTTAAAGAAAAGAAAATCAGAATTATACCTGAACAATGGGAAAACACCTATTTCAACTGGATGGAAAACATTCAGGACTGGTGCATTTCAAGGCAGATATGGTGGGGGCATCAGATTCCTGTTTACTACTGTCCCGAATGCGACGGAGAAAAAATACTGATTACCTTAAGGGAAAACCAGACTGATTCAAAGAGGCTTCAGGGTACATATAGGGATTTTGAAAAAGAAGGGCTTTCATTTGAAAAGATACTGGAGGACATAGATTATTATCTTATTCTGGAGGGTGCTACGCCTGTAGCCGAGGGACAGGCATGTAAAAAGTGCGGCAGCAGGAAGCTGATACAGGATCCCGATGTGCTTGATACCTGGTTTAGCTCTGCTTTATGGCCCTTTTCCACACTCGGCTGGCCCGATGAAACGCAGGAGTTGAAAATATTTTATCCCACGTCGGTGTTGGTAACAGGTTTTGATATTCTGTTTTTCTGGGTTGCAAGGATGATTATGATGGGGCTTAAATTCATGAATGATGTGCCCTTTAAAGATGTTTATATACACGCCCTTGTGAGGGATTCAAAGGGACAGAAAATGAGTAAATCAAAGGGCAATGTTATAGATCCTCTTACCGTTATAGACAAATTTGGAACAGATGCCTTCAGGTTTACACTGACAGCCCTTGCTGCACAAGGAAGGGACGTAAAACTGTCAGAGGCAAGAATTGAAGGTTACAAACATTTTGTGAACAAAATCTGGAACGCCTCCCGCTTTGTGCTGATGAATCTTGAAAACTATAGTATTGACAGGGATTATGAAATAAACACAAAAGATTTGCACCCCTTTGATAACTGGATATTGACACGTCTGAACGAAACGGTGGCAGACGTTAGAAGTAACTATGAAAATTATAACTTCAATGATGCGGCTAATGCGGTGTACAGGTTTCTCTGGAACGACTTCTGTGACTGGTATATTGAACAGTCAAAGCTAAGAACAGATGATCATAACGTCAAATACCTGCTGTGGCACTGTCTTGTTACCTCTCTCAAACTGCTGCATCCCATCATGCCCTTTGTTACTGAAGAGATTTTCCAGAAACTGCCACACTTTGATGACAGCATTATGATATCAGCATTTCCTGTTGCAAACACCACCTTTATAGGAAGGGACGTTTCTGATGTGGAGTTTTTCATAAAAGTTGTTCGTGCCATAAGGAATGTAAAAAGCGAGATGAACGTTTCCCCTTCACAAAAGACGTCAGTTACCATTGTGTCATCACAGAGAGAAAAGATGAAATTCTTAGATTTTATGAAGAGTTTCGTAGAACAGCTTGCCCGTGCACAGGTAACCCTTTTTGATTCATTAGCTGAAAGACCTTCCCAGTCAGCCCTTGCGGTGGTGGAAGGTGTTGATATATGGGTAAATCTTGAGGGTCTCATAAATGTTGAGGATGAGAAAAACCGCATACTCAGAGAGATAAAAAAGACAGAAAAGGATGTGGAGTTTCTTTCAAAAAAGCTTTCCAACGAAGACTATCTGAAAAACGCTCCGGAAGACGTGGTTGAGGAGGATAAACACAAGCAGGCGGTTTACAAGGAAAAGCTTGCAAAACTTATTGAAAACCTTGAATTTTTAAAGGGAATGAAGTGAAAAACATTTTAAATCTGAAAAGGCTTGTGAGGAATGCCTTAATTGAAGACATTGGTTTCGGAGACATAACCTCCTGTCTAATTGATAAAGACAGGAAAGGAAAGGGTTATTTTCTGGCAAAAGAAGACCTTGTGCTGTGTGGGGTGGATGTGGCGGCTCTTTGTTTTACAGAGCTGGATGACAGAATTAAGGTTAGATTTACTGCAGAAGATGGTGCTTTGATAAAGAAAGGTGCAAAATTCGGTATAATAAGCGGTAGTCTAAGGTCTATTCTTACCGGCGAAAGGGTTGCCTTAAACTTCCTTCAACGGCTCTCGGGCATAGCCACCGCAACACAGGAAGTTGTGAAAATCGTAAGTAAATATGATGTGAAAATACTGGACACAAGGAAAACCACACCCCTTTTAAGGGAACTGGAAAAATATGCCGTAAGGGTAGGCGGCGGACACAATCACCGTTTCAATCTTTCTGATGGAGTCCTGATTAAGGATAACCACATAGTGGCTGCAAAGGGTATAAAAAATGCGGTAGTGTGTGCAAGGAAGAATAAAACAGCACTGGTTAGGATTGCTGTAGAGGTAAAAAATCTTAAGGAACTAAAAGAAGCACTTAGGCTTGGTGTTGACCATATCATGCTGGATAATATGTCCCGTCAGATGGCAAAAAAGGCTATAGAGATGGCGAGGGGCAGGGTAGCCATAGAAATATCTGGCGGCATAACACCAAAAAATATTGAAGACTACGCAAAGTTAAAACCCGACTACATATCACTGGGCTATATAACCCATTCAGTAAGGGCTGTGGACATAAGCTTAGAGTTAGAATAGTAATGACCTGGAAAAAGATTTTAGCCATCCTTGCCAGAGAAAAACAGCCTGTGTCAGGCGAAACAATAGGAAAAAGTCTTAATCTGACCCGTGCAGCCGTCTGGAAACAGGTCAATTATCTTAACGAAAAAGGTTTTATAATCAGCAGTTTTCTAAGGGAAGGCTATCTGCTTGAATTTCCTAAGGATACTCCTCTCGTTGCTGAACCTGAAGATTTGGAAACAGACATAATAGGCAAGCATATAGTGTCAGAAATCGTCACTGACTCCACCAATGACGACGCGATAAAAATATCTGAAAAGTCACAGGAGGGCACAGTTGTTATTGCTGAGCTACAGACGAGGGGCAGAGGAAGGCGGGGTAGAGGGTGGGTATCTCCTTTTGGCAAAGGGCTATACTTTTCTGTAATTTTAAAACCAGAACTGCCAGTGACAAAATTGCCCAGAATGACCATTCTGGCTGGCGTTGCAGTTGCAAAGAGTCTAAAAAGATATGGTATAGAAGTAAGACTCAAATGGCCTAACGACATAATGATTAACAATAAAAAGGTTGGCGGCATATTATCTGAACTTTTTGTGGAAGGTGATTCACCTAAGTATGTCATACTTGGAGTGGGGCTCAATATACACACAACAGAAAATGAACTGCCTGAAGAGATAAAAGATACTGCAGGAAGCCTTTGCACAGAAACTGGTAAAAGCTTAAGAAGAATAGATATTTTCAAAGCCTGTGCGGAAGAACTGGACAGGGCATATCTGCAGTTTTTAAAGCTAAACGGGGAACTTGGCGATATGTGTGAAACATGGAATGAGATGGCATGGAAAAAAGGAGAAGAGGTTTTTATCACAACAGGCAGGGATAAGGAGCAGTGCCAGATAATCGGTTTGCGTGAAGATGGCGTCCTTATTGTTTTCAAAGATGGTGTGCAAAAAGAAATATATGTGGGAGAAATCCTGCTTTAGCCAAGTCTTTTGTTGCTTTTTGAAACTCAGATTGTTATCTTATTAAGATGAACTCCTTGATGATACAGGGCACCTCTTCCCATGCGGGAAAGAGTGTTTTTGTTGCAGCACTGCTCAGGATTTTAAAAAATAAGGGCATATCCTGTGCACCTTTTAAGCCTCAGAACATGGCTTTAAACTCCTTTGTTACTCCGGAAGGCTTTGAAATAGGACGGGCTCAGGCGATGCAGGCTGAGGCGGCAGGGGTTATTCCTTCTGTTGATATGAATCCTGTTTTGCTCAAGCCTACTGCAGACAGTAAGGCACAGGTTATAGTTTGTGGTAAGCCATGGAAAAATATGTCTGCAATAGAATATCAGAAGAGAAAAAAAGAGTTAAGGCAGTTTGTAAAAGACAGTTTTGAAAAGCTGACCAGAGCATATGAGGTAGTCGTGGTTGAAGGTGCAGGAAGTCCGGCAGAAATAAATTTGAGAAAAGATGACCTTGCAAATATGGGTTTTGCCATGATGTACAGCCTGCCCGTTTTGATTGTGGGAGATATTGACAGAGGAGGAGTTTATGCCTCTTTTTACGGCACCTATGCCCTTTTGACGCCGAAAGAGAGGCAACTTGTTAAGGGCTTTATTATAAACAAATTCCGTGGTGACAAAGCGCTTCTTAAGCCTGCCAACGATTTCATAGAGAAAAAAACAGGGGTGTCTGTTTTAGGTGTGATTCCTTACTTTGCTGATCTGCTTATAAATGATGAAGACGGTGTCAGTCTTACTGAAGGAAGAAAGAAAAGGGCATCATCAAAAAATAACATTTTGAAAATAAGGATAATAAGACTGCCACGAATATCTAATTTTACCGATTTTGAACCCTTTTTTATTGAAGATGATGTTGATGTGGCTTATGTTTCGTCACCACAAGAGTGTGCCGAAGCAGACTTTGTTATTATCCCCGGCAGCAAAAACACAATTGAAGACCTGATGTTTCTGAAAAAACAGGGCTTTCACAGATTTCTCCCGGATTTTGTAAAAAATGGTGGTTTTCTTGCCGGTATTTGCGGTGGTTATCAGATGCTCGGTAAGGTTGTAAAAGATCCATACGGTGTAGAAACCCACATAAAGGAGACAGAGGGGCTGGGCATTCTTGATACAGAAACGGTTCTTGAAAAAGATAAAAAACTAAAACAGGTGGAGTTCAGGACGGCTGATGGTTATCTGAAAGATATGAAAGGTTATGAAATACATATGGGTATAACCAGTATAAACAGCGGCAAGCCGCTTTTTTTAATAGAAGAAGGCGTAAATGGTCAGTATGATGGCGTTGAGATTTGTGACGGAAGGGTTTTTGGTACTTACATACACGGTGTTTTTGATAATGATAAATTCAGGCTCCACATTTTAAACAGGATAAGAAAGGCGAAGGGGCTTCGAACTGTAAAGAAAACCTTTAACTATCTTGCATACAAAGACCGTGCTTATAACAGCCTTGCAGAACTTGTTGAAAGCTCGTTAAAAATAAAAGAGGTGCTATCTCTTCTGGGATACTGATATGTCGCTTTTGCTAAGTTTTGAACGATATCTGAATGTTGAAAGGCGGCTTCTTCCAAAGACCGTAGAGGCTTATATGCGTGATGTGAGAGAGTTTGTTGAGTTTTCAGGAGGAGAGGAGTGGGTGAAAAAGGGCGTCGAACTGTCGGTTGTGCGTAGTTTCGTCTATAGTTTATATAAAAAAAACAGCCCCACCAGTATCTGTCGCAAACTGTCATCTTTAAGGGTCTTTGGCAAATATTTGATGAGGGAAGGCTTTGCCCAGAACAACATTTTTGAAGAGATAATTATGCCCAAAAAGCCGAAATATCTGCCTAAATTTCTTACGGTAGATGAAGCCTTTGAACTTATAGAAGGGATTGAGGGTGACGATTTTATACAGACAAGAAACCGTGCCATTTATGATCTCCTTTACTCAGAGGGATTGAGGGTAAGTGAGCTTACAAATCTTAAGTTGAGTCAGATTGACCTGAAAGGCAGACTCATAAGGGTGCTGGGAAAAGGCAAAAAGGAGCGTATCGTGCCTTTTGGGGGGAAAGCTCTGGAAAATCTGGAACTGTATTTGAAAAGACGGGAAGAAAAGGGCTTTGGAGACAAGGAGTATGTTTTTGTCAATGTGCGGGGAGGCAGGTTAACGGAAAGAACGGTGCAAAAGTACATAAAAAGATTTTCGTTAAAGGATATAACTCCCCACAGTTTGAGACACAGTTTTGCCACGCACCTTTTAGAAGGTGGTGCCGATTTAAGAAGCATTCAGGAACTTCTGGGACATGAGAGTCTTTCAACAACACAGCGATACCTTCATCTGAATTTTGATAAATTAGCCACAGTTTATGACAAATGTCACCCCAGAAGCAAAAGAGAAGAAACAAAAGAAGACGGGGAGGATAGGAAATGATGGAACAGCCATTATTAAAAGGCACAACCGTTGTTGCCGTAAAAAAGGACGGAAAAATTGCCATGGCAGCAGATGGTCAGGTTACAATGGGTAACTCAATAGTGTTGAAACATAGGGCAAGAAAAATACAAAAACTTTATAAAAACAGTGTTATTGCAGGTTTTGCCGGAAGCACAGCAGATGCCTTTTCCCTGCTGGAGCGTTTTGAAGCCAAACTTGAAGAATACAGGGGACAACTGAAACGTGCCGCTGTTGAACTTGCCAAGGACTGGCGAACCAATAAAGTATTACAGAGGCTGGAGGCTCTTTTAATCGTTGCAGACAGAGAAAATCTCTTTATCATCTCCGGCAGCGGGGATGTAATTGAACCAGACGATGGTATTGCGGCGGTTGGTTCTGGAGGTCCTTATGCACTGGCTGCGGCAAAGGCACTTTTAAAGGTTTCTGAACTCAGCGCTACTGACATTGTTAAAGAGGCTATTAATATAGCCTCAGAGATTTGTGTTTTTACAAACAAAGAGATAATCATAGAGGAGTTATAGGTATGAATGAAGGCTTGGGACTTACACCCAGAGAAATAGTAGCAGAACTTGACAAGTTTATTATTGGGCAGAAAGAGGCAAAAAAGGCGGTTGCACTGGCATTGAGAAACAGATACAGACGCAAGATGGTTAAATCTCCCTTAAAAGATGAAATAATTCCTAAAAACATTATCATGATAGGACCTACAGGGGTTGGAAAGACCGAAATTGCAAGACGTCTGGCGAAGCTTGCAAAAGCCCCTTTTGTGAAGGTGGAGGCTTCCAAATTTACAGAAGTTGGCTATGTGGGAAAGGATGTGGAGTCTATAATAAGGGAGCTGGTTGAGGTAAGTATAAATATGGTTAAAGCTGAAGAGCTTGAAAAACTCAAAGATAAATCAGAAAGGCTTGCAGAAAACAGGCTTATTGATGCCATTTTAACCAGCAGGAGGAATATTGACATTCTGGCACGGGATGAAGAGGTTAACAGAGAAAAGATAAAGGCTCTGCTTAAAACAGATTTGCTAAACGATAAATATGTGGAGATTGAAATATCTGAAAAAAAACCGCCCTTTCCTGTAATTGAAGTGGGTATTCCAAATGTTGATGATCTTGATATGGGGCTTAAGGATGCCTTCTCTCAGTTATTCCCGTCAAAGACAAAAAAGAAAAAGGTAACTGTCAGGGAAGCTCTGCCACTTCTTGTCAAGGAAGAGGCTGAAAAACTGCTTGATATGGACAAGGTGAAAAAAGAGGCTATAAACAGGGCAGAAAATGATGGTATAGTGTTCATTGACGAAATTGATAAAATTGCAAGCAAGGGTACTGTGCACGGACCTGATGTTTCGAGAGAAGGTGTTCAGCGGGATTTACTTCCTATCGTTGAAGGTTGTACGGTAAACACAAAGCATGGTCAGGTAAAGACTGACTATATCCTTTTTATCGCCTCAGGAGCATTTCATGTGGCTAAACCGTCCGATTTAATGCCAGAACTACAGGGACGTTTCCCTATACGGGTAAATTTATCGTCTCTGACAAAGGACGATTTTGTAAAGATTCTGATAGAGCCGGAAAATGCACTGACAAAACAGTACAAGGCTTTGCTGGAAACAGAAGGAATTAGCATTGAATTCACAGAAGATGGCATTGAAGAGATTGCAAAATTTGCCTATGAGGTTAATGAAAAAACAGAGAATATTGGGGCAAGAAGACTGCACACAATAATGGAAAAGCTTCTGGAGGATATTTCTTTCAATGCTCCTGATGTAGCACCGACAAAACTGCTGATCACAAGGGAGTATGTAAAACAGCAGATAAAAGATATAGTGGAGGATGTCGATTTGAGCAGGTATATTTTATGATTAGCGAAACCTGTAAAGTTATTGTCTATGACCCCAAGATTTTCTACAGGACATTTATAGCCGATACGCTTGAAAAGGAAGGATACGAGGTTTTTGTTGCCGAAACTATAAAAATGTTTGTTCCTTCTGTAAATGAACTTATGCCCGACGTTGTTCTGCTTGACCTTTCTGAACTTAAAGAGAGGGACACAGATTTTCTTATGGCATTAAAAAAAAGCTATCCTACTTTGCCGGTTATAACATTACTGGATGCGGACAAAAAAGAGTATATGGTTAGATACATAAAGGCTGGAGTGTTTGACTGTGTTGCCAAGCCTGTTATACGTGAAGAACTGTTGCTCACGGTGAAAAAGGCAAAAGAGTTTACCCGATATAAGAAAGAAGAAAATTTACGTTTAGGAAAGCTTAAGCGATTTGCCCATGGCAGCGAAAAGATACTGGGTTTTGTTAAAGAAAAACAGATGTCCCTTCCAAAGTTTTATCCCAATGACAGACTTATACAGTCAATTCTTGATTCCATTGCTCAGGTTCTGGATGCAGAGAAGGTTTCCATAAGCTGGCTCTCACCGGACAAAAAGACCTATCAGGTGATTGCATCGGCGGGACACAATCTTGATGTAAAACTTTTCAAACCGAGGGCGGTTGGCGAAGGAATTGTAGGTTACGTTGCCAGTCAGAAGGAGAGTATTCACGTCGTTGATATTTTAACAGACAAAAGATTTAAAACCTCCTCATTCAGGGATCAGTATAAAAGTGGTTCATTTTTGTCAGGCCCAATAATAATTTCCGGAGACGTGGTTGGCGTATTAAATGTAAGTGACAGGAGAGATGGCAAACCCTTTTCTGAAGAAGATTTTCTGCTTTTTAAAACCTTTTTGCTTCAGATAACCTATGCGGCAGAAGGTGGACTTATAATTAAGGCTCTTGAGGAAAACAATGCAAGATTAGAGATATACAAAGAGATATCCAAACATATTGTCAATCTTGTGGAAGCTGGTGACATTCTGAACAGGATTTTACAGACAATAACTGTTTTTCTAAAGGCAACAGGGAGCTGTTTATTCATTTTAGACGAAAACAGAGAGTTTTTTATTAACGAAGGCGGTTATGGGCTGAAGTTTAAAAACAAGGTTACTTTTGTAAAGTCTCACGAGGAGCTTTTGGAACATATTTTTTCGGAAAAGGATAAAAGTATCCTGAAACTAATAAAGGTTTTTGTAAGCAGTGAAGACATTGAAACCTTTTGTTCCGTCCCCGTAAAACTAAAAAATTATCCTCTCGGGTTTCTGGTTGTTATTAACTGTTCCCATCAATTGATTGATGAGATTTTAATGGAAGATC
>FWPU01009508.1_pt1 | contig 12088 bp, 15 predicted proteins | sample 2228361 | NCBI WGS metagenome assembly FWPU01 (sample SAMEA103939777, study PRJEB20133) | metagenome | reverse complement strand
CGGCAGAAGGGAATCCCCCTCCAGATCCTTTTCTGAAACGCTTCCCCTTACCCTTATGCCCTTACCCTTTTACCATGTAATCTTCAAGCCGCGGCAGTTTTCTCGCCCCCGGCATCGTGCCTATCTCCAGCACCCGCCCCCCGGTGGAGTAAAAGTTCCCTCCCAGATGGTGAATCGTAGCCACCCCTTCAGGTCCCGCCAGCCAGGTATCGCCGAAGAGCCCTTTATCAGCCCAGGCAGCCAGCACTTCCCCTAGGAAAATATAGTGATCCCCGGCTTCGTAGGTTTCCGTCACCCGGCACTCGACGTGGGCCAGGCACTCCTTGATGAGGGGAGCTTTCACCATGGCTCCTTCCACGGGGGTAAGACCGCCGGTCTCGAACTTATCCACTTCCCGGCCCGATATCCTTCCCACATAGTGAACCCTGGTCACCAGTGCCGGCCCGGGAACGTTAATGACGAACTCCTTGCTTCGATGGATCACCTCCGCCGTGTAGCGGGTGACCCCCACCGCTACCGCCATCAACGGAGGGCTAAAACTCACCGGCATGTGCCAGGCCAGGGCCATCACGTTAGGACGCCCTTGGTGCCGGGTGCTGAGAAGCACCACGCAGCCGTTGTTTACCAGGCGCTGTGCCCTACCGATCTCCAGCCGCTGCTTCACTTCCCCCACCTCCAGAAATTCATTCGGATCCGTGCTTGCCAGGATAAAAGTAATAAGATACAATTGTTCATAGTATGGAACTTTAACCTTACGGAGGAATATCACAGGGATGTCGGCCCAGGACTTACCCTTTGAATCCAGGAACCACGTCCCGCTCGAGGCTGAAGACCTGGTAGATATTCTTTCCGAGGTCCTCAATTACCTTCGCCGGGGACTTTCGGGAAAATACTCCGGGCGGCTGGACCCCTCCCTTACTTCACCCCAGATATTCTGCCTGAAGGCTATAGGGCGCCAGCCCGGGACAACCATGGGCGATCTCGCCCGTGACCTGCAGACCGGTCCTACTGCAATAACCGGCCTGGTCGATCGACTGGAAGAACGCGGGCTGGTGGAACGCGTAGCTGACCCTCGCGATAGGCGGGTAATCCGCGTAATGCTCACCCCCAAGGGGAAGGAAACCATGGAGGAATTTCGCCGGGTACGGGTTCATCTGGTGCGTGAGCTGCTGAACGCCATGCCTCCTGATTCCCGGGAGGCCCTGTGGCGTGGGCTCAGGGGGCTCCGGGACTCGGCCCGCAAGTTAAGCGGGAGGGAGCAGGTTTGAACATGGTTGAGGTGAGCGAGCTGACCAAGAAGTATGGAGAGGTTCTGGCCGTCGATGGGGTTTCCTTCCAGGTATCTAAGGGGGAGCTCTTCGGGTTCCTGGGGCCCAACGGTGCCGGGAAGTCCACCACCATCAAGATTCTCGCCACCCTGGCCCGGCCCACCTCCGGCTCGGCCCGCCTGAACGGGTATGACGTTACCTCCCGGCCCGATGAGGTGAGGCGATGCATCGGGCTGGTCTTTCAGGACCCTTCCCTGGATGAACGCCTGACGGCGGAGGAAAACCTGCATTTTCACGCCGTCCTTTACGGGGTAGACCCGCGGGACCTCCGCCGGCGCATGGCCGAGGTACTGGAGCTGGTGGAGCTCAAGGATCGGGCCCGCTCGCTGGTGCGAACCTTCTCGGGCGGGATGCGCCGCCGCCTGGAAATCGCCAGGGGCCTGCTTCATTACCCCGCGGTGCTGTTCCTTGACGAGCCCACCATAGGGCTTGATCCCCAGACGAGGAACCGCATCTGGGAATACATCCTCGAGCTCAGGCGCCGGGAGGGCCTGACCATCTTCATGACCACCCACTACATGGACGAGGCCGAGATCTGCGACCGTATCGCCATCATCGACCACGGGAGGATCGTGGCCCTGGATACCCCATCCAACCTGAAGCGCCTGGTGGGGGGTGACGTCCTTACCCTGCATACGCAGGAAGGCGATGGGCTGGCCGCCGAAATCGAGGAACGATTCGGGTGCCCCGTGACCCGTTCGGAGAATGAACTGCAGCTGGAGGTCACCGACGCCGCCACCTTTCTCCCCGGCCTGCTGGGCCATTTCGGGGGCCGGGTTAAAGCCATTAATCTGCGGCGCCCCACCCTGGACGATGTATTCCTCAAGCTGACCGGGCGCGCCATCCGCGAGGAGGAGGCAAGCTCCACGGAGCATTTGCGGGCCCTGGCCAGGGCGTGGAGGAGGAACAGATAATAATCATGAAAGAAATGAAGGCTATCTACATTATATGGCTCAGGGAGTCCAAAAGATTCTTCCGCGAGCGCGCCAGGGTACTAGGGATGTTGGGACAACCCCTGCTTTACCTGCTTATAGTGGGCAACGGCATGGCGGCGGCCTTCAGTTTCCGTGCCGCTCCCGCCGGATTCAGCTACCTTGCTTTCATGTACCCCGGGATCATCGGGCAGTCGGTGTTGTTCACTTCGGTTTTCTCCGCCATGTCCATCATCTGGGACCGGGAGTTCGGTTTCTTGAAGGAAGTGCTGGTTGCCCCGGTGCCCCGCTGGAGTATCGCCATCGGGAAAGCCCTGGGGGGAAGTACGGTATCCGTAATGCAGGCCGCCGTTCTCCTCCTCCTGGCCCCGCTGCTGGGGGTAAGCATTTCAGTTTTAGCCATTATCGAGCTCCTGGCCCTGATGTTCCTGATCTCCTTCGCTCTCACCTCCTTCGGGATCGGCATCGCCGCCCGCATGCACTCCATGGAAGGATTCCAGATGATCATGAACTTCCTGATCCTGCCCCTGTTCTTCCTAAGCGGGGCCCTGTTCCCCCTGCAAGGGGTAGCGCCGTGGATGGAATTGCTGATGAAAATCGACCCTTTGACCTACGGGGTCGACGCCCTCAGGCACATTATGTACGCCGGGCACCCGGGCCGATCCTTCATGCTCCAGTTCTCGCTGGCTACCGACCTGGCTGTTATCGGAACCCTGGCGCTGGTCTTTGTTAGCATGGGGGCCGTGGCCTTTAACCGGCTGGAGTAGAGCCGCCTGCTAAAGGGTTACGATATCGTCGGGAAAGGTGGAAAACCTCTTCAACCCGTCGGCAGTAACCACGAAGGTATTTTCCACCCCCACCGCGCCTTCGGGGAAAATGAACTTGGGCTCCAGGGCAAAGACCATCCCCTCTTGCAGGGGGGTGGAAGAACCGGGGGCAATGACCGGAAGCTCGTCCAGCTCCAGTCCCACCCCGTGCCCCACAAATCCGGCGTAGCCCATGAAATTATCTTTCAGGCCGGCTTCCGCGGCTATCTCCACCGCTTTCCGGTACAGCTCCTCGCAGGGAGTACCCGGCTTCCCCAGGCTTTGCAGGTAGGCCTGAATCACCCGGGCCACCTCGTGTGCCCGCTTCAGGTGTTCCGGCAAATCCCCCACGCAGAATATCCTGGTCTCGTCGGCCATATACCCGGCGTATACTCCCACGTAATCGACCAGCACCGGTTCATTCCTGGTTATGGTCTTAAATCCCGGGCCCTGGGGAAAAGCGGGCCCAAGGCCCAGCCCACCGGTGGGGCTTTCCAAAAAACTGGGCACAGCCAGGTTCTCTCCCGACATAAGGTGACCGTAAAATATCTCCTGGTTGAACCGGCGCATCCTGACCAGGCCCTGGTGGCCGTTCCGGCGGGCCACCGCCTCCAGCTGACCGGCCAGGTACAGCTCGCTTATACCCTCCCGGAGGTAATCCTTGACGCTACGTAAAAAAAAGGTGTTTCGCCGGGACGCCTCCGCGATCTGGGATATCTCGTGGGGGGATTTTATCATGCGAAGGCTACGTATAATCCCGGAGATGTCCAGCAGGCGGGCGCGGGGGAACAGGCGCTGATAGCGCAAGTAAAGGCTTGCCGGCAGTACGTCCAGCTCGAGCCCGAGACTCCCCAACTCCGGGTATCCCCGCTCGGCGGCCATCTTTACTACCTCTTCTGTTCGCTCAAAGGGTACGATGTCTTCCAGGTGTGATTCCTCTTTGGCCCGTTCGTAGGACTTCCTTATCGCCAGGAAAGGCTTACCGGCCGAGGGAATAAAGAGAAAACCGGCCTGGGCCGTACCCGCGAAGTACAGGAGGTCCACGTTCTGGATTATCAGGGCAGCCTCTACCCCTTGCTCTCTCATGGCTTTTTGCAGGCTAGCTACGCGACGGTCGATTTCGCTTTTGGGGGTAAACTCCACTGGCATCGCTCCTCTCGCCCGAGTTTCTTTTTTGTTCGCCACCATCAAGCCAATATCCTCCCCGCCACTCCGCCACTGCGATATTGACAATGTAGGCCAGCCCTTATAAACTTTTAAGTGAACTGAACAAGTGGGGCGCGGTGGGACCACTAACAATGGTGGTCTTCGCTAATTAGGGCCACTTTTACATTCCGGGCGAGGGCTGCACCTTACTTAGAAGTTTTTTCCTTTGTCATATCGTTCCCCCTACGTTGCAGGCAACTCTCGGAAGGGCATCACTACCTGCCCGGTGCGCCTCACGATTGCACTGCGAAATAAAATAACCACCGCCTACTTCCGGCGGTGGCCTGATACCACGCCGCCCGCGATCAGGCAATGTGCAATACCGCAGCCTGGTCCCCCCACATCCCCCCGGAGGATACAAGTTCACTTACACAATGGTCGCAAAGCAGGGTATCCTCTTCCCCGATTACCAGGGTGCAGTGACCGAAGACAGGGGCGCCACATTTCTCGCAGAACTGGCAGTACACCTTGACCCCTCCTCCCACTGCTTTTGTTACCCCCATTTTACTGGATATTGGCATCGGTTGTCAATCTATTGTGAAAACTCTAACAAGTCAATCTTATATCTTCAGCAGGAATAATATCTATTAGTACAGAAATACTAGTGGACCGCTTAACTGATTCGCGGAGGTGCTTATCATGGAGTTGAAGGGAACACGTACGGAAGCCAATCTGAAAGCGGCCTTTGCCGGGGAGTCCCAGGCCCGGAACAAGTACACCTTTTTCGCCGCCGCGGCCTCGGCCGAAGGCTACGACCAGATAGCCTCCCTCTTCCTGGAAACGGCAGAGAACGAAAGGGAACACGCCAGGCGCATATTCCACTTCCTGCAGGGGGTTAAGGGAACCGATGCCAACCTGGCGGCCGCGGCGGAAGGCGAGAATTACGAGTGGACCACCATGTACAGGCAGTTTGAAAAGGAAGCCCGGGAGGAAGGGTTTGAGGAGATAGCCGATTTCTTCCGGGAGGTGGCCGAGGTGGAAGAACAACACGAGAAGCGTTACCTGGCCCTGCTAGAAAGCGTTCGCCGGGGCTCGGTGTTCAGGAAAGACCGGGTGGTCAAGTGGAAGTGCCGGAACTGCGGATACGTCCACGAGGGGACCGAGCCACCGGAGAAGTGCCCGGCGTGCACTTTCCCCAGGGCTTTCTATGAATTACTCTGCGAGAACTATTAGGAGGGAACCAGGTTGAAAAAATGGCGCTGTACAGTATGTGGATACATCCACGACGGAGAAGACGCGCCGGAAAAATGCCCGAAGTGCGGGGCACCGCGGGAGAAGTTCGAAGCCTTGGCCGCAGAAAAGGCCCATCTTGTCGAGCGATCCCGCACCTCTAACCTTCTCCACATGCAGCTGGTAGCCATTTTGGACGACATAAGGATGCTGGCCGAGGAGGGCATCGATGATAACCTCGACCCCGGCTGCGTGGACATCTTCAAGAAGGCCAGGGAACAGGCCGAGGCCCTGAGCCAGATGGTCAAGGCGGAACTTCAAACCCACATTAACAAAGGCAAATGGGGCTAAGGAGGCAAGAGGCAGCCGGGGGCTGCCTCGCGATCCTTTCCGGTGAGGGTGCCGGCTATGCCCCCCGGTCAACGGGCTGCGCGCCGACCTGGGCTGCTTTTTCGTCACACCACCGAATGTTCCCCACGTGCAACCCGCGCATGTCGGCCAGGAAGTCCCTCAGGCCGGGATCGAGGTCCAGGGCCAGGAGGGCGTCTACCCGCTTGACCACCCAGGCCTGCCCCCGGCTAAGGAGCCGTAGCCTCTCTTCCAGGGTTGGAAGCACCATCACCTTGTCGGCGAAATCCCCCGTCCGGCTGGATGGCGTCCCGCCGAGGTGGGTGATGTAGCAGGAAAGGCCCTGGCAACTCCAGCTTTCATCTCGTCCGATGCGTTCGAAAGCGGCTTTAAGGTCCGCCTCTTCCGCCTCCCTTCCCAGCCTGGCCAGGGTTTCCACCCCGGCACGCTCCGCCTCCAGCAGCTCATTAAGGCGATTCACAATCTCCTCCGTCATTTGACCCTGAACCTCCCCTGTCTCTTACCAGGTGATACCACCTTAAGTCTATGGTATCCGGAAAACGTTCAAGGAGATGTGATCCCCGTCACCTAGCGCAGGACTACCCCCTTGAGCCGCAGGGTTTCTCGCGCCGCGGCCATATCATCCTGGCCCGTACCTTCTTCGCCCCTTAGTTTGGGCAGCAAAAGGATTCCGCTTGCAAATAGAGAAAAGGTTGTCGAAAGCACACCACGAGGTGATACGACCTGATGAACGACTGGCGTGAGGGCCGGGCCCCGGCCTCTATTATTGACTTTCATTCCCACCTTTTGCCCGGCCTTGACGACGGGGCCCTCGACTGGGAGGAATCCCTGCAACTCGCCCGGATGGCGGTTACGGAGGGAATAACTCTCGTGGCGCTGACCCCTCATTACCTGGAGCGCTCCTATGCCACCCCGCGGGAACGGGTGCTGGAGATGGCCGAAGAGTTCTCCCGCCGGGTTGAGAAGGCCGGCCTCCCCCTCCGGTCCTTTCCGGGCATGGAAGTGCATATAACCCCGGAACTCCCGCGGCTGCTCGAGGAAGGTGAACTGCTCACCTTCCATGACGCCGGCGAATTTTTGCTGGTAGAGCTCCCCTTCCTTGACTGGCCCCGTTTCACGGAGGACATCCTTTTCCAGGTTCGGCTCAAGGGTATTACCCCTATCCTGGCCCACCCCGAGCGGAACCGTCTGGTGGCCGAGAACCCGGGGCTGATACAACCTTTGCTCCAGCAAGGTTGCCTGGTACAGATGAACACGGGAAGCATCACCGGGGCTTACGGGGGCCGGGTGCGGCGCACGGCGGAGGCCCTTTTGCACCTGGGCGCGGTGCACATGCTGGGCACTGATGCCCATTCCTTGCACCAGCGGCCGCCTGAGATGCAGGAAGCCCTGGAACGGATCAGCCACCTGTTAGGGCCGGAAACCGCTCGACGAATAGCCTCCCCGGCCCTATCCGGGCTTGCAGTGACACCCTGCAACCGGCACCCGCAGGGCCCCATGCCTTGACATCCAGGGTTTTTTGTTCTATAAAAATTTATGTAAGAAATAAGAAATACTGATACCGGGTTCTGGAGGTGATCTGGCATGCCCATCTACGATTACGAATGTAATAGTTGCGGGACCTTTGAAGAGTACCAGAGTATCACTGCCGCCCCCCTGGAGTGTTGCCCGAGGTGCGGGGACAAGGTGAGGCGGCTGATTAGCCGTAACCCGGTCATCCTTTTCAAAGGCCCCGGGTTCCATGTAACCGATTACCGCAAGAATCCACCCGCTGATAACGCCAAAGGAGAGGGCGGAAGCAGCAAGAAGGAAGACGGCCAGGCTGCTTCCTGACCGTCAACCAATACAAGACGAGCTTAAATCTAAATGGGACGGCACCCTACCAGGGGTGCCGACCCATTTTCCGCCGCGAAGCAGGTATCGGGAAAGGAGACCGGAGCATGATCCTGATCGGAACGGCGGGTTACTCTTACGACGACTGGAAAGGGGTCTTCTATCCCGAGAAGATAGATAAGAAGGCCATGCTCCCCTTCTATGCGCGGGAGTTTGATTTTACCGAGGTAAACTCCACCTACTACCGGATGCCCAACCGGCACATGCTATACCGCATGCAGGAAAAAACCCCGCTACATTTTTATTTCGTGATCAAGGCCTACAAGGGAATAACCCACGAGCGGGAGAACAACGACGTCCACTTCCTGCAGTTCCGGGAGGCCCTGGTTCCCCTGCAAGAGGTGGGAAAGCTGGGGTGCGTCCTGGCCCAGTTTCCCAGCAGCTTCCGCAACTCCGACGGGAACCGGGATTACCTGCGCCGGTGCCGGGAGTTGCTGCCTGACATCCCCATCGTGGTGGAGTTCCGGCACCGTAGCTGGATCGAGGAGGCTACCTTCGAGCTCTTGGAGGAAGAATACCTGGGATACGTGTGCGTTGACGAGCCCGCCTTCAAGGGGCTGGTACCTCCCGTAATCCGCGCCACCACGGACATCGGCTACGTACGGTTTCACGGCAGAAACTACGATAAATGGTGGGTTCACGAACAGGCCCACGAGCGATACGATTACCTCTACAGCGAGGAAGAACTCGAGGAGTGGGTTCCCAAGATCAGCGCCCTAGAAGAACGAGTTAACAAGGTATTCGTCAGCATGAACAATCACTACCGCGGCCGGGCGGTAATTAACGGGCGTATGCTGCGCGAACTTTTGGCCAGGCGGCCCGGAAAGGCGGAAGGCTAATGGCGAATGGCCACCGTTACAGGTCAAGAGGCCGTTCCAATTCACCATTCAGCCAGGCCAGATAGTCAGGATTCCCCTCCTTGACCTCCATCGCCAGGATAGCCGGCACCTGGTACGAGTGGGCCTCCTTGATGGCGGATATGACCGCTTTTACCAGGTCATGCCGGGTTTTTGCCAGCAAAAGGGATTCCCGGTCCTCCACCAACCGGCCCTCCCACCAGTAGAAGGACTCAATGGAAGGTACAATGTTGGTGCACCCTGCCAGGCGCTTTTCCACCAGCAGGCGCCCCAAACGCCTGGCCTCCTCCAGGTCGGCGGTCACCACGTAAACCAGGACGTAGGCGCTCATGTTCCTTCTCCGTCCCTCCTCCAAGTTCCTATCCGGGGGATTGCAGCTATTTGCCGGTTCCAGCATCTCCCCGGGCCCGGTGGGCGATACGGGCAGCAGCGGCGGCGGTTACAGCGGCCACCAGGTCATCCAGAAAAGTGTTGACCTGGGTGCGTTTCTGGTGATTAAGTTTCCCGATAACGCCGGGCTTTATCTTATCCAGATGCCCGAAGTTGGTAAACCCGATGGAGCCATATATATTAACCACGCTCAGGGCCAGGACCTCATCTATCCCGTACAGGACATCGTCCTGGCGGAGCATCGAAAGGAGGGGCTCCTCCAGCAGCCCCTTCTCTGCCAGGGTGTCGAGGGCCAGCCCGGTAAGGATGGCGTTCTGTACCTCTCTCTTCTCCAGCACCCGGAGGACACTTTCCAGGCACTCGGCCAGGGCAAGGCCGGGCAGATACTCCTTCTGCAGGTCATGCACCAGGCGTGCGATCTCGGCGACCGAAACCCCCCTTCGCTCCATCCAGCCAGTAACCAGTTCCTTGTGGTTCACGCAGTTGGTCTCCAGCTTTCCCCTTGCCAGTTCGGAAGTCATTGCCTTTCACCTCGAATGGGTGGGAACTCCCAGCCCGTACTCGATGCTGTCCACCAGCGCCTGCCAGCTGGCTTCGATAATATTAGTAGAGACGCCCACGGTGCCCCAGGTTCGACCCTCGTCCCCCGATTCGATAAGCACCCGCACCTTGGCCCCGGTGCCGTCCCTTCCATCGATCACCCGCACCTTGTAGTCAATGAGCCTGATACCGGCCAGGGAAGGGAAGAACACCTGGAGAGCCTTGCGCAGGGCATTATCCAGGGCGTTTACAGGGCCGTTCCCTTCCGCCGCGGTATGCACCACTTCCTCCCCTACCCGCACCTTTATGGTGGCCTCGCATAGCACCCGCTCGTCCTCGCGCTTCTCCACTATAACCCGGAAGCCCTCCAGGCTGAAAAGCTTCCGGTAGCGGTTGGTGGCCTTGTGGACGAGCAGCTCGAAGGAGGCCTCCGCCCCCTCGAACTGGTACCCCTCATATTCCAGGACCTTGATGCGATCCAGCACGGCCCTGGCCTCCGGGCTGCCCTTGGCCAGCTCCAACCCCCGCTCCCGCGCCTTGTAAAGGACATTGCTCTGGCCCGAAAGTTCCGACACCAGAACCCGCCGGGAGTTGCCCACCCTTTCCGGGGGGATATGTTCGTAACTTTCCGGGTGCTTGCTCACCGCGCTTACGTGCACGCCCGCCTTGTGGGTGAAGGCGTTCTGTCCCACAAAGGGGTAAGCTTCGCTGTGGCTGAGATTGGCGATCTCGCTCACATACCAGGAAAGGGAAGTCAGCTTCTCCAGCTGGTCGTCCCTTACACACTTGAGGTTCAACTTGAGCTGCAAATTGGGGATTACCGAGCAAAGGTCGGCATTCCCGCACCTCTCCCCGTAGCCGTTGATCGTGCCCTGCACCTGTCTTACCCCCAGGTGCACGGCCATCACCGAGTTGGCCACGGCCATTCCCCCGTCGTTGTGGGCGTGGATGCCGAGGGGTATATCCACCGCCTCCTTAACGCGGGCGATTATAGCCTCCATTTCAAAAGGGAGGAGGCCGCCGTTGGTGTCGCAAAGGACGATCCAGTCGGCCCCGCCTTCCCGGGCCGCCACGAGCGTCTCCAGGGCGTACCCCGGGTTGGCCTTGTACCCGTCAAAGAAGTGTTCGGCATCGTACACCACTTCCATGCCCCGGTCCTTCAGAAAGCTCACGGTTTCCCGGATCATGGACAGGTTCTCCGCCAGGGTGGTCCCCAGCACCTCGGTTACGTGAAAGTCCCAGCTCTTCCCGAAAATGCAGGCGGTACCGACCCCCGACTCCAGCAGGGACTGGACGTTGGGATCGTCGCCGACCCGGGCCCCCGGTCTCCTGGTGCTGCCGAAGGCTACAATCCGGGCCTGCTGCCACTCCATCTCCCTCGCCCGGCGGAAAAATTCCAGGTCCTTGGGGTTGGAGCCCGGCCACCCACCTTCGATGTAACGAATGCCGAACTCATCCAGCTTTCGGGCAATTTTAAGTTTATCATTGACGGAAAGAGAGATGCCCGCCTGCTGGCAACCGTCCCGCAGAGTAGTATCAAATAAACATACCCCCATGGCCGCTTCCCCCGTCATCAAAAGATAAATATAGAAATTTACATTTCGACGCTAAGGGAATGATTCCTGCAAGTGGATAGGCATTTTTAACACGGGACGGGATCACGCGGCGGGACGGAAGGGGAGGGTCAGCGGCCGGCCTCTCTCCAGCAAAACCAGGCTGGTAAAACCGGCGAAGTTTTGCATAAAGAATTCGGTATCCTCCGTGTGGACCGGAACCAGGTACCGGGGACGGATAGCCCTGACCATTTCGACGAGCCCAGGGCCGTGGATGTGCCCCGAGGCGTGAAACCCCGCTTCCCGGCCCTTTCCCTCGCGGTCTCCCGGTTCCCCTACCAGCCGCAGGTTGAAGTGCTTCACCCAGTGGCGAAGCCGGTCGAGGTCGATATGCATCTCCTCGTTGAAGGCCTCGCTGGAGGAATATATATAGATTCCGCCGGCCGGCCGGATGTCGATGAGGTCGTGAAGATCGAAGAAGCTGAAGCAGAGGATGCTCTCCTCGGGCCTGCCCCGGACCTGAGAGGCGGTCAGCGCTTTCCCCCGGTAACGCTCGAGCAGGTCCTTCTCCCAGCTCGGCCGGCTCAGCCTGGCCTCGGTATAGAGGAAAAAGGCGTCATCCGCGAGGGGGTCGGGTACCGCCGGGTCGGCAGCGTGCATGGCCTCCAGCAGATAAGCGTCCCTGGCGGTGATTCCCAGCCGTCGGCCGGTTTCCCGCGCGATGCGGTGGAAGATGAGCAGCCTTTCCACGTTGCGGGGGCCGAAGTCGGCCACTACCAGCCCCCTGGCCCCGGCTACCGCCCGCCGGGAATTGAAATAAACTTCATCCTCCGTCACCGGTGTACGGGTGTCCGGGTGAGTACCCTCGCAGATGAGGACCAGGGGACGCAGGCGCGAGGCCTCTTCCACGAAGGACCTGGTAGCCGCCCTTCCCGCCCCGTGCCACCGGAGATCCCCGGTGTACACCACGTACCCTTCCTGCGTCTCCAGGGCAAAGGCGCCGGCGCCCGGGATGGAATGATCCACCGGAAAGAAACGCACTTT
>FWPU01011726.1_pt1 | contig 12092 bp, 7 predicted proteins | sample 2228361 | NCBI WGS metagenome assembly FWPU01 (sample SAMEA103939777, study PRJEB20133) | metagenome | reverse complement strand
CATGAAAGAGCCGCCTTGATTCACACTCGGGTGCATGACCAAGGATATGAACCTATAGAAGTTAAATATGATTTCGAAAATCCAAACTCATTCATGCAGTCCACTCCAATACCACCTTTATCTCATCATCCCCATGATGCTCTAATGCGGCCGCAAAGTCAGTGTAGGGATGACGGTGGGTAATGAGGCGTTCCAGGTGATTTTTCCAACGCAATTGTGCCATAGAAAGGTCGTCCACGGCCATCTGAAAGTAGTCGCGAGGGTTGTTGACGCTTCCGATAATCAGTTGATTCTTCAGCACCAACTGACGAATAAGCTCTGCGCCGGGGACCTCCAGCGGGCGTTCGCCGCCGGGAATCCCGGTCAGCACATATACACCGTTATAGGCAAGCGCATCCAAAAGGTTGAATTCGAGTTTAGCCACCCCGGTGGCATCAAATATCAGGTTCATGGGGCCGACCATGGCGTCTATCTTATCCGGAGATACGGCGCGGCCGTCTATGTATTTCCCGCCGATCCTTTCAAGCCACTCCGGACGGGGGGAGTTTTCATCTACTACGTCCATGCCGTATATCTCCGCACCGCGGAGACGAAGTGCCACCGCAGCCAGTAGACCGATTGGCCCCAAACCAGCCACCAGACAACGCCGTCCATTGAGCCAGTCCGGTGTGGCCTGCGCATCCGGCAGACGGGCAAACTGCACCCGCACCGCCTCGTCTATGGCCTTTTCGGCTACGGAAAGAGGCTCTGCAAGTACCCCTACTGATTCCAGCTCTGGCGGCACATGAACCACATACTGCTCTTTATCCACAACGTATTCCGCCTGGAACCCGTCGAGCCCCCAGATGCCCCTTTCCCGGAATTCCCCGGTGTTGCACATATCGGAACGGTTCATAGCACAAGGTATGCATTTGCTGCAACCCCGGCGGTCGGTGAAGATGGCATAATCTCCCGGTTTTACCTGCTTGACGTCCTTGCCCACCTCTACTACCTGCCCGAACATCTCGTGGCCGATTACGAGACTCTTCTGACCCGGAGGGGCCAGGGCGCGGCCCCCGGCCGCTTCCTCGCGGTCGGTGCCGCATATACCTACTCGCCTCATCCTGATTTTGACCTCATCTGGTGCGTTAATCGACGGCTCCGTACGGTCCTCCAGTTGGATTATCTTCGTCCCCGGCACAATGGCAATTGCTTTCATCTATCTTTACCCCCCTTTAATGAACCGACTTTATTACACACGCTAAAAACGAAATTTCAACTATCATCTGCATTAACTAGTTCTTTTCTTCTTTTGGTATATCCGAGAAATGCCGTGAAAGACGTTCCCTTTCATGGGGCGTGGTTATCAATAGTATTCGGTCTCCTGCCCTGAGTACAATCTCCGGATGGGGCAATAGAACCTCTTTTCCCCGGATAATAGCCACGATCTCTAGAGTGCCGCCAGGTTCGTACAAGCAACCGGCCTTTATCGGCTTGCCGGAGCAAGGGCTTTCCGGCTTGAGTGCAGCGATGGTTAATTGCTTCCCGTCCGAAAGGTCTACCCCTATACCGGATTCCAAGAGTGACTGTAGTTCCAGATGTCCAATCTCGGCTGGAGCCGAAACACGGTGCTCGTCCAAGAGACGTAAGGCGCTCTGCACCTCGCCAACATAGTGAGCCGGAGAATCATCAGGACCGGGCACCTGCGCTTCATATAAACTCTTATACTTGAGGCCGCTCGATAGCTTAACCTGAATCAGGTAGCTGAGCATGACGGCAAGGGCCGCCGGCACGAGCAACTGATACCCTCCGGTCATTTCGGTCACCATCAGCAAAGTGGCGATCGGCACTCGGGCTGCTCCACCAAATACGGCCGCCATACCCACTATAACCAGCCCGGCCTGAGGCAGGTTAAAGAGTTGTGCCATGAATCCGCCGAGCATAGCCCCAACAAAAAGACTGGGGGCGAAGACTCCGCCGGAACCGCCGGAGGACACCGTAAGACTAAACGCGATGATCTTGGCAAAGAGGAGGGCAAGAAATAATTTAGCGCTCAGACCGCCGTTAATTGCCTCCTGTATCCAGCCGTAGCCCCCGCTAAGCACCTGGGGCAGCGCTATAGCTATTAAACCCACTAAAAGGCCCCCGATTGCCGGTTTGATATGAGGTGGTATGGCAATACTACGAAATAAATCCCTGACGCCATAGAAAACAAAAGGCAAGATCGTCGCTATCAAGCCGCTGGCTAAACCCAGCACAACGTACCATAGATAGCCAAATATACTGGTAACTCCGATCTCCGCCGGAACCCGGAAAAGGGGCTCCCAGCCCACAAAAAGGCTATTAACGGCGTAAGCCACTATGGAAGCGAGCATGGTGTAGAGAAGAGCACGCCCCTCGAATTCCATCCTGCCGTATAAAACCTCTACGGCAAAAAAGGCCGTCCCAATCGGAGAGCGAAATATGGCCGAAAGACCTGCGGCCATACCTATGAGAACTATCAGCCTTCTTTCCTCGTCCGAGCGATGGCTGAGGGTAGCGTATATAGACCCGGCGGCGGCGGTGATTTGGGCTATCGGGCCTTCCCTTCCGGCAGAACCGCCGGACCCGATGGTTATAGCCGACGCCAGCATTTTAATAGGCGCTACCCTCGGGCGTATGTACCCCCCGGCGCGGTGGAAGGCCTTCACCACAGAATCGGTCCCGTGTCCTTCCGCCTCGGGCGCAAACGTATACACAAGAAGACCGGAAATTAAACCGCCCAAAGCGGTGACCAAAGGGATCAGATATAGGCCGTGGCTGCCAATGACCTGGGCTAACCTTCCGCCCTCGTTGGGCAGGCCGGGAGGGGTATAACCGGCCATCCAGGTGAGAAAGAAATCCTGGCAGAGATTTAATAGAAACGTGAATACCTGGGCGCTAAGAGCACCTACTATGCCCAGAAGTAACGAATCCAGGATTAATGCCCTTTGACCTCTCATCGGTGGGTCATAAGCAAGTAAGCATAAATTTCAATTCTACAACCTGAGAATGAGCCTCTCTGTATAAGCAGTCTCACATGTCATTGCGAGGAGTCCTCTTTAACTTTGTGATTATCCCTTTTGTCATTTCGACCGAAGGGAGAAATCTTACTTTTATCTAAGATTCCTCGTATCCACTCGTAATGAATCTACAGATTGCTTAGCGGAGTTTACACTGAGTGAAACGAATGTGCTCACAATGACAAAATGTACAATCGAAAACCGGTGGCAAGCCATAATGAACGATCAAACCAAAACTCACGATAACCCATACCTATTCATTCTCTATCTCCAGGTCCTCTTTGATATCCGGTGGGGCCTCCAGCGGCGCTTCAAATATCCCGACCATCTCCATTATCTTACGGTGATGATTCTCTTCAGCGTCCTTAGCGGCATCATGTATAGTCGCCGCATTATCGCGTATAACGTCGGCGTTCATATCGCCGCTATTAACTTCGAAGAGCACTCCATTGTAAGCATTTTCGGCTACATCGAGGGATTTCCTTATGGATTCGAAATGCTTATGTGCCCCGTCCATTTCTTCTTCCGTGTTGTTCATGATAGCGGTCAGGTCTTTTTCCGCGGAGTCCAGGTTATTGCCGATCTGTTTTACCTGGGCTTTAACCAGCTTCAGGTTTTGCTTGAGGCCACCCCCGGCCGCCAAGTCACGCAGGGCTCCTGCGTACTGAGCAGTATTTATCAAGTCCGTCGATAACATATGGTGATAATCTGCCTCGGTAGGTACAGGCTGTTTTTCATCGGCAGATAGTTCAAAATCGAGTGCGAAGATTAACATAGCTATCAATAATTTTTTTGAGAATAATTTCATCCCGGTTAACCTCTTCTAAATTAATTTGGTCACATACACTATCCGCTTTTTGATGAAGTATCAATGGTTTTAGCGGGTATAAGTTTAAAGATGAGTAAACCTGTTCAAAACAGGAGATTGCTACGCGGGGATCTGAGGTAGTAATGAAGCCTGTCCTGAAGCAACGCTGAAGGAAGGGAGGAAATTCTGGGAACCACAACGCTCGCAATGACGAGGTATGAAAGCAGTTTTTAGTGAGAAATGACATCCTTCTTCCGGTCATTGCGAGGGAGTCCTTCGTCAGGCTCAGGATAAATTCCACGACCGAAGCAATCCCATTCAGATTCCTTGCAAGCTCCCTTCCAGTAATTTATTCCTTCGTTTCACTCAAGAGTTCTCAGTAGGGTCGAAGGATGAAGTTAAAGCAAATGGTGTTCGTCCTTCAACTGGGCTCAGGACGAACGGCATCATATTGGGATTTAGCGGATAAGTATCCACTCACTCCTTCCCCGATTAAATCGGGGATCGATTCAGGACAGGCTCTGAGCTTGTGTCGAAGGGTGATTTCCGGGCTTCGACAGGTTCAGTCAAAACGGCTTAAAGAAATTCTTAAATGAGGCAACGGTTCTTATTCAGATAGATTTCTGATGAATCAATGCATTAAATTGACAAGAGAGTTCAACGTATTAAACTAAACAACCTAAAATGTGAGATCGCCGAATTTCTCACAAACCGAGAAAGCGGGGGACCCGAGATTTTGGGGCGAGTCATCCAGGGGGATGCAGGGTTATCCTTTCGACCCGAGCCCGTCAGCTAACCTCGTAGGCGTCAGGAGGAACATGAAATACCGCCTCTTTGACTCCTTAATAATTAATTTCACAACCCTAAGAGATTTCTTTTCCTACTAGTTATGGATAAGTTCTGAATGAAAGAGCTTATTTCCTTAGGGCTTAATCTTTTGTTAGATTTCTTTGGGCAAAGAGTCTTGCCGTGCACCTAAATGGAAGTAGCAAGTGAAAGAACCCTACTTGAGAAACGTCTAGTCGAGCCCGAAAGATGAACGTCATCAAAAACTCAACTTCATCAGAGCCACATAAACCTCGAACCTACTCTCTTGCTCTTCTCGCGCTTGGTGTTGTCTTCGGAGATATTGGGACGAGTCCGCTTTATGCATTTCGAGAATGCTTCTCCGCACAACATAACCTCAGAGTTACTGATGAAAACGTCCTCGGTGTGCTTTCACTAATTTTCTGGTCACTAATAATTGTCATCTCTATTAAGTATTTAGCTTTTGTGCTGCGGGCAGATAATGAAGGAGAAGGCGGTATTCTCGCATTGCTTACCCTGGTTGTTCCCCAGCGCAAGACCAGACCTGCGCAGGGTAGTGCATTACTCGTTATCGGCCTCTTCGGAGCCGCACTCTTCTATGGAGATGGAATGCTAACACCTGCTATCTCGGTACTCAGCGCAATCGAAGGACTCAAGGTCGGAACACCCATCTTCGACCCTTATGTAATTCCTATTACGGTCGGAATATTAGTCGCCCTGTTCCTTTTCCAGAAACGAGGGACGCGGGGAGTGGGTATGATTTTTGGGCCTATTACGCTCCTTTGGTTTACTACTCTGGCACTTCTTGGAACAATGGAAATCATCAAGGTTCCAGAGGTGCTTGGAGCTATAAATCCACTTCATGCTGTGGAATTCTTTGCTAACAATAGCTACAGGGGTTTTGGCGTTCTTGGTGCCGTTTTCCTCGTGGTAACAGGAGGTGAGGCACTTTATGCCGATATAGGACATTTTGGAAAGCAACCGATCCGGTTGGCCTGGTTTGTACTGGTACTACCTTCACTGCTCCTCAATTACTTTGGGCAGGGGGCATTACTCATCAGCAGGCCAGAAACCATAAGGAACCCCTTCTATTTGCTTGCGCCATCTTGGGGACTGTACCCGCTCATTGGGCTAGCAACAGCAGCAACTATCATTGCATCTCAGGCTGTAATTTCCGGGGCATTCTCTCTTACCCGTCAAGCCATACAACTCGGTTACCTGCCTCGCCTCGAAGTCCGCCACACCTCCCCTGAAGAGATTGGGCAGGTATACACCCCATCGATGAACTGGATACTTTTGGTAGGTACTGTAGGCCTGGTTCTGGGCTTCCGCTCCTCGGAAAACCTGGCCGGCGCCTACGGAGTAGCTATATCGGCATTGATGGTTGTCACCGCCATTCTTATGTTTGTATATGCACGAACACACTTGGGTTGGAACATTTTGAAAGCCACGTCCGTCATAATGTTCTTCCTCGTAATTGATCTTGCCTTTTTCGGTGCAAACATGCTCAAGCTCGGGCAGGGGGCATGGTTTCCACTTCTAATTGGGGCCGTTATCTACTTCTTAATGACTACATGGAATCAAGGACGGGCTATCCTTGGAGAGCAGTTCCAAAAGGAAGAAGTACCAATTGAAACCCTTCTGGCTGACTTGGAAAGCAGTAATTCAGTAAGCCAAGTGCCAGGAACCGCGGTATTCATGGTTAGCAATCCTAGAGGCATACCTCAAGCCTTGCTCCACAATATAAAGCATAATAAAGTCATTCACGAGCGTGTAATCCTACTGACGATAGTCACCGAAGAGGTACCGCGTGTCTCCCGACCCAAGAGACTTGAAATTAAAGAGATCACACCCAATGTCATTAGAATTATTGCACATATCGGTTTTATGGAGAATGCCAATGTACCAGCGATTCTGCGTCTGGCGGAAGTGGATTACAAAATAGAATTTAATCTTATGGAAACGACATTCTTTCTTGGTCGCGAGACCTTAATATTGGGGAAATCAAAAAAGATGTCTAGCTGGCGAAAGAAGTTATTTGCCCTAATGTCTAGGAATGCGCAGACACCACTTGTCCATTTTGGCATTCCCCCTAACAGAGTAATCGAAATCGGTACAGAGGTCGAGATATAAATCGACTATAGTGTTTCAGGACTCTTTCGAACGGAAGGTGTCGGGCCAACGCATAGCACTATGAATAACAGCCACAATCTGGATTTCAGAATCTCCCAAGATAATGACCACAATATAAGGCGATCCGGCTATAACGAGTTCATGTGTTCCTTGAACCCGGCCTGGCCTTCCCATTTGAGGATGGTTTTTTAAACGCTCTGTTGCATCCTGAATACGGGCAACACTGCTTACTCCGAAAACTTGACCGGCAGGGCTTCTTTAGCCTCCTTCAATTTATCTTCAAACCCGAGATACCGGGCAACTGTTCTGGCGATGTTCACGTTTCTTACGATGTCGTCACAGTGATTTTCGTCCTTTATTACATTACACTTCTCCTTATCCAGCTCTACACCACCGCCTGCAAGAACGATGGGAATCCTTAACCCTCCTTCGTGAAGGCTGCCGTGGTCTGCTTTTTTACCCCACCTTAAAAGGTCACCATGCTCGAAATAGGAGGAAGGCTGCAATAACATCAAAATATCTCCGCTCCTCTCCGAATTTAACTCATTGACTAACTCAATGATATTTAAGTTATCCGGTGATTTTAAATCCTGGTCCTGGGAAAGCTCCATAGTACCGATGGTTCTACATACATCCTTATCTCCGCTTTTCTTTCTGCTCGCATTATATACCTTATACTCGCCGTCATCGGCCCTGACCAAAATCTTCCATAATCTACTATCATCAATCCTGCTGCACAAAGCCTCCGCGGCAGGGATTATATCTTTATCAAATCGTGGTGAGTCAGACCAATTCGATGTCGACCTGTTTCTGAGGTAGATATGCGCCATTCCGCCGTTTACGGCTACGACATAATTTTTATTGAAACCGGCGCCATCCAGGGCAGAGTTAACTGCACTTTGAGATGCCTCGTTCTTTTTGTCAATCGGCATCTGGCCATGGTCGGCGGCGATGACAAACAAGGTGTTCCTGCACCAATTCCGGTCACGCCCTTTCAATTCCAGCAATAGATCGCCTACGGCCGGGTCGATGTATTTACTGAGATAATTCATCTGTGATTTTATTCCGTGCATGTGACCGGTGGCATCAAGCCCTGAGAAGTAAACAGTTAGAATGTCCGGAAACCCGTCTGCATTAACCTTGTCTATTGCATGTAGCATCATGCCCCGGTCGAATTCAGCAAAATTTTGAGGATCGGGAAGGAACTTTGTCTCGGTTATTCCGTAAAGGTATTGTTCCACCTGATTGGGATGAACTACATTTTCCTCCGGAACGCCCTTCCAATATTGGCTGAAAATGACCGCGCTCGACCTCCCCGCTTCCCCCGCCGCTTCATAAATCGTTTGCGCTTTCAGATGCTTATTCACCAGGCCGGGAGGAGATGGGTTCGAGCAGGAGAGGAGCAGGTCCTGTTTAGACGATAATGTGTGGCATCTGATGAAGGCTATCTCCTTCATCTCACTCGTCAGCGGCGGCTCGGTAATGTAGATGCAAAGCTGAGAGCAGGGATGCATGTAATCGAACGGCTCGGATGGAATGAACGGGGGATTAAAAGCATCTCCGGCGCGGTCGAACCACTGGTTACCGGCAATTCCGTGCTGGCCGGGATAGACACCGGTGAATATGGAGGCATGTCCGGCGAGCGTCACCGAGGGGAAGATTGTGCTGGCCCGGTCAAAGAAGACCGAATTTGCCCTGCACTCCTCATCTCCGCCCAGTAATTTCTGAAAGGAAGGTAAGAGGCCTGATTTCAATGCATCGTTGAACGAGTCCCATCTTAGACCATCGATGTCGATGATTATCGCCCTCCTGCATTTATAATCTGCCAAGTCGGTCAAACCATCCTTATCGTTGTCTATACCGTCACTGCAGTTAGAGTTCCCGGCGGGCCCCTCGCTCAATATTATTACACCGCTTGTTTTATTACCGGTCGTGGTTTGATTCTCCGCTGACATGGAAACGGGAACAATCACCAACAGGATAATCAGAGAGCTGTTTATTATTCGCCTAATTAAAAAGAACAAAAAATGATTCATATATGTATATTCCTCGCTCTAGCGTGATTTTTCATTTTGCGACATTTTTTCTGTTTAAGTCGACCGTATTAATTTAAACTCCCAATGAGCCTACCTGGGGCGAGCTGCAGTCTGTCAATCCCTCCGCAATGGACTAAGATGTCATTTGAGCCCCTCGACCCCGCTCATTACAGGCAAACGATGAAGCAATCTGACGAAAGGTGTTATTACCCAAAGCCTAAGATTTCTCCCTTTGGTCGAAATGACAAAAAACCCCTTTGTGCTTCCGACACCGCAAAACTGCTTTTGTCATTCCGAATCCTTCGCTGTCCTCAGGATAAACTACGTGAGGAATCTAAGGTTTGTACTTTATCTCATCTGATTTTACGTCACTTATGAAGAGACAAAAATCTTTCTTAATACTTTATCCGTTTAGTATCGGCGCCGCCAGATTCTTCTCCAGTAAGAGAATATCCTTGTCCTGCCCGCGAACTTCAAAACCTAATTTATCGAAAAACTGTAAAGATTCTAAATTGGTCTTTAAGACCTCCACATACACCTTTTCAGCTACGCGGTGTTTGTTAAGATAATTCAGAAGAAGCCCGACCGCACGGCTTCCATACCCCCGTCCCCTATCTTCCGGATTAAAAACGGCGATGGCTAAATAAAGGCTTCTTCCTATTTCAAGGTTGTATATTCCGACAAAGCCGACCACTCGACCTCCACGATGTACCTCGATTTCACACACATAAAACACTTGAAAAGTTGTTACCATCCATCTGAAAAAGGAAAAGAACGAGCCAAAAGCCCTACGTTCTAGACCATTAGCACTAAGAAAAAGCTCCGGATTAAAGAGAGGGCGTAAAGCAAATACGTCTTTCAGTTCATAACGCCTAAGAACAAAATCTTCTCCCCTAATGCAAGGCTCAAACCTTGCTATTTTAACCTTAACCATATCGAGCAGTTCACTAACCAACATAAAATTCATCATCCCAAATGTGACTTCGGCTTTATGATTGAAAGCGCGGCAGTCTAAAATAATTAGAAACCAACGATTTGCCCTCGTAAAACAAGGTTTTTAGATAGATAAAAAACGTCTTTCAAAAATCAGGTTAGCTTTTTTTATCTTTGCTATGTAGACGTTATCCTAATCCTATTTGTGTAGATAACCTTTCTACCCCCCAAGGGTGTGTTTCTTCTTTCTCTGTCATTGAAGTTCTTTGATTATCATCAGTCCAACTCCGACAAGCAATCCCTTACTTTGGACAAGTAGATGATTGAAAGATAATTTGGAATTGCCGTTCTATCGACCAGAAGTAATTTTCAGGCACTATCAGTGAAAATGCCCTGGGATATGTTTCTATCCGAACACATCCCAAGGCAAAAGGAGAAACATGATAGAGATCATGAATTCAATCTATGACCATATTCTTTCTAATCGACGGCCTCAATTACTGCCATCATCCCGTTATCCTCATGCTCTCCGATATGGCAGTGGTAGACGAACTTCCCCTCGATTATTGGGTTCCTAAAATTGATTACGATCTCCACTTCGCCCGGGCCTTCGAAGTTCGGGTCTTGTCCCTCATAAGGGAGATTAACCGTATCCTGGTAGCCGACGAAAGGCTGGGGTACCCCGTTTATGGAGCAGACTTGAAAATCCGTTTGGTGAATGTGGAAGACATGCAGCTCCTCGGAGGCATTCAGCACCGTCCACCTCTCCAAAGTGCCCACACTTACCGTGGTATCTACTCGATCTGGGTCGAACTCCTTTCCGTCTATGAAGAAGGTATTGCCGTCTTCACTCTCGGAAAACACTATAGTCCTTTCTTCATCGACAGGCTGATTACATAAATTCTCTAAAGGCGGGAATTGGGATGGGTCGGGAAGTGGAATAGGATCCACGGCTTTTCCCCTTGATTCCAGAGTGGCAAGCGTAGCCCCATCGTAGCTGTCTCCAACCGGGCCGGTATTGAATGGCAAAGTCCTGAACCGATAAGTCCCTTTGGGCCCACCCTGTACCAACACATCGATACGGGAACTTACCGGTAACAGAAAGGTTTGACCAGGGGGTATGGTCACTAGCTGGTTTTGACGATTCCCGTCCCGGGCTATTATGTACATGGGCATACCCTCCAGCACCAGTGGATAATAATGGTCCGCCCCAATATTGGCTATCCGCCATAACTGGGTCTCTCCGGGACGAATCCTGATCCTCGGGTTAATTTGGCCGTTCAGGGTGATATGGGTCGGAGCGCCGGGGTCGATTTCCGTCGGCACCTGGCCGTCCGAGTCTATCTGAATATCCTTTAAATTCATTACCAATTCTCGGATGCCTTGAAGCTGGGGAAAGGGATCGAGCAGTCCCTCGACGATCAGGGTGCCGGACATACCACTCATTATTTGGAATTCAGTTAAACCGTATAAATGAGGATGATAGTAAAACGTTCCTTCGGGGTGCTCGTCGGGTAGCTGAATCTCATAGTCGAATGCCGAATTGGGCGTTATCATGATAAAAATGTTATCCCCCGGGCTAAGCGGAGAAACGTTGAGTCCGTGGGTATGCAGGCTGGTCATTTGGTCGATAAGGTTCTCAAGCCTGATCCTTATTAAATCCCCGGGGAAAACCCGGAAGGTTGGCGGGGTAAAAGACCCATTATAAACCCTGGCTGTAACCCTTCTGTTTCCTATCCTGAATTCCGCAAAATCAACAACCAGCGTCGTGTCCAGCACACCGTTTACGCTGGATATTTCCTCAGGATTTTGAAAAGTCTCCTTCTTGCCGCCGCCGTCATCGTCCCAGAAATCGAAACAAGAAGAGAGAGAAAACGCTAACAGGAATATCAATCCAAGCAAAACTCTAATCCTGATTACTCCATCGCTGTTGGGGCTACCGATCCCGCATCTCGGCTCAGTCGCCCTCCCTGCCATACGAGCCCCTTTTGATTCCTCCATGGATTGCCTCCCTTAACATTAATTTCAAAAGAATTATAAAATGAGAGTAAAAAATTCACTACACACAATCAATAGCCTGTGTGCACGTTTACTCACTATTTATTGTCATCACCATTTCACCAGTTAAAAGCACCGACAAAGAACGTTTCATGATACCGACGAGGATATTAGCGGAAAAGGAGGCTTAATTGAGCTCCTGAGGAAGGTAACAATTACTTGATGCTAGTTGTATTTCTTTAAATCGTTTGAATAATCAAGGAAATGACAACCAGACATCATATCCCCATCCTTAATGACTACTACATTTTTTGTAGTATATAGCATATCAGCGATATTTATGTCAAGGGGCATTTT
>FWPU01011725.1_pt1 | contig 12093 bp, 11 predicted proteins | sample 2228361 | NCBI WGS metagenome assembly FWPU01 (sample SAMEA103939777, study PRJEB20133) | metagenome | reverse complement strand
GCCGCCGCGCCGCGTCGCGCGCGAGCGGCGTCACGATCGCGCCGCGCGGGACCGCGAGCGCGGCCGCGCCGCGCTCGCGCGCCTCCTCGACGTCGCTCGCCCGGATGAGCCGCCGCGCCGACATCCCAGGGCGTGGTATCATAGCGGCCACCTCTTTCAGGAGCAACCGCATGTTCCAGCGACCGGAGCGACGTCTTTTTCTCGCGGCCGCGCTCCTTGGGGCGGCCGCCGCGGGGCTCTTCGCGATCCTCGCCTTCGGAGCGGCCCCCTTCGCCACGGCGGCGCCGCCACCGCCGGCCACGACCGCCTTCGAATACCGCGTCCTCGTCGTCGACTTCGACGAGTACCGCGACGCGGAGGTCTACAAGCAGGCGGAGCGCGACCTCGGAAGCCCCTTCCGGGCGACCCTGCGCATGCACGAGCTCGCGCTCAACAGGGTCGGGGCCGAGGGGTGGGAGCTCGTCGAGACCGTGCAGAAGACACCGGCCCAGGCGCTCTTTTATCTCAAGCGCGCGGCGACGAAGTAGCGCCCGCGGGCGCCGCCCCGGCTTCCGCCCCCGCGGCGGCGCGAGCCCCGGCCGCCGCCTTGCGCGCCGCGCGGGCGGCCTTGAAGGACTCGAGCGTCTCTCGCGTGGTGTAGCGGAAGCGGAACCCGAGCTCCTCCTTCAGCCGCCGGCTGGAGATGAGCCAGGGGTACGCCAGAAAGTAGACGAAGTTCGGGGGCGCCTCGACGAGGCGCGTCAGGCCGTTGCGCCACGCCACGTCGGCGATGGCGTAGAGGAGCGGAAGCGGAAGCGGGAGCACGCGCGCCCCGAGCAATCGATACGCCTCGGAGATCCGCAGGGTCCCGTCCGCCGCGATGTTGAAGGCCCCGGGGGCGCGGCTCTCCACGATCCGCACGAGCGCCGCCGCCACGTCGTCCTCGTGGACGAACTGGATCTCCGGATCGTGGCCGAGCGCGCGAAAGACGACCGGCTTGTCGATCGAGCGAAAGATGAAGTTCGAGACGTTGGGCCCCCCGACCACGGTGGGGCGCGCGATCTGAAGGAGCGTTCCGGGGCGGTCGGCGGCGAAGCGGCGGCAGAGCTCCTCGGCCTCGCGCTTCTCCGCCGAGTACTGAAAGTGAAACTCGTCGCGAAGCGGCGCGTCCTCGGAGACCGGGCGCGCGTGCGCGGGATTCGCGCCGTTGGCCGTCCCGCTGGACATGAAGAAGACGTGGCGTACGTTGCCTGCGAGGCAGCCGTCGAGAAACCGCTGCGTCCCGCCGATGCAGATCTCCCGCTGGCGCTCGGCGTCCCGCAGCGGATCGAGCACCCAGGCGAGGTGCATGGCCACGTCGACCGGGCGCGCCGGGTCCGCGAACACGTCTCGCATGTCGCGGCTCACGTCGCGCTGGACGTATCGAATCTTCTCGCCGGACTCGCGCGGCGGCCGGAGATCGACGTCGATCACCTCCTCCACGTCGGAGCGCGCCGCGAGCGCCGCCATGAGCCGCGACCCGATGTACCCCGAGCCGCCCGTCACGAGAATCCGCATGTCGCGCTCCCCCTCACGGATAGATTCGATAGAGCATGCGCGGGAACGGAATCGTCTCCCGCACATGCTCGCGCCCGCAGAGCCACGCCACCGTCCGCTCGATCCCGAGCCCGAACCCGCCGTGCGGGACGCTCCCGAACCGGCGCAAATCGAGATACCACTCGAAGGCCTCCTTCGGGAGCTTGTGCTCCGCGATGCGCCGCTCGAGCGCCTCGAGAGAGTCCTCGCGCTGCGATCCGCCGATGATCTCCCCGATGCCCTCGGGCGCGATCACGTCCACGCACAGCACGACCCGCGGGTCCTGCGGATCCGGCTTCATGTAGAACGCCTTCACGTCCCGCGGGTAGCGGTGGATCATGACCGGCTTCTCGTGCAACTCCGAGATGACCGTCTCGTCGGGCGCGCCGAAGTCGCCTCCCCACTCGAAGGCGTGGCCCTTTGCGCGCAGGAGCTCCACCGCCTCCGAGTACGACATGCGCGGGAACGGGGGGACGATCCGCTCGAGCTTTGAGACGTCGCGTTCGAGCGCCGCGAGCTCCGGGCGGCAGCGCTCGAGCACCCGGCGCACGAGGAAGCAGACGAACTCCTCCGCGAGCTGCATGACGTCCTCGAGCGTCGCGTACGCCATCTCCGGCTCGACCATCCAGAACTCCGTGAGGTGGCGGCGCGTCTTCGACTTCTCCGCGCGAAAGACCGGGCCGAACGTGTACACCTTGCCGAACGCCATGCAGGCCGCTTCCGCGTAGAGCTGTCCCGACTGCGTGAGGTACGCCTTTCCCACGTCGAAGTAGTCGAGCTCGAAGAGCGTGGTGGTCCCCTCGCAGGCGGCCGGGGTGAGGATCGGCGCGTCCACGCGCGTGAACCCGCGCTCGTAGAAGAAGTCGTGCACCGCCTGCTCCACCTCGTGGCGCACCCGCAGGGTCGCCCACTGCTTCTGCGAGCGCAGCCAGAGGTGCCGCCGCTCGAGGAGGAAGTCCGGGCTGAAGCCGACCTCCTGAATCGAGATCGGATAGTCGGTCGCGGGGGCCTGGATGACCTCGCACGAATGGAGCGAGAGCTCCACGCCGCCCGGCGCGCGCTCGTCGGCGCGCACCGTCCCCTCGACGACCACCGACGCCTCCTGCGGGATCCGGTCCATCCCCTTGAACACGTCCTCGGGGACGTCGTTGCGCGTGGCGACGCACTGGACAATGCCAGTCCCGTCGCGCACGAGGAGGAAGTGGATCTTTCCCTTCGACCGCCGATTGTAGAGCCACCCGCGGATGCGCACCCGCGCCCCGACGTGGTCCTTGAGCCGGCGAACCGTCAGGTCGATCGTCTGCATGGCCATGGGCGGCTCATTCTAGGCGCGCCGCGCGCCGCGTCAAGGCGGCGACGGGAGGGGCGGGCGCACGCGGCGCGCGACCGCGCGCAGCCCGCCGAACGGGCCTGAGAGGCGACCCGATCGCGGTCCCGCTCCCCGGCGCGGCGTCACCAGGCGGGCGCGCGATCCGCCCGGTGGCTGGAGAGGGGTCACCAGGCGCGCGGCCTGCTCGAGAGCCAGAGAGGCGTCACCAGGCGCGCGGCCCGCTCGAGGGCCGGAGATGCATCGCCAGGCGCGCCCATCGCGCGGCGGCTCCGCGAACGCGCGGCGCGCCCGAGGTCGTCCGCGCGGCGCCCCGCCTGGCCGCAGCGGGCCCGGGCCCGGCGGTCTCGCGGTCCTCGGGGAGCACCACATTTTTTTTCCCAATGCGCATGCACACATTCGAGGTTGCCTCATGCCCGCACTCTGCGAACGGATCGGGCCCCCGTTTTTTGGTTTACCGCGCGGGCGCCGTCGAGCAAGCGCCGGCCCTCTTGCGCACCCTCTCGGAGCGACTTCGCAGTCGCTGCCTGAAGGGGCCTCACAAATGCCGCAGTATGCGGTGCGACCGTCCTTTCAAACTTACCGAAAATGTAAGGATGTAAGGGCAATTTGCAAAAAAGTGACTTACATCACCAAAAATGTAAGTTTCCGGAGCCAGAGGGGCTCTCCACGGAGGGGCTCAGGCGGGCCGCCGCGCTCCATAGAGGCCGCGCTCGCGGATGTAGGCCAGCACGGGCGCGGGAAGAAGCCGCGAGACGTCGCCTCCCGCGTGGAGGAGGCGGCGGACCTCCGTCGACGAGATCGGGAGCGCCTCGATCTCGAGCGTGCGCAGGCGGTCGCGAAGCGGCGGCGGCGCCACGAGCTCGAACCCCGGACGCGTGGCCACGACGAAGGTGGCGAGGCGGAGGAGCTCGCCGACCTGGAACCATCGCGGGAGGTCGCGGGCCGCGTCCGCGCCGATCACGAAGAAGAGCTCCGCGTCCTGGCGCTCCGCGCGGATCGCGCGGAGGGTGTCGATCGTGTAGGAAGGCGGCGGCCGGCGGACCTCGATGTCCGAGACCTCGATCCAGGGAAACGGCGCGGCCGCAAGCCGCGCCATGGCGAGCCGGTCCTCCGCGCCGGCCGCCAGGCCCTGCGCCTTGAGCGGCTGGGCGGCCGCGGGCACGAGGAGCACGCGGTCGAGCCCGAGCTTCGCCCGCGCCTCCTCGGCGAGCCGCAGGTGTCCGAGGTGGATCGGGTCGAACGTCCCGCCGAGAATCCCGAGGCGGAGCGGAGGCATCGCGCGCGAGTGTACACGGCGGGCGGGCCGCGGGACAAGCGGCGGCGGCCTTCAGCTTGCGATTTCAGCCTCCGCCAAGAAAATCCGCCATTTCCTGAGCCATCGACGCCTTCCTCCGCCGCCGCGCGCGCCAATCGCCGGACGCGGACCGCGCGCGGGCGCCGCGCGACCGCCCTCGAAGGCACTTTTCGAATGGGGGCGCGCGAAACGACACGTGTCGCGGGGCTTCGCGACCGGCCCTGGGGGCGCGCGCGGCGACACGTGCCGCCGGCCATCGTGGCCGGGGCCGGGGAGGCGCCGCGCACGCGAGGGCAGCCGGGAGATTCAGTCGGGAATCAGGCTGCGGCGGTGGCGGCGGCGCGCTTTTCGAAGATAAATCCGTCCGGCCCGTGGTCGATCGCGACCACGTCCTCCTCCCCGAATTCGCCCGCGAGGATGCGCCGCGCGAGCTGGTCCTGGATGCGGCGCTGGATCACGCGCTTGAGCGGGCGCGCGCCGTAGACCGGGTCGTACCCTTCCTCCGCGAGCGCGTCCTTGGCCGCGCTGGTGAGCTCGATCCCGATCTTGCGCTCGGCGAGCATGGCCCGCAGGCGCGCCACCTGAATGTCCACGATCTTGCGCAGGTCCTCCTTCCCGAGCCGCCGGAAGATCACGATGTCGTCGATGCGGTTGAGGAACTCTGGGCGGAACGTCGCGCGCACCATGTCCATGACGCGCGCGCGCGTGGCCTCGTCGATCTCGGTCGCGTGCTGGAGGTACTGCCCGCCCAGGTTCGACGTCATGATCACGATCGTGTTCTTGAAATTCACGACGCGACCGTGCCCGTCCGTGAGCCGCCCGTCGTCGAGGAGCTGGAGGAGGACGTTGAAGACCTCCTGGTGCGCCTTTTCGATCTCGTCGAAGAGCACGACCGAATACGGCCGCCGGCGCACGGCCTCCGTGAGCTGGCCGCCCTGCTCGAATCCGACGTAGCCGGGCGGGGCGCCGATCAGCCGCGAGACGGTGTGCTTCTCCTGGTACTCGCCCATGTCGATCCGGACCATGTTGTGCTCCGAATCGAAGAGGAGATCCGCGAGCGCGCGCGCAAGCTCCGTCTTTCCGACCCCCGTCGGCCCGAGGAAGAGGAAGCTCCCGATCGGCTTCTGCGGGTCGGCGAGTCCGCTGCGCGAGCGGCGGATCGCGTCCGCCACCACCTGCACGGCCTCGCGCTGCCCGACCACGCGCCGCTCGAGCTCCTCTTCCAGGCGCAGCAGCTTCTCGCGCTCGCCCTGCATGAGCTTCGCCACGGGGATCCCGGTCCAGCGCGACACCACTTCCGCGATGTCCTCCGGCGTGACCTCCTCCTTGAGCATGCGCCCCTCGGCCTTCAGCGCGTCGAGCTTTTCGCGCGCGGCGGCGAGCTCCCGCTCGAGCTGCGGAATGGTTCCGTAGCGGATCTCGGCCACCTTCTCGAGCTCGCCGCGCCGCTCGTGCTGCTGCGCGCGCGTCTTCGCGGCCTCGATCGCCTCCTTGAGGTCCCGCAGCTTCTGCACCGCCTCCTTTTCGGCCTGCCACTTCGCCCGCAGCGCCCGCGACCGCTCTTTCAGGTCCGCGAGCTCCGCTTCGATCCTCTGCATCCGCTCGCGCGCCGCGCGGTCGGTCTCCGCCTCCTTGCGGAGCGCGGCCTGCTCGATCGTGAGCTGCATGATGCGGCGCTCGACCTCGTCGATCGGCTCGGGGAGGGAGTCGATCTGGATGCGGAGCCGCGAGGCCGCCTCGTCCACGAGGTCGATCGCCTTGTCGGGGAGAAAGCGCCCGCTGATGTAGCGGTGCGAGAGGCGTGCCGCGTCCACGAGCGCCGCGTCCTGGATGCGCACGCCGTGGTGGACCTCGTAGCGCTCCTTGAGCCCGCGCAGAATCGCGACCGTGTCCTCGACGGACGGCTCGTCTACGAGCACGGGCTGGAAGCGCCGCTCGAGCGCCTTGTCCTTCTCGATGTACTGGCGGTACTCGTCGAGCGTCGTCGCCCCGATGCAGCGCAGCTCCCCGCGCGCGAGCGGGGGCTTGAGCATCTGCGCCGCGTCCTGGCTGCCCTCGGCGCGCCCCGTGCCGATCACCGTGTGCAGCTCGTCGATGAACACGATGATCTTGCCCTCGCTCGCGAGGACCTCGTTGATCACCGCCTTGAGCCGCTCCTCGAACTCGCCGCGGTACTTCGCCCCCGCGACGAGCGCGCCCATGTCGAGCTGGACGATCCGCTTGTCCTTGAGCCCCTCGGGCACGTCGCCCGAGACGATCCGCTGCGCGAGCCCCTCCACGATCGCGGTCTTCCCAACACCGGGGTCGCCGATCAGGACGGGATTGTTCTTCGTGCGCCGCGAGAGCACTTGCATGCAGCGGCGAATTTCCTCGTCGCGCCCGATCACCGGGTCGAGCTTTCCGCGGCGCGCGAGGTCCGTGAGGTCGCGCGCGTAGCGCTGGAGCGCCTGGTAGCGCTCCTCCGCCTCGGGCGTATCTACGCGCTGGGTACCGCGGATCTCGCGCAGCGCCATGAGGACGGAATCGCGCGCGATGCGCGCCTCGCGAAGGGCCGCCCCCGCGTCGCCGTCGTCTTCGAGCGCCGCGAGGAGGATGTGCTCCGTCGAGATGTAGTCGTCCTTGAATTCGTTCGCCGCCTTCTCCGCGCGGTCGAGAAGCCGCCGCGTGCGCGGCGAGAGCGAGACGTCGCCCACCGCCGCCCCGCCCACCTGCGGGAATTTTTCCAGCGCCTCCTCGATGCGCGCCGCGATCCGGCGCGGATCCGCCCCGACCTTCTTCACAATCGCGGGGACGGGGCCCTCTTCCTGCGCGAGCAGCGCGCGAAGAATGTGCTCCGGCTCGAGCCGCGAATGCCCGCGCCGCTCCGCGAGCGCCTTCGCCGCCTGCAGCGCCTCCGTGGTCTTGACGGTGAATCGTTCGGGCCGCATTCTCAGAACCTCGTTTCGCTCCGATCGCGCGCTCGTCGCGCCACCCTTCTTGCTCCTTGCTCCCCTCCCGTCCGTGCCCCGCCACGTAGCGAAAGTCGGGCCGTATACGGGGGGAAACACAACTAACGTAAGCACACTTATTTCCGACAACACGCCGCCCGCCGCGCGCCCCGCCCCTGCCACATTGACAGCCCGCCCCCCCGCCTGCTGGCAGGCGCACCGGCTCCGGGTGGGGGGACACGGTGGCCACTCTGGATCGACAGCCCGCCGCCCCGCGCACTGGCAGGCGTCCGGGACGGGCGAGCGCCGCGGCGGAACCTGTGGCGAACCGGCCCGAGCCGGGGTATCCTGTCATCCGCCATGGCGGAGGTGGAGGCGCTCAACGCGCTCGTCGCGGCCCTCGAGGCGTCGGCGTCGATCGAGGGGTGCGGCGCGCGCGCGGCGCTCGACGCGGACCCCGCGACCGGATGGGCCGCGCCGCTCGAAGGCGGCGCGCAGCCCTGGATTCCTCGATCAGGCGGAGCGCTCGATCGAGGCCGGCGAGCCGGAGCGCGCCCGCATGGTCGCCGAGCACGCCCTCGCGCACGCGGAGGCGCGCCTGCGCGCGCGCCCGGACGACCCCGACCTCGCCGCCGCGACGCGCCGCGCGGCCGGGATTCTCCTGCGCGTGCTCCGCGCCGCGAGCGCGAAAGTCGCCCCGCCGGCCCCCGACGCGCCCGGCCGCGAATGGGACGCCGTTCGCCTGCGCGCTCTCTCGGCGGCCGGCCCGCCGATCTCCGAGGACGAATTCCTCGCCGCCGCCACCGCCGCCCGCATCGACGAGCACCGCGGCCGCGCCGTGGAGTTCGCGCGCGTCCCGATCGCCTCCGATCTCCTGCCCGGTCCCGGGGAGCGCCGCCGCGTGCTCGCCCTCACCCCCGGAGGCTGGATCGCGCTCGCGCTCGGGGAGACGTGGTCGCGCCACGAGGCGGCGGCGCGCCTCGTCCCCTGGCCGCTTCCGGACGTCGCCGGCACGATCGAGGGCGTCGCCACGACGCTCGTTGCGCGCGGCGACACGGGTGGCGCCGTGAACGCGCCGCTCGTTCGCGCGCGGGCCCTCCGCACGCCCGGGGGGATCTTCGAGGAATAACCCTCGCCTGCGTGGAGCCGCCCGGGGGCGCGAGCCTCAGCCGCGGTTCCGCAGGATCGCCCGTTCGATCTCGAAGCGCTCGTCGCGCTTCGCCGCGGAGGCGAGCTTCACCTTGAAGATCTTCTTGTCCTCGAGCGGAGTCGCGTTGAAGCCGGCGACGGGCACGATCTCGCGCGCGACGAAGCCGTCCTCGACCGCCGTGAAGGTGAACGTCAGCTTCGTTCCGGAGAGCTCGAACGTCGGCGCGGCCGCCTTGCCCGCGAGTTTGGGCATCATCTGGGTGTTGACCCAGGCGTACCACTCGCCCGACGCGAGCCAGGTCCGCGTGCGCACGGAGTCGTGCACCCAAGCCGTGGGGCGCGCCGCCGCGAACGCGGCGGCCTCCGCCTCCGTGGCCAAGCGGGCGGCGAGGCCGCGGCAGCGCGGCAACGCCGGGGCCGCGCCTCGCCTCGCCGCGCGGGGCGGTGGCGGCGCGCCCCGGCCTTTACGTTTCCGTGACACGCCCCTCCGGCGCCCGCGGTAGAAAGACGCGATTCGATCGAGAAGAGCAAAGGGAGGAACGACGCATGAAGACGCGCACGATGGTTGCGGTCGCCGCGCTCGCCGCCGCGGCGGCGGCTGCGCTCGCGGCCGGTCCGGCGCTCGCTGGCCCCGACGCGAGGCCGCGCTTCGACCCGCCGTGGGCGAAGTCCTGGGAGGCGGCGCTCGCGGAGGCGAAGGAGCGCAACGTCCCCATCCTGGTGAGCTTCCACCAGGACGGCTGACCGCCCTGCGAGACGCACAGGACGGTCGTCCTGCAGAATCAGCAGTTCGCGGAGTACCCGCTGGTCGTGCCGGTGATCTCTCACGCGACCAAGACCCACAAGCCGGAGAAGGCGGTCGATCCGCGCACGCGCCAGGAGGTCGAGCGCTGCCCGCTCTATCCCTCGATCTCCTGCGACGTCCACGAGAACATGCGACCGGAGGGATTCGAGTTCCGCGGCACCCCGGCGACGTTCATCGCGGATCCGAACGGGAAGATCCTTTTCGACGACGAGGAGATGCGCAAGGCGTTCTCCGCCGGCGCGACCGTCAAGAAGCTGGAGGAAGCCGCGCGCACGATCGGCCCCGGGCTGCCGCGGCCGGCCTACGAAAAGATCCTGCGCGATCTCGAGGCGGCCGATCAGGACCTCGAGGCCGAGCGCTACGAGAAGGCGCTCCGCGCCGTGCGGAAGCTCCTCGGCTCGAAGGCCGTTCCCGCCGCCATGAAGGAGGGGCGAATCCAGGCGAAGCTGGATGCGATCGCGGCCAGGGGCGCCGCGCTGCTCGACGAGGCGAAGGGGAAGCGCGAGGCGGCGCCCGAGGAGGCGCTGGCGCTCGCGAAGAAGGTCGCCTCGCAGTTCAAGGGGTGCGAGTGTGCGAAGGAGGCGGCCGATCTCGTGCGCGCGTGGGAGGGGAAGTGACGGAACCGGCGCGCGCTCCGGCGGTGAGAGACTGTGAATCGAGCGAGCGTGCGGCGGCAGAGGCGCGCCCGGCCGGGGAGCCACCACAATAGCTTGCAATTGCGCATGCGCAACCCGAGGCGCCCTGTGCCCCGATGCCCTGAGGCCCGGCGACACGTGTCGCGTCCCGGGCGGACTGAGCTGAATGGCACGAAAGAGATCGGTCATTCGGGAGGTCGAGAAGCCGGCCAAGAGGTCGAGCTGAAGCAATGCGCCGAGCGATCGAGACCCGCCGGCGGGCGTTTCTGGTCAGTTCGCCATCGGAAACGTCTGTCCCGGTTGGATGAAACGGGTATCCTCCGGCAGCAGTCTCGCCACAGAGGCCGGCGGTCGAGGTCGCGGAGTTTTACGTCAGGCGCGCAGCCGCGCGATCGGGAGCGGCTCCGCGCTTCGGACCTCGTCCGGATGCGCGGCGAGGTAGGCGAGCAGGAGCTTCTGGACGGGCTCGATCGCAAGGGGCGCGAGCGCGCCGTCGGCGCAGAGGAAGATTCGGCACCCGGTCGGACGCACGGGGTAGATCGAGCAGCGCCCGCCGGCCGTGAGGAACCGGCACCGCGTCCCTTCCTGGGGCGGGACCGCCCGGCCGGCGGCGCGCAGGTACGCCTCGATCCGCTCGCGCTCGCGCGCGGAGACGATCGGGGCCGACCCGAGGCGCGCGAAGTCGCAACACGACGCGTCGCACCCGCCGGGACGCGCGCACCAAGCGCCGCACGCCTCCTGCTCGCGCTCGATCGCGCGCCAGAGGTCGTCGAGGCTCTGCGGGGGGCGAAGAGGCCGCTGCTGCGGCGGCCGCGGCGCCGGCTGCGGATCGCGCATGCTTTCATTATCGCGTGCCGGCGCGTGCGGCGCACTCAAAACACTCGAAAGACCGGCGTTGAACCTCGCCGGCCGGATCGGTATCATCGGCGCGCCATGAAGCGACCGCGTCTGGCTTTCGCCCTGCTCCTTGCGGCCGCGCTCGCCTTCCTTCTTGCGCCGATTGCGCGCGCGGAACAGGACGAGACGGGGCCCAACTTCGCGCTCCCGGAGGGAACCGCGCCCGACCTCGCCGCCCGCTACAAGGCCGCCGTCGAGGTGTTCGAGGCGGCGCGCGACGCCGAGGCCGACCAGACCGCAAAGCTGGAGAAGGCGATCAAGCAGCTCCTCGCGGTCCGCAAGGAGGCGCCGCACCTCGCGCCGGTCGCGTACTATCTCGGGATCGCCTACCAGTACACGAAGGAGTTCGAGAAGGCGCGCGCGGTCCTGAGCGCGGCCGTCGAATCGAATCCGAGCTTCCACCAGGCGCTGATCGAGCTCGGAGACGTCCATATCTGGCGCAAGCAGCCGGAGAAGGCGTTCCCGTTCTACGAGAAGGCGATCGCCATCGCGCCCGCGTACGCGCACGGCTACCTCATGCGGGGCGCGGCGCGCCTGCGCGCGGGCGCGCTCGACGAGGCGATTGCGGACCTGGAGAAGGCGGCGGCGCTCGGGGCGAAGGACGAGTGGCTCCCGCGGATCCTCGAAATCGCGCGCCGCGAGCGCGCCGGGCCGCCCTGGCAGACGGCGGTGTACGTTCGCGAGAGCGAAAACTACATCGTGAGGACGCCGATCTCCCAGGAAGTCGCCGACGACATCTCCCTTCACGCCGAGGCGATCTACGACACCTACGAGCGGGTGTTCCCGAAGATCAAGAAGGAGCAGCGCAAGTTCGAGATCCTCGTCTACGCGGACGAGGCCGACTATCACGCCAACGGCGGCCCGCCACAGGCCGCGGGGCACTACGACACGTTCTTCCGCAAGCTGCACATCTACCGCCACGAGAAGGACGAGGACACGAAGCTCACCCTCTACCACGAGGGCTTCCACCAGTTCCTGCACGACTACCTCGAGGATGCGCCTCAGTGGTTCGACGAGGGGCTCGGCGACTTTTTCGGGCCGTCGATCTACGAGCCAAAGGTGGACCGCCGCGGGAAGATCGTGGGCGGGCGGATGCGACTGCGGCCGAATCCGTGGCGGCTCGAGCTGATTCAGGCGGCGATCAAGCGGGGCATGGTGCGCCCCTGGCGCCAGCTCATGCTCATGAGCCAGCGCGAGCTCTACGATGAGAAGTGGGCGCACATCCACTACGCGCAGTCCTGGTCAATCGTGTACTTCTTGATCCGGGGCGGCGCCCGGCCGGAGGAGACCACCGGCCCCTACTTCAAGCTTCTCAACGCGTATTTCACCGCGCTCCGAAAGGGAGACGGCCAGGGGGAAGCCTTCGAAAAGGCGTTCGGCCGGCAGAACCTTCCCGCGCTCGAGCAGGAGTGGCGGAAGTTCATCCTCAGCCTCCGGCCGGAGTCGTAGCGCGGCGCCCGCGGGCGGCGCCGCGCCCCGGTCCGTCCGCGGCGGGCGGGCGG
>FWPU01009017.1_pt1 | contig 12096 bp, 13 predicted proteins | sample 2228361 | NCBI WGS metagenome assembly FWPU01 (sample SAMEA103939777, study PRJEB20133) | metagenome | reverse complement strand
GTCGCCGCGCTCGCCGGGTGCGCGAACCCCTACGGGTTGGGCGCCTACACGGCCTCGCTCACCGTGCGGTCGGATTCGAAGGCCGCGGGGCTCCTCGAGTGGCAGCCCGTCGACCCGACCGAGCCCCTGCAACTCGCGGTCCTCGTCGCGGCGGGCGCCACGGCGGTCGCGCTCGCCCGCCGGGGCGCGCGCGGCAAGGTTGGGAATCAACGCGCGGGCGCGCGCCAAGAGTTCAGCAGCCGTGGGCGTTTCGCGCGGGCTGTGCATGCAGCGCTATTTCTCAAGCTCGACGGTGGCAAAATCCGCTGGCATCACGATCTCCAGCAGCTCGCAATCGTCGGAATAGTCGAGCACCTTGTGGCGGATGCGCTGCGGCTGCAGCCAGCAGTCGCCTGCGGTCATGGTGTGCGCGCCGCGGCCCTCGAACCATGAGGTGATCGAGCCCTTGAGCACGTAGATCATCTGGAAGTCTGTGTCGTGATAGTGCTCCTTGGACACGACTTTCGGATCGCAGGGCTCCGTGAAGCGGATTACGTGCGCGACTACCATGCCGCGGGTTGCGTCCTTGACGCCGAGGTCGCGGTAGTGGGCGTAGGAGCGCAGGCCGTCGCCGCGAAAATCCGCCTCGCGAAATTTCTTGACGAGGAATTTGTGCAGCGGCCAGGGTCTGCGCGCGGCGTGCTGCGCCATCTTTCGGCGCGGGCGCGCGACAACCTTGCGCGCGGCGGCACGCGCGCGTGCTTTGAGTTTGGCTCCGGCCATGACTCCCCTCCTCTTCTGCGCGCTCAGGCCGCGTCGGCCTTGCGGATCGGTTGCATGATGGCGGTGAGCTCGTCGAGCGAAACCACCGCGGCGTACTTGGCCTGCAGATCGAACAGATTGGCGCAGTGGGCGAAATAGGAGCGGTCAAAGCAACAGTCGTCGATCACAAAGGTGAGGAAGCCGTGGGAATGCGCGTCCACGGCGGTGGCGCGCACGCAGCCGGAAGTGGAGACGCCGCACACCACAGCGGTGTCCACGTTCTGCTTGACGAGATAGGCGCAGAGCGGCGTCTGGAAGAAGGCGCTGGCCTTGGTCTTGGCAAGCACCCATTCGTCCGGGCGCGGCGCGATCGCCGGCGGGAACTGGTTATACTTGACCTCGTCCCGGGCGCGCGGCTTTCGCTTGGTGGCGCGGCCGGCATAGGTACCGTCGTAGATTGCGCCGTTGGTGAACACGATCGGAAGCTTGAGCGCGCGGAACAGGCCGATCAGACGCGCGATGCGCGGGATGGTCTGCCAGGACACGGGACCGCAGGCGGTGGAGAATTCCGCAATCGCCTCCTCCAGGGTCTTGCCCTCCGAGCCGGTGAAGCCGTAGGTGCAGTCGACCACGATCAGCGCCGGCCGCCTGCCAAATTCGATCTCGGCGAGGAGACCGCCGCGCAGATAGGTTTTCACGTCCTCCTCGGGGATGAGCTTCATCCATTCCTTCATGGGCGTCTCCTCTGCCGTCACATTGGTCTTGCCTTACTTTAAGCCGTACTCGGTCTTGCTTACTTTAAGCATAGCGTATGTCAGAGCAACCTCGAACGCGGTTCGAGACCGAGCAGGTGCTGGCCGACCAACTCGAAGTTCGAGGCACTCGACTGCACCTGCTGGGTGACGGTGTGGATGTCGCGGAAACGCCGCTCGAACGGTGTGCTCTCGAAGATCGCGCTCGCGCCGGCGGCGTGATACACGAAATTGGCCACTTCCTTCGCCTGATGGGTGGCGTTGGTTGAGGCCATGCGCAGCGCGACCTTCTGGTCACCGGTGAAGGCGCCGCCGGCGGACGCTGTGGCCCAAAGATCACCGATCGTCTGCAGCAGAAATTCGCGGGCCGACTGCAGGCGCGCAGCCGCCATTCCCATCTGCGACTGGATGGCGGCGTTCTCGCGCAGCGTGTTGCGTCCAAGGTAAGGCGTTTTTTCCGCGGCGAGCTTCGCGAACGCCTCGAACATCGCGCGCGCGATGCCGAGCGCAACCGCGGAAAAGCCGATGCCGAACATGTTGAACGTGCTGAAGCGATAAAGCGGGCCAGGCTCCCGCCGCTCGGCTGCGGATTCGCGGGTGAAGGTGTAATCCTCCGGCACGAACAGGTCTTCGACGGCGTAGGAATCGCTGCCAGTGCCTTTCAGGCCGATCACGTGCCACACATCGATGATCTTCGCGCGCTCCTTGGGGAACAGGAGCGTGCGTTCAAGCGTCGCTTGGCCGTCGGGCGCAAGGCGCGGGTTGCCGTCGGCGTCGCACAGCACGCAATGGCCGCCGAGCCAGGTGGCGTGCTTGTGGCCACTCGCGAAGCGCCACATGCCATTGGCACGATAGCCCCCGGCAACCGGTATCGCCTTTACCCTGGTCGAAGAGGTTCCGTTGGCAAGAACCGCGCGCGGCCCACCGAAGACTTCGCGCGCAATCTCGAGCTTCAGATAGGCAGCGGACATCGACACGCCGCAGGCCTGCGACACGCACCAGGCGGTGCTTGCGTCACCCTTGGCGATGGCCTCGATCACCTGCATGAACGTCGCGGGATCGACCTCGAGTCCGCCGCACGAGCGCGGCAGCAACAAGCGGAACAAACCGGCCTCATGCAGCGCCTCGAGCACGTCGGCGGTCAGCGCGCGTTCGGCCTCGATGCGCGGCGCCGCGGCCTCAAGCAGCGGGACAAGTGCGCGGGCGCGCTCGACGAGATGCGACCCATCATAAACCGCCGCGCTCGCAAACTGGTCTTGGGGAATCCGATTCATGCCGGCTCACGCGCAAGCTGCCGGCATTGTGGCGCGATCGGCGCCGCCGTTCAACCAAGCCGGCGGCCAGCGCGGCCAATTGCTCTGCTTCGAGGAGGGCGCTAAAGCTCACAGCGATCACCAAACAGGACGACGCCAATGACAGATGCCTTGCGTGAAAAACTGATCCATGCCGGCCGCGTGCTCGTCGACGAGGGCCAAGGCGACTACGTCTGGGGCCATATTTCGGCACGCTTGCCGGACGGCTCGGGCCGCTTCCTGATGAAGCCCGGATGCATCGGGCTTGAGGAGCTCACGCAGGACAACATCATCACCTGCGACATCGAGGGCGAGCGGGTGGCCGGCACCTGGCCGCGGCACAACGAGGTCTACATCCACTCGGAAGTGATGCGCGCGCGGCCGGACATCAATGCCGTGGTTCACACACATCCGGAGTACGCGGTGGCTTTCTCCTCGCTCGGCAGGCCGCTGGCGGCCATCAGCAACGACGGCACCATGTTCTCGGCCGGCGTGCCGATCTTCGCCGAGACCACGGACCTGATCACCGACCAGCCGCGCGGGCGGGCGGTGGCGAAGAGTCTGGGCTCCGGAAACGTGCTGATCCTGCGCAACCACGGCATCGTTGCGGCGGGCCGCAGCATCGAGGAGGCGGTGTTCCTCGCGATCAAGCTCGAACGCGCCTGCCGCATCCAGATGCTGGCCGAAGCTGCCGGCGGGCCGAAGCTGTTCGTCAAGGAGGAGGACTTGGCGGCGAAGCGTGCGCGCACGAACCGCGGGGACTCGCATGGCAATGCTTTCAGCTATCTTGTTCGACGATGGCATTTGCGTTGCGGCTGCGAGGTGCCGAAGCAATACCAAGCGCGGTTGGAGAACTTCGACCGCTCGGGCTACAAGGGCGGCTAAGCCCAAGCCGCGTGAAATGGGGTGACATAGGGGAGACGAAAAATGACGCTGCGGGTACGGCGGGTGGTGACTGGACACGACGCCAACGGCAAGGCCACCGTGATGATCGACGAGATTGCCAAGAACGTGATTTCCAGTAGGCCGGGCGCCAATTCGGCGGTGATTTGGACCACCGACTCCTGGCCTGTCGACAACGACGGCCATGAGGACACTTCAACCCGCAAGGTCGGCACCACGCTGCCCGGCGGTACGGTGTTCCGCGTCGTGGAATTTGCCCCGGGTGTCGCGCCGCGCAACCACCGCACGGATTCCATCGACTATGCGGTGGTGATCTCCGGCGAGATCGACATGGATCTCGACGGCACCGAAGTGCATCTGAAGGCCGGCGACGTGCTGGTCCAGCGCGGCACCATCCACAATTGGATCAACCGTGGCACGGAGCCCTGCGTGATCGCCTTTGCGCTGATCCACGCCAAGCCGGTGACTGCCGGCGGCAAGGTGCTCAACGCCGTGGGCTAAGCCGCCACCGATCGCAGCGAAGGATAATCCGATCGTCCTCGCGGAGCCCGAGCCGCAAGGCCAAAATTCTCGGCCCTGGGGTCTCCCCGCCTTTCGGGGGACAAAGTTCGCGGGAACGAGCGGACTGCAACAGCTCGGTTCGTTGCGACACGTCGGCCTCGTTCACTGCGGCAACATCACCACGGCTTCGACCTCATACAGCGCACCCTCGACGGCGAGCGCCGGAACTCCGACGGTCGTGCTCGCCGGCGGCGAGGCGGTGTTCACGTACTTGTCACGCACCTCGCGGTAAATCGGCAGATTGGTGCGGATATCGACCAGATAGTTGTTGAGCTTCACGACATTGTCGAAGGTCGCGCCGACCGAGGCCAGCGCCGCCTTCAGGTGTTCGAACGCCTGGGTCACCTGGGTCCGAAAGTCGCCGGCGCGGCCGTCATGGCCGAAGCCGAGCTGGCCGGCGATATAGACAATGCGCGCCGGGCTGGTCACCTCGACCACATGGGTGTAGCCGCGAGGCTTGGGGATGGCATCTGGATTCAGGAAACGAATGTTGGAGGGCATCTTGCACCGTCAAGCTGAAGGGCGCCGCAGGATGCGCGCGCGGGGCTATTATAACGGCACAACTGAAATTTAACGAGTTTGTGCGCAAGCATGTTATCGGAAGCCGTGCGAGGGCCCTGGTCGGCGCTTGGAGATGCCCGCAACCGGCAATCGGAAAATCCTCGAATTGGACAACGATGTGGTTGCGATGGACGTCGGCAACATCGCGCCGACCTGCGCCATCATCGACGAAGACGCGCGTATCCGGCATTTTCTCTCGCTCATTCTGTACGGCGCGGGCGTCGACGCGCTCGAATTTGCAAACGGGGCGGAGTTTCGGCAAGGCGAGCGCGCCGGCGAAATGATCTTCCTCGGCGTGGGCGGCGACGCCAACGATGCCGCGCAGACAATCGCCGCGCTCGGCAGGGCGGGCTATCCCGGCGCAATCCAGTTGATGGGCCATGCAGACGCGGCGTTGGAGAACCTCCGCCGGCTCGGCGAACAGGGCGGCTTGCGCGTCCTTCCCGTGTTGCGCAAGCCGTTCGACGCGGAAGCGATCAGGAGGATCTTGCAGCAGGAAAGGCTCGGCGACCCGCCGGCGGCCGCGGTGCAGGTGCGGCTGGACGAGGCTCTGAAGAACGGCTGGATCGAAGTCTGGTATCAACCCAAGATCGACCTGCGCAAGAGACAACTGGCCGGATGTGAGGCCTTTGCCCGCGTCCGGCATCCGGAACACGGCGTGTTGCCGCCGCGCGCGTTCGTGCCGGGCGCAAAGGAAGCGTCGCTGCGCACGCTCGCCGAGATCACGCTGATCAAGGCCTTGAGGACCGGACTGGAGCTGTTCCCGCTCGGCATCAACCTGCGCATCGCCATCAACATGAACATGGATGCCCTGGTGCAGGTGCCGGTGACCGAGATCGTGAAGGAGTACCGGCCGAAGCCGGAGCAGTGGGCGGGCTTGATCATCGACGTGACGGAAGAGCAGATCGTCGACAACATTTCGCGCATCAATGCGGTCGCCAAGCACCTGCAGTCCTGCAATGTAAGACTCGCGGTGGACGACTTTGGCCGCGGCGTATCCTCGCTGCTCAAGGTGAAAGACATTCCTTTTGCGGAAATGAAACTCGACCGCACGTTTGTGGCCGGCTGCAGCTCCGACCCGCTGAACGCATCGATCTGCAAATCGGTGATCGATCTTGCACACAGCTTCGGAAGCCTTGCGGTGGGCGTCGGCGTGGAAAAGGCCGAGGACGTGACCGCACTGGTTGGCATGGGCTGCGACCTCGGTCAGGGATTTTTGCTCGGACAGCCGATGGCAGGCGAGCGGTTTGTCGCGATGCTCAAGCAACGCGCGGCGTCGCTCGGCCGCGCGGCAACGACCAAAAATCCGAACCGCAGTCAGTGGGTCCAGGCGTCGCGCCGCGACGGCGAAAAATTGTCCGCATAGGAGAGGCCGCGGCGCGGCGGACGCGGCGTCTCAAAGACCTGATAGGGGATGCCGTGGCGCTCGCAATAGGCGACCGCTTCTTCCTTGGTCGCGAAGCGGAGCTGCACCTGACGCTTGGGATCGGACGAACTGGTCCAACCCATCAGCGGCTCCACTTCCAGCGGCGTGTCGGGCTCGTAGTCCAGCACCCAGGCCTTGGTCTTGCCCTGACCGGACTGCGTGGCCGATTTCGACGGCTTGTAAATGCGAGCAATCATGGCATCAGACAATCCACGCAACGCGAACGTCGAGGTGCATGGTCGGGGCAGCCGGATTTGAACCGACGACCTGGAGTACCCAAAACTCCCGCGCTACCAGACTGCGCTATGCCCCGGCCGGACCTTTCGCTTACACGCATCGCATCAAGTCCACAAGTTCGTCACCGCCGGGTAAAGAGCGGATGCGCCACGCGGTCGCCGGGTGCGATCCCGAGTTTGCGGGCAGTGCCGCCGACGACTTCGAGCACGGCCCTTACGCGCCCGCCGGAGGAGATCGTGCGCTCGGACAACGGCTCGGTGTTCTCGGCGATGCGCAGAATACGACCGTCGGCCCGGATGAAGATCATATCGAGCGACACGTAGGTGTTCTTCATCCACATCGACACTTCCTGTTCGGGGCTGAAATCAAACAGCATGCCACGGCCTTCGGGTAGCTGCTTGCGGAACATCAGGCCACGCGCGCGCTCCTCGTCGGTGCGGGCCAGCTCCACCGCAAACACGTGCACCCCATTCTTCGTGACAATCTCAAGGGTGTGGGGGTCGGCGGCAATGCTTGCCGGGCCGGCGGGCTGCCAGGACACGGCGGCAAAGAGGGCAAACATCATCACGAGCCGGCGGCCCATGGCGCAGCGCCTTTAAGAACAAGTCCTTAGAATGATAGCAAATATGGGTTCAGTGCGAGGCCATGCCAAGCGGGCCGCCGTCGGGCCGAACCTCCGCCGCCATCAGGCCCTTGGGGCCTGGGCCGAACCGCACCAGCACCGTCTGCCCCGGTCGCAGTTCGGTAATCCCGTAGCGACGGAGCGTCTCCATGTGCACGAAAATATCGGGGGTGCCCTCGCCGCGGGTCAGGAAGCCGAAACCGCGCAGACGGTTGAACCATTTCACCTGGGCGCGCTCGAGGCCGCTGGTGGGCGTGACCGTGACGTGGGTGCGCGGCGGCGGAAGTTGCGCCGGATGAATCGCGGTCGACTCATCCATCGACAGCACCCGGAATGCCTGCAGCCCTTTCGGGCGCTTGAGCACTTCACAGACGATGCGCGCACCCTCGTAGGCAGTCTGGAAACCGTCGCGGCGCAGGCACGTCACGTGCAGCAGCACATCGGGCAGCCCATTGTCAGGGACGATAAAGCCGTAGCCCTTGGCGACATCGAACCATTTGATGACGCCCGTCACCTCGATCACACTCGCGGCTGTCTCGCTGGTGATTTCGCCCGCTCGATTCAGCTCCGGCGCCAAATCAGAGTCCTGGCTCTTTGATTCAATCTCCGCAACCATGCAGGCCGCTCACCCACCGTAGAGGCGTCTCTTGCTGGACGCTTGGACGAATCTCGTTACCAACATAACATCTCCGCGCCATCAGAAAGAATAAATTGTTTGTGCGCAATGGTGTTGAATCCTCCTGTGCATATCATTTGAATATCGCGAATCAACGCGCCCAAGACTCAATGCGCGATGAAAGGGGCGAGCACGGTGCCGATATCGTGGCGCACCACGAGGTCGGCAATGTGGTCGTGGTCAGTCTCGTCGCGATTGATGATCACAAGGCGCGCGCCGCTGCGCTTGGCCAGCACCGGAATCCCCGCCGCCGGCCACACCACCAGCGAGGAGCCTATCGCAAGCAGCAGATCGCACGCCGCAGCAAGCTCGTTGGCGCGCCGCATCGCGGCCTCAGGCATGGCTTGGCCGAACGATATAGTCGCGGTCTTGATATAGCCGCCGCAATCCGGGCAATCCGGTGCTCGGCCGCCGGCCGCCAGGTACTTCTCTCTGACCCAGGCAAGCTCGTAGCGCTTGGTACAACTCAGGCACGTGGCATAGGTCGTATTGCCGTGCAGCTCGATCACGTCGGCCGGGGGAATCCCGGAGATTTGATGCAGATTATCAATATTTTGGGTGACCACGGCGCGTAGCTTGCCCGCCCGGTACAGGCTTGCCAGGGCCGCATGCCCCCTCCCCGGTTTTGCCCGGGCAAAATGCTCCTCCATTGCGAAGCGCCGGCGCCAGCTCTCGTCGCGCATCTCTTGGTGCGCCAGAAAATCCTCGAACTCGATGGGCCGCATCTTGGTCCAAATCCCGCCGGGCGAACGAAAGTCGGGAATCCCACACTCGGTTGAAATCCCGGCGCCGGTGAATGCCAGGACCATCCGGGCCTGGTCCACCATGCGCCGCAGGTCGGCAATTGCTGTCTCAAGATCAGTCGCGATCATATATCCTCCATCAGCGGGCTGGCCGTTGCCCGACCACGATGCGAGGTCACGATGCGATTTCTGCACACCATGCTGCGCGTACGCAATCTCGATGCGGCATTGCATTTCTACTGCAGCCTACTCGGTCTGCGGGAGGTGCGGCGCCGAGTCGACGAAAAGGGGCGCTATACGCTGGTCTTCCTGGCCGCCCCGGATGACGAGGCGGCGGCGCAAGAGAGCGCCGCCAAACTCGGCCGCGGTGCGCCGCTGGTCGAACTGACCTACAATTGGGACGAAGAAGACTACGGCGAAGCGCGATACTTCGGTCACCTTGCCTATGAGGTAGACGACATCTACGCGCTCTGCGAGAAGCTGATGAAGGCCGGCGTGACCATCAACCGGCCGCCGCGCGACGGCACCATGGCGTTCGTGCGCTCCCCGGACAAGCACTCCATCGAATTGCTGCAGAAGGGCAAGCCGCTGCCCCCAAAAGAGCCGTGGGCGTCCATGCCCAATACCGGCCATTGGTGAGCGGCGGGGTCCCTGACAAATTCTCTCGTGCAGGGCGGCCGGCGGCCGAAGGTTGCCGGCCCCGCGGAAGCTCTCTATACGTGCCCCGGCAAACGTGCCCGCGGCCAGCGCCCATCGTCTAGCGGTCTAGGACGCCGCCCTTTCACGGCGGAAACAGGGGTTCGAGTCCCCTTGGGCGCGCCAGCGGCTGCGTGTTACCCGTGTGCCCGGTACGAAGTGTCAGCTATGTCGCGGGCCGCTCAGCGGTCGACCATGAAGCTTTACACCGTCGGGTATCAGGGCACGAATATTTCTCGGTTCGTCGAGGCCCTGGCGCGTGCGGGCGTAAATACGCTTGCCGACGTCCGAGCGCTGCCGCTCTCGCGCAAAAAGGGATTTTCGAAGACCAGCCTTGCAAGGCGCCTGCGGAAGGCGGGAATCCGGTACCTTCATTTTCCGGAGCTGGGAACCCCGAAATCGGGACGGGACGCGGCGCGGGCGGGCCGACGTCGGGAATTCCAGCGCCTTTATGCCCGCCAACTCAGGACGGAAGGCGCGATGATTGCGTTGGCGGAGCTCAGACAGCTCGCAAGAAGGGTGTCGACCTGCCTGATGTGCTTTGAACGGGAGCCTTCGCAGTGCCACCGAATCATGATCGTCCGCGCATTACGTGCCGGTGCGGTTGCCAGTCACCTTTTTCCGAAGCCCGCGGGCGGCCACCGCGTTTTGCAGGTTCGGGCCCGGCGAAAGCGGCCCGCAGGCGAATAGCGCCGAGGGGCCCTGCGTCAGGAGCTGCGCTTTTTCAGCGTCTCCAGTTCGGGCCAGCGAACATAGACTGCATCCGCGCATTGGCCTGGGGCGGCGGGGATGAACTGCGTCAGATCGCCGTGGAAATAGATGCCGATGTATTCCTTGATCCCTGTATATTCGCCGTAACCGGCCTTGGCGTTGTAGCGCACGCACACCGTGTAGCGGCTCTCTGAGCCGAAAGGCCGCAGTTTCGGCTCGCTGATATAGGCGTCGCGCACTCCCGTGGGATCAAACAATTCCCGCTCCAGAAACTGCAGCAATTTGGTGCGATAGTTGGTCGGCATGATGTTCGGCTCGGGCGCCGGGACCACCTTGGGCTCGCTGCCAAACAAGCCGCCGAACGGATTGCCGCCGTACCAGCCGTGGAAGGGATTTCCCCAGCCGCTGCAGGCGCTCAACAATCCGCCGAACGCGACAACGACGACCATTTTCCAAGAGGTTTGCATGACGAGCCCATTGTCCGTGCTGCCCGGTGAGCGGCTAATTCAGCAAAGGTTCAGCGATGAGACAATCAGGTGCCGCTGCCAATGCGACCTCCAAGCTACAGATTGCAGCACACCGGACGGACCCCCTTGAGCCTGCGCAGGTGGACACAGGCAGGTGGACACAGTAAGCACATGGTTAGCGGCTGCGTGCGGCATTTCGCCTCGTAGCTCAACTGGATAGAGCATCAGACTTCGACTCTGAGGGTTGCAGGTTCGAATCCTGTCGAGGCGGCCCGCCGGAAACCTTCCACCGCCAGTCCGCCCGCCGGCCATGGCGCTGGCGGCCCCCTGGAATCGTTCGCTATTCTGTCGAAATCGTCCCTCAATCTCGTTGCGGCAAACTGCCCGGTCTTTCTGAGGAGTGTTCTTGAAGGTTGGTCCGATCACCGGCCTGTTGCTGACCGTGGCTGTTTCGGCCCAGGCGGGGGAAATCCTGCGTCCGCGGCTGTCGGCCGCGGTGGTCGAGTGGCCCGCAGCCTTCGCGGCGATCGCCAGGATTGACGGCCTGCGAGCCGGGCCACGCGAGCGCGAGACCGAAATGCTCAAGCGGCTCAATGCCGCGAGCGAGCGCCATCTGCCCGGCGTTGCCACAAGCGCGGTGCCGGTGCTGGCGCCGCTCGACGTCGAGGCGCTGCTGCGGCGGGAAAGCGCCACGCCGCAAAATTCACCGAACAGTTCGGAATATTTTTTCGGGTTCCAGGCGCCGCGGTTTTTCCTGGCAGGTCCCGCAGGCTATCATGCCGTTTTCAGCATCCACACAGGCGATATTCGGGAACTTGCCGATATTAGCCTGCCCGACCCCGTGGAAATTCACATTTCCGGCCTCCGCATCTATCACGAGCTCGACGAACAGCCGACGCCGGAGATGCGGCCGGTCCCCGCCCTGGAGGCGCAGTTCCCGGGCCTGCGCCGCGCCTATGCCGAAGGCCACCTTCGTTTCATCTTCACGCGGTTCGGCGTGCCTTACGTGGTAACAATTGAATGTTTCGACGGCAGGCCGCGGCTCCTGCGGCTGATCTGCACACAGGCGGACCGGATTGGCGTGCAGTTCCTCAACGCGTTGCGGCTTGTGGGCGGAACGCCGCAAAACCTGGCCCCCCCAGAGCCGCCGCTTGTGGTGCGGCCGGTGCTGCAGTCGCCGACGTTCACCTACTACGGCCCGGGCAAGATATTTCCGGGGTCCGGCTTCCGGAGCGCCACGGGCCGGGCGGATTACACGGTCTATGCACCCATGCGCTTCCCGCTGGAAGAGGCGCCGGCTTATGCAAATTCGCAGATCTACCGCCCACGTCTGGGTAAAGGGCGCGATGCCTCAACGGACTATGCCTATCCCTGGCGCGACAATTTTTGTGAGCGGCGCGGATTCGCCGTAGGGCAATGTCCGGGCGGCATCGGTCACCAGGGCCAGGATCTGCGGCCGGAGCCGTGCCGCCAGCCGCTGGGCAATGACCGGTGTGACCCGGCGCACAACCTCGTCGCCGTGCGCAGCGGCGCAATTATGCGCTCGCCCAAGCAAGAAGCGCTCTACATCGTGGTGAATACAGCGAACGAACACATCCGGTTCCGCTATCTGCACATGGAACCGCGCAAGATGGACGAGGAAAACCTGTTGAGCTGGCGCAATGTGCGGGAGGGCGAGGTCATCGGCCAGGTCAGCACCTACAGCAAG
>FWPU01011712.1_pt1 | contig 12100 bp, 13 predicted proteins | sample 2228361 | NCBI WGS metagenome assembly FWPU01 (sample SAMEA103939777, study PRJEB20133) | metagenome | reverse complement strand
CAGCCCGAGGGCTCGGGCCTCGACGACAAGCATCAGCTCGGTGCCGAAGTCCTTGCCGTTGATCTCGAGGGCGTGCAGGCGGCGCAGGTCGGCGGCGGCGAATTTGCCCAGTTCCTTCTGCCGACGGAACATGTGGGCGCCGATCCGCACCAGGTCGCACTCGTCGGTGACGTCGAGGAACTCCCGCAGCGACGGCGCGTGGCCCCCCGACAGCGGCGCGCTGAATGCCCCGTCGAGCCGTCGAAGCTCGGCGACGTCGCCGAGCACGATGACGTGAGCGCCCCCCGCGATGTTGATCTCCGCCCCGGGGATGAGCGCGAGCCGGCCGGCCCAAAAGAGCCCGTCCTGCACGGGGTAGGTACGCTGCAGGTAGCCGTAGATGTCCCAGAACCCCGTGGCGTGAACGTGCTCGGTCAGGGCCACGCCATCCAGCCCGAGGTGTTCGGCGATGCGGACGATGCGGCCGAGCGCGCGGGGATCGAAGGCGAAGTGCTTGGAGATCTTGGGGTGCGTGTGCATATCAATCCGCTTCACCCGCGCGCCTCCTTCCGGCGTCTATCCACGCCGTCCACCGCGATCCACTGGCGCTAACCTGGCGCTCGTGCACGCCGCATTCCAGCACGTCTCACAGCCACGGCGATCATAAGGAATGTATCGTTGGGGCGAGATTGCGCGAGCAGAAAATCTTCGGGAAGGACGGTTACGGACGGCCGCCGCCGGATGACCTCGAGACGCGGTGGACGGGCGCCGCGCGCCCGGCGCTCAGACGGCGGGGAAGTACCGCGCCAGGAGCGGGCGCCAGGCGCTCAACGGGGGCACCGCACGCCGGGCGCCTTCGCCAGGTCGTCCCATCGGCGGAGGCGGAGGCTGTCGGTGAACCAGGGGTGGGCCTCGAGCCCCATGCGCTCGGCAGGGAGGAGAAGACCGCCCTGCCACCGGAGCGAGCGGCGGGAGGCCGGTGAGAGGTTCGCCGCGTAGAGGGCATCCACGGTACAGAGATAGCGCTTGGCGAGCACGTGGTGCTCGATCAGCCAGGCGACCCGGTCCGGCACGAACGCCCGCACCAGCGCCGCGCCGACGCTGCCGTGGTGTCGGCCGGGCGCCTCGGGCCGTCCCGCCCCGGCCAGATGGCCGAGATCGTGCAGCAGCGCGGCCAGGACGAGCTCATCGTCCGCGCCCTCCTCGGCTGCCAGCTTCGCGCACTGCAGCGCGTGCTCCAGCTGCGTGACCGCCTCGCCGTACCGGCGCCGGCCGTGAGCGCTGAGCAGAGCAGCGGGGTCGAGCATACGCCTTCAGGCGCCGACACTGACGGCGCGGTGCCAGCGCTCCCCCGCGATCGGGAACGTGCTGACCGCCTCCCCGGCGACGATCTCCATCGGCTCGCCGCCCGCCGGACAGCGAGGGACCGTGAACGCGGCGAGTCGGCTCAGGATCCGGCCCAGCTGTCGCATGGGCTCACTGCTGCGCCTTCAACCGGCGAGCGGTCTCGCTGAGCTCGCGGACAACCTGGTACCTCGAGTCGTCGGCCTTGACGAAGCCGCCGAAGAAGGCCCCGCCCTCGACGAAGACCTCGGGGCGGCGCGCCTTCATGGAGACGAGCGACTCCTGCAGGGCGGCCTTGAGACTCGCCGGCAGATCCTTGCGGACCACCACCGGATCGTTGGGGATCAGCCGGGAGACCCAGATCACCCGGAGCGCCGCCCGCGGCACCTTGCCCTCGCGGACCAGCTGCTGGAGGTCGGGCAGGTTGGTGGATGCCACCTCCACCTTCTTGTGGGCCACCGCCAGGATCGAGGCCTCGTGGGATCCGGAGAACGAGACCTTCGAGAAGTGCTTCTGGGGATCCACCCCCATCTCCATCAGGAAGAAGGCCGAGGGCACCAGGTAGCCCGACGTCGAGTTTGGATCGTTGAAGGCGAACGTTCGCCCTCCGGTGTCCTCCGGCGAGAAGATATCGGAGTCAGCGTGCACGATGAGGGTCGAGCGGTAGCCCAGGGAGCCATTCGCCAGCTGGACCTGGGCGACGGGTTCCACGTTCGCGTAGTTCTGGTGAGAGGCCTCGACGTAGGCCTTGGGTCCGAGCCAGCCGGCGTGGGCCTTGCCGAATCGCAGGGCCTCGATCGTGCCCCGGTAGTCGGTGGAGGTCATGGCGCGCACCGCGATCCCCAGGTCCTTCTCCAGCTGGGCCAGGATGGGCCTCCAGCGACGGAGGATCTCGGGGGCCGACTCGGTGGAGATCAGGCCGAAGGTGAGCTCCTTGGGCCACGCGGGATCGGCGGCTCGAGCGGCGCCGGTCAGTGCGATCACCGCCAGGGAAGCGGCCAGGATCGTGTGAGTGCCTCGCATAGGCTCCTCCTTCTCATTTAGATGGCCAGGCGACGGATGCGGGCGGAGACGAGGTCCACGCCGATCACCATGACGACGATGAGCAGGATCACGGTGGCGGCCTCGCGGTCGTTGAAGGCCCGGATGGTGTCCCAGAGGTGGAACCCGATCCCCCCGCCGCCCACCATGCCGATGACCGAGGCCGACCGGATGTCGGACTCGAACCGGAGGAGGACGTACGAGAGGAAGTTCGGCATGATCTGGGGCACCACGCCGAAGCTGACCACGTGCAGGGGCCCGGCGCCCACGGCGGCCACGCCCTCCACTTGGCCGGGATCGACCGCCTCGATCGTCTCGCTGAGCAGCTTGCCGAGCACGCCGCCGGTATGGATGCCGAGCGCGAGCATGCCGGCGAAGGGGCCGAGCCCGACAGCCGTGACGAACATCAGGGCCAGCACGAACTCGTTGACCGCCCGCAGCACGTCCATCAGGCGGCGGGCCCCGAAGTACACGACCGGGTGCGGGGTCAGGTTCCGGGCGCCGAGGAGCCCGAGGGGCACGGCGACGAGGACCGCCAGCAGCGTCCCCCACAGCGCGATGCACAGCGTCACCACGCACTGCCAGGCGTACTCGCCGACCCGGGCGAGGGATGGACGGAGATACCCTTCGAGGAAGATCGCGATGTTCCCGGCGTCCCGCGCCAGCTCCAGCGGGCGGATCTCGACCACCCGCGCCGACCAGGCGAGGAGCGCGGCCAGGGCCAGCAGGACCACGAGCCGGCGTCCGGACTGCGACGGTCGCGGCGGTGGGGCGGGGACCGGACCGGCGTGCAGGGCCAGCCGCAGCATCACCGGGCGCCCGCCGCCGTGGCGGCCGGCTCGGCCGGCTCCACGGCAGCGGCGGCCGCGCCGCCCGGCGCGGCGCCGAAGATCCACCGCAGCGCATCGTGGCCCAGGTCGCTCGGGGCCCCGTCGAAGACCAGCGCCCCCCTGCGCAGCCCGAGGATGCGGCCGGCATAGCGCCGGGCGTACTCCACCTGGTGCAGCGTGCAGATCACCGTGAGGCCGGCCGTGGCGGTGATCCGCGCGAGGGTCTCCATGACCTGGGCGCCGTTGGCCGGGTCGAGGCTCGCGACCGGCTCGTCGCCCAGGATCAGGGCGGGCTCCTGGGCCAGAATCCGGGCGATGGCGACCCGCTGCTGCTCGCCGCCGGACAGCGTGTCGGTGCGCTGCCACACCCGGTCCACCAGGCCCACCTGCTGGAGGCTGCAAAGGGCGATGGCACGGTCGCCGTGGCTGAAGCGGCGCACCAGGGCCGCCCACCGCCTCCAGCCCCGGAGATGGGGCAAGCGGCCGATCAGGACATTATCGATGACGCGCAGGCGCCGGACCAGGTTGAACTGCTGGTGGATCAGCCCCACCCGCGCCCGGTGAGCGCGGAGCTGGGCCCGGCCAAGCGCCGCGAGACACCGGCCTCCGACCCAGACCCGGCCCTCGCTCGCCGGAAGCGCGCCCGCCAGCACCCGGAGCAGCGTCGTCTTGCCGGCCCCGGACCGGCCCAGGACGGCCACGAACTGACCAGGCGCGATGACGGCCGACACCCGGTCCAGGGCGCACTGCCGGCCGTAGCGCCTGGTGACCTGCTCGAGCCTGATCGTCGGCGAGCCCACCGCGTCCATCTGACCCCGACGGTAGCGCCCCGCCGTTGCGCCGTGATGACGGTCCGGTGACGGTTTCGCGAAGAGTGGCCCGCGGTCCCGCCTGGCAAGGGGGTGCCTGTCCAGTCCCCTGACCCCACCGTCCGCCCGCCGACCGGAAGACGGTAGCTCCCGGCCGGCGGAACGACGAGGAGGTTCTGCTCGCCCAGAGCCGTCGTCGTCGAAACGTGACGCCGGCGTCGTCGGCGCGCAATCCGGCCAGGTTACCGTGGGCCATGCTCACCCTGGCCCTGATCGCGCATGACAACAAGAAGGCGGACCTGGTGGCCTGGTCGACGTTCAACCGCGCGACGCTGGCTCGCTTTCACCTGATCGGCACTCGCCAGACCGCGCGGCTCATCCTGGACAAGGTCGGTCTGGAGGTGGAGGCGCTGCTCGGCGGCCCCGAGGGCGGCGACGCCCAGATCGCCGCGCGAGTCGCCGAGAGCCGGGTCGACGCGGTGTTCTTCTTCGTCGATCCCCTGGCGGCGCAGCCTCATGATCCGGACATCCGCGCCCTGCTGCGCGTCTGCAACGTGCACAACGTCCCGGTGGCGACGAACCTCTCCACCGCCGACCTGATCATCGCCGGCCTGAAGCCTCGCGCCTGAGCTCGCCCGGACGTCGTGCTCACCGGCGACGACTCCGAGCGTCCGCAGGAAGGACTTCACGACGTACGGCGCCGTTGCAGGGATTTCACGGTCGCGTGATCGTGGCGTCATCGTGCGTGGTCATACTCCGCGCGGCTCGCGCAGCGACGCTCGAGCCCGAAAGGAGACAGCGAACGTATGACGACCACGCTGGGCACACGCCGGGGTCTCAGTCGCCGCGCCTTCCTGGGCCGCTCGGCCCTGGTCATGGGCGGCGTTTCCCTCAGTCTCACGGCCGTCGGTCGCCTGAACGTGCGGTCGGCGCGAGCCGCCTCCGGAGGTGATCTGCACGGCGCCGGCTACGGGCCGCTGGCCCCGGTGAGGCCGAGCAACCCCGCGGACATCGCGGCGGCGGGCTTTCCGGAGCTCGCGACGTTCCCCATCCTCGCCCTCCCCCGCGGCTTCCGGTACCGGGTGTTCAGCGTCATCGGCAGCACCCTCTCGGACGGCAACCCGGTGCCTGTCAACCACGACGGCATGGCGGCCTTCGCGCACCCCTCGGCCCGCGGGGTGGTCCGCCTGATCCGTAATCAGGAGGACCGGGCGGCCCCGGGGCAGGGCTCCGTGGCTGGTCCGGTCGGGACCCGGTACGATCGCCTGGCTGGCGGCGGCACCGTCACCCTCGACTACGACGAGCACCGGCACCAGCTCGTCCAGGATTTCATCAGCCTGAACGGCACGATCGTCAACTGCGCCGGCGGGATCGGCTATCGTCAGCGGGCGTGGCTGACCTGCGAGGAGACGACGGCCGGCGCCCCGCCCTGGGAGCAGCCGCATGGCTACGTCTTCGAGGTCCCGCTGCACGTCGAGCCGGGGCTGCTGACGAGGCCCGAGCCGCTCAGAGCCATGGGCCGCTTCTCGCACGAGGCCGTGGCTGTCGACCAGCACACGGGCGCGGTGTACCTGACGGAGGATCCGGGGTCGGGGGTCGGAGCCGGCTTCTACCGCTTCCTGCCGGCCGACCCGGCCCACCTCTCGGCTGGGGGTCGGCTCCAGATGCTGGGCATCCGGGGCCGCCCACAAGCGGACCTCCGAGAAGGACAGGCTGCCGGCGTCCCGCTGCCCGTGCAGTGGTTCGACATCGCCGAGCCCGACCCGCCTGACCCCAGCAACGCCAGCCCCCGCCGCACGTTCAACCAGGGCTTCGTGCAGGGCGGTGCCGCGTTCAACCGCCTGGAAGGGTGCTGGTACGACGCCGGTCAGGTGTTCTTCGTCTCCACGAGCGGCGGCGATGCCAAGAACGGCGACGTGAACAGCGACGGCTTCCGTGAAGGCTACGGGCAGATCTGGCGCTACTTGCCCGGCGCCGATGTCCTGGAACTCGTGTTCGAATCTCCCGGTCCCGCCGTCCTGGACTCGCCCGACAACCTCACGGTCACCCCGCGCGGCGGCCTGCTGTTCTGCGAGGACGACGCCGGATCCCGCGACGGCGACACCCACCCCCTGGCTCCTGGCATCGCCCACGTCAACCGCCTGGTCGGCCTGACGCGAGCCGGCGAGGCCTTCGAGTTCGCCGTCAACCGGCTGAACGACAGCGAGCTGGCCGGGGCTTGCTTCAGCGCCTCCGGGCGGACGCTCTTCGCGAACATCTTCGGCGACGGCTCGCCGGGCAGCGGGATGACGGTGGCCATCACCGGGCCCTGGAGCGCCGGGCCGCTCTGATCTGAGCCGACCCGGCGCTCATCCGCCGGCCGACGGCGCCGCCCGGCGCCGTCGGCCCGGACCGGCCCGCGCCTCCGCAGCCCGTCCGCCGCCAGCGGCTGCCAGACACCAACCGTAATGGCCTCGTCATCATTCGGATGGTAGGATCGGGCGGATGGCACCCGGCCGTCGCGCGCTGTTCCTGGACTGGGGCGGCACGCTGGCCCTGGCCCGACACCATCGCACCGTCGTGGACGCCGACGGCAACCCCGTGCTCATGCCCCACGTGGCGGCGACCCTGGCCCGTGTCCGTCCCGCCTACGATGCCTGCTTCCTCGTGTCCAACCAGGCGCGCATCGGGCGGGGCGAGATCGCTCAGGCCGAGGTAGTGCGGCGCTTCGCCTGGGCCAACGAGCGCCTCGGCCGGCCGTTCACGGACTGGCGCCTGTGCCCGCACACCGACGAGGACGCCTGCCCCTGCCGCAAGCCGGCGCCGGGCATGTTCCTCGATTTGGCGCGGGTCTACGGGCTCGACCTGGCCGCCTCCACCCACGTCGGTGACTCCGTCAAGGACCGGGATGCGGCGGCGGCAGCCGGTATCACGACGTTCGTGTGGGCTTCGGTGTTCTTCGGCTGGTAGCCCGCGGCGATCGCGCCCGCGCCCTGCCCCGGCAGTCTCCGCCGGTCAGGCCGCCACGCCGAGCGCCTTGGCCGCCCGCTTCACGTCGGCCGGCTTGACCCAGAAGATCATGCCGTAACGGCCGGCGCCGGCGCAGACGGCGTCGGTGGCGGTGACGTTGATCCGGGCCTCCGCCAGCCGGCCCAGGACGTCGGCCACCGCCCCCACCCGGTCGTCGCCCTGGACCAGGAAGCCCTTCTTGGGACCGACCACCTTCCACTTCTCGCGCCTGGCCAGCGAGCGGAAGGCCGCGGGGTCCTCGGGGATGAAGTCGAGCTGGGCCCGCCGGCCCCGGGGGAAGCCCGAGAAGGCCAGCAGGTTCACGCCCGCGCTGCTCAGCGCCTGCAGGTGGCGCGCCGCCTCCCCGGGCTTGTCCGCCACCTCCACGTAGAAGTAGTCGACGACCCGGATCTGCTCGCTCATGAGCCCCTCCTCTCGCGGCCGTCGCCGCGGCGCGCGCAGTCTACCCCATTCCGGCGGCCGGCAGGGTGACCCGCGCGGTCGTGCCCCGGCCCGGCTCGCTCTCGATGCGCAGCTCGCCGCCGTGCGCGATCACCAGGTGCTTGACGATGGCCAGGCCCAGGCCGGTGCCGCCCAGCTCGCGGGATCGCGCCTTGTCCACGCGGTAGAACCGCTCGGTGATCCGGGGAAGGTCCGCGGCCGGGATGCCGATCCCCGTGTCCTGGACCGCCACCTCGACGGCGTCCCGGCCCCACCGGCCGGCGCGGACGGTCACCCGCCCGCCCTCCGGGGTGTACTTGACGGCGTTGTCCACCAGGTTCAGGAGAATCTGGGCCAGCCGGTCACGGTCGGCCAGCACCGGCGGGGTGCCGGCGGCGACGTGAGACTCGAGCGTCACCGCCCCCGCCTCCGCCCGCGCCCGCAGGATCGCCAGCACCGAGTCCACGACCTCGTCCACGCGCACCGGCTCCCGGCGGAGGCGAACCCGCCCCAGCTCGATGTTGGAGAGGTCGGTGAGATCGCCGAGCAACCGGCCCAGGCGCTCCGTGTGACGGGCGGCGATCTCCAGGAACCTGCGGGCGTGCTCGGGATCGTCCAGCGCGCCGCCCAGCAGCGTCTCCAGGTAGCCCTGGATCGCGGTGAGCGGGGTCCGCAGCTCGTGCGACAGGTTGGCGATGAACTCCGTGCGGACCTGCTCCAGGCGGCGCAGCTCGGTCACGTCCTGCAGGACCATGACCACGGCGTCCTCCCCGGCCAGCCGCAGCCGCACCGCGTTGGCCTGCAGCCGGCGCCCCACCGGCCCGCCCAGGACCATCTCCCGGCGCGAGACCACGCCCTCGCCGGCCCGCCGCGCCTCGCCGAGGATCTGGTGCAGGTCGGCGTTGCGGATGACCTCCAGGACCGGCCTGCGCTCGCCGCGCACAGCGCCCAGGCCGAACATCGCCCGGGCACGCTCGTTCAGGAGCATGATCTGGTCGTGGCCGTCCACCGCGACCACGCCCTCCACCATGCCGTCCAGGATCGCGGCCACCTTGGCCCGTTCCTGCTCGAACTCCTCGATCTTGGCCTTCAGGCGGCCGGCCAGGACGTTCAGCGCCCGGCCCAGGGCCCCGATCTCGTCTGGCGAGCGCACCGGCGCCCGCGCGGCGAAGTCGCCCTCGCTCATCCGCTCGGCGACGGCCCGCATCCGCACGACGGGCCGGGTGATGCGGCCGGCCACGAACACCCCCAGGGCCAGGGCGACCGCCAGCGCCACGAGCCCGCCGGCCAGCATGACCCGCCGCAGCTCGGCGTGGATCCCGGTGACCACCGCCACCGGAAAGGCCAGGCGGAGGGCGCCCGCCACCTCCCCGTCGCCCACCGGCACCGCCACGTAGAGGAGCTCGACCCCGATCGTCTCGCTGCGCCGGATGTCCCGGCCGGTGCCGCCGGCCAGGGCGGCCCGGACCTCGGGACGGCCGGCGTGATTCTCGACCCCCGGCAGGTCGGCCGGGGACACCGCCGAGTCGCCGAGCACGCGGCCGTCGCGCGCGATCAGGGTGACCCGCGCCCCCGTCGGCTCCGCCGCCCGGAGGACGAAGTCCTGGGCGGCCGCCGTTCCCGTCCCCCCGACCACCGCGCGCGCCTCGTCGCGCAGCAGGCGGCCGGCGGTGAGGAGGCGCTCCTCCAGCCCCTCCACCGCGAGGCGCTGGAGCGCGCGGTCCAGGTAGAGGCCGGACGCCGCCAGGGTGGCGCCCACGAAGGCCAGGAGGGTCACGGTGAGCTTGAGGGCGATGCGGCGGCGGAGCGCGTGGACCAGCCGTGCCGGCATCAGTCCGCCTCGAACCGGTAGCCGACGCCCTTGACCGTAGTCAGGCGGCGTCCCTCGGCGCCCAGCTTGGCCCGGAGCCGGCGGACGTGGACGTCCACCGTCCGGGACTCGATCTCGTCGGCGCGCGCGTAGCCCCAGACCCGGCTCAGCAGGTGCTCCCGCGACAGCACCCGCCCCCCGGCCTCCATCAGGGCCTGGAGCAGGTCGAACTCCTTGGGGGTGACGGCGATCGGCTCGCCCTCGACGGTCAGCCGGTGACGGCCGGGGTCCAGCACCAGCGCGCCGGCCCGCAGGGCGCGCTCCCCCTGGCGGGCGCCGGCCCGCCGCAGGACGGCCCGCGCGCGCGCCACCAGCTCCTTGGGCGAGAAGGGCTTGACGATGTAGTCGTCGGCGCCCAGCTCCAGGCCGACCACGCGGTCGACCTCGTCGGCCCGGGCCGTGAGCATGATGATGGGCAGGGCCGCCGTGGCCGGGTCCTCGCGCAGGCGCCGGCAGACCTCCAGGCCGTCCACCTCGGGCAGCAGGAGGTCCAGCACCACCAGGTCCGGCCGCTGGCGCCGCGCCTCGGCCAGCGCCTGGGATCCGCTGGCGGCCGTGCGGCAGCGGAAGCCCGCCCGCGCCAGGTGAAGCACGATCAGGCCCCGGATGTCCGGCTCGTCCTCCACCACGAGGACCTCCTGCGCCACGGCGTCACTCTAGCGCAGGTCGCCGGCGGCGGCGCCGGAGGCTAGTCGAGCAGGTGGAACAGGGTCGCCACCAGCCAGGCCAGCAGCCCGCAGACCGGAAAGGTGAGGATCCAGGCCGTCACGATGTCGCTCCCCACCCCCCAGCGGACCGCCGACAGGCGCCGGGTGGCGCCGACGCCCATGATCGACGTGTTGATGGTGTGGGTCGTGCTGAGCGGGATGCCGAGGCGGGTGGCCAGCTCGATGGCGCTGGCGGCCGCCGTCTCGGCCGCGAAGCCGTGGACGGGCTCGAGCTTGGTCAGCCGCAGCCCCATCGTCTTCACGATGCGCCAGCCGCCGACCGCGGTGCCCAGCCCCATGGTGCCGGCGCAGATCAGGATCACCCACAGCGGCACCTCGAAGCGCGGCAGCAGGTTGCCCAGCACGAGAGTCAGGGTGAAGGCCCCGATGAACTTCTGCCCGTCGTTGGAGCCGTGGCTGAAGGCCATGAAGGCGGCCGAGACGAGCTGCAGGCGGCCGAACAGCCGGCGCACGCTGCCCGGACGCCAGCGCCGGAAGCCCCAGTAGATCCCGACCGTGAGCAGCAGCCCGCCGCCGAAGCCGAGGAAGGTGGAGAACAGGAGCCCGATCAGCACCTTGCTCCAGCCGTCCCAGAGCAGCACGCCGGGGCCGGCCACGGCCAGCCCGGCCCCGCTCAGGCCGGCGATGAGCGCGTGGCTCTCGCTGGTGGGCAGCCCGAAGTACCAGGCCACCGTGGACCAGATGACGATGGCCACCATGGCCGCCCCCACCGTGGCCACGTTGATCGCCTCCGGCTGCACGATCCCCTGCCCGATGGTGGCCGCCACGGCCGTCCCCGACATGGCCCCCAGCGCGTTGAGGACGCTGGCCATGGTCAGGGCCTGGAAGGGGGAGAGGACCCGGGTGGACACGACGGTGGCGATGGAGTTGGGGGCGTCGGTCCAGCCATTGACGAACTCGGCGGCCAGCACCAGGGCCAGGACCAGCAGGACCCCGCCGTCCATCAGGCCATTTTCAGGATGATGCCCTCGATGACGTTGGCCACGTCCTCGCACCGGTCGGTGACGACCTCCATGGTCTCGTAGATCTCCTTCCACTTGATGACCTCGATGGGGTCGCCCTCCTCGTCGAAGAGCGCGGCCAGGCTGTCGCGGAGCAGCTCGTCGGCGGCGTTCTCGAGCCGGTTCACCTCCACGGCGTGCTCGTGGAAGGCCGGATCCTGGTGGCGCAGGCAGCGGATGGCGCGGTCCATGGCCTGGGTGATGCGCACGATGACGTCGGCCATGGCCCGGCAGCTGGAGGTCGGCTCCTTGATGCGGTAGACGACGAGGCGCTCGGCCGAGGCCTCGATGTAGTCGAGGACGTCGTCCAGCCGGCTGGCCAGCGCGTGGATGTCCTCCCGGTCCAGCGGGGTGATGAACGTGGTGTTGAGGCGCTTGACGACCTCGTGCGTCACCTGGTCGCCCTGATGCTCCACCTCCTTGACCGCGTGCAGCTTGGCGCGGGCGTCGGTGAAGTTGTGCACCAGCTCGTGCAGCAGGCTGGCGGCCCGCCGGATGTGCTCCGACTGGGTCTCGAAGTAGTCGTAGAAGCGGACCTCGCGCGGGATGAGGTTGAACATGGCGAGGTCGAGTGTAGCGAAAGCCTACCCGGACCGCCAGGGTTCCGGTGGCGGCGGCAGCTCAGGCCGGCCGGTCGGGACGGCCGACGGACTCGGCCAGGAGCACGGCCCGCGCGATCTCGGCCATCGGGCGGCGACTGTCCATGGCCGCCCGCCGGAGCCGGCCGAAAGCCTCGGCCTCGTCCACGCCCCAGCGTCGCATCAGGATGCCCTTGGCCCGCTCGACCAGCGTGCGCGCCTCCAGACGCCTCCGCAGCGCGCGGGCCTCGGCGAAGCGGGCGATGGCCAGCTCCAGCGCGGGCGCAAGCTCGGGGCCGCGCAGCGGCTTGACGAGCCAGGCCATGACCCCCGCGGCGCGGGCCCGGGCCACCAGGGTGTCCTCGGTGTGGCGCGTGAGCAGCACCACCGGCGTGCCGGCGGCGACGATCTCGCCCGCCGCCTCGATGCCGTCGCCGTCGCTCAGCCCCACCGCGACCACGGCGGCGTCCGGCCGGCTCGCCCGCACGACC
>FWPU01011531.1_pt1 | contig 12100 bp, 12 predicted proteins | sample 2228361 | NCBI WGS metagenome assembly FWPU01 (sample SAMEA103939777, study PRJEB20133) | metagenome | reverse complement strand
TTTAAAAAATCGTGTCTTTGTGTCTTGGTGGTGAATAAAAAGAGTCGCAAATCGCAAAGGTCGCAGTAAAAAACCACAAAGACACCAAGATACAAATAAAATTTTTCAAATACTTGGTGTCTTTATGTTTTGGTGGTTATATAACGCAATGAAACTCAACCTCAAGCCTTTACGTTTTACGCCTTTACGTTTTACGCTCCTCCTCTCCCTCCTGCTTTCCCCCCTTCCTGCCCCCCCTCCCCCGGAGCGCGCCGTCGTCTGGGAAGTGACCGCGCCCCCGCCGACCTTCCACCCCCTGCCCGACGGATCGGTGGAAATAGTCGTGGGGGATTTTGAGGTGGACGGCCGCCCCGTCGCCCCGCGTCTCCCTTACACCTCCACCCTGATCGCCCTGCCGCCCGGCGCCGTCCCCCAACTCCGTATCCTTTCGGCCGAGACGTACACGGCCTCCCTGCCCGGCCCCGTGGCGGTCGCCCCGCAGGTGGTGGGCGTGGAGCGGGAGAGGGCGGGGAGCCCCATCGGCCCGCGCCTGGCCCCGGCGGATACGACCATCCCGCCTCCCTCTCGGGCGCTTTTCCTGGAAGAGGTGGGGGTCGTTCGCGGGGTCCGGCTGGCCCGGCTCACCTTCTACCCCGCACTCCCTGCCGGTGACCACCTCCAGGTGACCCGGCGCCTGTGGGTGGAGGTCCGCTGGAGGGAGACCGGTGCGGGGGCCGGCGCGCGTCTGTCCTCCGACGACCCACTCCTGCAGACAGTACGGCGGGCCGTCCTCAATCCCCAGGACGCCATCCCCGCGCCAACCGTCCCCCCGACTGGCCTCTCCTCCGCCCCCGCGGGCGGCGGTGCGCCGGTGGCCTTTCTGGAAGTCCGCGCCCCCGGCCTCTACCGCGTCTCCTGCGCCGACCTGACCCCCCTGGGCTTCGGATCGGTCAACCCCAATTTCCTCCGCCTCTTCCGCGGGGACGACGAAGTGCTGATGGAGTGGCAGGGGGACGGCGATACTCTCTGCGAATCCGGCGAGGCCTTCTACTTCTACGCCGAGCCCCGCTTCAGCCGCTGGACGGCCGCCGACGTCTACCGGCTGGTGCCTGCGGCCCCCGGTCCCAACTGGATGCCCACCCGCTCCGCCGACCCCACCGGCCTGCCTCTGGCGGCCCCCTGGGTGGAGCAGACCTTTGAGGAGAACCGGGAGTACACCCCCGACCGCTTCACGGTGGGAGTGCCGCTGGGGCGGGATGGCGACCGCTGGGCCTGGGACTACCTGCTTGGCCCGATGGCGACGCCGAAGACCTATTCGTTCTCCCTGACCGCCTCCCTGACCGCGGCCGATACCGCCGTTTCTCTGACCTTCTGGGCCATCGGCCACACCGCCACCGACCACCGCTGGGCCGTCCAGGTCAACGAGATGGCGGTCGGCGAGGTCGCTTGGAGCGGGAAGACGGCGGTCACCGCGACCCTCGCCATTCCGCCGGGCGTCCTGCGATCGGGCGACAACACCCTGGCGCTGCGATCCCTGCTCTCCGGAGGGGCTTGGCTGGATGCCTTCGCCGTCCGCTATGCCCGGAGTACCGCTCCCGCCGGGGCATTGGTCATATTCGGGGGAATGGACGGTGCGCAGGCCTACCGGGTGGCGCTGGCCGTCCCCGGCCCCTACCGCGCCTACGACGTCACTGACCCGCTCCGCCCAGTCCATCTGACCGGTTTCCGGGTGGACGGTCCCACAATCACCCTGGGCGACCCGCCGGAGGGCGGGCCGCGCCGCTACCTGGTCGTGGCCGAGAGCGGTATCCGCGCGCCCGACCGCATCCGCCCGCGAGAGGAACTCTGGGGGGTTCGGGCCGCGGGCGGGGCCGTTGGCGCGGACTACCTCATCATCACCCATCCGGCCTTCGCGGAGGCCCTGGGCCCGCTGATAGACCTGCGCCGGAGCCAGGGATTGACGGTCGCCACCGCCAGTGTCCTGGGCATCTACGACGCCTATGGCGACGGCCGCCCCGACCCGGAGGCGATTCGCCGTTTCGTCGCCGATATCTACGCCACTGGCAACCCTCGCCCCCGCTACGTCCTGCTGGTGGGCGACGGCTCCTATGACCCCCGACAGTACCGTTCCACCTCTCCCCCGACCTTCATCCCGCCGTACCTGGCCGATGTGGAGCCCCATTCCAGCGAGACCGCGGCCGATAACCGCTACGCCTGTGTGGACGGGGACGACCACCTGCCCGACCTGCTGCTGGGGCGGCTGCCGGTGCGGAGCGCCGCCCAGGCGCGGGCGGTTGTGGAGAAAATCGTCCGCTACGAGACCGCGCCGTTCCCCGGCGGCTGGAACGTCAACGTGTTGCTGGTAGCCGATGACCAGGACGCGGCGGGGGATTTTGCGGCTCTCTCCGAGGCCGCCGCGGCCTACGTGACCGATCCGTTCACCGTCACCCGGCGGTACTGCGCGGGAACGAGTTCCTCTCAGAGCGATTGTACCGATGCAGAAACCATCCACGCGGCCGTTCTGAATGACTGGAATCGGGGTGCGCTCCTGGTCCAGTACGCCGGGCACGCTTCGTGGCAGCAGTGGGCGGCGGAGCGGTTTTTCCATCTGGACGACCTTCCAGCGCTGGCGAACTTCCGGCGCCTGCCGGTGGTGGCGGAGATGACCTGCTTTACGAGCGCGTTCCATCGCCCGGAAGCGACGCTGGACGAGGAACTGCTCCTGCGGCCGGAGGCGGGCGCCGTCGCCACCTGGGGGCCATCGGGCCTGGGGCCGTGGACGGGGCACCGGCGCCTATCGGAGGGGTTCTTTCGGGCCGTCTTTTCGGATACAATCGGGACGGTGGGGGAGGCCGCGCTGGCGGGGAAACTGAACCTTCTGGGGGCGGGTCAGGGGCAGGACCTGATAGACACCTTCCACCTGCTGGGCGACCCGGCGCTGGGGTTCCAGCGGACGGTTGTGCCCTGGGCGGCGCACGTATTTCTGCCGTTGGTGTCCCGCTCCTGGTGAAATAGGGGGTACGTATCCTCCCTGCAAAAGCCTCTCTGCTCCTGGCGGGCCTGTGACCGCTCCCGGCGGGTCTGTGACCTGCCGGTCACTAGACGCCGGTCACAGACCGGCTTTGAGCAACGAGGGCGACCCGGCGCTGGGGTTCCAGCGGACGGTTGTGCCCTGGGCGGCGCAGGTGTTTTTGCCGCTGGTTCGTCGGTGACCGGTCCTTTGCCTTTCCCGTCAATCCGATGTACAATGATAGCAGAACTCATCCATCCTGCAGGAGCGGAGGATGCACGGTATGATCAAACTGTTCAGCGGCAGCGGCTGTCCGGAACTGGCGCAGGAGATCAGCGATTACCTGGGGGCTCCCCTCTCCGGGCGGGATATCATCCGGTTTCCCAACGAGAACATCTTCGTACGGCTCCACGAGAGCGTTCGCGGGCAGGACGTCTTCCTGATTCAGACGACGTCCTCGCCGGTGAACGAAAACATCATGGAATTGCTCATCTTCCTGGACGCGCTGCGGCGGGCTTCCCCGGACCGGATCACCGCGGTGATCCCCTATCTGGCCTACGCGCGGTCGGATAAAAAAGACCAGCCCCGGGTGCCCATCACGGCTCGCCTCATCGCCGATATGATTAGCATCGCCGGGGCCGATCGGTACATCACGCTGGACCTGCACGCCGACCAGATTCAGGGGTTCTTCAGCATCCCCGGCGATGCCCTGACCACATTCTCCATCCTCTCCGATTATCTGCGGGAGAAGCGGCTGGAGAACGCGGTGGTGGTCTCGGCTGACCTGGGCTTCGCCAAGAAGGCTCGCAACTTCGCCGAGGAACTGGAATTGCCGCTGGCGATCGTGGAGAAACGGCGAATCGCTCGTGATACGGAGGCTCTGACCCTTGTTGGCGACGTGGCGGGGAAGGACGCGATTGTCGTGGACGACGAGGTGAACACGGCTGGTTCCATCGCTAACGCCGTGCGGATTGTTCGGGAGAACGGCGCACGGGATATCTACCTCTGTTTTGCCCACGCAATCCTGGCTCCTCCCGCGGTGGAACGGCTCCGGGAACTGGACATAAAAGAGATTGTGACAACGAACTCCATCCCCATTCCGCCGGAGAAACGGTTGCCCAATATGAAAATTCTCTCTGTTGCGCCGTTGCTGGGGGAGGTGATTCTGCGGGTCCACGAGGGGCGGAGCGTGGGGGAGGTGTTCCGGAGGTATCATCGGTATCGGTAGGGTAAAAAGTAAAAAAAGTAAAGAGTAAAACGTAAAAGAGAAAGGCGGGCGGCGCAGGGGGAACGCGTCGCCCACCTTCTGTTATGCCTCGTCCCGATCCCGTTTGGTCAGATAGTGCATCCCGGGGTCTATTTCCTGGTAGCCCGCTTTCTGAAATAGGGCCAGGGATGCGGCGTTGTCGCTTTCCACCAGCGCAGCGATAACTTCTATCCCCTGGGATTTCAAAACCTCTTCCGCCGCCCGGATCAGGCGCAGCCCGTACCCCCGGCGGCGGAAATCGGGGTCCACCGCCAGCCGGTTAATCCATCCCTTGCGGCTATCGTGGGTAGCAACAACTACCCCGACAAGGCGACCGTCCACCTCCAGGCCCAGGATGGTCTGTACGCCTGTTGCCAGCTGGCGGGCGATGGCCTCGCGGCTATCCCGGCCCTGTGGGCGCAGGGAGTGCAGCCCGGCCCGTTGCCAGAGGGCCATCAGGCGGTCGTAGTCCTCTATGCCCAGCGTTCGGATTTCTTCGGCCATCCTGTGGTGATTGCACCGCCGAGGGTGCAGAGACCGCAGCCTTCGCCCAAAGCGAAAGCCCCCTTCGGGGGCTGAAGTCTTTTTAGAGGGTATGCTTTGAGCCAGTAGTTTACCCTCCGGCGGAGGGCCTCTGCGTGCTCCGCGATCTCCGCGGTGAAATAAGACGCCCGGCCCTATCCGTCCATATCCGGCACGCTGCGCCGCAGGACTTCGTACTGCTCCAGCGCTTTCCCCGCGCCGATGGCGACGCAGGCCATCGGTGCCTCGGCGACCCAGGCCGGGACCCCTGTCTCTCGCGTCACCAGTTCGTCTATCTTCCGCAGGAGCGCCGTCCCACCCACCAGCGCGATGCCCCGCTCAATGATGTCGGACGCCAGTTCGGGCGGGGTGCGCTCCAGGACCGCCTTGATGACACCGATCATTGCCGAGAGCGGCTCCGCGATCGCCTCCGTCACCTCGTCGGAACTCAGCGTGATGATACGGGGGAGCCCGGTTACCTGATCCCGGCCCTGGACCTCCATCTTCAGCGGGGGGTCCAGAGGGAGCGCGCTGCCGATGCGAATTTTGACCTCCTCCGCCGTCGGCTGACCGATGAGCAGGTTGTATTTGCGACGGACGTAGGCGATGATCGCCTCATCCAGCCGTAACCCGCCTACCCGCACGGAATTGGCGACAACGATACCGTTCATCGCTACGACGGCAGCTTCGCTGGCCCCACCCCCAAGGTCCACCACCATATTCCCGGCCGGGGTATCCACGGGCAACCCGGCGCCGATGGCGGCAGCCAGCGGCTCCGGGATCAGGTGGGCCCGGCCCGCACCGGCGTCCAGCGCCGCTTCCCGCACGGCGCGCCGTTCCACGCTGGTCACCCCGTAGGGGACGCTGATCATCACCCGCGGTTTGAACAGCCAGGGGCGCCCCGCCACTTTGCGGATGAAGTAGCGGAGCATCCGTTCGGTGACGGTGTAGTTGGCAATGACGCCATCGCGCAGGGGCCGAACGACCTCCAGGGTTCCCGGAGTGCGGCCCAGCATCGCCCGGGCCTCCTCACCGACGGCGATGATTTTCCGTTCTTCCACCGAAATGGCGACTACGGACGGTTCCTGCAGAACCACTCCCTGGCCCCGTGCGTAGACCAGGACGTTGACGGTACCCAGATCAATGCCTAATTCTTTGCCTGGCAAGGTCTCCTCCGAAGCGGATTGCGGATTGCAGATTGCAGATTGCAGATTGCAAATTGCAGATTGCAAATTGCAGATTGCAGATTGCAGATTGCAGATTGCAGATTGCGGATTGCGGATTATGGGTTTTCTTCGGGTGGGCGGCGGGGGCGGTGGCGGCCGGCGACCCGCAGGCGGACGTGGGCCCGGCGAAGCGCCGCCAGGGCCTCGGCGCGCAGTTCCGGCGGCGGCTCTTTTTTCAGGAGTTCCTCCGCCTGCCGGCGCGCGGCCTCCGCGCGGGCCACGTCTATCTCCTCCGCCCGTTCGCCCACATCGGCCAGGACGATTACCCGATCGGGCAGGACCTGCATAAAGCCCCCATGGATGGCAAAGGCGAGTTCTTCCCCAGCCCGCCGGGCGATCAGTTCGCCCTCCGCCAGCACCGTGATCAGCGGCGCATGATGAGGCAGGATGCCCATCTGCCCCTCCGCCCCAGGCGCCAGGACGGAATCCACTTCCCCGCTGAAAAGTTGCTTCTCCGGCGTCACCACTTCCAGCCGTATGCCCATTTCTTCTCCGAAATTGCAGATTGCAGATTGCAGATTGCAAATTGCAGATTGCAGATTGCAGATTGCAGATTGCAAATTGCAGATTGCAGATTGCAGATTGCAGATTGCAAATTGCAGATTGCAGATTGCAGATTGCAGATTGCAAATTGCAGATTGCAGATTGCAGATTGCAGATTGAAGTAAAAAAATTTTTCCTTTGTGTCCTTTGTGTCTCCCTTCGTGTCCTTTGTGGTTTATATTACCCCCGGGCCAGGTGTTTGGCCTTCTCCACCGCCTCGTCAATTGTGCCGACCATGTAGAAGGCCTCTTCGGGCAGGTCGTCGTGTTTGCCCTCCAGGATTTCCCGAAAGCCCCGCACCGTCTCAGCGATGGGGACGTAGCGGCCAGGGCGGCCGGTGAAGCGCTCCGCCACGTGCATCGGTTGGGTGAGGAAGCGCTGGATTTTGCGCGCCCGCGCCACCGTCAGTTTGTCCTCTTCGGAGAGTTCTTCCACCCCCAGAATGGCGATGATGTCCTGCAGGTCCTGATAGCGCTGGAGCACCCGCTGAACCTCCCGGGCGACGTTGTAGTGGTCCTCCCCAACGATGCGTGGGTCCAGGATGCGCGAGGTGGAAGCCAGCGGGTCCACCGCCGGGTAGAGCCCCTGCGCCGCCAGCCGCCGCTCCAGCGCGATGGTGGCGTCCAGATGGGCGAAGGTCGTCACCGGACCGGGGTCGGAGTAGTCGTCGGCGGGGACATAGACGGCCTGCATGGAGGTAATGGAACCGCGACGGGTGCTGGTGATGCGCTCCTGCAGTTCGCCCATGTCGGTCCCCAGCGTGGGCTGATACCCCACCGCGCTGGGCATTCGCCCCAGGAGCGCCGACACTTCCATCCCCGCCATTACGAAGCGGTAGATGTTGTCAATGAACAACAGGACGTCCATCCCCTGGTCGCGGAAATACTCGGCCATCGTCAGTGCGGTCAGGCCGACGCGGAAGCGGACACCCGGCGGCTCGTTCATCTGTCCGAAGACCATCACGGCCCGGTCAATGACGCCCATCTCGGTGAGGGCCAGGTAGAACTCTGTGCCCTCGCGGCTGCGCTCGCCCACGCCGCCGAAGACCGAAACGCCGCCATGGTACTTGGCGATGGTGTACATCAACTCGGCGATGATGACGGTTTTCCCCACCCCCGCGCCGCCGAAGACCCCAGTCTTGCCGCCGCGGGTGAAGGGGGCGATCAGGTCAATGACCTTGATGCCGGTCTCAAAGAACTCGCTGAAGGTCGCCTGCTCTTCGTAGGGTGGGGCAGGGCGGTGGATGGGGCGGTATTCCACGGCCTCCACCGGGCCTTTGCCGTCTATCGGTTCGCCCAAAACGTTGAAGATGCGCCCCAGCGTCCCCGGCCCGACCGGGACCTTGATGGGCTCGCCGCTGGTGTAGGCCGGCAGGCCGCGCTGCAGGCCATCGGTGGTGTCCATCGCCACACAGCGGACCCAACCGTTAGAAAGTTGTTGCTCCACCTCCAGGACCAGGCGGCGGCCGTTCAGGGGCACCTCCACCGCACTGTAAATTTCGGGCAGGTCCTCCGGGGGGAACTCCAAGTCCACCACGCCGCCTTTCACCTGCACGATACGACCAACTACTTGATGGGCCATTCGTACCTCCGGGGAAGATCTTTATGGTACTTGTATTCGCTCTTTCACAAATTGAAGGGCCAGTCCGGCCATCTCTATCGGAAGGTAAAACGGCAAGGGCGTCTTTTAAAAATGCCCCTGCAGCCTATGGGGAGGGAGATACCTCACTTCGTCGCCTTCGGCAAGGGAAGTCCAGCGACCTCACCCCCGCGTCGCCTTCGGCGACGCGCCCCCTCTCCCAGCGGGAGAGGGGGCTTCTCCCCCTTCCCCTCGCCCCGTGGGAGAGGGGAAGGGGGTCAGGGGGATGGGGTGAGGTCTCCCGTTTATTCTCAGCCCAGGTCGTATTTCCCCGCGCGGAGCAATGCCTCCAGAGCGGAAAAATCGGATTCCGCCTGCCGCAGCCACCAGAGGGCCTCTGTTCCAGGCTCACGACTCATAGAGAACCTTACCTTCTTGCAGGATGTGTCGGAAAAACGCCCGGTGTTTCAATCGCTCAAACTCCTCAAAATTGTAGGCGAGAACGTCCACATCCTCGCTGGATTCCAGGTGGGCGTAGACGTACTGCATTCTCTCCTTAAAGCCTCTATGGTCGTCAAAGAGCGCAAGGAGATCAAGGTCGCTGCCCTGACCCACCCAACCGCGGGCCAGGGAGCCGAAGAGGATCACCCGCCGCGCCCCCAGCGCAAGCAGTTGATCCACCACCTGTTCCAGTTCCCGCTCCAGTTCCTCCCGGCGTGTCTGTGCCGGGTCTCTTCGCTTCCCCATGCGTGTGTCTCCCACAACACTGCCAGATCAATGCCAGAAAACGGCCTGAATCAGGAGAAGATTTCAGCCAGTAAGGCTTCCAAATCACCGTAATCGTACGGCGGACGCTTCCGCACGGCCAGAACATCTACAAACTTATCGTCTTCGCTAATCGCGTACACGATTCTCCACCGGTCCAGGCGGATGCGTCTTAATTCCACGGTGAGATGTTCAGGCGCTCGGATTTCCCTGCTGTTGGCCGGGCGGGGTTCGTCTTCCAATCCATCAATCGCGCGTTTGACACGCTGACGAATATGGCCGGGCAATCCTTTGATCTCTCGCAGAGCCTGCGGCGTAACATAGACGGTATAACGGCTCACCCAATCTCTTCCGCGACACTCTTCCATTCCCGCCAGCCTGCCCGCTGACGGTCTCCGCCGGCCGCTGCTAACTCCGCAAAGGCATCCCGGGCGACCTGGATATCCTCCAGTGTTTCCAGCCACTCAATCAACGCTTCCCAGTCTTCCGCGCTCAGGACGGCCAGCCGTTTGCCCTTCACGGTGACAAATTGGACGGATTGGAGAATGTCCAGGCCTTTCATTTCGCCTCCCAGGTTTTACGCCCCCTGTGCCTGCCGCAGCGCCTCCGCTCCACCGGCGATGTCCAGCAACTCCTTGGTAATGGCGTGCTGGCGGGCTTTGTTGCGGATGATGGTCAGTTCCTGGATGAGTTCCTCGGCGTTATCGGTAGCGTTACGCATCGCTGTCCGGCGGGCGGCATGCTCGCTGGCTGCTGCCTCCAGCGCCGCCTGGTAGACCTGCAACTCGGTGAAGCGGGGCAGGATGGTGTCCAGCAGCGCCTCCGGGCTGGGCTCGTAGATGTAATCCGCCACTCCCACCGGCTGCATATCCACCACGTATTCGCTGACGGCCTGTTCCTCCAGCCGGGAAGGCCGCAGCGGGAGCAGCCGTTTGACCACCGGGCGTTGCTGCAGCAGGTTGATAAAGTCGGTATAAACCAGAAAAACCCCGTCGGCCTGGCCGGAAAGAAAGATATCTATGGCCGCGCGGGCGATGCAGGAGACGTCCACAAAGCGGGGGACGGCTGGCAGGCCGTGAAACTCGGCCACCAGGTTAGCCCGCATCCGCCAGAGCATGTCCCGTCCCCGCTTGCCGACGGCGATGTACTGAACGGGCACCCCCAACCGTCGGGCGTAGTCCGTCGCCAGGCGGATGACATTGTGGTTGTAGGCCCCGCAGAGGCCGCGGTCGCTGGTGAAGACGACCAGAAGGACCGAACGGACCGGCTCGCGGACGGTCAGCAATGGGTGCAGGGGGATGCCCCGGACGCCGGAGAGGTTGACGATGACCTCCCAGGCGCGGTGAGCGTACGGGCGGGTGGCCATCACGGCAGCCTGGGCCTTCTGCACTTTAGAAGCGGAGACGGCCTCCATCGCCCGGGTCATCTGGGCCAGGTTCTGGATGCTGCGAATCCGTCGGCGGATTTCCCTCAGGGTTTCCATCCTACCCTCTCCAGCGCCGGTTGAATTCCTCCAGGGCCGCCTTCAGTGCCTCCTCTGTCTCCTTCGTCAACTCTTTACGGGTAGCGATGTCAGCGCCGATCTCCGGGTGTTCCAGGCGCATGTAGTTCAGCAGTGCCCGCTCGTACTCCCGCATCTTCGCCACTGGCACATGGTCGCAATAGCCCTTGGTTCCGGCGTAGATGATGATGACCTGTTCCTCCAGCGGGACCGGTTCGTACTGGGGCTGTTTAAGGATTTCCGTCAGCCGACGGCCGCGGTCCAGTTTCCGCTGGGTTGCCTCATCCAGTTCGGAGCCCAGCTGGGCGAAGGCCGCCAGTTCCTGATAACTGGCCATATCCAGCCGCAGGCCGCCCGCCACCTGCTTCATCGCTCTGGTCTGGGCGTCGCCGCCGACGCGGGAGACGGAGATGCCGACGTTGATGGCCGGACGGATGCCGGCGTTGAAGAGGTCCGTCTCCAGATAAATCTGACCGTCGGTGATGGAGATGACATTGGTGGGGATATAGGCGGTGACGTCCCCCAGCAGGGTCTCCACGATGGGCAGGGCGGTGAGGCTGCCGCCTGTGCCGGGCTTCTTGCGGATTTCGTAACCATCTCCCAGTTCTTTCAGCCGCTCCTCCGCCTCTTCCCGGCCCAGCGGCCCGATGTAGACCCGACCGTCCACCCCTTCCGTCACGCCATGGGGGGCGTCCTTTGGGACGATGATGTAGTGGTTCGCCAGACGGGCCGCCCGTTCCAGCAGGCGGGAGTGAAGATAGAAAATATCGCCGGGGTAGGCCTCCCGGCCGGGGGGCCGCCGCAGGAGCAGACTGACCTGTCGGTAGGCCCATGCGTGCTTGGAGAGGTCGTCGTAGATGACCAGCGCGTCCCGCCCGCTCTCCATGAACTCCTCACCGATGGCGCATCCGGCGTAGGGGGCAATGTACTGCAGCGCGGCCGGCTCCGAGGCAGAGGCCACCACGACGACGGTATGTTCCATCGCGCCGTACCGCTCCAGCGTCGCCACCACCTGCCGCACCTGGGCCCGCTTCTGCCCGATGGCGACGTAGATACAGTAGAGGTCTTTCCCCTTCTGGTTGATGATGGTGTCTATGGCGATGGCGGTCTTACCGGTCTGGCGGTCGCCGATGATGAGTTCCCGCTGGCCCCGGCCGATGGGGATCATAGAGTCTATGGCCTTGATGCCGGTCTGGACGGGGGTATCCACGTTCTGGCGCATGATGACGCCGGGGGCGATGCGCTCTATGGGGCGGTACTTCTCGGTGCGGATGGGGCCCTTGCCGTCTACCGGGCGGCCCAGCGCGTCCACGACGCGGCCCAGGAGGGCGTCCCCCACCGGCACGGAGACGATCCGCCCGGTGCGGCGGACGAGGTCGCCCTCTTTGATGTCCGTGTACTCGCCCAGGATGATGATACCGACGTTATCCACCTCCAGATTGAAGGCCATTCCCAGCACGCCGTTGGGGAACTCCACCAGTTCGCTCATCTGGACGGTGGGGAGCCCGGAGACGCGGGCGATGCCATCCCCCACCTCTATTACTGTACCGACGTCCTCGGTGACGACGACGGGCTGGAATTGCTGCAAGCGTTCCCACAAGAGGGTGGTCAGGGATTCCATCGGTTGTTCGGCCATTGTGCCTCCACAGGGGTGGGATTCAGGAATAAATTCGTTTGCGGGGCGGCGGCGAAGCCGCCGCCCAGCAAAACCTCTTCCATATCTTGCATGC
>FWPU01011711.1_pt1 | contig 12103 bp, 14 predicted proteins | sample 2228361 | NCBI WGS metagenome assembly FWPU01 (sample SAMEA103939777, study PRJEB20133) | metagenome | reverse complement strand
GCCCATTAGCTCTCGGAACGCGTCCTCGTCTATTACCTGAGAAAGCGTCCCCTCTACGATTGCAGTGCCGTTCCCCAGAGCATAGGCCGCAGGGTAATGATTATCCCCGCCCCTAAACTCAAGGACATCATGCGTGGCCGTCAGGGTTAGCCCCTCTAACTCTAGCTTTATAGATTTCTCAGCTGAGAGCCTTACAAGGACATACCCGCGGCCTCCCTGATACTTTATCACGCTTTGTGATGTTGCCATATCTATCCTCCTTTAAAAGTTGATTGAGACATCCACAGGTAGGACAACCTCGTCCTCATCGTTTTCCCATGGATGTTCTGTTATACCACTGACCCTGTCGCCCCATATTGCCCATACCGCGTCCTTCAGGGCCCTGAGTGTCTCCTGAAGGTCGTCCACGGGGTCTTGAGAGCGTCCACAAATATCTAGGTTGAAGGTGATAACACCGTGTTCTTCGCGGCCATTCTCCAGGTAGCGCGGTGTATCAGCCCAGGACGCCGCGTAGTATATCCGTATCCCCTGCGAGACATCCCGCGCTGTGTTAGAAGGATAAAGGGGTAGGTTGTATGGTTCTGCCGTAAGCCGGTCATAAAAGCACTTGAGGTGGTCCTCAAAGCGCGCCCGGCCGTTCAGATACGCTGTGAAACTCATTTATCCCCCTGATATATCAGGCGTTTCACCTTCATGCCTCTCTATCGTTATCTCCCAGCCCCAGATTTTGCCCACCAGGCTACGCCGTGAACGGCCTATAACCCTATACCATATTGAGCCGGCCGGCGTGAGCCTTTCTACAAACTCCACACCCGCAAAGACCTGTGCGGGATGGGCTATACTCATTATTTCTTGGTCACGGTAAACAAGGCCTGTGCGAGTAAGGGTCTCAGTCTGAGAGGGGGCATGAAACATAGCAGGAAACTCTGTTATCTCATCCACTACTATGGGCGTAAGGACATACCGCCTTACCGCGCCGTGGTCGTCCCTCTCATCTTGGGCTATCGTATAGGCCCGTATAGTCTCCTTCATAGCCCAAGCGTGCGCCATTATGAGACCCCCCTTCTATACCGCGCCAGCGTTCTCACAGCACGGGCGAATATCCGCAAGGGCCTTATACCGCTGACCATGTGGCCCTTTGAGAAGGCCATAACCAGGTCGCCCATCATTATCCCGCGCTCAATCCCAGGACGCCGCCTACCTGTTGAGGGCCAGGCAAGGGCGCGTGCCCTCACGGGTCTAACCATGTGTGCCTTTGTCCCCCCTTCAAGCCAGCCTAAAATTCTATTCCCCGCCACATAAGCTATTACACCATCCGCGGTTCTGTCCACTCTCAGCACCTCTATACTCTCGGATGTTTCACCAGTGCGTTTGGGCGTAAGACGCTTCATCTCGCGTGTCAAGAATTTCGCCATCTGTTTTGCCACAACGCTCAGGTCGCGTGTTATCTCGTCGCGCATGTGAGGATTCTGAATCACGCGTATCATATGTGCTTGTAGCGGTTGAGAACAGCCCTTATATCAGCCGGCAAATACACAGCAGGGGGGTCGTCTAGTAGCATGGGGATGGGGGTTCCTGTGGACTTCAGCCAGGATGGGGGATTAGCGAGGATATTCGCGGCTACCTGTGCTGTGATATTCGCTATCTCGGCTGGGCACGGATTAGCTGGGTCGTTGTAGGTGTAGGTTATTCTCACTACACCTGCAGTCCCCACGCTAACTATTCCGAGCGCGTGCGAGATAATCTCGTATGGCACAACCGCGTCCTCGCTGTCCACTACCTCTGAGACAGACAAGATAGGGTGCCCGGTCAAAATATGCCAACCATAGCCCGGCTCATAACCGGGCACCCTTTCTTCTATCTCGTCCACAGCCCTGAAGTGGCGTCCGCAATAGGTATCCACTAGCATTTCAGCGTAGGTTATAGCGCGTTCAACCGCCTCATTCGCGTAGGTGCTGGTATCACCGGGCTCTCGCCTCATGGCCAGAACCGCGCGGACACCCTCAGTGGTAGTGTAGGCCATACCAGTTATCAGGGAGGCGTTACATCTATTATCCTTGCAACGCCCCGATAAGGTGTTGCCATGGGCACGCTCAGGTCAGCATAGGACCATGTCCGCCTGATACAAGTAGCACCCTGGCCATAAGCAAAGTTAAGTCCCCCGCCCAGCAGAGCGGACATCTTGTAGGTGCTATACTCTTGAAGCATAGCAGTCTCGTCCGTGTGGCCTACCCTTTCCAGCCCAAAGAGAGGTATCACACCATCCCCGCTGTGCTGGATGATGTTGTAGTGCGCCAGGTCGCCAAAGAACAGATAACCGTTGTATGTCCCGTTGTCTAAGCAAGGAACACACCGGATATACTTGCCTATACCCTTGACCATGAATTGCCTGTAAACGCTCTCGCCGGTCATAGGCGTCTGAGGCAAGAAGAGATAACCGGCGAAGTCCAGCGCGGCATACAACCAACGGTAAAGAGTGGGCCCGCAATAGAAGTGCGCGTTGTCCGTTGCATACTGGCCCACCGCGAACGCCATGTCAGTCAAGGTCTGGTATATGTCCGTATAGGTTATACCGCCCCCTCCTGCAACTACCGCTGGTGCTATACCAAGGGGCTGTCCCACTCCGGTCCCAGTCCAGTAGTATAGTTCCTCGCCCATGAACATCAGGCGCCCCAGCTGGCGCGGTATTGCCCGTGCCACAGCTGGGGACTGCACCTCTGCCTGGTCGTATATCTTGCGGCACACGGCCATCTTGAACCACTCTAGGGTTTCTTTGCAGTATTCAGCGTCCGTGCATGTCGGAGCTTCACCTTCACCTACCCAGTAGACCAGATTTTGTGGGTCGTCCTTCACAACGGGGATTACGAGTCGCTTTGACTCAGAATTCCATATCCGCGCGTTAGGACGAACCCACAGAGGCCACTGGGCTGAAGCGTCTTTCAGGTAGTCAGCCACCAATACCACTGGAAGCCACGGGATATTAGCTGACCCCAGGATTTTCTCCTCGCAATACGGGGACTGAGGGGTAATGGCCTGAAGCTTCTGTATGGCGCTCTTATGCATAGCTGTATTCCAGTGCGCACCATACACCTTCTCGCCCACTATCTTCTCAGCCTCGTCCACAGACAGGTCAGCATTTCGCGCGGCCTGAAGGCTATCCACTTTTGCCTTCAGACTCTCTATATCATTGGCGAGGGTATCCTGTATCTTACTGACCACAGCCTTTTCTACCGCCTCGCCAATCATACCCTTTAGGGTTTCAGGTGTTATCATATTCTCCATATCATACGCCTCCTTTCGTTTTCAAAACGCCTTTGTCAATCAGCCCCTTTATGTGTGTTTCTAGGGCTTTGAGGTCTTTTGAACATCCACAGATTTCAGCGGCCTCTCTCAGAGAAGCCACTAGTTTCTTTTCATCGTCGGTTATGGCCTGTTGGGCCATGTCATCTATTGCCGCCTTTAGGGCCGCAAGACGCGCACGCCAGCCCCCTTTGTTTATTTTTTGCCAGCTCAGGTCTAGGGCCATGGGCGGCGTATCAGCTTTGTCCACCTCTTTTGCGGCGGCCGTGATGTTTTCTACAGGATTACCCAGAACCTCAAAGTCTTTGTGGTAATCTTGCGCAACTATCTTAGCTACCCAGTCTGGCACTTTATAAACCTTCTCCGCGAGGAATACATTTACATACACACTCGCAGGGTCAAGCGGGTCAACCAGCCTGAGTGGCTTGCGGTCGCCTTTCTTAAGCTTGATGAAACTCATATTTCACCTCCTTGTTTAAGGGCTCGCACTAGCTCGTCCAGGGTATATCCCACCCTCTTGGCGGGTTTGACATTTTGTTTGGTCGTCAGAGCCTCTATCCGTGCTGATATGGTATCTAAGCGCTGTTCAACCCGCATGAGCCGTTCGGTTATCTCATCCGTTTCTAGGGTTTTGAAGGGCGGGGGTTCTTTCTCAGCCTTTTTGTAATATTTGACCATGTGTTCATAGACCTTGCGCCTGTCAGCCTCAGGAATATCCGCGCCCCCTCTCGCGCCTAGGATGGCGCCCATAACAGCCACCACACCACGCCATATTGCAGTCAGCTCACCATCCACAATATCAGCATAGGGTAGCTTGTATGAGCCGAAGTTCTCAGGGTTTTCATCGTCCCACCAGGCAAAGCCCTTGCGGTATTTGGGCCAGTCCATCTTATCCTTGTCGCCTGAGCCGTCAGAACTTGCCCATTTTGCCAGCCGTGCGCGTGCCGCGTCAGCATTCCAGTCCCGTTCCATATCTAAGGGCAAGTCCAGGTATTGGGTAGCCCCCTTCATTTCTAAGTCCAAGCCTAGCATTTTCGCAACAACACACGCAATCTCGTTAATATCCATATCTCTACTGCTGGGCGTGTCCACAAGCAGTGCGTTCGCGTTAGCTGGGATGTTCACTAGGGATATTTCTAGTAGTTCGTTGCGCTTATACCGCCATCCTGTTATTCGTCCGTTCTCGTCCTTTATCTCTTGTTTCTCATGCGGGACAAAAGATATACTCACAGCGCGTATTGTGCCCTCAGCTACCTGGTGATACATCTGCATACCCAAAGCGTTCGCCTTTGAGAAGCGCAATACCCCTATCGTCCTTTGCCCATCTGTTTTTATGCTTTCCCACACGCCTATGGCAGGTTGTTTGGTATCATGTCCCCAGAGACAGACAGGATTTCGCATGAAGTTATCCAGGATGAAATCCTGCTCAACTATATCCCCGTCCCTATCCGGCGTAGCGTCAGATACTACGAACTCGGCGTAGTATTGCTCTTTGTTGTCGTCGTCCTTTATCATCCAGACCCTTCTCGCTGGATGTGTTATGCTTTTTGTGATTTTATCCAGCATATCATCCCTCCGTTGTTGTTCTTGCCGGTAGTAGCATGCACCGGCAATTCATGGTTTCTTCGTCAGGCAAGCGAGGGTCGCCAGGGTATTGAGCCGGCCAACCCCCAACATCAAAGTCTTCGTCCAGGGGTATCTCGCCCTGGGCCTCAGCGTTTATGTGTGTTTCTCTTGTTTGTGCGTCCCCCACACTACGCCACTCTTTTGACATTACCCCCTCGTCCCTCATCATATCCAACTCGCCCATGTTCATGCTCATCGTTGCCTCTGTTCTTGCTGTGAATAGTGCTGTCCAGTCAATCCGCGCCAAGCGTATGTCAGAAATCCCCCCCAGCAAGTCCTCAGGTGTGCCTATTGTGGACAGCAACTCATCAAAATCATGCTCAATACCCAGCCACACTAGCTCACCTGTGCGGCGTGCGTAATCAGTTGCCCAAGCCACATCCATATCTTTGCGAACAGCCATCAGGACAGCCTGAGCGTCTATTTCATTCTCAACATTCATATTCCGTAGCCACCTATAAGTCAGTTCTTTGCCGGCTTCATAACCCTGAATAAGCAAACGATAAGACAACCTCTCTGTTTCTTCACGCGCTTCTCGCCAGTCTGGCATAATATAGTCCAAGAAAACCCCACGCGCTTCAGGTGCAGGTAGGCCATATTTTTCTAGCCATTCTTGGGCGCGTCGCTGTGCATTTCTGAACACACTCTCCCAGAAGGCTTTCCACTTCGCCGCGTGGCGTATCACCAGCTCGTTGAACACGCGCCTGTTGCCCATTATCATACCCGTCCTGGACATTTTCAGGCTTTTCATGTTCTTCACAGGCGGCGTCCAAAAGCCCATCTGTGCCTGTATCCGCCCATAAGGCAGGGGCATATCCCCCCAGGGGACGGGGTCTAAACCGCGCCCTGCGCGTATCTCGTTAGGGGTCATTATTCCCATCTCGGCCAACATCCTGTCCTCGTTAACCCTTTCAGCCCTGTCCTCCCAGGCTGGGGGGACGAATTCTATTGTCAGACCTGAAAAACCAAGCATGGGAAATAGTTGTGTATCCAGAGCGTCTTCAACGAGGTTTAGGCGGGGCAAAACACACTCTTTCATGAAAGTGATGTCATTAGCCTCAGCGTTAGCCCTGTTCACATCTTCAACGAGGCCCAGCTTTGAAGCTGGTAGCCTAAACGCCCCCAAAATCTCGTCGCGCGTTGAGGGCAAAATCTCTGAGAATGCTTTCAGGTCAATAGTTTTCGCTTCCATTATTTTTGCGCCTGAAGGCAAAATTATGGGCTTTGCGGCCCGTGTGGGGCCGGAATGCAGTTCTTTGAGCCGTGCTACAAGGGCCTGAACCTCTTCTTTGCTCAGGTTCAGAGGGCTGTCGCTTGTGATTATCATAGGCAGATACGCGCCATTTCGCAAAGCATACTTTACAAAATCACGGGACATAGCGTCTATATCCGTTGTGTCCTTTAAGGCCTCGGTAAGGCCGTATGGCTTCAGGGGCGTGCGTGGGTCAGGTCGGTATATCCGCACCACCTCTGAAGCCGGAGCCACAACCATTTTACCAGACCCAGTGATGTATGTGTAGCTTGTTATTTTCTGTGTTTCATCATCCGCCTTGACCTCTAGGCCAGCGGGGGGCAGATTTATCAGGGCCTTCTCACCCTTGCCTTTATCAATCAGACGCCAGAGAGACTGACCATATATGTCCAGCTGTGCAACAGCAACATAAAGAAACTGAGAGAAATTGTAGGGGTTAGGTGTCATAAGAAATCTATGTGCAGGATGGCTCTCAGGGTTTTCAATCTTCTCGCCATTACTGTAAAGCACAACCTCAAAATCACCGGCCTTAGTGGCTATAAGGTCAACTGCCGCAAAAAACCATAGCTTATACGGGTCTTTATAGGCAAGCTCGCGAACTGACTGCACCTCAAAATTACCCTCAGCGCCCAGAAAGACCACATAGCCATAAACATCAGCTTTCTCAACCGGGGCTTGAGTTTCAGCCGCTTTGGCGGCTTTGCCAAATCTCATAAAGTTCAGCATAGCCAAAAGTATAATGTATCCGTTTTTCTTGTCAAGTGTAAAAACATACACCTATTTTTTGCCCCTTGACCTCATGAAACACCTTGCCAAATCAAAATAGTGGCGGTCGCGGTATGATTTCCAGTGCACGCCCTCGTCCCTCAAGCGGCCAAACGCCTCATAGAGGACATTCAAAGCATGCCGGTCATTCTCAATACCCAGCGCCTCTTTGAATTCGCTGAACCTGAACCTGTCCCGTTCTCGTAGCCAGGCCTCAGCCCTGTCAAACAAGCTTGGTATACCCTTATGATGTCTCGCCATATGCTTCGTCTATCCACCGGTTTATCTCGCCCCAGTTCTCGCGGCGAGGCCTCGCGGCCCATACTGCAAGGGCCAAAGCAATCACGCAATCATCATGTCTACCCGCCGGTGCGGCAAGCCGAAGCCCCCCCGGCCTAACCTCCTGGCGGAATATCTTCAGTTCTTCGGCCAGGGGGACAGCTCTGGTTGTAGGTATCACAATCTCACGCCGTTCAACAGCGGCCCTAAGCGCACTCAGAATGTCCTGTTTCACCTGTGCCGTGAATTTAACCGGCCGGCAGGCAGGTATCTGCTCTATTACCGCGTCCCCCACGCCGGACGCGTCAACAACCGGCTGACAACGAAACAACCCAGCCAGGGTGTTAACCCTCTCGGCCACCTCTATGTATGGCCGTCCCGTGAACCACTCCCAGGCGGCTACGCGGTATGGCTTCTCGGTTATGTCCACCACCATTATAGCTGTGTAGTCCTGTGCTTTTGCAAGGTCAACCCCCATGCTGTATACTCTATCGTCCGCTGGTTGTCCAACCGGGCTATAATCATCCAGACATGGCGCGAGAATTGTGTAGGGGAAATAAGAGCTCTGGTCGTCTACCCACTCAGCCTCGTATTCCACGCGCCAGTAGTATGGGTCAGTCTCAGCCTGCAAGGCCAGGATATTCTCACGCGGCAAGTGCGGTGCGTCCCACACAGAGGCATGGACCTCACCATGCTCTTGGGCCACGCGGTAAAACCAGCTGTTCGTTGACCAGGGCGTCCCCTCAGCCCAGACAACCGGACCATGTGCGTCCAGGGTTGTGGGTATTATACCGGCCACAACAGCCCCCTCATCCACATAGGCGGCCTCAGTGATTGCCACAAAGTCATATCCCCGTCCACGCACCGCTTGCCCGCCCTCACGGCTTGAACGCGCTGTGATATACGAGCCGTTTACCAGGTGCACTTCTCGGAAGGGAGAATGGCGTATCTCTTTGACAAACAACCCCAGGTTTCCCGAACTGGCCCATCTCTCCACCGAGTCAAAGTATATCCGTGCCTGGTCAAGAGAGGGGCCTACAACTAGCGCGCGTGAGTTAGGCTTTCTTATCAAGTGCCACAACACCTCTGCACATGTCAACTCTGACTTACCGAACCTACGGCCACAACGCCTAACACGCCAACGCCCCTGCTGAGCATAAAATTCAAGCTGGCGGCCACGGGGCTCAAGGCCGGTGACAAAACGCGTAAAATCAGCTGGGTTGTCCAGGTAGGTCTTCATCGTCCCTGTCCCCCTTCAACAGCGGGCAATTCGGACTAATAGGCCCATGACCCGTCAGGGCCGGACACATACCCTCTGTATCCTTGTTCGCCTCTCTGAGCCGTGCCACACTTTCAACGAGCGCGGCAACAGCCTTCACCATGTCCATATGTAGCCCGTGCTTTCTCGTCAGGGCCCAGAAAGCCGAAGTTAAGGCGCGGCTGTCATTTTTATCACGCGCTATTGCCTCTATGTCATTGATTAGTGCGTTCAGCTTAGGGTCTATATCCCGTGCCGCCGCCAACTGCTCTATAAGCAAGCGTTCCAGTTCGCTTACTAGGTTCCCCTGCTTATGAGCGAGAACAAGATTTATCCCAGCCGTGGTAGCCGCCTGAATGGTTTTCTCTTTAGCCCTCTCAACATCCCAGTTGTCTCTATCACGCCAGGAAGCTACAGTGCGTTCTGGGACTCGCAGCTTGAAAGCAATCTCAACCACCGGGAGACCGCCCAACACATACAACACACGCGCGGCCTCAACCACGCCTGCCTTGTGTCGTGGTTTCGGTTGTCCTTTTGGTGTGGACATGTAAACCCCCTTTGTTATTTCTCGTCGCTTTCCTGTGGCGGTTAGCGCGGGCTATCGTCCTACGAGGACGAGGCCAGCCATTGTTTTCAAGGCCCTCTAGAACCTCGTCCCACTCTCTCTTCCCATGTGGAACCCAAGCCAGCCTGTCATAGACATCCAGAACTTCAAGTCCCCTGCCTGTCAGCGTGATATTCTTCCCGTGGCGTCCCGCGAGGCTGATAATCCCCCTTTCTCGTAGGGCCTTTACCCTAGCCGGGGTTAGGATGTTACCGCAAGCCTCTGTGATACTTTCCAGGGTCGCACACTTCACAACTGACAGGTAGTCCAAGACAATATCCAGGCCCCACCTTCTTGCCCATGCAAGCCAGGGGGGCGTTATCCGTTTGTAGTTCATTCTTGACCTCCCTTATATCTTATGTTAACTGATGTTCTACAGTCCAACAGTTCTTTCGTTTCTGAGGTTTCCCACAAGCTACCAATCCCCAAACAGTGCGGTGAGAACCAGAGCCTTTCTTTGTAGCGGTTTTGCTGATTCCGGCTATTTTTCCGGCCATAAGAGCACACATTGCGCCACGCAAACACAGACCAACCAGCTTTTTCCAGTTCTTCATGTCCCTCACCCTCATAACCCGCGAGGACGATTCTCATCTTGGGGTTGTCCCCGTTAGCTAAGCACCATTCCCGAACATCATGCGCTACAGACAGACTTTCTTCGCGGTATATGTTTTCATCCCGGCCGCTCTCGCCAGAATAAGGCGGGTCAAGGAAAATCCCCGTTAGACCCACCGCGTAAGTGGGGGATGGGCCGCAAACACGCGACCAGTCTCCACAGGTTATCCTTGCTACAGCAAAACGCTCGGCCAGCTCGTTGAAGTAGGCTATGAGGGTCTGGGTTTTCCCCTCGTTGAAGATAACACCTAAGTCCTCTGACGAATAACAACCCTCCGAACCGAGCCTAAACACAATCCGGTGGATACCCTGGCCGCTATTAACCAGACAGGGGATATTACGAAAAACGCCCCTCCCGCCCCCCAGGTTGGGACGCTTTCGGTTGATACCATCACATTCATTTTCCCCTGCCTTCACTAATTTCCCGTCCTGAACAACCCACGGCCCCTTGCCAGAACAGAATCCCCCACCTATCCACGCTGACATACCATATACCCAGTAGCCAGCAATCCGTGCGTCGTAAAAGTCTGGGTCAGCTTCAAGGCGCTGGGCGAGGTCCTGTAGTCGCTGGACAATATAGACATGCCGCGCGTGTAGGTCGTTCTCGGATATTGGCCACGCGGCCCACCGGGCTGTTTCTTCCGGTGCGTGTTTTATTGCTCGCCAGAAATTCACAATCAACCCGTCCTTGTCGTTCAGAGTCGCAACCTTGTGTGGATGTGGCCTAGCGAGGAAAACAGCCCCAGAGCCAAAGAAGGGCTCCACATAGTTCGGGACATCCCCTAACGCGGCCCAGACTATATGAGCCACGCGAGACTTACCTCCGAAAAAGGGAAAAGGTGCTTTCAGTGGTTTCATGCTAAACCTCCTGCCTCACTTTTGGCAACTATGAACTCGCTGGGCAGGTCTAATATCCTGAATACTGCCCCCTGAGATCGCTTTGCGTCCTTGTTCTCAAACACCTTGATTGGTTTCGGTTCGTTCTCTCTGAAGACCTTGAGATCGCCTACGAACCACCACGCTATCTCTGTCTCGTCCTTGTTGAGATGGCCATAAAATAGATAGTCCACCATCCCCTCTCTGATTTTGTCAATCTCGGTTGCTATACCAGATGGCCTACTCCACCTGATTGTGAAGTTCTCAAACCAGGATTTGAATGGTGGCCATCTTCTCAACCGGACCGCCACTCTGAGGTTTCTGATAACAAAAACGAAGAAGTCGGTTCCGCGTTTCTCGTCCTCTATCTTATCACGCGTTATGAAGACCTTGCCCAGAATTGCCTTGATGTCCTCGGCAAACTTCTCTTCCAGGGCTTTGTCCCTGTCAAAACTTGCCAGTTTCGTTACCCCATGTTTCAAAACCATCATGAGCCTCCCTTGCAAACATGTCCAGACGCGGACCTGGGCTTACCTCTCTGACCAGGTCGTAAAACTCGTCTGGCTTTCTGCTGTGTTCTCTTACCTTACCCGTGAAATCCGTTCTCTTACCCACCTTCAAAAGCTGAAGCGAACCAATCCGGCCAAAGAGAACGAATTCGGTTGAATACATCCAGGAGAAGGGCGTGAAACCCACATTCTTAATCCAGGTCAGGACGCACTGATATTTGACCCCCCAGGCCTTGAATACCTCAAAAGCGGTCGGCAGAAACCTTTGAGTCGTCCAGAGATACACATGACAGCCGTCGGAATCAGCAAGCTTGCCAACCGGTATGGCCATAATCTCGTCCACGGTCATGGTTGGATAATCAAGTTCACCACCTTGCAGGGGCCGGACCTCTCTGGGTATCCAATCAACCGGCCACGGCGGATCAACCACTATGCACCTGTATGTAGTATCCGGGATAGGGCTTGCCTTCTTCTCCTCAAACTCTTTCTGTATCCGCTCATGTTTTATCTCAGTAAGGGCCCGGCCTATGGTCTTCTCGCCCTTTACAACCTCGTTGAACTTGTCAGGGTCGGTCTCCCTGATAGCCTTCAATTGCCTGACAACCCGGCCACTGACGCCAACAACCTTACCAGCAAGGTCGGTTGACTGAGGGGCACGCCCGGAACCTTGAGGAATCCGTTCCTCAAGGTGCACCACTTCCGGCCGGATCGTAACACCGGCCCTTTTCCTCCCTTCAGCCTCTTTCTCCAATTCTGGCAACAGTTCTAGGGCTAGGGCCGCTCTTTGCTCTGTGGTCAGGTGCCTACGCTTGATGTTCTGTGAGATAACAAAGGCAACCGGGTTGTCGCCATCAAACTCAACAAAGCACGGTTCTACGCCTGCAATCTCACAAGCTTTCAAACGGTTGCGTCCGTCAAGAATCAACCCACGGTAAAGGACGACCGGGTTCAGTAGGCCGTTCTGTTTGATGTCCTCGGCAAGGGCCTTAAGCTCTTCGTCGGACATCATGGGAAAAATCTGA
>FWPU01011709.1_pt1 | contig 12107 bp, 12 predicted proteins | sample 2228361 | NCBI WGS metagenome assembly FWPU01 (sample SAMEA103939777, study PRJEB20133) | metagenome | reverse complement strand
TCTGGTTCATCATGACTCAGCTGCGGGAAAGGATCAAGACGCTGCTCAAGGACGGGCTTGTCAGGGACGAAAGCGAGCGCCAAAAGCTGGAGTACCTGCTGAAGACGAAAAAGTGGAACCCCTACTGCCTGAGGCACTCCAGCATCGAACATGACTCCGGGTACCTGCCGGAATTCGCACTGCGGAAAAAGGTCCGCTGGACCCTGAACTCAAAGCAGCCGGCGAGGTACATCAAGAACAAGTGGACGCTGGAGATAAAGCGGCAGATCCTCGGAAACAGCGGCATCGAGATGACAGGTTCCGAGAACAAACAGGTGTCGGTGCAGCGCCCATGTCCCCGCTGCAGCCTGGCCAACGCGCTGGAGAACAAGATCTGCTCAAGGTGCGGCTATCCGCTTAGCCAGGAGGCCCTGGACGAGATAAAGGCGCGGGAGAAAGAGGAGATGAAGCAGGTACTGGTCGAGGTGCTGTCAGAGCACCCCAACCTCATGATAGAAAAGTTTGGCAGGATGCATGGCTACAGAATCGTCCGGGTTGAGGGCAACCCGACGACATCTGACGCTGAGTTACCTAGTTCCTTCGCTGCCTCTGACGTATCCAACGAGACTGTTTCAATGTTTGCCAAACTTCATGTCAGTGATGTTCAGGACAGCAAACTCCATTAATGTGGCATAGATGGACAGGAGGACGATCTTGAAGACCCATCTTTGGATTCAGACAACTTGACAAGACTCCTCTTGCAAGCAAAGATTGTAGTTCAGACAGCTTTTGCTTCTGTTATATTACGAGGGGCAAGAGGTGCCTATCCGCGAAGTCTTGTCCTTTCCCTGTTTCTGACTCGAATCTGATTGTAAAGATCAATTTCAGCCGAGTGTTCAATCGAAACTATGACCGCGTAGGGTTGATGGTAATCCTTCTCTTCAATCCAGCGATTCTGGCAGACAACCGCCAGCACAAGTGGTCTGCTTGAATCAACATCAGGCTTTTTCCTGAACTGGATTGTAGCCTTTTGGTGAATGCATCTCTTGCGCAGATTTACACCCGGGCTAAGCTTAACCTCAAATTTGCGAATATTCGCTGGAACAACATCCTCGGTGTTATCGTTATCGAATGTTGATTTACTACTGTAAGCCATTTGTATTTCTGATATGTCCTTATTCTTAAACAAGTGTGCCTCCATCGTCACGCCTAGGTAATCAAGTCTATTGCGATTTACCGGAGGATCAAAGACTAAAGTCACAGTTATGCTTCTATCTCCTTTTTCCCTGATGAAACTGTCAGGCAAGCTTATGGTAAAGAAGTGAACCCCGTTTAGATCAATTTCGCCGTCATATAGGAGTAGCACTCTGCTATCATCTGAAAATAAAGCATGTTCTAAACGAGGTTTGCCATAACCATAAACATTGAGGAGCTTTGCAGCATCTTTGACACTGCCATATAACTCAAGTTCAGCTAATTTGCCCGGACGCTCATCAGGAATCCTTGCAGATGATAGTAACAAAGCCTTTATCATATTATTGGACATTGTAGGATAGTTATTCTTGAGTATCGCCAGATAGTGCGCAACCTTGGGTGCGCTAAAGCTCGTTCCCTTATCAAGAGTAAATAATCGACCATCGGGAATCCAACGAGGGTTGATTGTGACTATTTCATCTCCATGACCGCCCCCATATTCTACCAACTCGGGTTTTATCATATTCCTCAGACCCGGGCCTACTCTTGTGAATTGAGATGGAAATTCTACAACCGCACCGTTTCGTGCATGTTTGAACAATGCGCCAACTGTGATGGCATGAGCGGAGGATGCGGGATCGATTATCTTTACGCGGCGAGAATCCTCCAAAAGATAGTCGGGATAGTTCTCGGTGGGAGAGACATCTTCGTCGTTATTGCCTGCCGACACTACAAAAATGAGTCCATGTTTAGCAGCAAGTTCGTCAATTTGAGATGCAATGCTAAACTGTCGTTGTCCGGTAAACATCTTGTGCGCAGAATTTCCTAATGATAGGTTAATGATCTTGCACTTGGGGTGTTTGTTAATGATACTAAGCACTGCCTTTTTGAGCTGATGTTCAAGCAATTCATTAGGATCAAATACAGCGTCGCCATTATCGTCCCGGAACATCACCTTCGCTGAATATATCCAAATCTTGGGTTCAAACTTCTTATTGTCGATGCAATGCTGAATGTCACCATAGAGCGCTATACTCGCAACCTTCGTTCCATGACCTGCGTCATCGTCAGTCTTATCCTCAGCGATTTTTCCGTTACTGGTTGTTACAGCAATTTCGCCACCAATGGCATCAGCAAGCAATGGATGGTGTTTGACCCCGGAATCTATCACCAAAATGCCTTGAGCATCCCGTGGCGGTGGACCCGATGTGTGCAGCTCCGGGAGACCAATGTCTAGCGCAGCTTCTATTTTCACGCGTGGAGGTCTGTCAACATGAGCGACTTCTCGCATTTCTATTATTTGATCGTAAAGTTTCTTATTGACAACTAGTCTGAGCAAGCAGAAATTATCCGTAACTAAAGTGTCCGTCACTTTTCCGCCACCCTCTTTAATCAATACATAAAATTTGTCACTGTCACCTTCATGATAACTCCTTTCGTGGCGTCCATTGTTCTGTCAATGACCAACCACCATACCTCAGCAATATCACTGATGGGCATCGGATTTGGATTAATTGTGGCACTACTGATCCTATTGTCACTGTACATCCAAGATGAGTTAGATAGGCAATTTGAAGAGACGGACGCAATATTTGAGAATTTATCTCAAAAGATCACAGAGAAACAACAGGCTTCAAATTCCACCGGCACTCCTTCTACCAGTTGATTTCTAAGTAATTCCGACCTGATGCATCCACTGTACACGAGAATCTAGAATAACCCAAAGATATCTGAATAGTATCCACTGACATCGCGAAATGATGTACAAGTACTAGGAAACCCTTCAAGATGGGATAAATCGGAGGAACTCGGGGAGGCAGGAATCAACGACACGATTGTGAATGAGCTCACAGACAAGCCCGACCGTCCCATGTCGACTGTTTATAACACGCTGCGTCAACTAACCGCAGCAGACCTAGTCAAATCGAAGAGATACAACAAAAGGGATGGAGCGCCAGACGGAAAGCGTCAGCTGGATGAATTAAACCGTAATTTTGTTGCATAACGAGAAGCAGCCAGACCTGGAGTAATTGTATATGCAACAAACTACTTTGATTTATAGTGCAATACCATTAACGAATTGTGATTATCCCATTGCTGCCAATCATTTGGGAATTAACAATAAAGCTGGATCGGCATGGTAAACATGCTTGAAAGTAGCATACACAATCCTTATTTATTCCTGCCGAGGTAATAAGCTTCAATTGAATTTTGCATTGACGGTGATCTTGATAGTCTTGGTTCTTCTTGCTAATTCTGCAATACTAATGGGAATGCCAATGGCATCTTATGCACAAACCGATGCCAGTGAACCAAATTATGCGATCTTGAAGATCACTGAAGTAGAGTTGAGCTCAGAGAATGGTACTCAGTGGATTGAACTCAATAACCCAACAAATACTTCTTTTTCGACTCCACTTTTGATCAATCAATCAAATACAGATAAATCTATTCTATATAGCTCAGTACAATTCCAGCCCGATGAGTATAAGGTAATTCAAATCTGGAACGAAGAGGATGGGCCGGGCTTTCAGAAAGAAAATGCAGTATTGCACGTATTTGTTAGTGACACTGTAGAAGTAGATAGGACTCCTCGTTTGACTGATAACCTCAGCGATTCACGAACATGGCAACTAAACGGTACAGAATGGATATTTGCAGAAGCAACGCCGACAAGAGCCATACCTGAATTCTCGATCATGCTGCCAATAGTTGCTCTATCGATACCAATTGCAATGACGCTTTATCTGAAAAGAATAAAAAAGATGTAATGCAACGTTAGTTGCATCCATCGGGGTTGGTTGTCCCGGGTATTGACACGGGGCATGATGATAGTGGCGGTTTTGGCAAATTCGGGTATTTGTCAAACCAGTCATGGCATATATTTGTCGGAGCTCTCTTTGTGCCGCATACTTTCTTGAAGATCTCATGTGTTGCATCTATAGCTTCCCAACCTTGCCGACTAGTTGAGCCACATGCTATGCCTTTCAAATCCTTTGTTATGTTGTATGCATTCAATACTTCACCAGATGGTGTGCCGCTAAGGAACAATGTAGATCTATCAGTGAAGTCGTTTGCTGTGAAATCAGTCTTGTTTGTGCTGCTTCCAAGATCTATGGGGAGACTGAAGACTCCATTTGCATATACAGAACTGGCAGTCCCTTCTCTGAACTGTCGTATATGCAATGCCGTTACATAAGCTCCTGCAGAGTGTCCTCTGTCAAAGTTACGTTATACTACGATGCAAGCGTCCGGTTCAGGCAGACCAACTGTCACCTCTCATATTGCAACGGCGGCATGAGCGTCGCACTTGACCTAGGGGAGGGCGGAGTAATCGGTACAAATGTGGCAAGGACTGACAACTATGGAAGGAGCTGCCCATACTCCAATTACTGCTACGACTACAACGACTACTACTATGACTTTACGAAGTCCGCGTCAGTCACTTTCATGTTGACCGGACTTACTCCCGGACAGCAGGTGGACGTTCCGGTCAAGTTCAGGGCAAACATCAGCTCTGACAACAACACATCATATTTCAGTGGCTACAGATATGACAAAGGCGGCATCGATTACACCGGCAACATTGCAACGCAGCTGTTCATCGATTAGGAGCAGCCTTGCTCAGCGCTCAACTGAGACCGAGTATGTTCCCGCTATGGGACTACTGTTATTATGATCGGTTCAGAATAAATCAATCCCTGTTCAAGATTAGCCTTTCCAGGTTCTTCAATTAGAAATTCTGTGTGAGAGACAATCTTGTATTGCCCCGGAAGAGATAGACGGATGTCATACCTTTCTTTCATCTTATCCTCATCCCAGCTGTACGGAACACCTGGTTTTAGTTCGACAACAGAACCAATTGAAAGTTGAGGGTATTGATAGACCCAAACTTTGACTCCCGCCGCATTATACACATCAATTATGAAGGCAGGATCCGAATGCGATATCGTGATGTTGTTGTTCCCAGCATTGATCAGTCTTGGAACAATATCCACCCTCTCCCCAACTCTATATACCTCTTTAGGAGCCTCAATTCTTGACGTGATGATGGCGCCCTCATGCTCGTAGCTTGTCGGTCCCATTTCAGCCGGAATTACATCACTTATCAAGCCAGATAAAAAAATGATATACATGATGACTAATGAGATCGCCGCGATTGCGATAAACGTTAGGATATTCTTTCTTAACATTACCGATCACTTGCTCCTATTTGACGGTCAGTGTGCCTTGGTCTGCGGTGATTCCGTTAAATGGGCTGAAGAGCCTCACGCCAGATTGGGTAACGCCCCAATGCAGCCCATAAAGTGTCACGTTGGGATCCGTGCCTTTCTTATAGACAGGTGACCCGCTGTCGCCGCCTGATGAGCTGTAGCTAGCCTGAGTCTGGGCCCATAACTGAGAATAGTTCGGATGCGTCACATTGACGTCAGTAGCAGTTATTGTTCCACATGTTTCATGGGTTGAACGGCCATACTTGCAAATGGCTTCACCTACAGCAGGAAAGCTTTTCGTGCCAGTAATTGTAAAATCTGTAGAACACCCTGTGTTCTTGCAGATCTTGCCCAAGCTTGTTGTGATTCCTGAAGCGGGAGTCCACATCAACGAATCGCTATAGCGCGGACCAGCAAGATTCGTGTTAGCAGTTTCAGTTCCTACCGTAGTTGAGCCGCTGGCTCCAGGGTTTCTATACACCTCATCTCCTGCGGTATCTACGACGACTTCGCAGTGTCCCGCTGTTACGCTTTGCCTTGCACCACTGGAATTGTTGACAATGAAACCATTAGTGCAAACCGAGCTGGTGCCAAAGCCAAGCTCGACGCCTCCTTTTCTTGGCGAGACAGATACGCCGTGGCTCTCTAGGAGAATAGGACCTGTTTCCATCAGTTGTACGTCTTCAGTTGGGATGCCGTTTTGTATCAAGACTTCGGTTATAGAATCGCGTATTGCGGGCGTAAGGCTTTCGACTCCGATGTCGATTCTCTGCATCTTTTCATTCGCATCAAGGGTGGTAATTCCTAGGTCTTTGTTCAGGAATAGTACGTTCAGAGTGTTCTTCCATGTGTGTAATGTCTTCCACGGATATTTGCTTTGCAAAAGTATGACGCCATTTGCGGTATCCTCGTTTTCTATGTAACCTGCACTAACTAATCTCGATGATACTTGCTCCGAGTCTACTTGTTGTGGCTCTGTGAAGAAAATATTCAGACGCCCTTCTTCATCATAGAAATATCCCGAAAACCCGGGAAACTCGGATTCTATTGCAGCAAAGGCCTCATCCACGGTGCGGGGATTCGGCGAAACACTCTGTTGTTCTGGTGAACTCGTCTGTTCTGATGTTTCTGCCGATGCCAAGTGTGGCGTAAGCCCGACTGCCGGTATTTGCAGTGCTAAGCTTTGAAGAAACAGTAGCACCGCCATTGTTCCAACCACACAAGCTACGGCAATTACTACGTGCGTTTTACCTTTCATTGGCGATCCAGATTATTTTCTGGGAGCCGAAGATTGCTTTTTGCCGAAACGACAGTTTCCACTTTCGGTAAAACCTTAAATATTTAGTACGGAGTCCGGCTGCTATTGCCTTGAGGCGAAGTATTCTCCTAGGCCTGCTTGCAGTGTCAGCTATTTTTACACTGATTGGGCTGGTTAAAGTATTCGATTCATTCATTCTTCCACTCCTTTTTGGGCAGCCTGTCACGGAATCTCTCACCCCGCCTATAGTAATTCCAAACATCGATTCTGTACCTTCCGTCCTTTACGCTTGGTCTCCTTACATCGCCGCGGGATCTTGGATTTGCTTTGCAGCTGTAATGTGGAGGGGTCATGTAAGAAAAATGTGGCAAATGCAAGGATATGATTACGAAGCATTCAGAGTCTTTACTAGGATGAGAGGCAGCAAAACGCGCTTGAAAATACTGCAGAACCTGCAGATTCCAAAGAACCGGCTTCAGATTGCTACGGAACTAGATATGCATTGGGAATCAATTGATAATCATATTGAGGTATTGATCAGATATGGTCTAATCGAAGAGGCGATTGCATATGGAACTGCAAAGTACCTTGTAATCACAGAAAAAGGTAAGCAATTAGTTGCTCTCTTAGCAAATGATCCAGATCTCCAAGGCAACATCAATGAATAATACAGCCGAATGAATTGAGCTTGTTGCTTTTCGATGTTACCATTATCGCCTATCTATTGGATAAGAAGCTACTTCTGGAACGAAGTAAAGGAGATACTGCCGTCAGAAAAGCCGCCCAGAACAGTAGGACGACCGGCAGTACCGTACAGGACAGTACTCGACGGCATCCTGTACGTACTGAGGACAGGATGCCAATGGAAGTCGCTGCCAAAAGAGTACGGCTCGGGTTCTACCTGCCATCGGAGGTTCCAGGAGTGGACCCGGTCAGGCGTATTTCAGAAATTATGGGCCAGGCTGCTTGAGGTATATACGACGAAGTCCGGGGAATAAAATGGAGATGGCAGCAGTCGCTTGACAGCGCCACCGTCAAGGCGCCTTTAGGGGGGACAGGACTGGCCCCAATCCAACTGACAGAGGCAAGCTAGGTACAAAAAGACACGTTCTGACTGACCAGAAAGGAGTCCCATTATCAGCCGTTATCACGGCTGCCAACACGCATGACATGAAGGCTGCATCAGAGACGCTGGACAGCATCGTAGTCAAAAGACCCCAACCCCGGAAGTACAGGAGACAGCAGAACCTGTGCCTTGACAAGGGGTACGATTTTCCAGAGATAGCACGGGAGGTTTTCAAAAGAAGGTACGTGCCCCACATCCGCCACAGAGGAGAGAAGAAGAAGCAGAAGAGACGATACAAAAGAAGGAGGCGCTGGGTCGTAGAGCGGACCAATTCATGGCATGTATAACAGGTTCAGGAAACTGCTTGTACGGTACGAGAAGAGATCGGAGAACTACCTTGGGCTGGTGCAGCTGGCCTGCTGCATCATTGTGTACAGGAGGTTAATTTTGGGATAGGCTCTTAATGCACAAAGTAATATTCTGAATGCTCTCATCAAAAGATCCTCTTGTACATCCATACCTTTCCTTCCTTGCTCTGCTTTTCTGAATGTTTGAAACCGCATTTCTTCTTGTAGTACTCAAGCTTGTCCTTATTGGTTTGCAGGATAACAAGGGCACATCCAACTTTATTGTTCATCTCCTGCGCAAGACCGACACAGAACTCACATATCCAGTACCCAATCCCTTGTCCTCTGTATTTCTTATCCACCGCCATCTGTCCCATAAGGAGAGCGGGGTACGACAGGATGCCTACGTTTGGTACCTTATCTTCATCTACCAAGCGTTTTGTTTCTATAGCGGACATTGAAGCAGTAAAATAAGCCACTATCTGCCCCGCATGCCTGACAGTGTATATGGCACAGAGATTGTTAGACAGATAAAGTCTGGCGCGATTTCGGATAAAATCGTCAACACCTAAAGGATCTGAACCATCCGCTTCAGTAAAATCCAATGTTGCAAAATTGTCATCTCTTGAAAAGGATGCAAAAACCAGCTTGTTTAGGTCTATCATTAAAACTTGCAGTGCCGCTTGTAGAATTCATGTGCTCTTTTTAAGGATTCTTTCTCTTCCTCAGTTGCATCTCTGGATACGTACTCTAGGAAATCCTTAGCATCCTTGCCCTCCAAGACTGCAACCCTTTCTTCTTCCATTACCTTACATCTCCCATTTGCTTGGATATAATATAAACATACCTTGATATTAAAACTTCACTGAGGATTCGCTTTAACAGACAATGGAATATTGTCTGCTATATGGTTTTGATCATTGCCGAAGTATTGAGTTCCAATGTATCGAATCTGACATGTACAGACTTTGCAATTTGAGCCTTGATATGTTCAAGAATTCCGCCGTAACACTTGTTCAGTACTTCAGTATTTTCCCATCCACCCAAACTGCCTACGTAGGCAAGTGACCAGTTTGTAGCTGCCAAATAGTACTGAGCCATAGTATATCTGAATAAGTGTAATGGATGCCCGTCGAAGTACACTCCATCTCCTAACGCATAGATCTTGGTCTTTCCATTGAGCCAGCTATTTCTGTCAAGCTCTACAAATATTGTTTTGAATCTGACAGCCATTTTTGACATGAAATAAGATGCTTGCAGAGCATCTGCCTTGTCACTCTCCGCATCTTCAAAAAAATAGGAACTTCCTACCTTTCGGCAGTTGGTCATAAGCAGCCTCAACAATAGCACTGCATTCTTCTGTGGGGTATTTCACCCACCACTTGCCTTCTCTTGTCAGATACCAATCTCCTCTTTTTATCTTGGACTCGAACTGTTCTACTCTGAATAGTGGCGAGAATGCAATCCTGTCCCAGCTCATGGACGCCATTGCAAACGCTCTAGCTCCTGTATGCAGGTCAATATTCATGAAGCTCCAAGACTCCCAATCACCTTCATTTTCTAGTCTTTTGTTTATTGCAGCAATCTGCTCAGGCGTCAGCATGATGTCTTTGTATTCGCCCAATCTTTCAGGCGTGGTTGACAAACCATATCGCTTGCCTTCTCCATGTGCAAAGTTGATGTTGTGAGCCGCCAAGAAGCTACGATATGCGTTAATGGTGTTTGTCCGCTGCATCTGTGGATACGCTGTATTGAACCATGCAATGAAATTCTGCCAGTATTCAATGGCTATTTCCTTCTTCTTGTTCATTTCTATCGGTACACCGTCGCTTACAATGGTCTCTGGCATTATCTTCAGTTGGCTAGAAATTCCATGAATGACATTCAGAAGATAGCGAATCCTGCTTGCTGGAACTCGGCCTGATTTTAGAAATGTTATTCATTTCTGTATCGACGGCAGCTGGCTGAACGGTTCGCTATCTAAGTCTCGATATTGTTGTGATATCTGCTTTTGCAGCGAGATTACAATGTTGCTATTGATGTCGCGCTTGATTCCCCATTTACCTTCTCTTTTCATTTCAGACAGATACCGCGATATTGTGCTGTGGTCTTTGCCAATATCTACACCAATTTCTCGCGTAGTATAGTTGCCATTTTGGATGCTGATTGCAATAGCTTCCTTGATCTTTTCCTTGTCCTTGACCTTCAGACCCTTAACCCGTAATCGGCTCTTTCTTCGTACAAATGCCTGAGCCACTAGCCAACTACCTCATCATTGGTTGCAATAGCGTCTAGAACTGTCAGTAGCACTGACCTAGTAGGGGGATAGATATACCAGATAATAGATAATAAAGTCGGAAAAATTGTTAGTGTTACTTGATAATTTCCGAAGTAAAAGTTCAGTACTCTTGTATTTTCATGGTTAGTTTTAAACGGTGCGACTATGCAACAAGTTATGCAACATTTTTGGTGCATTAGGTGCTTGATGGAAGCGATTTTCCCAAATAATTAACTTGCAGTGCCGCGACGTTAGCTACCGCCGCAATAGCAACTAGAAGTGGATGTAGAAATTCGGGAGCAAGGATAATGGCTGCTGTGGCGATTGGTGCAATATGGCGATAACAGGTATGGTTTACCGCCTGAGGGGTATTATGACCATTGGCGAGCATTTGAACCCTTGATTCTTGGGAATCAAACCCCCTTGGGCCCACTATTTTGGAATTGCATAACTATGGGTTTCGTCAATGAAAAGATGAGAATTCGAAATAATATCAAACCAGGAAGAAGAGCTGCATAAATGCGGTGGCCTGTGAACCCCTCTGCGATGTTTCTGTATGCCCTACACATCACCCGCTACACGTGAGTGATATTCTACATACTTGTGGTATTTTTTTCTCTAAAATTGGTATGGTGGGCCCGCCGATGGAAGAGCTCTGCGGAACGTTTGTGGAGTAGGGAAGACAGGATCCAACCCGGATTGTCAGAAATGGAATAGCGTTTGCTACGGAACGCTGCGATAGTTATGCCCTGAGATATTCGGCGCTACAATCAGAACCAATGCCAAACCCGCCGATCTGCCATGTGAAATGTCTGATCTGGAGATTCCGAGGGGTAACCCGGGGTCTCCCACAAGACAGAAAAATGACCAACGAAAGGGCCCCAAGGACAGAGAAGACTAGAAATTTCATAGTTGTCGGATCGTAAGATGGTGTCGTTTCCGATTTCAGCACCTTTTGCCAGTTGAATTTGAGAACTATGTTTAGGTCACAAAATCAGAATAACAGTTCAAAATTCCATATCGGATATCTTTTCTTGACATATCTCACTGAAACGTAAAAACACACGCTATTGTAATAGTAGTATTTCTTACAATCCTTAAATGAAACTTTGATGTTCTCTAATTTCAAGAACTGAGAAGATTGCGGCCAAAAATAATTTTGACAGCAGACCGCACATTGATGTCGCCTTACAGGGGGGTTTCACTTGCTTCATTTCTCGGTTGTTTCCCTGCAATGGAGTCTAGCAATTTCTCAAATCAGAATTCTTTTTGGTCCTGCGTATTGGGAAACAGAACGCTTTCGCGTAGTTTATTTCGAAACCAGGTCACACCGAAGATATTGTTTGATTTCCTTTGTAATTCTGGAGAACAAACAAACGGTCTAGCGAGATATGCACCCTATGGTCTCAGGAAAATAGAATCATCTTTGCTACAATCCGGCTATTCAACGGATGACATAGCAGTTGTCAATCCCGATTCCGTCGATCGATTTGTCACTTCAGAAACAGAGGTGATAGGAATTTACGAGATGGATCCCCTTGGTATGGGGCCGGTCACCATGACTTTTACTTATGGTCGCCAACTTACATCCTATACTGAATCATGTAGCAGACGTTTGCATGAGCGGATCATTGCCGCCAAATCGCGGATTGGGAATGACGCAAAGATTGTAGTCGGGGGATCGGGCACTTGGCAGTACAACTATGACCCTGCCAAGATCGAGGAATACGACCTGTATGGCATCCTGGAAGGCGAGCTTGGAGGCATTGGC
>FWPU01011475.1_pt1 | contig 12107 bp, 9 predicted proteins | sample 2228361 | NCBI WGS metagenome assembly FWPU01 (sample SAMEA103939777, study PRJEB20133) | metagenome | reverse complement strand
CTGGAACGGCCCGTCTCGGTGGCATCTTTTTATATGGACGAAACCGAAATAGCCAACATCCACTGGCTGGAATACCTGCACTACCTGGCCCGCGACTCCTCGCAGGAAGTGTACCAGGCCGCCCTGCCCGACACCAATGTTTGGGTTGGCAAGCTGGCCTTTAACGACCCCTATGTAGAGCACTATCTACGCTACCCCGGTTTCCGGTACTTCCCGGTGGTAGGCGTAAGCTGGAAACAGGCTAACGCCTATGCCACGTGGAGAACCCGTGCGGTAAATATTCAGCTGGCAAAGAATGCCGGTTCGGAATACGCCGAAACCGATGGGCGCATACCGCTGGAATCGGGTATTGTGGTACCCGCTTACCGGTTGCCTACCGAAGCAGAGTGGGAATATGCCGCCCAGGCTATGATTGGCACCCAGTGGCTCGAGGAAATGCAAACGCACCAGCGCATCTATCCTTGGGATGGCCATGCCGTACGCAATCCTTACGGCAAACAAATGGGCTTTATGCTGGCTAACTTTAAACGCGGCCGTGGCGATTACGCCGGTATTGCCGGGCGCCTGAATGACGGTGCGTTGATTACCTCTTATATTTATGAATTCCCCCCTAACGACTACGGCCTGTACAACATGGCCGGCAACGTTAGCGAATGGGTACAGGATGTTTACCGTCCCATGTCGTTTCAGGATTTTGATGACCTGAACCCCATACGCAGAGACGGTTTCCTCGATAAGGCTTCGGGTTCGGAGCAAGAAGGTAACTTGTACAATAATAAAGATCGCAACCCTACCAGCTACACCTCGCTTATCACCGACCGTGCCAGGGTGTACAAGGGAGGCAGTTGGAAAGACGTAGCCTACTGGATGTCTCCGGGTACGCGCAGGTATCTGGATGAAGACAGTGCCACGGCCACCATCGGCTTCCGGTGCGCCATGATTCGCGCCGGTTCTAACTACTAATTTTCAAGAATATTGCAGTCATAACAGCCCTGCCCTAGAGGCAGGGCTTTTTTATCCGCCCGCATAGGCTATGCCGGCCACGCTTATGGAAAGCGCCCCGGCATTTACCAGCACCTGTGCGCACGATTCAAGTGTAGCCCCCGTTGTGATTACATCATCGGTAAGCAGTACGCGTTTTCCTTCTATAGCCTCAGGGTTCTTTATAGAAAAGGCATGTTCCATGTTTTGCCAACGCAGCAACCTGTTTTTACGGGTTTGGGTTGCTGTGGGACGTGTTCGCACCAGAGCTTGCTCATCTAACGGTAGCCCAGTAATTGCCGACAAGCCTCTGGCAAATTCCGCACTTTGGTTGTAACCCCTTTTTTTGAGCCTTAGCCAATGCAACGGCACCGGAATGATGACATCTACCTTTTGATGAAGGCCGGATTCCAATAAATCGGTTCCGAATACCTCTCCTAATTTAAAAGCCAGTTCAGGCGCTTGGTGATATTTTAACACATGAAGCAGGCGCTGAACCCTGCCGCCACGAACAAACAGCAAAAGGGTTGCGGCAAAATCGAGAGGTAACCGCCCCGCCAATCGCATAAATGCCGGGTTTTCGCGATAGAGATGATATTTCGGCCGGGGTAATTCCATCATACACGAAGTGCAAATCCAATCCTCACCCTTAACCAGCGGTCCGTTGCATGCCACACAGTAGGGGGGATAGAAAAGCCGGATGAAATCCGAGAGCAGGTGCGCCCATGGCCGCTCCATGACCGGTATATTTGTGCTAACGAAAATTAAAAAAATCATGTCATTGGTTGAAGACTTTAACCGGTACCGTTCCCGGATGAATGAAAAAATTCTATCCTCCGATAACCTGCTGCTCAAGCGCATCTTTAATCTCGATACCCATGCCTATACCGAAGGTGTGCTTGATGTACGCACCAAAGAGCTTATCGGGTTAACCTGCTCGCTGGTTTTGCGCTGCGATGACTGCGTGAAATACCACCTGGGAAAATGCCGCGAAGCCGGTCTAACCACCCAACAGGTACACGAAGCCATGGGAGTAGCAACCCTTGTTGGCGGAACCATTGTTATACCCCACCTGAGGCGGGCCTTCGAATATTGGGAAGCACTAAACCATGTTTAAACGCGACTTGGAACTGGAACGCCAATGGCAAATGCTCTTGCAGCAACTGGAGCAGACAATAGGTAAAAAACCTGCTGACCTGAATGCTGTGCTGTTTCTAATTGGCGTGCAGGAGCTGGGCCAGGGCAGCCGCCCGTTTACCAAAGAAGAAAAACAGGACCTGATGCACATTGCCGTGTGCAAAGTGTTGAGCCTTGCCGGTTACTACCAACTGGAGGGCCTCGATGCAGAAGGCTGGCCCCTGTGGAAGGCTGTTAAAAAACTACCCGCCTTTACTTTGAACGAACAGGAAAAGCTATTAAAGATGCACATACTGGAATACTTTGAAAGGGAGTATCGTTGGACTTTCTCTGCCGAAGAAGGAGAGTTGTAAAGCGGATACCAAGACCCTATATTTAGCATGGAGTAACTTTACCCCGTGCTGCCCGTTTGCAATTACGTATGGATGCTATAAGAAGCGTGGAACAGAAAATCAGGGCCTTTAAAAAAAGGTTTTATCTTTCGCTTTTCTTACGGGGCCTGTTGCTTAGTGCCAGTTGTGTGCTGGGTTACTACCTGCTGGCTGCTTTGGCAGAATATTTTTTCTGGCTTTCCTCCTTGCTGCGCCTGCTGTTGTTGGTATTGTTTGTAGGTTTATGCCTGGCCTGCCTTTACTTCTTCCTCCGTCAACCCTTATTGTACTACATCAAACGAAGCGGCATGACGGATGAGGAAGCCGCGCGTTACATCGGCCAAAGCCTGCCCGGCATCCGCGACCGGTTGCTGAACTTGCTCCAACTTTCGCACCTAAACTCCGATCTGGCCCGGGCCGGCATGGCCCGTAAGGCTCAATGGCTTGCACCGCTGCCGTTTGAGCGCAGCGTAGACCTTGGCAAAAACAAACGGTATCTGCGTTACCTTGCATTTCCTGCCTTTGCCCTCATTCTTGTGCTATTGCTTAACGCCTCGGTCATTACACACAGCACGTATCGCATTGTTCATTTTAACCAGCCTTTTGCACCTAAGGCACCTTTCGAGTTCAGGTTGAAAAATTCAAATCTTATAGCTTTTCGAAATGAAGATTTTGAACTGCACCTTGAACTTGACGGCAGCGCCCTGCCCGGGCAGGTTTACCTGGTAACATCGTCCAACCGTTATGCCATGCAGCGGCAAGGCCCGGGGTTGTTCAGCTTTCTTTTCGAAAAACTACAATATCCTGTTGAGTTCTACTTCGAGGCTGTCGGGTTCCGATCGCCATCGTACCGCATTCAACTGGCCCAACGGCCAGAGCTGGAATCGCTGCAAATTCACCTGGAATATCCGCGCTACATAAACCGCAAGCCCGAAAGCCTGCCCCACGGCGGACCACTGCGCATACCCGAAGGTACGCGCGTAACCTGGACCATAGGTGGCCAGGCCACGCGCAAGGCGCTCATTCAGATTAACGAATCGGGCTGGAATAACATGCAAAATCCTGATAATCAGATTTTTAAATACTCTGCTGTTCTGCTCCAGCCCGGCTTCTACGAAGTGCACCTGGAAAACGAATTCGGCTTCAACAATGAGGCCCTGCGTTATCCGGTGGAAATCATCCCCGATCAATACCCTCAGATTAACGTTACCCACCTGCCCGATTCAATGTTTTACCGGTATGTCGTAACCGGAGGAGTAATTGCTGATGACTACGGCCTTACGGCTCTGCACCTGGTGTTTCACATGAAAAAAGCCGGAAAAGTAATGCCGGATAAAACGCTTAAACTGCCAATAAACAAAGGCCTGCCTCAGCAAACTTTCCATTACTATTGGCTGCTGGATACCTTGCGCCTCACGCCCGGTGATGAATTAACTTATTATTTGGAGGTTTTTGATAATGACGGCGTGCACGGCCGTAAAAGCACGCGCTCAGCTTTATACACCCTGCGCCTGCCCGATAAGAGTGAGGTGCAGGCTGAAATTTCGCGAACCGCTCAGCAAACGCTGGAGGGCTTCAGGCAAGGTGCCGAACAGGCAAAAACTTTTAAACGCGAACTGGATGATCTGCAACAAAAATTAAAAGGGAGGCAATCGCTCGACTGGCAGGAGAAGAAGCGACTGGATGATTTAATAGAAAAGCGGAAAGCGCTGGACCAGTTCATACAACAACTGGGTGAGCAGTTCAAAAACCTGGAGAATAAAAAAGAGGGACTAACCGAACAGGACGAGCGTATTATTGAAAAAGCGCGACAACTTGAAAAATTAATCAACGAACTGCTGGATGATGAAACCAGAAAACTGCTGGAAGAATTGCAACGCTTACTGCAGGAAAATGCCCGTACGCAGGACCTTCAGAAATGGCTGGATGAACTGAGCCGCAACTCGCGTAACCTGGAGAAAGAACTGGAGCGTGCCCACGAACTCTTGAAAAGACATCAGCTGGAATACCAATTGGAGCAAACAACCCGGAACCTTAGTAACCTGATTAACAAACAACAGGAATTACAGCAACAAACAGAAAACGCCATTACCGACCCGACAAAATCTTCGCAAAACCATGACCTGGCCGGGCAGCAGAATGAAATTAAACAGGCCTTTGAAAAAATACGCGAAGAGCTAAATGAGTTGGAGCAATTAAGCAAAGAAACCGGTAACCAGCTGGATTTACCCGAAGAAGACCAGCAGGAGGATGTGGCTTCGGAAATGGAAAAAAGCCGGGAGAACCTGGAGCAAAACCGCCCCGATAAAGCCAGGGGGCCTCAGCAGAAAGCCATTGATAACATGAAGCAGATGCAGAACAAGCTGGAACAAGAAATGGCCGATGCTATGATGGAATTAAATATGGAAAACCTCGAATTGTTGCGCCACATCCTTCACGGCCTTATACAAATTTCGCATAACCAGGAAGACATACTTTCCAACCTGCGCAGCCTGCCGGGCAATGATCCGCGCTTTAATACATTAGCCCAACAGCAAATAAAACTCAAGGATGATGTTAAAGTGCTGGAAGACAGCCTTTTAGCTCTTGCCTCGCGCGACCCCCTGATGGGCTCGTTCGTAACCCGCGAAATAACTGAACTGGACATGCACATCCGCAAGGCCATTGAGGCCAACAACGAGAAAAGACGGGGACCCGCCCTTAACGCCATGCAACTTAGTATGACCTCGTTAAACAACCTGGCCATGATGTTAGACAGCCACTACGATGCTTTAATGGAGATGGTGGCTAACGCAAAGCCATCGCGTTCTAAAGGCAAAAAAGGAAAACCCACACTTTCGGAGCTGCAGCGGCAACTCAACCAGAAAATTGAAGAACTGAAAAACAGCGGCAAGCAGGGCAGGGAGCTGTCTGAAGAACTGGCGCGTTTAGCGGCTGAACAGGAGCGCATTCGCAAGGCCCTTCGGGAATTTGAGGAGAAGATGAAACAAAAAAAAGGAAGAGGAGCAGGGGATGAACTGGAGGCAGAAATGGAAGAAACCGAGATGGATTTAGTGAACAAAAAGCTAACCGAGGAGCTCATTCAACGCCAGCGCCAGATATTAACCCGATTGCTCGAAGCCGAGAAATCAGCACGTGAGCAGGATGAAGATGATGAGCGCAAGGGAGAAACGGCCCGCGACTACGACCGGATAATGCCCAAGGCCATTGAAGAATATTTAAAGCAAAAAGAGAAAGAAACTGAGATATTGCGCACCTTACCACCCAGGCTCCATCCTTACTACCAACGCGAAATAGACGAATACCTTAAGCGCTTAAAGGATAAAAATTAAGCAATGAACGCCATCAGCATACAAATACCATCCATTCCTGAAAATATCAGAATAATTGAAAGTTTTATTGATAATGCAAAGGAGCGTTTTCAGCTTAGCGAAGACATGTACGGTAATATCATGATTGCGGTAACCGAGGCCGTAAACAACGCCATCAAGCACGGCAATTCCCGGGATGAGAAGAAGACGGTACACCTGAGTTTGTTTTTGGAGAACAGCACCATACGATTCATGATAAAAGATGAAGGGAATGGCTTTGATTATCACAACCTGCCCGACCCCACATTACCAGAGAACCTTGAAAAGCCCAGCGGAAGGGGCATTTTTTTAATGAAACACCTGGCCGATGAAGTAGCCTTTCGCGAGGGCGGACGCACCGTTGAACTGGTTTTCTACATCAACTCCTGATGGGGGCCTGCATAAGATACTTTTATGAGGGCACAACCTTTCGCATGGTGCATCCGCTTAAAACCAAAAAATGGTTAATGCGCGTGGCGGAGAAGGAAGGTCAGGCAATTGAAAGCCTCAGCTATATTTTTTGTTCCGATGCCTATCTTTTTCGGTTAAATAAAACCCATCTGAAACACCGCACCTTAACCGACATCCTGACCTTTCAGTATCACGAGCGGGGCAAACCGCTGGCCGGAGATATCTTCATTAGCATACCCCGGGTTCGTGAAAACGCCCGGAAATATAAAGTTGACTTTTCTGACGAACTCCATCGTGTTATGGTACACGGTTTACTTCATCTACTGGGCTATCGTGACAAAAGCCAGGGTCAAAAAAAAGCTATGCGAAAAAAAGAGACTGCGTGCCTATCTTTGCGGTAGCGTTCCACGTGAAACATGGTTTTATGCGTGTCCACAAGTACTGAGGCTGTTTGTGGAAATGATGCGGGCGTTTCACGTGAAACCATTTAAAATATGATTTTACAGGAATACGATGTTGTGGTAGTAGGTGCGGGGCATGCGGGTTGCGAAGCTGCGGCTGCTGCCGCCATTATGGGTTCCAGGGTTTTGCTTATAACCATGAACATGGCCACTATAGCTCAGATGTCGTGCAACCCGGCAATGGGGGGTGTGGCGAAAGGACAGATTGTCCGCGAAATTGATGCCCTGGGTGGCTTTTCGGGAATCGTTTCGGATAAGTCAATGGTTCAGTTCCGGATGCTGAACCGCTCTAAAGGCCCTGCTATGTGGAGTCCGCGCACACAAAACGACCGCATGCGCTTTGCCGAAGAGTGGCGGCTTACGCTGGAGGGCATTCGCAATGTAGATATGTGGCAGGACATGGTTAGCACACTGCTCATTAAAAACGGCCGGGCAACCGGTGTGCGAACCGCTTTAGGAATTGAAGTGCCTGCAAAAGCCGTAGTGCTAACCAATGGTACATTCCTGAATGGTATTATTCACATAGGTGAAAAACAATTCGGTGGAGGCAGGGCAGGGGAAAGAGCCGCAACGGGCCTTACCGAGCAACTTAAGCAATTGGGCTTCGAGGCAGGACGAATGAAAACCGGCACCCCGCCACGCATTGACGGCCGCTCGCTTGATTACTCCAAAATGGAAGAACAAAAAGGCGATGATAAACCCGGGAAATTCTCCTTTAGTACAGAAACCCAGCCTCTAAGCCAGCAGTTGAGCTGCTGGATAACGTATACTAACGCAGCTGTTCATGATATTCTAAAGCAGGGTTTTGATAAATCGCCCATGTTTGCCGGGCGTATTCAGGGGCTAGGTCCGCGATATTGTCCATCAATTGAGGATAAAATCAATCGCTTTGCCGAGCGTGAGCGACATCAGATCTTCGTAGAACCCGAAGGATGGCGAACCATAGAAATCTATGTAAACGGATTTTCTACCTCCCTTCCGGAAGATATCCAATACAAAGCCCTGCAAAAAATACCCGGTTTTGAAAAGGCCAAGATGTTCCGGCCAGGCTATGCTATAGAGTACGATTACTTCCCGCCGACTCAACTAAAGTCAACCCTTGAAACGCAGCTCGTTGAAAATCTGTATTTTGCAGGTCAAATCAACGGTACTACGGGGTACGAAGAGGCCGCCTGCCAGGGATTAATGGCCGGTATTAATGCACATAACAAAGTACACGAGAAGCCTCCATTTGTACTGGAACGATCGGAAGGCTACATCGGGGTGCTGATTGACGACCTGGTTACCAAAGGCACGCAGGAGCCTTACCGCATGTTTACCAGTAGGGCCGAATACCGTATCCTGCTCCGCCAGGACAATGCCGACCTGCGGCTTACAGAAAAAGGCTACGCCCTGGGTCTTGCCTCGGCAGAACGGGCCGAGCGTGTCCGGCAAAAAAAGGAACACATTGCCGAACTTATTCACAAACTGGAGAGCATTCGCGTCCATGCAGACCAGGTAAATCAAGCCCTTGAAAACATGGGCACAGCCATCATCCGCGATGTGGTTGACCTGGCCACCCTGTTAAGAAGACCCGAGTTGCATATTTCGCAACTCGGTAAACTTCATCCCGAAATTCATAAAATGCTAAACAGCTATGCTGATGAAGTAACCGAGCAAGCTGAAATTGCCATTAAATACCAGGCCTATATAGAGCGGGAGCAGAAAATGGTAGAAAAAATGCAAAGCCTGGAGACTTTTGCCATCCGCCCCGATTTTGATTACGACCGCGTAAAAGCCTTGTCGGCCGAAGGAAGGGAGAAGTTAAAACGCATCAGGCCCCGTACCATCGGACAGGCATCCCGCATAAGCGGTGTTAGTCCGGCCGACATATCGGTGCTTACCATTTATCTTGGCCGGTAATGGACCAAGTAATTCGCTGCCCCGCCTGTGGCTATACCGGTTTTGAATTTTTTACACAAGCGCACGACTTCTGTGTAAGCCGCCAACTCTTTCAACTCGAGCGATGTTCAAACTGTGGCCTGCTGGCAACAAACCCCCAACCCAACCCCGACACCATTGCATATTACTATCAATCAGAGCAGTATATCTCGCATACGGGCAAGTCGGCAAATTGGTTAATAGATATAGTATATCCGGCCATCAGAAAACTGGCACTCAATAGAAAAAGAAGAATTATTGAAAAACACCAGCCATGCAACACCAAGAGTTACATAGGGTGCGGCACCGGAGAATTTTTGCATGAAATGAAACGTGCGGGTTGGTCTGTAACCGGTGTAGAGCCAGACCAGCACGCCCGCAAAAAGGCTCAGGCTAAACTCAATCAGCTAGTATTTGAAAAACTGGAAGAAATACCCCAAAGCACTTATCAGGTTATAACATTTTGGCATGTGCTGGAGCATTTGCACTTTCCGGAGGAAACACTTAAAAAGTGCCATGGCTTGCTAAAGCCTGGTGGCATGCTGCTTATTGCATTGCCCAACTATCAAAGCTGGGATGGTAGGCATTATCAAAACTTTTGGGCAGGTTACGATGTACCCCGCCATTTGTGGCATTTTACCACCAAGTCTGTTGAAATGCTTCTGGAACAACAAGAATACCAACTGCTTGAAATGGTACCCATGTGGTGGGATGCGTATTACATTAGTCTTTTAAGCGAAATTTACCGCAACAAACCCAAAAACGTTTTAGCTCAATACTGGAACGGATTGATATCGGGGATAAAAAGTAATTTACATGCCCGCAAAACCGGTCAATATTCCAGTTTGCTGTACCTTGCCGTTAAACATGCGCAGAACTAATTACCAGGCTTTTATAAAGATATTGTTTGTGCAGTTGGCTTGTTCGTGCGCCCAACAAGGTGTGCCTACCGGTGGCGAAAAAGATTCACAACCTCCGCAATTGCTGGAATCGCAGCCGCAAAACCGGCAAACCCTTTACCGGGGCAATCAGGTGACGTTGGTGTTCGATGAATTCATTCAACTGAATAATCCGCGTGAGCAAATTATTATTGTTCCGCCGCTCGATAAAAAGAAACTGGAGGTAACTTCGCGTAAAAACAGATTTATCCTCAGGTTCAATCAGGCTTTAAAAGACAGCACCACATACAATATAAATTTCAGAGAGACCATACAGGATATAACCGAGCGAAATCCGGTTAAAAATTTAAAGCTGGCCTTTAGTACCGGACCTGACGTTGACACCCTGAGTATAAGTGGCACCGTTAGGCGCCACCTTACCAACGAGCCGCAGGAAAATTGTGTAATAGCCCTATTACCCTGGTCCGACACGGCTAATATTTTCAAACAAACACCCTTGTATTTTACTCTTTCGGATAAGAATGGCGTATACCAGCTTGATAACATCAAAAAAGGAAAATATCTGATCTATACATTTAATGATAAAAACAAAAACCTTATAGTTGACAGCCAGTTAGAAACATTTGGGTTTAAAAGCCAGCCGATTGAACTAAAAGATAACAACCTTACAGTACAGCTAACGGTTTTAAAACTGGACATGCGGCCATTGCGCCTGGCATCAGCAAGGCCAGTCGGCAATCAATTTATTATACGTTTCAACAAAGGCTTTCGGGACATCAGCCTCCAAGTTCAAGACACCACCCTGAATATATTCTATTCACAACCCGAGCCCTCGACCATCAGTATTTACCGCTCCTTCGATTTGCAAGACAGCCTTCAACTGAAAATAAGTTGTACCGACAGCCTGCAGAATAAAGTGGATACAGCCATTTACTTAAAATTTTCCAAACAAGGCATGCTTCCCGAAAAATTTAACCTACAACTGGATAAAGTAAACTATCATACCCAGAGCAGGTTGCTCACTGCAGAAATCAGGTTTAACAAACCCGTTGTGAAGAGCCTTGCCGATAGCATTATTGTTTATGCTGATACCTTACATGCCATTTCATTTTCACAAACCGATTTCACATGGAACAAAACCCATACACAAACTAGTATTACTAAAACCTTAGAAACTCCACTCAATTTTGAAATCACACCCAGACAAAGAAGAAAACAAAAAACCGATTTATCGCAAAAAGACAAAACAAAAGAACCAGATTACAGACAATTGATAAACCATCTGATATTAAAAAGAGCAACGTTCATATCAGCCGAAAACGATTCATCAACAGCAACTTTTGCTTCAATTAAAAAAATTACTCCCGAAGACCAGGCAACAATACTGTATAACGTAGACAGTGAAACGATAGCCCTCGTTGAAGCATATACAAAAAATCAAGTAATGGCCACATCAAAAACCAAAACGGGCAGATTCAGCAACTTACCCCCCGATACCTACCGACTCAGAGCATACATCGATACAAATCAAAATGGTGTTTGGGACTGGGGCAATTTCTATCTCAGGCAAGAACCGGAGCCTGTTTGGTTTTACTACGAAAATAACACTGCCGACATACCCGCAAAAGCAAACTGGGAAATAGGACCATTGTGGATAAAGCAACCAGAACCTGTGAATAAACCAACACAGTAGTGCACCTGCCATGCAACTACAAAAAAAACGATTAGAAATTGTGGAAAAGAGAATCTTATTTACACATTCTATACCCTGAAACTTACCCACAACTTTTTGGTTATCCAAAACGTTGTAATGTTACTAACTAATGCCGGCTGCTATAAATCAAATACTTATGATACACTGGTTATCCACATTTTATAACAGACTTCGGATTGTCACCGGTATCCACAATTGCACTTCGGTTAATAATAATATCAAATATATAAATTCATTATTTTTATTTATTAGCATTTCCACATGGGCACAAACAGGTGATCAACTCATTCAGCTGGCTAATGAATATTTTCTAAAGGGTGATAAACAAAAGGCACTTGAACTATATCGCGAAGTGATTAAAATCGAAGAAAATGCAGTGCTCATTCATAATAATTACCTTCATCTACTGACTGAGTCAGGCCTTTTTGATGAGGCACAAAAATACCTGAGCCGGTTGGTTAGAAAATATCCTGACCAAATTAATTATCAGGGAGATGTTGCTTGGTTATATCTGCGTGCAGGTGATATAAGCCGTGCAGAAAAACTGGTTCGTGAACTGATTGACCGGAACAAACAGAATACGGGTCGTATTAAGGCAATGGCCGATTATTTTATCTCCCGTTCACTGTACGATTATGGTATTCAGGCTTTGTTAGCATCCCGTAAATTTTATGAAAATAAGTCTTTATTCTGTCTGGAGCTGGCTATGCTATACCGTCTTCAGGGGCAGAAAGATAAAATGGTAAACGAATATCTGAACTATGTTATCCAGGATAACCATAACATCCAGTATATAAAAAATGTAATGCAGGTGCTCCTGGAGCCGGCCGACATGGAAGTACTTGAGGCAAGGTTACTCGAAC
>FWPU01006541.1_pt1 | contig 12109 bp, 11 predicted proteins | sample 2228361 | NCBI WGS metagenome assembly FWPU01 (sample SAMEA103939777, study PRJEB20133) | metagenome | reverse complement strand
CTCCTTGCCGGATACACCGTGAAGGCGACGGAGGTGGGGCGATGCAGATCGTGCATGTGCATGTCCACGTAAAGCCTGAGTTCGTCGAGGCTTTTCGCGCGGCAACGCTGGAGAACGCCCGTAACAGTGTGCAGGAGCCGGGAGTGGTGCGTTTTGACGTCATCCAGCAAGAGGACGATCCGACGCGCTTCATCCTGGTCGAGATCTACCGCGACGACGAGGCCCTGCCGCCGGCCTTTGTCGTGCCCCGGGCCAGGGTCGTCGCGGACCCGGATGAACGGCTGGCCGCCCTGCTCGACCCGGCTTTTGACCCCCGCGCCGAGGTGCTGCTCAGCCGCGCGCCGGCCCGGCCGCCAGCCCCGGCCCAGAGAGATACAACACCGCCGACTTTTTCGGAACCGTCAGTCTTGCGTGAAGGGCCAAACCGGGTTATAATCCAGGTCAACATGGCGCAGTCCGGCTACCTGGTGTTGACCGATACCTTCTATCCCGGCTGGCGCGCCACAGTAGATGGAGAGGCGGTTGAGATTTTGCCCGCCGACCATGCCTTCCGCGCCGTGGGCCTGGAAGCCGGAGAGCATACCGTCGTTTTCGAGTATGCGCCTCTCTCCTTCCGGGTGGGGGCGTGGGTCTCTTTGGGAGCGGGGGTGCTGCTGGTGGCGACCCTTGTCGTGGGCTGTTGTGTCGCCAGGCCGAAATCGCTCCTGTTTGCGGAAACATGAGGATGATCGAACAGCCAATCGCCTATCTGGCCGATGCCAGCAGTGTTCACACCCAACGCTGGGTTGCCTACTTTGTGCAGCGGGGTTATAGGGCGCACGTCTTTTCCTTCCTCCCCGGCGAGATCCCCGGCGCCCAAGTGCACCGGTTCGATGCCGGGCCGGTGCGGGCCGCCGGCGGAAATTGGCGCTACCTGCTGCATCTGCCTGCTTTGCGCCGCCATCTGGGCCGGTTGCGTCCCAGCCTGGTGCACGCCCACTATCTCACCAGCTATGGCTTTCTGGGAGCGTTAAGCGGCTATCGGCCCTTTGTCTTGACGGTGTGGGGCAGCGATGTGCTGATCTCCCCCCAAAAGTCCAGGTTGATCAGGTGGCTGACCGGGTATGTGCTCAAGCGAGCGGACCTGATCACCTGTGATGCCGAACACCTGGTGGACAGAATGGTCGAACTGGGTGCCGACCGGGAAAAGATCAGGGTGATCTATTTTGGGACTGACACCCAGACATTTACTCCGCAGTGCAGGCAGCCGGGGTTTGGGGAAGAGCTGCAGTTGGGATCCGATTCGCTGTTGGTCATCTCCCTGCGGCGGCTCGACCCGGTATACGATGTGGGAACGCTGATCCGGGCAATCCCCTGGGTGCTTGACCAGGTTCCCAACGCCAGGTTCCTTATCGCCGGCGATGGGGAGCAGAGGGAGGAATTGCAGCAACTGGCTGCTTCGTTGGGGGTGGGGGATAGTGTCAGGTTTGTGGGCCTGCTCAGCAGCGAAAAGTTGCCCCGCTATCTGGCTTCGGCAGACGTGTAGGTGTCTACGGCGCTCTCTGACGGTGGCCTGGCGGCCAGCACAGCCGAGGCTATGGCCTGTGGGCTGCCGGTGGTGATTACCAGATTCGGCGACAACGAAAAGTGGGTCACAGATGGCGAGGGAGGGTTTGTCATTCCCCCCGGTGAACCTGGCATCCTGGCCGAGAGGCTCATCTACTTGTTAAAAAACCAGGAGGTCAGGAGACGATTTGGTCAGGTCAACCGCAGGACGATAGAGGAAAAGAACAACTACCACAAGGAGATGGCTCAAGTGGATCGCCTTTACCAGGAAGTATCCGTTCGGACGCCTGTGCGGTTCACCGCTGCTCACCCTTCCCCAAACTTGTCTCAGGCAGAAGATAGTGATCCCCCCACCAGGGGGCACCAGGGCTGAAAGGTCTAGGCCATGACAGAGCACAAAGATACACCAATGACCGTTATAGGACCCAACGTGTCTGTGGAGCAGCTGCGTGGCTGGTACCTGACCATGCTGCGTATCCGGCTGTTTGAAGAGCGGGTCGCAACGCTGGTAGAAGAGCGCGAGCTGCGCACGCCCTGTCACCTCTACATCGGCCAGGAGGCCGTGGCGGTGGGGGTTTGTGCTGCGCTGCGACGGGATGATTATGCCTTTGGCACACATCGCTCCCACGGCCACTACCTGGCCAAAGGGGGCGACATGAAGGCGATGATGGCCGAGTTGTTTGGCAAAAAGTCCGGCTGCTCAGGCGGACGGGGTGGCTCGATGCACCTTATTGCCCCTGAGGTCGGGTTGCTGGGCACCGTTCCGATCGTATCGGGGACGATTCCGCTGGCCGTGGGGGCTGCTCTGGCTGCCAGGCTCCAGGGGACAGATCGCGTGGCGGTCGCCTTCTTTGGCGATGGAGCCCTGGAAGAGGGCACCGCCCACGAGTCCCTGAACATTGCTGCCCATCGAAAGCTGCCGGTAATCTTTGTATGTGAGAACAATCTGTACGCCAGCCACCTCCACCTGTCGGAGCGAAGGGCCCGGGATAACATCCCCGAGCTGGCCATGGCCCACGGCATGCCTGGTTGGCGGGTAGATGGCAACGACGTGACGCAGGTCTACGGGGCTGCGACCGAGCTTGTCCGGCGAGCGCGTGCCGGGCAGGGGGCCTCTCTGCTGGAATGCCGCACCTATCGCTGGCGCGGGCACGTCGGCCCTAATTGGGACCTTGACGTTGGGATCACACGGCGGCAGGAATTGGGCGAATGGCTGCGCCGAGACCCCATCGCTAGACTGCGGGATCGGCTGCTCGAAGAGGGCATCCAGCCCCAGGAACTTGACCATATTGCCCAGGAGGTCGCCGCAGAGGTCGAGGAGGCGGTGAGCTTTGCCCGCGCCTCGCCCTACCCGGACCCGACAGAGCTGCTGGACCACGTCTTTTATGAAAGTGGAGGAGTGACCCCATGACCATGCGCAGGCTCAGTTACGCCCAGGCCATACGCGAGGCCTGTGCGCAAATGTTGGAGCGTGACCCCCGGGTTTTTATGATCGGCCAGGGCATCTGGAGCCCGTGGTATGTGGGCACCAGCATGCAGGACCTGGATAAAGAGTTCGGGCAAGAGCGAGTCATTGACTCCCCCATCTCTGAAAATGCTACGACCGGCATTGCCATCGGCGCTGCCCTGGCCGGTTTGCGGCCCGTCGTCATCCATCCCCGCGTGGACTTTATGATCCTGGCCATGGACCAGACCGTGAATGAGGCGGCGAACTGGTGCTATATGTTCGGGGGTCGGGCCCATGTGCCGGTGGTGATTCGGCCTATTGTCAACCGTGGGGGCGAACAGGGTGCGCAGCATTCCCAGGCCCTCCATGCCTGGTTTATGCATGTGCCTGGTTTGAAAATCGTCATGCCGGTCACCCCCTACGATGCCAAAGGGCTGCTCATCGCCAGCATTCTGGACGATAACCCGGTTCTTTACATTGACGACCGATGGCTGTATAACGAGGTCGGCGACGTGCCCGAGGAGGTCTATACGGTGCCCATTGGCCAGGCAGCTATCCGTCGCCAGGGGGGCGATGCTACCGTGGTTGCCACCTCCTATATGGTCGTAGAGGCCCTGCGGGCAGCCGCCATTCTCGAGCAGGAAGGGGTGGACGTGGAAGTGGTTGACGTTCGTTCCCTCAAACCGCTGGATGAGGCGACGATCCTGGCCTCGGTGGCAAAGACCGGGCGGTTGATCGTCGCCGATGGCGCATGGAGGACATGCGGTGTTGCTGCCGAGATCGCTGCCCGTGTGGCCGAACAGGCATGGGACAGCTTGAAAGCGCCCATCCGGCGGGTGACCCTGCCCGATGCCCCTGCTCCAACGAGCCGAACCCTGGAACAGGCGTATTATCCGACCGCCGACGATGTGGCGGCGGCTGTACGGCGTATACTCGACATAGGGAGGATATACTGAGCTTCAGGAGGAACAGAGATGGCCTACAGAGTACGGTTTGTCGAGCCGGACAAACACTACTTGAACCTGAAAGAAGAGATAGATGCTGCAATCGTGGACTGTCTGTCCAAAGGCGACCTGATCATGAGAAGGCATCTCCGGGAGTTTGAGGAGCATCTGGCCGCCTTTGTTGGAACCCGCTATGCCGTTGGCGTCAACAGCGGCTTTCACGCCTTGCACCTGTCGTTGATCGCCGCCGAGATCGGCCCTGGCGACGAGGTTATTGTCCCGGCACACACCTTTGTCGCCAGTGTGTCGGCTATTGTCCTGGTGGGGGCCAGGCCGGTCCTGGTGGATGTGGCAGAGGACTATAACATGGATCTAGACGCGGTAGAGCGGGCCCTGACCCCCCGAACCAGGGCTGTGATGCCGGTCCACCTTAACGGCCGCGTCTGCAACATGGAGCGGCTGCTGGCATTGGCCAGGGAGCACAATCTGCTGATCATCGAAGATGCGGCCCAGGCGTTGGGGGCGACGTTCAAAGGGAAACGGGCCGGCTCTTTCGGCCTGACCGGGTGTTTCAGCTTTTACCCGTTCAAGGTTCTGGGTGCTTTTGGCGATGCCGGCGCCCTGACAACCGATGACGAAGAGATTGCGATCAAGGCCCGGCGCTTGCGCTACAACGGCGAGGACCGTGAAACGGGGGAATACCATTTTCATGGCTTTACCTGCTTGCTGGACAATGTGCAGGCTGCCGTGTTGGATGTGAAACTGCGGCATCTGCCGCGCTGGTTGGAGCGGCGGCGTCAGGTGGCCGACATGTACCGCCAGGGGCTAACGGGCGTAGGTGACCTGCGCCTGCCGCACTTTGCGGACGATGACTATTACGACATCTACCAAAACTATGTGGTGCGGACCAAGCGGCGGGATGAGCTGGTGGCCTATCTCCAAGAGCAGGGGGTCGAGGTGCTGGTGCACTGGCGCAAGCCGATGTGGGCCCATGTGGGGTTAGGGTTGGGTCCCCACAACCTGCCCGAGACAGAGGCCATCTGCCGCGAGGTGCTCTCCCTGCCGATGAACGCCGAGATTGACGATGAGAGCGTCGAAATCGTGATCGAAACGGTTCGCAGGTTCTATAGCGGTTGACCCTCGGCGGGGAAGGGAGAGGCCATGGCCGAGCGGTATGATCCAAGATCGTTCTGGAACGAACGGTTCAGGCGATATGGTCACACAGGCGAGACAGATGACCTGCTGTATGCCTACGATCAGCCCCAACGGCTGCGGGCGATTGACAGGGCGCTATCACGGGCCGGAGTTGCGATCCAGGCCGGCACCCGAATTCTGGATATCGGTTGTGGCACGGGAGACCTTATTGCCCTGTTTTTGTCATGGGGCCGGCCGCAGATCACCGGCATTGACCTCAGCGATGAAGCATTGGGCTACTGTCAGAGCCGCTTTGCGACCGAGGAGCAGGTCAGGTTGCTGGCCGTGGGGGTGGAAGAGATAGAGTTTCCGCCCGGCTCCTTCGACCTGGTCACTGCGGTGAATGTCTTGCAACACATTACCGAGGATCAGGCCTTTGCCAGGGTGGTGGACAAGATAGTCCAGGTGGTCAAAACAGGTGGACATATTTTGGTCATGGATTTCTCGCCGGCGAAGGTGCAGGAGAAACGCCCCGCCCCCTACCTGATAATTCGGGCAAAGGAGGAGTATATTGACCTCTTTGAACAGGCGGGTTGCAAGCTTGTTTCCGAGTTTGGCCTGCCCCGGATAGGGGTTCGCCTCTATCGGACAGCCAGCCGGTTCGCAGGCCGGTTCAAATCCGATTCTGTTGTCAGAGATGCACCCTCAAGCACTGGTGGGAGATTGGGCGGGTCCCGAGTCGTTCGCTGTTTCCGGGTCGCACTGCTGGCCATTGCCCGGCCGTTCGACACCCTGCTGATGCCGTTCCCGACCAGGTATAGCGATATGAATATCCTGATCTTTCAGAAGGCAGCCAGATGATCGGCGATGTGCTGAAAAAGTTTTTCACCTATGGGGTGGGGAATGTCCTGCAGGCCGCTCTCAATTTCATCCTTCTCCCGATCTTTTTGCGTTTCTTTTCCCCACAGGAGTACGGAGTCATCTCTGCCTTGTTGGTCCTGGTTTCGCTCTTTACCCTCTTTGCCGGTGGAGGGATTCTAAACGGGCTGTTCCGCCTGTATTTTGAGGCCGATGGCCTCGAACGGAAGGGGTTGGTGGGCGCTACCTGGCTATGGTATCTGATCGCTGCTGGATTGGGTGGAATGGCGTTTTATACCCAGGCTGCCGCGGTGTCCATGTTGCTTTTCCACACAAAAGCCTATGCGCCTGTTGTGCAACGGGCCGGCGCCGTTTTCTTTTTTTCCATGCTCCACCAGGTGCCCTTTAGCGTTCTGCGGCTGCGAAAGAGGGCCGGCGCTTATATCGGTCTGTCGCTGTTCAACTTTTTGCTAGACTTTGCCTTCAAGATGGTTTTTATCGTCGTTCTGGGCTGGGGAATCAACGGATATTTCGAGTCGGGGGCCATTGCCCACCTGCTGACCGGGTGCCTGATCAGCCTGGTTGTGTACAGGGATGTACGGTTCGCCTGCAATCTGACGTTCTTCAAACAGCTTTTTCGGCTTGGCCTGCCCTACGTCGTCAGCGGCCTATCGGTCTGGGCACTGGAGGTTTCCGACCGGTTGTTGCTCACGCGCTTTGCCGGCGAGGCAGCCGCAGGGCTATACTCCTTGGCCGGGAATCTGGCCAAGATCTTTCAAATTCTGTTGTCTGGCCCCATCTCTTTGTTGATAGATCCATTTTTCTTTGCCTACGCTGCCGAGCACCCTCTTGCTGCCACCCGCAAACTGCTGGAAAGGACGCTGATCTATTTCTTCCTGGCCGGTGCCTGTCTCTATCTGGCTATTGCTCTCGGGGCGGGTGAGCTGCTGCGTGACCGGCTTTGGAGCCCAAAAGGAATACCTGGAGGCAGCAAACCTGGTGCCGCTATTGACGCTGGTCCCTTTCCTTTATTTCCTGACCTCTCAAGCGGCTCTAGGTGGCCTGTTGATAAAGAGGCCGGAGATAACTTCGGCCATTTGCCTGCTGGCGGCCGGGATCAACGTCGGATTGAACCTGGTGGTGATCCCTCGTTTTGGGGCTTTGGGGGCTGCCGTAGACAGTGTAATTGCCTATTCTTTGTTATGGGGCGTGCTCTACTGGCGGATGGGCAAGGTGTTCCCCGTCTCTTATGATTGGAAAAGCATGGCCGTTGGCGCCTGTTACCTGGCCCTGGCGTTGGGACTGGGCTGGCAGATCAGGCTGGCCTCGCCTGTGGCTTCCCTGTTCGTCCGGGTGCTGGCCGGGTTGGCGCTGTTTGGGCTGCTCACCCTTTTTGCCGGTGGCATCCTGAGCCCGGTGGAGCGGCAGAAGCTTTTCAGTTACCTGTCTCATGCCCGGGCAGGCCTGATGGCCGGGTTGACGCGGAGGTCGTAGTAACCAGAAAGGGCTTTGAATGTGAAAAAGGTGTTGTTTGTCTATTACATGTTTCCGCCGCTGATTGGGGGCTGGAGAGCGATAGCTTCTTTTGTGCGGTTTCTGCCTGAGTTCGGTTGGCAGGCCATTGTGCTCACCGCTGCCGACAGCGTCAGCTATGGTAAAGATTACACCCTGCTCGACGAGGTTCCACAGGATCTTGAAATCCACCGAGTTGGGCATCGAGAGGTTTCGGCAGAATGGCGGTATGCCCGTAATTCCAAGCTCAAGCTGAACCTCGATTTTCCTGACTCTTATAGAAGCTGGTACGCTCCTGCCCTCCGCGAGGCAAGGCGGATCCTGCAACATCAGGATGTCCGCCTGGTCTTCAGCTATGCACCCCCTTACACCTGTCACTTTGTAGCCATGCAGCTCAAGCGAGAGTTCGGCCTGCCTTGGGTTGCCGACTCTGAGGATCCGTGGTCGGGGAATGAATTCCTGAAATCCACCTACAAGGCAACACTGCTTGGCCCTCTGCGGCCGCTGCAAAACTGGCGGATTAGACGTGCTGAGCGCAACCTGTTGAAAAATGCAGACAGGACCATCGTGGTGTCTTGGTACCATCAACGGCAACTGTGTGCACTGCATGGAATAGGTGAGGATGATCTGCGGGTGATAAACAATGGATATGATGAGCTTGATTTCGAGGGGCTGTCCCCGCACAGACTGTATCCAGACCGGCCTACCATTGTCTTTCTGGGGAGCTTTTACCCTGAATTCCGGGAACCATTTCTCAGGTTTCTGGATGTATTGAAGGAGGTAGATGAAGGTGCTGAAGTGATTCTGGTTGGGCAGGTGGGACAGAGTGTGGCGGCTGCCTTGCAAGGCTCAAACCTAACCCGCATCTCCTATGTGCCGAAGAGAAAAGCCCTCTCTTTCTGCCTGGCCGCCGATTTTCTTCTCGTGATCATGCCCCCTTCCGCTAAATGGATACCGATGAAAACCTACGATTACCTTCGCCTTGGCAGACCGATTCTGGCACTGGTGCCTGAAGATGGCGACACGGCCAGGATCATTCGGGAAGGCAAGGCCGGCTTCCTTGTTCCCTTCGATCCAGAACCGATGAAACAACAGCTGCAAGCTGTGCTTGCCCGGTGGAGGGAAGGGGAATTCAGAGAGTTCAAGCCGGATCAGGAATATGTGCGCCAGTTCGAGCGAAGGAACTTGGCTGAAAGAATCGTCCAGATCTTCAATGAAGTAGCGTTTTGAGAAGCCCGGTGAGGGCGGAAGCCGGAATCTGAATGCCTACGATCCAATATCCAACTTGCACCGTCATTATGCCCATCCGCAACGAGGCTGCGTTTATCGAACGCTCCCTCGGCGCGGTGCTGGCCCAGGACTATCCCGCCGACCGGCTGGAGGTGCTGGTGGTGGATGGGATGTCGGACGATGGGACGCGGGAGGTTGTGCAGCGGATGCTGGCCGGCCGGCCCAACGCCCGCCTGCTGGACAACCCGCGGCAGATTGTGCCCACGGCGCTGAACCTCGGCCTGGCGGAAGCAAGCGGCCAGGTGATCGTCCGGGTAGACGGCCACACCCTCATCGCCACCGATTATGTGCGGCGTTGCGTCGAGGCACTGGCTGAGACGGGGGCCGATTGCGTGGGCGGACCGATGCAGGCGGTGGGTGAAACACCCTTTGGGCAGGCGGTGGCCCTGGCCACCAGCCACCCCTTCGGCGTGGGCAGCTCCCGCTTCCACTATGCTACCGAACCGCGGCCGGTGGATTCGGCCTATATGGGCGCCTGGCCCCGTCGCGTCTTTGACCAGGTAGGCTCTTTCGACGAAGAGATGGTCCGCGACCAGGACGATGAATTCCACTACCGCCTGCGGGCTGCCGGCGGGCGCATCTGGCTGGACCCGCGCATCCGGTCCACCTATTGCGCTCGTTCTACTTTGCGTTCTCTGGGGCGGCAATATTTCCAGTATGGCTTCTGGAAGGTGCGCGTTTTCCAGAAGGTCCCCGGCTCTGCCCAACGACGGCACTGGGCGCCGCCGTTGTTTGCCCTGGCGGTGGTGGGCGGGCTGCTGGTGGCGTTGCTGCTGCCACCGCTGCGCCTGCCCTACCTGGCCGGGCTGGCCCTGTACCTGTTGGCCGACCTGGCCGTGTCGGTGCGGATCGCGTCCCACGCCGGCTGGCGGCACCTCCCACGGCTGCTGCTGACCTTCCCCACTTTGCACCTGGCCTATGGCCTGGGGTTCTGGGCCGGGGTGATCCGTTTCGGGCCGCCCTGGCAAAGGGAGAGGGCAGGGTGAGGGGGCAGAGCGCCGTGAATGAGTTGGATCGAATCCGCGCCGAATATGCCCGCCGGGCGACAGACCCGCGCCTGCAGGGTCGCTATAGCCTCTTTCGCCCCGGTACCCTGTTCACCGTGCAGACGAGAGAACGGGCCGTTCTACGTCTGCTGCGGCAGGCCGGTCTTGAGCCGCTCGAACGCTTCGATATCCTGGAAGTGGGCTGCGGCGAGGGAGGCGTGGTGCTGGACCTGATCCGCTGGGGAGCCGACCCGGCCCGCCTGCATGGCTGCGACCTTCTCCCCGACCGGCTCGCCGTCGCCCGTCGCCGGCTGCCGGCCGCGACGGGGCTGGCTGTGGCCGATGGCGGCGCATTGCCCTACCCCTCCAGCCGCTTTGACCTTGCGCTACAATTCACTGTGTTTACGTCGGTTCTGGATGAGAGCCTGCGACAACGCATCGCCGCCGAGATGTGGCGCGTCCTGCGGCCTGGGGGAGTGGTGCTGTGGTACGATTTTCGCTTCCAGGGCCGCAACAACCCGTCTGTGCGGGCTATCCACCCCCGTCAGGTGCGGCCTCTTTTTCCCCAAGGGGCCATGATCGCCCGCCGCGTGACGCTCGCCCCGCCCATCGCCCGACGGCTGGCCGCGTGGAGCTGGTTGGGCTGCGAGCTGCTGGACCGGTTGCCTTGGCTACGCACCCATGATCTGATCCTGATCCGCAAGATGGAGAGATGACATGCCCGACCCACGACACATCCCATTTGATCGCCCCGACATCGGCGAGGAAGAGATTGCCGCCGTGGCCGAGGTGCTGCGTTCCGGCTGGATCACCACCGGCCCCCGCACCCGTGAGTTCGAACGGCGCTTTGCCGACTATGTTGGGGCGCGGCACGCCCTGGCCTTGAACTCGTGCACGGCGGCGATGCATGTGGCCCTTGCTGCCTGGGGGATCGGCCCTGGCGACGAAGTGATCGTCTCCCCTCTCACCTTCTGCTCCACTTTGCACGTGGTCGTTCACCTTGGGGCAACGCCGGTCTTGGCCGACGTTTCTCTCGACGACTATAACCTGGACCCGGAGCGTGTGGCCGAGCAGATCACGCCGCGCACGCGGGTGCTGTTGCCGGTTCACCTGGCCGGCCTGCCCTGCCGCATCGTTCCTTTCCTGGAGCTGGCCCGTGCCCACGGGCTAAAGGTTCTGGAAGATGCAGCCCACGCCGCCGGCGCGGAGGTAGCGGGACGTAAGGTGGGCAACCTGAGCGATGCCACCGCTTTTAGCTTCTATGCCACCAAGAACCTGACCACGGCTGAAGGCGGGATGCTGACTTCGGACGATGGCGAATTCATCGCCCGGGCCCAGACCTGGCACCTGCACGGCCTCAGCCGCGATGCCTGGAAGCGGTACTCGGCTGAAGGCTCCTGGCGCTACGATGTGCTGCTCCCTGGCTTCAAGGACAACATGACCGACCTTCAGGCGGCTTTGGGGCTGGTACAACTGGCCAAGTTGGAGCGCAACGTGGCTCGTCGGGCTGAGATTGCCGCGCGCTATACCGCCGCTTTTTCTCAGATGCCGGAATTGATCCAGGCCCCAAAGGCCCGCCCTGGCGACCGCCACGCTTATCATCTCTACATGTTGCGCCTGAACCTGGACCGACTGCGCATTGGCCGCGACCGCTTTTTCGACGAGCTGGCGGCGCGAGGTATCGGCGCTTCGGTGCACTTTATCCCCGTCTACCGCTTTACCTACTACCGCCAACGGTTTGGCTGGCGGCCGGAACAGTTCCCCGTTGCCGAGGCGATCTTTCAGTCTGTGATCTCATTGCCCTGCTACCCCCGTCTGAGCGATGCCGATGTAGAGCGCATCATCGCCGCCGTTCAGGAGATTGTGGAGGTCTACCGCCGATGAGCCGTTGGCTGGATGAGGCTTTGCGCCGTTTGCTCGACATAATAATTGCGGCGGCGGGGCTGGTGATCCTGAGCCCGGTCCTGCTGCTTCTTGCCCTGCTGGTCCGCCTGAGTTCGCCCGGCCCGGTGTTGTATGCTGGCCGGCGGGTAGGCAGGGACGGGCGCGAGTTCCGCTTGCTCAAGCTCCGCACCATGCAGGTCGGCGCCGACCGGCTGGGGCCGGGCATCACCCTGGACCAGGACCCGCGCATCACACCGCTGGGCCGCTGGCTGCGCGCCCATCGCCTGGACGAGCTGCCCCAGTTGTGGAACGTGCTGCGGGGCGATATGAGCCTGGTGGGACCGCGCCCGGAAGACCCGCGCTACGTGGCCCACTATACCCCGGAGCAGCGGGAGGTGCTGCGGGTGCGGCCGGGCATCACCGGGCCGGCCCAGATCGCCTATCGCAACGAAGCGGAGCGGCTGCGTTCCGCCCCGGACCCGGAGGAGATGTACCTCCGCGAGATCATG
>FWPU01011707.1_pt1 | contig 12110 bp, 9 predicted proteins | sample 2228361 | NCBI WGS metagenome assembly FWPU01 (sample SAMEA103939777, study PRJEB20133) | metagenome | reverse complement strand
AGGCGTTCTACTTTCGCGCCGATGGTACTAGAACGCCTGTTCGCTGTCAAGGGCCTGCGCCAGGGATCTCTCAGAACGTCAAGCCCTTCGCGTCACCGCAGTCGTCGAGGGGCGGCGACCCGACGTCGTCGAACGCCCGTCGCGGGACCGGGCGAGCGCCCGTCTCAGCCCGCGCCGCTTCGCCCGCAGACATCGGGCGCGCCGTCACCGTCGGCGTCCGCGGTGAGATACGTCCCCGTCCCGGCGACCACGGCCCGGGTGACGCGAGTCATGAAGCCGAAATCGAGCGTGTCGGCCGTGTCCCCCGGCTGGTGATAGTTCGGGTTCCGGAGATTCGCACCATCGGTGAGCATCACCGCGCGATAACCGAGGTTCCAGAACGGCGCGTGGTCGGAACGGCGGATGTCCGGCGTCGTCTCCGGCGCGAGCACCAGCACACGGGTCGCCAGCTCAGGTACCCGCTCAGTAGCTGCGGACTCGAACGCGCGCGCGAGCGGTTCCGACGACGGATCGGCGACGATGAGGATGGCGTCGCCCGGGCCTCCCGTGGCATCCTGGCCCATGACCGTGTAACCGATCATTTCCAGCGCCACCATCCCGGCGAGCTCGACGCCCCGGTCGGCCAGCGCCTGCGCCATGGTGGCGCTTCCAACGAGGCCCTCTTCCTCGAACGAAAACCCCACGAACCACACCGTCGCCGGCAGGTCGGCGCCCGCAAGGGCCTCCGCCGCTGCCAGGACGCCGGCCACGCCGCTGGCGTTGTCATCGGCGCCAGGGGTCTCCGGGCGCGAGTCGTAGTGGGCGCCGAGAATGAAGATGCGCTCCGGGCATGTGCTCCCTCGCTTCTCCCCAATGACATTGGGCATGGAAACGCCCTGAAAGCTCACAGCCTGCCGCCGGACGGTGAGCCCCGCATCGCGGAGGCGCCGCTCGACGTAGGCCGCGGCCTGCGCCGCGCGTTCCGGCTGGGCGACGCCGTTGCGCGGCGCCGATGCCAGCGCCTCGACGTCCTCACGAAGCTGCTCCTCCTGGACACGCGACACGAGTTCATCGATGCCCGGTCGGGGGCTCGATGCCCGGCACGCCGTGAACGCGACGGCGGCGAAGGCCGTCAGCAGCGCGAACACCCATCGCATGCCCGCGATTGTACGCGCCGCGCGCGGCTCGCGGGAGCGCCACGCCGCCAACGTCGGGTCTACGGGATACGGTATGTCACGACGCGCTCAACGCTGCGAGCACCGAGCGTTGTCTCAGCAACGGCGCTTATAATAGGCGCAACCGCCAGTCAGATATAGACCACATCGAAGGAGCGTTCCATGGTGGCGACGGGCGCCCGCATCAACCCCGAGCGTGTCTACTACAACTTCGAGGGGCATCTGCCGCCCATCACGCTCGAACACGAGGCGGCCACGCCGCCGCGCGACGACGGCCAGCCGAAGCTCATCACCGACACGACGCTGCGCGACGGCGCCCAAGACTCACGCATCGCGCTCTTCCCGCACGAGGCCCGTGTCCGGTACTTCGACCTGCTGCACCGCCTGGACAACGGCACCGGCCGAATCTACGCCGTCGAGGTCTTCATCTACCAGAAGCGCGATCTCTGGACGCTCGAGAAGCTGCTCGACCGCGGATACCAGTGGCCGCGGGTGACGACGTGGACGCGCGCCACGCCGAAAGACATCAAGCAGCTCGTCGAGGTGTCGCAAGGACGAGTCACGGAGACCGGCATGCTGGCATCGGCCTCCGACCACCACATCTTCGACAAGCTCGGGTTTTCTTCCAAAGAAGAAGCCATCGAGAAGTACCTCCAGCCGATTCGCACGGCGCTGGAGCACGGGATCACGCCACGAATTCACCTCGAGGATTGCACGCGAGCCGACATCTACGGTTGGGTCATCCCGTTCATGCACCGCGTTCTGGACGAGAGCCACGGCATCGCCAAGTTCCGCATCTGCGACACCATCGGCTGGGGCGTGCCCGACCCGCACGCCGCGCTCCCCTGGGGCATCCCGCGGCTGTTCTCCGTCCTGAAGGCGGAGACGGGTGCCGAGCTCGAGTTCCACGGGCACAACGACTTCGGACTGGCGACCGCCAACTCGATCGCGTCGTGGCGATACGGGGGAACGAAGGTAAATGCGGCCTTCGGCGGGCTGGGCGAGCGCACTGGCAACACGTCGCTCGAGCAGATGGTGGCCGCGCTCATCCGACTCTACGGGGACCCCGGCTTCGACCTCACCGCGCTCGAGGAGATGAAACGCCTCATCGACGAGGAGGTGACACCTCTGCCCGATCGCGCGCCCATCATCGGCGACGTCTTCACGACCGCGGCGGGCATTCACCAGGCAGGGCTGAGCCGCCAGGAAGAAGCGCCCGGCGGGCTCATCTATCTGCCGTTCGCAGCGTCCCTCTTCGGTCGCAGCGAGGCGGAGCTCAGCCGCCTCGGCGGTCTGTCGGGCGCGGAAGGCATCGTCTCCGTCTTGAACCGCGAACTGGAGCGAATGGGGAGCGCCACGCGCGTCACGACGGCGAGCCGCGTCGTGAAGCATCTGTACGACCGCATCCAGGCGGCGTACGACGGCGAATACGACCCGAAAACCGACACCTGGTCCGGTTACCGCCGGTCGTTCTTCACGCCAGATGAACTGGTAGCGATGGCGCGGGAATACGGCGTCGCATAAACCGGGCGCGCCGCGACACGTCCCGTCGGTTCGTCTCGCGACGTCCTAGGGAGCTGCGGGCTGCGTCGGCGCGGGGGTCGGCGTGTCCTGGGGAAGCGGCGCTTCTTCCGGATAGCGCAGGTAGTCCTGGACTGCCCAGCCTTCGCCGCCGAGGCGCCACCATGTGTAGCCGTCCTGCTCCACCGGGCCTTCCTGGATGACGAACTTCCACCCATCGGGACGGCAGAAGAGGATCTTGGCGTCGATGCGTGGCGCCTCGCGCACGTTCAGGCAGTCTCCCGTGCCAGCGACGACGACGATCTCGCCAACCTCCAGGGGCCACGGAGTGCTTCCGTCGTCTGGCTGGTTGGGATCGCGCGGGATGACCGATTCGATCTCCCAGACGCCCTCCTCATTCTGCTTGAGCAGCACGATGGCGGACGGTTCAGCGAACGTCGGCCCGAGATTGTACGCGACGTACCGCCCACGCTGGCCGCGCTTGGTCACGCAGAGCGCGCCTCGGTCTTCGCCCGTGGCTTCCCGACAGTCCCCCGCCCAGAGGCGGTTCAAGAGCTTCTCGACGTAGAGCTGGATGACCGCCTCGGGCGACTCGACGGGCGCCTCGGACGTAGGCGTGGCGTTCTCGTCCGCGCCGTCGTCGTTCCCGCCAGCCGTCAGGCAGGCTGCGCTCAACAGCGCGACCGCGCCCACCAGCGCCATCCACAGGGTCGGGCTCCTTCCCGGCATCACTTCGCTGTCAGCGCTCCTCCGTACCGCTTCAGGAAGTCCGCATGAACGCCTCGCCCGCCCGCCACGAATCCACCACTCGTGACCTCCGCAGGGCTACCGTCGGGCGCCGTGATGGCGCCGCCAGCCTCCCGCACCAGAACGATGCCCGCGGCGATGTCCCAGGGATAGACATTCCGGTGAAAGAAGAGATCCAGTCTGCCGGCCGCCGCGTACGCCAGTCCCAGCGCCGCGCTTCCCGGCACACGAAGGCACTGGACATTCGGGAACATCTCGTACGCCAGCCGCAACGTCGCCTTCCCCGTCGCATCGTTGTAGCCGAGATCCATTCCCACGACGGACGAGGCCACGTCGGGCCGGTCCGACGCACTGATCGGGCGCTCGTTGACGTACGCGCCGAGGCCGGCCTGCGCCCAGAACTGCTCGTTGTGAATCGGATCGTACGTCAACCCGAGCACGGGTTCCCCGTCGGCACACAGGGCGATGTTGATGCAGAAGAACGGGATGCCCGATACGTAGTTCCGCGTGCCGTCGAGGGGATCCACGACCCAGACCCAGCCGCCGAACGTGGTCTGCTGCTGCGTCTCCTCGCCGTACACCTCGTGGTCGGGAAACTCCTCGCGCACGATGCGTTCGATCGCGCGTTCGGCATCGTGGTCAGCCCGGGTGACCAGGTTCCCGCGCCCCTTGACCTCGATATCCTGAGGGGTCCGAAACCGCGCCATTACGATGGCACCGGCTTCCAGCGCCGCCATCCGCGCCACATCCAGCGGCGATCGGCCTGAGATCGAGCGCGGGAGGTCGAGCGGGGTCGTCACATGAGGTAGCGTATGCCAGGGGAGAGCGCCCTGCAAGACGCGCGTCACGCCGCGCGCTGCTGTGTAGCCTTGCGGCGGCGCTTTTCCTCGTACATGCGCTCGTCGGCCCGCCGGACGAGCTCGGCCGGCGAGCGGCAGCAGCAGACCTCGGCGGCGCCGACGCTCGCGACCACTGGCTCGCTGGCCGCGGCCACCGCGATGCCGCGCACTCGCTCGGCCACGTCGTCGACCCTAGCTGCGCCTCCGTCGAAGAGCAACGCCGCGAACTCGTCGCCGCCGAGTCGGGCGACCATGGCCCCCGGCGGGACGGCCTCGCGCATCGCTCGGGCGAACTGGCGCAACACCTCGTCGCCCGCCTGATGTCCGAGCAGGTCGTTCACTCGCTTGAACCCGTCCAGGTCGACGTACACGACGGCGACGTCGCGGCCGGCGGCCGTCGCGTCGGCGAGGGCCGTGTGGAAAGCGGAGTGGTTGGCGAGCCCGGTCAACCCGTCGGTGCTCGCCCGCCACCTGGCGATCTCCAGGTCGGCCTGCGCCTTCGCGGCCTCCATGGCGAGCTCGAGATTCGCCTCGTGCTGCCGGTCCTCCTCACGGCGTACAGCCGCCAGACCGATACCGACGAACCACATCGCGCCGACGTTCATCAACACGAGGAAGCGGCTGCTCGGCGACCCCGGCTCGAGGGCGAGCGCCACCGCCAGGGGCGCCGTCAACGCAACGCCCGCCATGACGACGCCCCTGACCCCGAAGCGCATGGTCGCCGCCGCCAGCGCAGCGATGAGGTACGGCACGAAGGGGCTGGACGCCCCGCCGGTGATGAACACGTGTACGGACAGCGAGAGCCCGTCGTAGATCGCCGTCCCCAGACTCCACGCGCGCAGGCGCGGCGACCGCCAGGGCCGAAGCGCCAGCACCAAGACCGCATATGCGAAGTCGATGGGTGCCTTGATGGAGACCGCGAGGGTCTGACCTGGCGTGCGGTCAGGCCAGAGGTAGAAGGCGATGAGCACCGCGGGCACGACGGCCACGCGCACCCAGGCGATGATCCGTTCCATCCGCCTGGCGCGGGCCTCGAGCGATCGCGTACTCCACTCGGCGGCAGCCATCCACTTGCATATCGGCGCGACGGCCCTACCTCATGAGCGGTCGGGGCGTCAGCGAGTAAATATTCGCAACCGGCGATGCGGTCAGGCCACCCGCGCGAGCGAACCCCGACGGTCCCCGAGGTACAGCTTGCACGCGCGCTCGACCGTGAAGGAGTCGACCCGCGCGCGTTCCCCGTGGTACTCGGCCCAGTCCACGATGGTCTGGATGATGTCCCGCGGGTAACAGCCCTTCGGCTCGAAGAGGCCGCTGTCGTACAGCTTCCGCACGAGGTAGTCGAGGGCCTCCTCCGTGTACGGGATGCGCTTCTGCTCGCAGACGCGCCTGGTGATCTCGAGGAACTGCTCGCGCGTCGGGTTCGGCACGGGGATTTTGTACGAGATGCGCCGCAGGTACGCTTCGTCCATCAGGTCCTCGAGGCTCAGGTTCGTGGAGAACACGAGGGTCACGTCGAGGGGAAGCCGAATCACCTGGCTCGACTGAAGCGAGAACGAGTCGTAGCCCTGCTCCATGAGCTGGACCCAGCGGTTGAGGATGGTCTGAATCGGTACCCGCTGTCGGCCGAGGTCGTCGATGACCAGTACGCCACCCTGGGCTCGAACGGAGAGCGGCGCTTTGTAGACGTTGCGCATGCTGTCGAATGTCATCTCGAGCGCTTCCGCGCCCATGTCGCCGCCCACGACCACCGCCGGCCGTCGGATCTCACGCCAGCGGGCGTCGTGCCGGCGTGGAGGGGACGACACTGCGCCGTTGGGCCCGCCCGCGGCGTCGAAGCGCTCCCGTTCCGGTAGCCCATCGGCGTCTCTCTCGAGCCCAGGCTCGAGGGCTACGGGACGGTGCACCTGAGCGTCGAACACCTCGATGACGTGTCCCTGGCCGTACAACGCGTACGGGATGAAGACGGATCCGCCGATGCAGCCGGCGACCGACAAGACGATATCGCTCTTGCCGTTTCCGGAGGGCCCGTAGACCATCAGCGGCCGGCCCGAGGCGTAGGCTTGGCCCACGGCGTCGACCGTCTCTTCCGAGAGCACCAGATGAGCCAGCGCAGCGCGGACCTGCTCGCGAGTGGGACGCACCCGGTCGTTCGCCTGCCGGAGCACCGCCGCCGAATATTGCTCGACGGGAACGGGCGCCGGTCCCACGTAGTGACAGCGATGCAACGCCTCGTCGGCGAGCCCTTTGCCCGCCTCGGTCAACGAGTACCGGTAGTGCAACTTCAGCGGGGAATCCGCCGAGTCCACCTCGACGAGCTTCCGGCGGCCGAGCGCCTCTACGATCTCCTGCGTAACCGACGGAAGGAGGCACATCGCCTCAGCGATGTCGAGGAGCCGTGGCCGATCCATGGTGCGCAGGAGCTTGAGGGCGAGCTCCTCCAACAGGGCGAAGGGCAGCCCGGTCTCCGCCACGCTCCGCGGACTCTCGAAGAGCCTCACGGGCACGCGGTCGGGCGCGGCCCGGCTGGCCTGCGCTCGGCGCGGCTCCGTTGCCTCGCTTCCCCCATCCCCTCCGAGGACAGAGAACGTGCGCATCGCCTCCACGGAGCGCCTCCCTCCCCCTACAACACGAACGCCCACCGTCCCCAGCGGCCGGTGGGCTGGAGACTCCGACAAGTCAGACCCGGCAGCCCGGCTGCCATAGCCGCGTCGCGGCGGTAGGCCCGTGGCTTTGCGTCCCCGTCTTTCGACGGGTTTGCCCTTGTCGAAGTCTGTTCTCTGCCTACTTCTCCGACATTAGCATCGGCACCGGCCCCGCGATCCTTGAACGTGCCGTGCAACGTCGGAGAACGACGGGATCGTGATTACATCCGCTCGGGCGCCGTGACACCGATGAGGCCCAGGGTGCGGGCCAGCGCGACTCGCGCCGCCTCCGTCAGCTTCAGCCGCGCCTTGGACAGCGGGACGTCGTCGCTCACGACCCGGCACTCCGTGTAGAAGGCGTGAAATGCGGTCGCCAGGTCCAGCGCGTAGTGAGGCAGGTGGTGAGGCTCCAACGTGCGCGCGACGGTCTCGACCAGCTCGGGCAATAGGAGCATCTTCCGAATGAGGGCGAGCTCCATCGGGTGCCTGAGCAGCGACACGTCGCCATCGTCGAACGACGGGATGCGTTCGCGCGCGTGGTTGAGGATGCCGGCAATCCGCGCGTGGGCGTACTGGACGTAGTAGACGGGGTTTTCCGCCGACTGTCGCTTCGCGAGCTCGAGGTCGAACTCGAGCTGACTGTCCGCCGATCGCGACAGGAAGAAGAACTTCGCGGCGTCGGCGCCTACCTCTTCGACCACGTCCCGCACCGTGATGATCTGGCCCCGTCGCTTCGACAGACGCACCGTCTCTGCGCCGCGGCGGAAGTGCACGAGTTGGTAGATGACGATATCGAGCCGATCCCGGTCGATGCCGAGCGCTTCCACCGCCGCCTTCAGCCGGGACACGTGGCCCTGATGGTCGGCTCCCCAGACGTTGATCACGCGGTCGAAGCCGCGGCGCACGAACTTGTCGTAGTGATACGCGATGTCGGAAGCCAGATACGTCGGCTTCCCGGTCGATCGGATGACGACGTTGTCCTTGTCCTCGCCGATCTGACTCGAGGCGAACCAGACGGCGCCCTCCTTCTCGACCAGGAAGCCGCGCTCCCGCAGGATGCGCATGGTGATCTCGTGCAGGTTCTCGCCGTCGCCGTAGAGCGAGCGCTCGCGAAACCAGACGTCGTACACGATGCCCATCGCTTCGAGATCCCGCCGCGCCCACTCCACGACCTCGTCGACCGCGCGCAGCACCATCTCCTCGGGCGGGTTGTCCGGATCCATGTCCAGGAAGCGGTCGCCGAACTCATCCCGGATCAGCTTCGCCAGATCGACCATGTATTCGTCTGGATAGCCGTCAGGCGGGATCTCCACGTCCCTGCCGAACAACTGGAGATAGCGCGCGGCGAGCGTCCTGCCGAAGACGTCCGTCTGCGTGCCAGCATCGTTGACCAGGTACTCGCGCTCCACCGCGTACCCGGCGGCCTCCAGTACGTTGGCGAGCGCGCCCCCGAGCGCGGCCCCGCGACCGTTCCCCGCCGTCAGCGGCCCTGTAGGATTGGCGGACACGAACTCGACCTGCGTCTTCTTTCCTCCGCCCAAGTCCAACGACGCGAATCGGGGCCCTTCCTGGCGAATGACGTCGACTTGACGCGCGAGCCAGTCGTCGGACAGACGGAAGTTGATGAACCCGGGGGCAGCGACAGTGACCTCTGCGATGGCATCCGAGGAGGGAATCCGCTGAGCCACGGCCCGCGCAATGTCGATGGGCGCAGCACGCGCAGCCCGGGCGAGCCGCAACGCCACGTTGGTCGCGTAGTCGCCGTGCTCGGGGTTCTGCGGCCGCTCGACGACGGTGTCAGGCGCAGCGACGTGCGCGATGGCGCCATCGTCCATCGCACGCTGCACGCCTTCCGCCACGAGCCGTTCGATGTCGCGCTTGATCACGAACGGCATTCTACCCACTGCGCTCGCGCCGGGCGAGCGAGGGCGCGAACCGCGAAAAGCTTCATACACTCGTAACATTCCGGGGCCTGGAAGACGGCCTCCTAGCCTGGGGCCTGCCGCCCCCGAACGCTAGAATGGGGCCGATTCCCCGACCCCAGCACCAACAAGGAGTCTTCCATGGCTGACGAACAGAAAGCGTACGTGCTCCAGCAGTGCCGCGACCTCGACGTGAAGTTCATCCGTCTGTGGTTCACGGACATCCTGGGCACCCTCAAGAGCTTCGCGATTACCGTCGAGGAGCTGGAAGGCGCGCTCGAGGAGGGCATGGGGTTCGACGGTAGTTCGATCGAGGGCTTCGCCCGCATCGACGAATCGGACATGATCGCGATGCCCGACCCGTCGACCTTCCAGATCCTGCCCTGGCGACCCAAGGAGCGCGGCGTGGCCCGCATGTTCTGCGACATCCTCTTGCCCGACGGCCGTCCCTTCGAGGGCGACCCACGCTACGTGCTCAAGCGAAACCTTAAGAAGGCCGCGGACCTCGGGTATACGTTCTACGTCGGGCCCGAGCTCGAATTCTTCTACTTCAAGAGCAGCGACAAGCCCGAGGTCCTCGACCAGGGCGGCTACTTCGACCTCACTCCACTGGACGTCGCGAGCGACCTGCGGCGCCAGACCGTCCTCACGCTCGAAGCGATGGGCATCGGAGTCGAGTACTCACATCACGAAGTGGCCCCCAGCCAGCACGAGATCGACCTCCGGTACACAGACGCGCTCACCATGGCCGACGCGGCGATGACCTACCGGCTCGTGGTGAAGGAAGTAGCGATGGCGCACGGTGTCTACGCCACGTTCATGCCCAAGCCCATCGCCACCGAGAACGGCTCCGGCATGCACACCCACCAGTCGCTGTTCAAAGGAGACCGGAACGCCTTCTTCGACCCGAACGACGAATATCACCTCTCGCCCATCGCGAAGTCCTACATGGCCGGCCTCCTCAAGCACGCGCGCGCCATCACCCTCATCACGAACCAGTGGGTGAACAGCTACAAGCGCATCATTCCTGGCTACGAGGCGCCGGTGTACATCACGTGGGCGCGGAGGAATCGGTCCGACCTCATCCGCGTGCCCGAGTACAAGCCGGGGAAGGAGGTGGCCACTCGCATCGAATACCGGGCCCCCGATCCCGCCTGCAACCCGTACCTGGCGTTCGCCGTGATGCTCGCCGCGGGCCTCGACGGCATCGAGAAGGAGCTGCCGCTGCCTCCGCCCACCGAGGAGAACGTCTTCGAGATGACCGAAGAGGAGCGGAGGCGCCGGGGCATCGAGACGCTGCCCGGCAGCCTGTACGAGGCGATCGAAGAGGCGGAGAAAAGTCCACTGGTCCGCGAGGCCCTGGGGGACCACGTCTTCGAGAGCCTCATCACCAACAAGCGCATCGAATGGAACCTGTACCGAAGGCACGTCACCGATTTCGAGCTTCAGCGCTACTTGCCGATTCTGTGACCCCTGAGTGACCTGGTCTCCCCGGAGGAGCCGGCGCAGTGCCGGCTCCTCCTCTCTCTTGCGCTCGATCCCCGGTTGCGAAGACGGCTACCATACCTGCGTGCTCGTCGATTCCCACGTCCATCTGCAACCCCACGGGTCCGCTCCCCCGATGGATCGCGCCCGCCTCCAGGCCTACGTCGACGCCGCCCGCCGCAACGGCATCGACCGCATCGCCATTACCGAGCACCTCTTCCGCTTCCGGGAGGCATACGAGCTGCTGTTCGGTTGGTGGGAGGCCGACCCCAACTCGGCCTTGGCCGCCGCAGCGAGGGCGTACTGGGACGACCATGTCAACGCCCACGTCGCTGAATATGTGCGACTCATCGAAGAAGCGAAGAAGGACGGACTTCCCGTCCTCCTCGGGCTCGAGCTTGATTGGATTCCAGGCCGAGAGGACGCGCTGCGGCGCTTCCTTGCGCCCTACGACTGGGACATCGTGCTCGGGTCGGTCCACTGGGTCGGTTCGTGGGGTATCGATATCGATCCGAACGACGGCATATGGGCCGCGCGTGACGTGGACGACACCCACGCGGCGTACGTAGCGCTGCTGCGCGACCTGGCGCGCAGCGGATTATGTCATGTGCTGGCCCACCCGGATCTTCCCAAGATCTTCGGGCATCGTCCTCGGTCCTGGGAGACGCTGCACCGGGGCATCGTCGAGGCCGCCCTCGAGGGTGGCCTCGCCCTGGAAGTGAACGCCAATGGCATCCTGAAGCCCGTGTCCGAGCCCTATCCGGCTGCGCCCGTACTCGAAGAGGCTGCCCGTCGAGGGATAGCCATCACGCTGGCATCGGACGCCCATCGCCCGGAGGACGTCGGCCATCATTTCGCGGACATCGTCGCGTTCGCTCGCCGTGCGGGGTTTACGACGTTCGTGGAGTTCATCGGCGGACGACCGCGGGCGTGGGAGCTTCCGTCCCTGGGCGGCGCGGCCCGCTGAGACAGCCCCAGCGCAACATCGGCGTCGCTCTGCGTCGCCTCGTCTGCAGGTCCGGTCCTGCACGACACCCCGGCTGGACGCGTGGCGGGACCACGGCACCTCCGATACCATAGAGCAGCGGACGCCCGCGCCCCCGTAGCTCAGGCGGACAGAGCAGCGGTTTCCTAAACCGCGTGTCGCAGGTTCGAGTCCTGCCGGGGGCACCAGTGTTCGAACCTGAATCGCTTCACGTCACCCCCGCATCATCGGGGGCCCCAGCGCCCGACAGTGGTCACACAACCTCGAAATTCGCCATCATCCCGGCGTCCTCGTGCTCCAGTTTGTGGCAGTGAATTACGTACAGCCCCTTCGCATCGCCACCCACGCTCCTGAAGTGGTCGAAGCGGATCAGGATTTCGACCGTCTCCCCGTCCTCCAGAAGGACCGTATCCTTCCACCCCGTCTCCCAGGGGAAGAGACGGCCTCGTCCCCCGCTGCGCGACACGACCTGGAAGGAGGCGCCATGTACATGCACGGGATGAGGCGCGTTCCCGGCCGTCGTGAACACCCACCGCTCGGTCTGTCCGAACGGGACCATGAAGTCTATGCGGTTCAGGTCATACGTCTTGCCGTTGATCCTGGACATGCCGTCGAAACTGAAGACCCGTGTCGTCACTGGATCCGACAACGGCGCAATCGTGGAGAGCGTCGATGGTGCCACCCACGTGACGCCGGGCAACCCGGTGCCGACGAACTCCAGCAGGTCCCAGCCGGTCCGCACATCTCGCAGCATGACGCTGCTGCCCGCGCCCAACGCCCTGAAGTCGACGATCACGTCCGCTCGTTCGCCC
>FWPU01011706.1_pt1 | contig 12110 bp, 8 predicted proteins | sample 2228361 | NCBI WGS metagenome assembly FWPU01 (sample SAMEA103939777, study PRJEB20133) | metagenome | reverse complement strand
CTGTTTGTGTTCAGTTGCGCAGCTTTCAACTTACTGCGCCTCTCAAAACTGAGGGCGCAGTGCGCGTAAATGCGGGCCAGAGGCGGGTTCCGGCCGCCAGAAGGCGGCTGTGGGGCAGTCTGGAGCTGGGCTTGGGGGTCTGTTAGCCAGTAAAAAAGTAACGGCCGACCCCAGATCTCGCTACGGAACCTGCTTTTTCAACAAGCTCCTAACGGTCTCACAACCCTTGAATAGCCGGCGGCCAGTAGCCGGTTCGACAATCTTAACGGCGACCTGGCGGGCCGTCACCCCGGCTTCAGCCCCGGTTCCAGGCAGGCGCCCAGTGCTCCCCGGGCGGACCTCCACCCGGGGTCTTAAGGAAGTGATTTCGGTCAGCGGAGTCAGTACGGCCGCGACTTTCTCCGCTTTCTTGGGCCACCGGAAGATCACTACTGGAATCACCAGCTCCTGAAGCGTCGCCCCGCCGTGAAAATAGCCCAGTTTTCCGTAGGTGGAATAAGCGTTAACGCTCCTTGGCGCCAGGCACTCCAGATCGCTGCCGGGCACCGTGGCGGCAATGGCCGTCGGATGCATGAGCCCTCTGCCTACCATGGCACGGTGCGAGCGCCAGTGGACGTCCCCACTCGGGTGGGCGTCCAATTCGTCCTTTTCAGGATCCCAATGGAAGAAGCCGTGATCGGTGATCACGACCACATTTGGGTAGCCCGCTTCCCGGAGCCGGCGGATGACCCGTGCGTAGCGCTGAACATACTCCTCGGCACCAGTGAATTGAAGTTCGCCTTCATGTCCTTGTGCGTCCAATTCGTCTCCGAAGACAAAGACACACCGCCCCACTTCTTTAGGAGCGGGGGGCGCCTCCAAAACGCTCTTCACCTCCATGATCGCCTGCGCCTTGAGCTTGAACCTGCGACACAACCACTCTCTGCGCGCATCGGGATTGGCCAAATCCTGTCCGCCCTCGCCGACGGTGACCCTCCAGCGAGGCAAATCTGCCGTCCTGAGTTCCACTCGGAGCGCGGCTGGATCATCGGTCAGCGCGAAGGGGATCCCCAACGCCGTGATCGAGGGCAACGGCGCCCGCGCTGCATGCACTTCCGCCCGAGGCACAGGCTCCCCGTGATCCAAAGCCTCCGCCAGCCGAGCGCCGAGATCGTAGCGGCAGCCGTCAAGCACCAGCACCGCCAACGGATCCCTTGCCGAACAAAGGCTGGCCCAGATCTGGCCGGCAAAGGGAAGTCCGAGCGCGTCCACCCCGTGAGAATGAAGAAGCTGTGCGAACACCGTGTTGCATTGATCCAGGTGACGTAGGTAGGCTCGTCGAAGCCTTGCTCGAACGCAGCGCAGTCCACCGGGCAGTTCGGGATCCTCTTGAAATAGCGCTTCTCCGTGTCGGTCAACCTGCCAACCCCTAGTTATGAACCAAGCAACGGCGTCACCAGGTTCTTTCCATTGGTTTTCGACCCCGGCTTGCTCGCGAAGCGCGGCGGCCGCGTTGGCTAGGGTCGCAAGGCGCTGCCACGGTATCCGGGTCACCGCCCGCTTACCCCAGAAACCGCCCGCATGTTCGGCGTAATAGCTCAGCCTCTCAACCAGCCGCGCCGCCAGCAACTCGAATTCCTCCAGCCGCGCCAGCTCTTCCACTTCCTTATCAAAAAGAGCCTTTTCGGCAGCGCGGGAGGCCAGGACCGGCGCCCCCGGAGCTAAGTTTCGGGCCCAATAAACCAGCGAAGTGACCGCGTCGGCCTTCGGAACGCGAGATTCAAAGAGGTCCATCAGCTCAATGTTTTTTTGCCAGCGTTCCAAAAGCTTGAGCGCGTTGTTGCGGGCTGGTCCCTCGGGGATAAGCCGGCCGGCCTCGCGCGGCGGATCCGTCGGAACCAGCGTCGCGGCGTCGGTGACCAGCAGGCGCGCCATCGCCTCGGTGCGCCACTCCTCCTCCTTGCCAGCCTCCGGGGCCGGCAGGCCAAAGTCATCCGTGAGCCTGCGGGCCAATATGTTCAGGCGCTCAGCGCCGACTACCTCCGCCAACCCTGCATCGCTTCGCGCCAACGCCAATAGAACCTGATCGTCCCCCACCAAAGTTGCCTTCGCCGTGCCCACAGTCAGTTCGCGCCAGGCTGAGCGGGGACGGTCAATCCACTCCAGGGCGTGAGCGGGCAGCAGATCGCGCAGTTCCGCTTCCTGATCACGGGGCAAGGAGACCCCAAACCGCGCGAGCGCTGAGATCAGCGATTCGGTCCACACCTGCTCAGCTTCAAGTTCGAAGACCTTGAGGTAGGTGATCTGCTCTCTGGCGACCGGTAACCAGATCACGCGGGGAGCGGGCGGCGACGTGAGCAACCGCTCGCGCAGGACGAGCTGGTGAGCCTCCTCGCACCACAGCTCGAAGGCGCCCCCTTCCGCAGCAGCTTGCAACAGCTTGAGCCAGGATCGCTGCGGGTCGCACCAGATTAGCAGCGGCGGCGGGGTCACGGTGCGGTTCAGTATGGATCGCACTTCGCTCCGAAGCCAGTTTCTGAGCGTTTCCTCACTCATTTTCTATTTCAAGCAAGTTTGCTTGGCCTTGTTGACCTTCAACCTCGCTCACCACTTGCAAGCCGTTGATGTTGTTGAAGTCGCTCGGGTTATGCGTGACTAACACACACCCATGAGCTCGCGCGCACGCCGCGATCCAGGCGTCGGCAACCGAGATAGGTTGCTGTCGTCTCTCGTGCCGGATCTGCGCCCAATGCCAGCACACATCCGGAGAGGCGCGGACCACCACGTACCTTCTTAGCTCCATGTTCAGCTTCTCGAGCTTTTGCAGGGTCCATTGAGCGCGGAGCGCACCCTCGTAAAGTTCTGCGACGGACATAAAGGAGATCACCAGCGTTTTCCCCTCCAGGTGTCGCCGGTACCGCCCAGCCAAGGAGTGCCCCTTCAACAAGTACGACACCACATTGGTATCCAACAGCACCGCCTTCACAGCAAATCGTCTCGCTCATGAACGTGCTCACGCCGGCGTTCATAAATCGAGTTCACGAAGCGAACAAATTCTTCCTCGCTTTCCCAAAGGTCAGCGGCAGCACCTATCAGGTTGTCTATCGCCTGCGGGACCGCCACGCCCTGCTCGGAGGCCAGTTGCTCCAGCGTGAGCCCGCGCCAGAAGTCTTCGGATGGCAAAAGCCCGATGGGTGTCTCCACTCTCAGTGGTTCGATGTCTCGGAGCCGAAGTACCCGAATCCGACCGGTGTTGGGATCTTCTTCGGCTTCGCCTGTTACCCGCACCGAGCTCCGCAGATGCTGGTAGACTGTGTCGGCGAAGCTTTCTTCAAACTCGATTTCGATCGGCGGACCCAATGGCGGATGAATCCGGCACCGCGACCGGCTCTCCTTGAAGTCAGCCATCAGCAGGCGGCCCTCGACAGTTCGCAAGGTTTGCGCCGGACCTTTGATTCGAGCGGCGATCCGCGCATGCACGGCTGAATCGTAGACACCACGGAAGCGGCCGCGACGGGTTCGCAAGTCGAAATCCACCGCCTCCAACCCGTGATCGAACAGCCGTCCGGTCTCCCGCCAGGCAGCCAGAACCCCGACGTCATACCCTACCGGCAGCGCATCTCCATTTCGCGCCAACTCGTGCAACCCACAAATCAGTCGCTCCAGAGCTTCCTCCCCGAGGTCCATCCCGGCGAAGACCATTTGCTCCCGCCGCAAGTCCATCGCTAGCTCGAAGCTGCCCTGGTTGATGGCGGCGACTTCCAGCGCACAAGCAGAGCGTAGGGACTCGGGGGAGCGGCCGCCCGCGCGACCGACCTCCCCGCTCAGCACGCGCGCCACCCGTTCCAACGCGACCTGGAGCTGCCGGCCAAAGTGCACAAGATCCGACAGGAGGAGCCTCCCCGCCCGTACACTCGGGCCCCGAAAGCGAACCACGAGCGGGACACTCTTCCTTGCCGCCTTCATCCGGTTGCACCTCCTCTCTCCCGCGCAGCGCTATCTTCCCTCCGTTGTCGGCCACCAACCCGGCTGCGGGAGCTTGCCTTCCCGGCACCAGCGGCGTTCATCCGCGCGCCAGACGGCGCGATCCGCAATCGCCTTCTCTACATCCTTATTAGCCAAAACCGGCGCCGCCAACAAGCCCTTGTGCTGTAACGGCGCAATGTTCACCCGCACGCCGTCGTTGAGGTCCGGATCGTACCTTTGCTCCTGCAACAAAAACGCCTCGCGCGTGGCCGGCGCAGCCGCCTTCCCGTCCCGCGAGGTCCACCGATCCAGCGGCTCGGTCTCCGCAATGCGACTCAACTGCTGACACTCGAAACCCGCCGTGATCACCTCTTCCAGCCGCACCTCAAACTGCTTCAGCTCCGCGATGCTTTCCTCCAGTTCCAACCGCCGCGCGTCCTGATCCGCGGTTCGCTCTTCCATCTTCTCCAGCCCGGAAAGCTCGGTCTCCAGCCGCAAGCGCAACGGCCCGACGTAATGGCTGCGCAGCTTGGGCAGCAGATCCCCGTCCAGGCCGTGGTAGTAAATCAGGCACGAAAACGCCGGCGCCCGCCGCCCCCGCCCCTTGCGAGCCCGATTCCCCTGCGGCGCACTCTCGAGCTGCCAGGCGATCGGGCGTCTGCGAAACTGCGAGATGTGCCGCACGAAGAACTCCGAGCCCAGCCACTGCGACAGCGTCATATCCACGATCTCGGCAAACTCGGCCTCCACCGCGCTGACCCGGTCCGGGCCGAAATCCTCCGCCAGCCGCTCCCGCACCCGGGCCAGCAGGATCGGCTCGTCCGTGCCCTCCGTGATCGGGATGATGCCGTCGCGGTCCTGCCAGGGCGCCGGCGGCTCGCCGCCTTCCATCTGGCGCGGCCAGCGGTGACCCAGCAGGCGCAGCACCATCACGCTGAAGTAGTCTTCGACGAAGCGGCGTCGCTCCGGTAAACAAACCACGCCTTCGGCCCGTAGCTCCCGCAACAGCCAGTAGACCGAGACGGGGTGGATGGCCACCTTCTGCGAGAGCTCTTCGAGAAAGGTCTCGGGCGGAATCGGGATATGCCCGCCCAAGCTTGCTGCCTGCTCCTCCTCCTCTTCTTCGCTGCCGGATGTCTCTTCCGCCTCTGCGACCTCCTCTTTTCCGCCCGGCCCAGCTTCATAGAGAGCTCGCAGGCGCGCTTTGAGCTTCGCCAGCTCATCGGGCGAAACCGCCTGCCGGGGCTCGGCCTGGATCCGGGCCAAAAGCTCGACGGGAACTTCTAAGCCGGCGGGCAGCGGAGGAAGCTGGTCGTAGCCTTGGATCAGGGGATACCAGCCCGCGGGCGTCCCGGTTTCCTCGAGCACTGCGGCCAGGTCGTCGCCTTCGATGCCGTAGGCGGCAAAGACTTCGCGCTCGGAGACGCCCTCCAGCGCATGGAGCACCGCCGCCACGGCCTCGGCTTCAGTCGTGGCGCGTTCATGGGCCGCCGCCAGACCCACGGCACCGCCGAGATGCAGAACCACAAAGCTTCGCTCGGTGGGGTCGAGCGCCACCAGCCTGCCCTTGAGCGCTACGCAGGTCTCCGGGGACACACCAAACGCATCCGGACCAGCATCGGGGTAGGCGATCCGTGCCACGCATCCCTCCGGCAGTTGGATGGACGCGCTGATAGCGCGTCCCATTATGCTGGCTGGGCGGCAGTTCGCCACAGCCTGGAGACCAGTTGCATCGGAGCCAGGGAATACGCCCGGACATTTGTGGCCAAACACGCTGTCGCCTTGACAGCGCAAGCCCAAGCTCCCCCGCGCCATGTAGCTATACGTCCACCCCTCCTTGAAATAGTGCTGCTCGTTCCGAATGTAGCTGCCAGGAAACGCCCTGATTCGCGCTCCATTGTGCTCCCAGTCCACGGTCCAGAAGTGGTGCCCGAACCACTTGCCGTAACCGCCGCCCTTCTCGAACGGCGCCCACCGCCGGCTGCGCACGCCCCGACCCCACTCCCCCAGCGGCGCCTCCCAGGCGAACCGCACAAAGCGCGGATCAGCGGCTGTCGCAAGGCCCTGGCACACCTCGGCCACGTCGCCCAACCTCCTGCCCGCCAGCAGCTCGAAGAACTTCTCCCGCAGCCAGTAGCACAGCGGCGTCAAGGGGATCGTCAGGAACCTGGCCTGGAGAGGCCGGAACACCGCCGGATGACTCATCCTCGCACCTCCTCGGGCAGCCGGCTCGAGATGGTGTCGAAAACCTCACGAGCGAGGGCCAGCGCCTGCTCGGCCTCCTCAACACCGGGTTCCTCCGGCTCTCCGGGATAGCGGAAACGCCAGGCGTATTCGGTCAGCGCCGCCGCCCGCTCGAGCAGCGAAATCAGCGAGGCGTCTTGAGTGGCGCACTGGCGGCCAAGCTCGGCCAGATCGTGCGTGCGCCGGAAAGGAATGTCATGCCACACGAGGAAGCCTTTGAGGGCCTTCTCCGCCGCCTGTTGCGCATGGAAAACGGCGTCGCCCGTCAACGGAGGATCGGCCTGCAGCTCGTGCGCCCCGGCGCGAAGATCCGAGGCAGCCTTGGCCATCCAGGCGCGTGCGTCTGCCAGCCGCACAGGATCATGCCGCATACAGCAGCCTCCCTTCCCGCAAAACGGCGCCCGGCAGCGAGGCCTTCAAATGCGCCCGTTCACGGAACCAGCCGCTACGGCACACCACGGCGTCCACCGCCGTGCCCACCCCCCAAAGCGCCCGATACGCCAGCTTGCCGCTTCGGCGCTCTGGCGGCGCATCGTCCGGCACCACGATCAGCAAGTCGTAGTCACTATCCGGACCTGCTTTTCCCCGCGCTCGGGACCCGAACAGGTAAATCCGCTCCGGTTGATAGGCTTCCACCAGCCTGCGCACAATTTCAGCCAAGAGGGGGTCCTGCTCCAGCAAGGTGGAATTCATCGGCACACCTCCACAGGCAGTTTTGCATCAGCCGCGTGAATGTCACTGTGCGTGGTTACGCCCTGGCTGGCGGCCTGCGCTTTGTCACGCTGGGTCTCATCCAAGAGAGATGTGACCGGCAGTCCAAACGCCGACTCGCGAGTTGCCCGCTTCTGTGCTTCAAATTCAAATGGGACAGAGCAACTTTTCCCCTCCTTGAACACTGCTGCCGAGAACCGGGCCTTCGGGTAGCGCCGGGCCATGTAAGTTGCACCCGCCCAAACCATTATGTTCACACCCGCGGTGTTCCCGCGTGCGTCCCGAAATTCGCCCGGTGATACCGAGGCCCCGTGCTCCGGCTCGCTAGCTTCCCCGACCATTGCAACAGGTGTATGGCCTTTCTGTCCTGCTTGAGATCTCCCGGAACCGAAGGAACAGGTGTGAGCCGGACGAAAGGGACACTTAACGTGCACAAGGGCATCACCATCCGGCACACCTCCAGTCATCCGAGCGGCGCCTCCTCTTTCAACGTGTTACGCGTCCCGGCGAGGGAGGCGATGGCCTGCCGGAGAATCGCGTCTTTCTCCTCCGGACTCTTGGGTCCGATCAGCCGGAAGGCGGTCAGCCGATGCTCGGGTGCCGGCGCCGAGCGCGCTAGGACAAAGGCAGTGACAAAGGCCCCTGCCGCCTGGGCATCCTCGAACGCATGTTCGCCCAGATGCGCCAGCGTCTCGATGGTGGTTTCCCGCAGCAGGCCGGCAAAAGCTCTCGGCGCACGCTTTCGTTTCTCTTCATCCAGAGCACGGAGATCCGCAAACGAGGGCAGAAACATCCACGATTGCTGCGTCACCATGGCGATTCTGCCGCCCTCATTGGCCAGCTCGATGGCGCGCAGGATGAAGGCTGCGTAGAGGTCGCGTTTGCCTGCGGGGAAGTGTGCTTTTAAGTGGCGCTTCACCACGTCACCCATGTTCTTCGACCCCATGTAGGGCGGGTTGGTGGCCACTACGTCATAGCGACGCGAAAGCAAGTCCACAAGGGTCAAGCTCTTCTCGGCGTCCCGTCCGAAGAACAAAGCGCTAAAATCGGGCGCACTGGCCTCATTTTGAAAATGCTCCCGGAGGCGGGCCAGTGTTCGCCGTTTCCAGGAAGCGTAGTCTTCGACACCCAGCGGCAGTGCGCCTTGCACCGGGCGCGCGAGCTCGGGTAACAGGTAGACCTGCTCCAGCATCGAGCGTGCTGCGTCGTACTGTTCTTTGAGGTAGCCTAACTCTTTGTCAACCGGTTCCTCCACCCGGAGCAGGGAACCGAGCTCGCTTACATGGGGAAGCGCCTCCAAAACGGCTTTGAGCGCGGGCCGCAGCGGTTCATCCTCCGGATACTTATGAAGAAACTCCGCGAGCTGGTCCTTGCCGTCGGCCAGGTGGATATTCGTGGCCACCAGATTGACCCGGCGAGGGACAAACTCCGGCGCTTTCTCTTTCGCTTTCATGAGTAGGTTCAAAGCCGCAATTTGGACGGCGCGTCCGTCAATGTCCACACCATAAAGATTGTTCTCCAAAATCGCGGCGCATATCTCGGCCGGATCGCTGAGCCGCCCTTCCTCCAGATACATTTGGTAGAAAAGCTCGAAGGCTTCGATGAGGAAATGCCCGCTGCCGCAAGCCGGGTCCAGGAATGTGATTTCCCGCACGGGCTTCACCCGCACCCGGGCGCGATCGGCGTCGGGAATGTAGTATTCCCAGGATTCGTACAGACGGGAGTCCGGATGCATCGCCATCCACGTAGCGCCCAGAGAGTTCTGTACCAAGAACTTGACGATGTAGGGTTCGGTATAAATGCAACTGGCCGGGATGATTTCGGCGCCTTGGATCTTCGCGCCTTTCTGCGTGCGGATTTTCTCGAAGACCCGGTCTTTCTCCTCCGTGTTCCAATACTGATAGGCCCAACCGAGGGCGTCCGGCGCCATAAAGAGTTCGTCTGTGGCGGCTTGCTGCCCCTTCGCAGCCATGGTCCCTGCAAGCAAACCGATGCACCGCTTCAGCGCGGCCACCGAGGGCCGTAAGGCGACCTCCGGGGCGTTCGGGTTGAACAGCAGAGGCAACTCGGCTGCCCTGCGCTTGAACTCATCGAACAGCACGGGGAACAGGCCCTCGTCCTCTCCTGAACAGAGCTCCGGCCGCCTGAGGGCCAGACGGTGGTGCTGGAGGGATCGCCCCCCATAAACGTCTTTTTGAAGGATGACCTCGTCAACCAGGCCGCGCGCCTCCATGCATCGTAGCGCCAGGAGGCGGTTGGCCCATGTGTAAGCGACCTCCCTGATGAACTCACCGATTGCCGCATCGGGGCTTTCGCCATGCGATTGCCTGGCGCTTAAGAAGGCATCCACCGCACGCCGCGCCTTCTTGTCTTCCTCAGGCAAATGCGAGAGATCATCCAACGGGACGGGCGGTCGCTCGCGGCGCACGCCGATGGAAGCCAGACGGCTTTCCAGATCTCGCTCCAGTACTTGGCGAAGTCCGAGAACAACCGCCTTCAGCGTGCCTTTCGGGTCCATCATTCAAGCTCCACGTCGAAATCTTTCAGTAAGGCTCGAACTCTCTCATCGAGCTTCCTCAAGACGGCCTCCCACTCTCCTACTTCGCGAATGCGCCGAGCAGCAGCCACATCCGAAAAGCGCACCAGCCGGACCTGCCTCGCGGGCGTCGGGCGTTCTTCACCACCGGGCGGTTGAACCCGTTTTTCGACTTCCTTCCGCAGCGCTTCGCCCAAATCTCTGACAAGCTGTCGGGCGCGCGCCGGCAGCGCAGCGATGCGCGCCGGTTCGGCCTCTTCGTCCAGCGCCGCAAGAAACCGCTCGAGGGGGGCGCCCATTGCTTGCGCCAGCTCCTCCGGAAGCCCGCGCTCACGGATCTCCTCGAGTAGGCGCTCTCGTGCGTTCCGGATGATTTCGCGGGCCTCCTGGCGCCAGCGATCCAGTAGCGACCGGAGCTCCAGTTCCGCACTGGCCTTGGCTCCCTGAACTCCGTTCCAGATGTCAGGCTCGGCAAAACGGGCGCAGTGGTGCGCTGTCTGGTACTCCTCCACGAACCTCCGGCAAGCGCCATCCGGTGGCAGCAAATGTTCGATGGCTCTGAGCTGGCCGGCAAGGTCTTTAAGCTCAGTGAATGCGGCGCTCCACTTCTTATGGAAGGTCGAGAGCTGCTCAATGGCCTCCGCACCGCGCTTGAGATCCTCCCCTCGGGCGTGAATTTCCTTCACGCGGTGCACCGGGGCCGTAAGAGCCATCACGCTTTCCAGGGTATCCCTGGCTTCTTTGAAGGCCGCAGGCAGGGGGAACCCAGCGGCTTGCGCCCAATCGGCGATTTTCTCGGCCCGCGCCAGCAGCTCCCTGCCGAGCTCCTCCATCGCCTCGTGGAGAGCAGCCGGCGTCTCATCCATCTTTCGCTTGCCCGTAAGCTTCATCAGCAGAGCACGCGTCTCTTCCAATGCCTCCGGGCTTACGTCGGCCTCCTCCAACACCAGCTCCGCCCTACCGAACTCCCGGCTATCTCGCAGCGCTTTCTGGAGGGCGGGATCAGCGGGGTTGGTGTAAGCCATTTTCCCGATCAGCAGCTTGATGAGGCCGGCGCGTACGCAAGCGGCAACGCCGACACGCACCGCATTGGGGTCCCAGCCGTAGGGCGGGGCGCTGAACTCCTCGAGGAGATGCTGCCCGAGGGTGCGCTCCTTGCGGCTCTGCCGGCTGGCCAGGAAGATACGGATGGCGTCGAGCAAGGGCGAATGCGGGTTAAGTGCGCCGCCTTTGTCGAAAAGTTGCAGCCTTTCGACGTCAGGCGCCAGGCTCCGCTCCCCAGCCAGCACGTCGCGGATGGCCTTGTCTTCCCGCTCGATCCGCACAGGAACCCTGTCGTACTTGGGGTACAGGGTGGGCCAGAAGGCCGCCAGCTCCGCGCGCAGGGCTTCACCCGGTGTCTGCCCGGGCCGAGTTGTTAGCGCCCGGCTGGATCCCCGGAAGATCACATGGGCCTGAGCCAGGCTCGACTTGATGGACTCCCGCACCTTCCGCGCCAACTTATCGAGATCGTTGATCTCGCGTTCCTCGGCGAGGCGACGGGCCTCCTCGGACTTGTAAGGATCGCGCTTCCAGTCGTTGATGACCTCCCGCATCGCCAGGAAACGGCTGAGCTCCCGGTCGAATCCGGAGATGCGGCCGCAGAGCACAAAGATGGTCTGCTGTTCTTCCGGGCGCAAGCTTCTGTCTTCCAGGTCCTGTACGTTGAGGCCGGTCAGCGCCGCCAGAGGCGAGAAAATGCGAACCTCGATGTGCCCATTCTTCATCGCTACGGTGTCGTCCATACTGATGCGAACGGGGAACTCGGCGCCTTTGTAGCTGACGGTCTCGAAGTCCAGCAGATCCCGGAGGTAATTTTTCTTCTTGTCGGGGTCAAAAACAAAATACCTGGCTAGGCCGGCTTCGCGGTCCGCCTGTCGGATCTCGGCCGCACGCTGGGCCACCTCCTGTTCGAAGGATCGGGTTTCGCCCGTAAGGAACTCATATTCTTCCCCGATTTGCGCCACCATGCCCGCGGCTGCCAGCCGATTGAGTTCGGGCTGGACCCGGGCGATTAAGGTCGGCAAATCATCCTGCGCCGATTCGACCAGCAGCCGCGCCAGATTGTCAACCCTTCGGGGCACGTACTTAATCTCCTGAATCAGGTAGAGGACTTCAGCCACCCTGCGGGTGAACTCACTGGCTTCGGCAACAACGTTTGGAATTCGCGTCAGTTCCCGGCGGACGTCGGGGCTGACTTCACCCTCCCCGGCCAGATTCGCGTAAACCTCGTCGAAAGACACAAGTTCCCCGACTTGCGCCTGGAGGTACGGACGGCGCCCCGCACGCAAGACATCCTGGCTGATCGCGAGCAGCGTGCGGGTGGACCCAGACAATTGCTCACTGCGTCCCCCTTTGGAACGTAGACTTTTCACGATTTCCGGAATCAAGTGCACCTGATAGGGAAAGAAGGGATAAAAAGCGACAAACCGTTCTCGCTCACAGGGCGGTAAGCGGCGTCCCTCGACGTTGGCCAGCTCGCCTAATCCCCGCAACACGCCCGCTGCCTCATCATAGACATTCTCGACGGCGCCGCGGCCCGCGATGTTCTTCTTGAAAATGCGGTTCTCTAGCACTAGGAACTTGTTGAAAAATTCGGTTGGGCTGTGACGTTGAAACATTCCCGCGCGTCTTT
>FWPU01011705.1_pt1 | contig 12115 bp, 10 predicted proteins | sample 2228361 | NCBI WGS metagenome assembly FWPU01 (sample SAMEA103939777, study PRJEB20133) | metagenome | reverse complement strand
GGTTTACTTCGGATTGCTCGCCCACAAAAGGTGAAACCAGAAATTATTGGCACGCCTCTTGCATGAGATGATTTATGGCTTTATGTGGCAAAGCTTTCCTGACGAAGGCTTCAAGTACAGCCTCCCTTGGGAAGAAGAGAATTGGGAAAGATTCTTCATCGAGAGGTGTTTTAAAAAAAATGGAGTCGGACCAGCAAGTTCATACCGTCGTTTTTTTTTGCCAGCAGTTGGATCCCCAGCAGGACCTTCACAGCAGAGATCTAGAGCGTGAGTGGGGCTCGCGCATCGGACTCTTCCCAATGCACTGCAGCGGCCGGGTGGAGGCTCTCCACCTTCTGAGGGCAGTGGAGCAGGGAGCAGACAGGGTTCTTCTTTTGACCTGTGCCGAGGGAAGATGTCGGTACAGGGAGGGAAATCTCAGGGCTAGAAGACGGCTTGATTACGCGAGAAAGCTTTTGGAAGAGATAGGGATAGAACCAGGCAGGCTGGAGCTTAGGGTGGCCTCTTCCCAGAGCCCCAGGCACATAGCAAGGATCTTGGAGCCCATCTTGCGAGAGCCCTGGAACCATGGTCCTTCTCCCCTCTCCTTGGCCACTGATTAGAACAGCCCTGTACACGGAGGAAAAGGTGATTACCGGAACCAGAAAACCAATGGAAGAGATCCGGGCCATGATAGCTCCTTTTGGCCGGGTGCTGGTGGCAGGCTGTGGCACATGCGTGGCCGAGTGCGCCTCTGGGGGTGAGAAAGAGGTGGCTCTTTTGGCCTCACAGCTTCGCATGGATGCAAAGCTGAGGAAGATCTCCCTGGAGGTTGGAGAAATCACTCTGGACAGGCAATGTGTTTACGAATTCATAGATCAGCTCACCCCATTTCTTGAGAATTACGATGCGGTGCTTTCCCTGGCCTGTGGGGCAGGAGTTCAAGCCGTGGCTGAGGTATTCCCCCAGTGGGTGATTCTCCCAGGCTTGGACACAGGCTTTTTGGGAGAGACCAGAGAAGCCGGACTTTGGTTAGAGAACTGCAGAGGATGTGGTGAGTGCAGATTGCACCTGTTTGCAGGGGTTTGTCCCATAACCAGGTGCGCCAAGAAGCTTTTCAACGGGCCCTGCGGTGGATCGCGGGCCGGGCGATGCGAGGTCTCCCCTGAGGTACAGTGTGCCTGGCATCTGATATGGGAACGTTTGGAAAGGCAGGGGCGCATGGATTGCTTGGAGCAGATTTATCCCCCTTGCGACTGGTCGCGCCAGCAGGGGAGGGGTCCGAGAAAGATCCAAAGGGAGGATCAAAGAGCTTGAAACACAGAAGCAACCTACAAGCGGTCTTGGAGGGGGCCCATTTTGCCGTGACCGCAGAATGTGGACCGCCCAAGGGAGCTGATTCCCAAGCCTTGAGGGAAAAGGCACAGATACTCAAGGGCTACGTGGACGCGGTCAATGTCACCGACAATCAAACGGCAGTTGTTCGCCTTTGCAGCCTGGCCTCCTGTGCCATCCTCAAGGATATGGGTCTGGACCCGGTTCTTCAGATGACCACCAGGGACAGAAATCGCATAGCACTTCAGTCGGACCTGCTCGGTGCCTCTGCCTTGGGAATCCGTAACGTCTTGTGTCTGAGCGGGGACCATGTCTGTTTCGGAAGCGAGCCCCAGGCCATGGGGGTTTTCGATCTGGACTCGGTTCAGCTTCTGTACGCTGCGAGATTGATGCGGGATCAGGGAAAGTTCATAGGGGGAGGAGCCCTCAGCGATCCTCCTGAGCTTTTCTTGGGAGCCGTGGAAAACCCTTTCGCCGAGCCTTTGGCTTTCCGGGCCAGGAGGCTTGCCAAGAAAGTGGTAGCCGGAGCTCAGTTTATCCAGACCCAGTGCATTTACAACCTAGAGCGCTTCAGAGAATGGATGAAGCAGGTCAGGGACCTGGGCCTTCACGAAAAGACCTATATTTTGGCCGGGCTGACACCGCTAAAGTCAGCCCGCATGGCGCGATACATGAAGCAAAAGGTCTCTGGCATTGATCTGCCAGATGCCATCTTGGAACGCATGGAAAAGGCGCCTGCCAGCAAGCAATCCCAAGAAGGAATAAAGATCGCTTTGGAGACCATCGAGGCTTTGAGGGAAATCCCAGGCATCCGGGGTATACACATAATGGCTGTAGAGTGGGAGCATGTGGTTCCACAATTGGTGGAGGACTCGTCTTTGCTGCCCAGGCCCACTGTTGATAGAGGTCAGTGATGCCCCCCAAGTACCACATAGAGATCCGAAATGTTCCCAACCGCTTGCCAACCATCTCCCGTTCGGGGGTGGTGGCCTGGGAAGAAGGCTGTCTCAAGTGCGCCCGTTGCGTGAAGAAGCAATGTGTTTACAAGGTCTTTGAGACAAGAAAACTGGATCCGGGGCAGATGAGGGAGTCCCTGGATTTCGCCTGTAAGGACTGTTTTCGCTGCGTACAGAACTGCCCCAAGGGTTTGATCCAAAAGACCCTTGAGCCCAAATTCCTCGCCCTGGGAGACAACTACTGGACAGGGGAGATCATATCAAAGCTTTGGTATCAGGCCGAGACAGGCCGAATTCCCGTATCCGGTGCCGGGTACGGAGGGGCCTTCTCTGGCCCAGGCTTCGATTCCATGTGGACAGACATGTCCGAGATCGTGAGGCCCACCAGGGACGGGATCCATGGCAGGGAATACATAAGCACAGCCGTGGATCTGGGGAGAAAGCCCCTGGCCCTTTGCTTCGGGCCGCAAGGGGAGTTGCTTTCTTCTGTGTCGCCGCTGATGGAAATACCCATCCCGGTGATCTTAGACAGGCTTCCCTGGTCTCCTCCATCCAAGGGGATCCAACTGGCCATGCTCAAGGCCGCCAAGGCCCTGGGGACTCTGGCTGCCACCGGCCCCGCAATTTGGGATCCGGAAATGGAGCCTTGCAGGGACGCTGCCCTGTGGGCAATACCCCAGGATTTGGAAGAGCTTCCTTGGTGGCTGGCCCATGGGCCGCATCTGGTGGAACTCAATGATGAGCCCTCGGTTTTGGAAAAGCAGGGCCAGCTCAAGGAGCTCAACCCAGAGATCCTGGTGATGGTTCGTCTGCTCCTTAGCAGGGAATCAGGAAGAAGAGCGGTGGAGCTGGCCAGAGGGGGAGCAGAGGTCATCCACCTCAAGGCAGATCCCTGGGGCAAAGAAAAGGGGGATTCTCCAAGGTTCGTACTGCAGGCTGTCAGGGAGATTCACTTCCATCTGGTGGAGGCCGGCATAAGAGATGCTTTGACAATGGTGGCAGGCGGTGGAGTGGCCATGGCCGAACACATGTGCAAGCTCATCATAGCAGGGGCGGACGCCGTGTCCGTTGATGTGCCGCTGCTTGTGGCCATGGAGTGTCGGGTGTGCAGGAGGTGCCAGCAAGGGCTTTCCTGCCCTGTGGGGCTGGAAGATGTGAATCCCGGCTGGGGTGCTGCCAGGATAAGAAATCTCATGGCTGCCTGGCATAACCAGCTCCTGGAGGTCATGGGAGCCATGGGCATGAGGGATGTGAGGAGACTCAAAGGGGAGATGGGCCGGGCAATGTTTTTCGAAGACTTGGAGCGTGATGTATTCGCCAGCCTGGGTAGGAGGACCTGAGTATGGCCCAAGGTTCCCAAGGCTTTTCGTTCCCTGAGGTTAGAAGAGCGCCCAGCCGCTTTCGAAATCCTCTGGCCCAGTACCGCCTCAACATCGAAAGAAGCTGTGACAATTGCCAACTGTGTGTGCAGCTATGCCCCCACGGGGTATTTCTTCCAGGAGCCAGGAAACCCAGGATTTCCAATCCCCAGATGTGCTCAGGCCCGGATTGCGGCTTCGAGGATTACTGCTGTGTGACACGTTGCCCACAAAAGGCCATATCCCTAAAGCCCAATCCCTCTTTCGAACTACTCGGGGACCTGAGGTGGACTCCTGAGCTGCTTGCCAGCACATGGCATATGGCAGAGACCGGGGACATACCTCATCAGGGTTGGAACTACCGCACAGGAGGTTCAGGGGGAGGATTCGACAAGTTGAGGTTCGTCTTTCCCCCCAAAAAAGGTCTATACTTCAACAAAAAGGACATTTCCCTTTCCATAGCTCTCAACCGCACAGGAGATGGTAGGCCTCAGATAGAGATTCCAGTCCCATTTTACCTGGGGGGGATGTCCTACGGGTCCATAAGCATCCATGCCATGCTCTCGCGGGTGAGGGCCGCAGCTTCTTGGGGAACCTTCTGCTCCACTGGTGAGGGAGGGTATCCCGATGAGCTGATCCCCTATGACCATCACATCATCACCCAGGTGGCCACAGGGCTGTTTGGGGTCAGGGAGGAGACCATACAGAGGGTGCGCATAGTGGAGTTCAAATACGCCCAGGGTGCCAAGCCCGGCCTAGGAGGACATCTTCTGGGAGACAAGGTCACAGAGTCGGTGGCCAGGATGAGAGAAGCTGTGGCAGGCAGCGCCCTTTTCTCCCCTTTCCCTTTTCACAGCGTTTATTCGGTGGAGGACCACAAGAAACACATAGATTGGATAAAACAGGTCAATCCCAGGGCCCTGGTGGCCGTAAAGGTTTCCACGCCCACGGATGTTGACATGGTGGCCGTGGGAAGCTTCTTCGCCGGAGCTCATATCTTACAGCTGGACGGCAGCTACGGAGGTACAGGAGCCGCCCCAGACATAGCCAAGAAAAACATCGCCATGCCCATCGAGTATGCTGTGGCCAAGGTACACCGTTTCCTCACCAATGAAGGGGTGCGAGACAAGATCACCTTGATCGCCTCTGGTGGGATCAGAACTCCCCACGATATGGCCAAGATCATAGCCTTGGGTGCGGATGGAGTGTGCCTGGGAACAGCGGATTTGGTGGCTCTGGAATGTGTACGATGTCACAACTGCGAGTCCGGAAGGGGATGTGCCCGGGGCATTGCCACCACGGATCCGGAGCTCACAGAACTCATACAGCCCGATTGGGGAGCCCAGCGCATCATCAACATGTATTCAGCCTGGATGAAGGTGCTTCGCTCCATTCTCAGGAAGCTGGGAATGAGAAGCGTGAGAGAGTTGGTGGGAAGGTGGGACGCTCTTGTGCACCTGGACCATCTCCAGCCTGAAGGCATACAGGGGGAGATGGAGAAGTAGCATTGATGAAATTGATGGGACAAGTGTTCTTGATCCTCAGTCCCAGGCTGGAACCTCAAGCCCGGGGCCAGGAAGCGATTCATCAGGAATTGGTCCCCAAGGGAACAAAACGAGTTTTTGGGAGAATCCTCAAAAATGCCACTTGAAGATAAGAAACTGTCCGGCCCATTGGGTCTCTCAAGGAGAGCCGAGGCCATTTTGGCTTCCAGGGCCAGGCTTAGGCCCCCGCAGGATTGGGCCTTTGGAGGGTTGAGGAGCCCGGAGGCCCAGGAGGGGGGCTGCGGTGTGGTGGGTTTTGCTTGCAATCTGAAGGTTAGAGGAAAGCACATCTTCGCCCCCTCTTTCCAGATGCATAACCGTGGAAACGGCAAAGGCGGCGGTATTGCGGCCGTGGGCCTGGATCCAGACCAGTTGGGGGTGGATGAAGAGACCCTGAAGAAGGATTTCTTGATCCAGATCGCCTTCATAGATCCTTCGGTGGTGCAAGACCTTGAAGAAGAATTCATAAGGCCTCATTTCAGAGTGGACCATCAGGCCTGGCTTCAGACCGTTGGGGATTACAGGGAAGTCCCGGGTCTGGAGATGGAACCCCCCAAAGTGAAGCGTTACTTCGTGCGCGTTTTGCCCAGGGTGCTGGAGAGGTTTCGGCAAGAGGTGGGCCTGGCCGATTTGGAGTTGGAAGATGTAGAAGAGGAGTTTGTTTGTCAAAACACTTTCCAGATAAACATGCGCTATTACAGCTCCATGGGGGAAAAAAAGGCCTTTGTGCTTTCCCATGGAAGGGACATGATGATCCTAAAGATCGTAGGATATGCCGAGCAGGTCACCCAGTACTATTGCATAGAGGACCTCAGGGCTCACATCTGGATAGCCCACCAGCGCTATCCCACCCGGGGCAGGGTCTGGCATCCGGGAGGGGCCCATCCCTTTGTAGGCCTGGATGAAGCCCTTGTGCATAATGGTGATTTTGCCAACTATTTTGCGGTGTCTCAGTACCTGAGGCAAAGAAACATATATCCGCTTTTTCTTACCGACACAGAGGTTTCGGCATTGATGTTCGACCTCCTCCATAGGGTTTACCGATACCCCTTGGAATACATAATCGAGGCCCTGGCCCCAACCACAGAGATGGATTTCGACAGGCTCCCCCAGGCCAAAAAACGAGTCTACAGGAGCATCCAGACCTCTCACATCCAGGGCTCCCCGGACGGTCCATGGTTTTTCATCATAGCCAGGAACCTGCACAGACAGAACGCTTATCAGTTGATAGGCATCACGGACACCTCCATGCTCAGGCCTCAGGTCTTTGCTCTTCAGACCAGTAAGGAGATTCAGATAGGACTGGTCTGCTCGGAGAAACAGGCCATTGACGCAACCCTCCAGAGCCTGGCCTCTGAGGACCACCGCTTTGGAAAGGTGGCGGATCTTTATTGGAACGCCAGGGGTGGCAGCTATACAGATGGTGGGGCCTTCATTTTCACAGTGAAAGGCAAAGAATCAGAAGGCTCGGAACTGGTGTGTACCGACAAGTTTGGACGCCGAATCACGGTTGAGGAGCATGCGCCTGCCCTGGAGGCAAGGGGAAGGCTGAGGGCTTCTCCTCTGTCGGCGGAGATCAGAAAACCCTTGGACCAATTCCTTTACGACCAGGATCCCCTTTCAGGCTTCACCTTCTTGTCCCAAAGGATGAGGGCGCTGAATTACTCGCAGCTTCTCAGCATAGTAGATCATTTGGTTAACCAGGCCAGAGACCAGGAGATGCTGGAAGGGGTCATAGGAGTCTTGACCCTTCTTCTGGACAGGCGGTATCCCACGGGGGAAAAAAGAAGGCGCTCAGTGGTGGAGATGATCCTGGAGGCCCTGGACAGAATCTTCAGAACCCTTCCTGTACTAAACGGAGCAGTGGGTTACAGGTTCTCCAGGATAGACTTTTCAAACAGGGGCAACCTCAGGCCACCTGAGGAGGGAGAAGAGGTCCTGGTGGTGGATGCAGGGGACTTTCCCCCAGAAGGAGAGGACTGCGACGCAAGACTCATTTGCCGTGCCCATGGCCTGGGCTGGAAGCGCTTCATAGGTTACGGATACAGGGGACAGAGATTCTTGGGCTGCGGGCTTGGGCCCGACACCAAGGGTGTGCGCATTGATGCATATGGAAGCACAGGCGATTACCTGGGCTCAGGGATGGACGGAATGGAGATAAAGGTACATGGAAACGGCCAGGACCAGTTGGGTCAGATTCTCAAGGCAGGCAAGTTGGTGGTACACGGGGATGTAGGCCAAACCTTCATGTATGGAGCCAAGGGGGGGGAGGTTTACGTGCTGGGGAACGCTGCCGGAAGACCTCTCATAAATGCTGTGGGAAGGCCCAGGGTAGTCATAAACGGGACGGCTCTGGATTTTTTGGCCGAATCCTTCATGGCAGGAGATCCTCACAAAGGAGGCGGCTTCGTGGTGTTGAACGGCCTTCAGGTGGACAGCCAGGGTAATGTTTTCCCCCAGCCTACCCCATACCCGGGTTCCAACCTTTTTTCTCTGGCCTCGGGCGGAGCTATTTTCGTGAGGGATCCTCACAGGCAGCTGGTGGAGGAGCAGTTAAACGGCGGTGAGTTCCTTCCCTTCACCGAGGAGGACTGGAACCTTATCCTGCCCTACCTAAAGGAAAACGAGGAGCTTTTCGGCATCTCCATAACGGATCACCTCCTCAGGGTACAAGGTGAAAGCCTTCCGCCAGCCGAGGTGTATAGGACCATCAGGCCCAGGAAAAGCTCTGTGCTTTCAGGTGATGGCTTGGAGGAATGGGAATGATCTGGTTAAGCTCCTGATGCTTCGGATCTTTCCTGTTGCGTGTAGGTGGTTGATAGGACTCCAGGACATTCCAGCACGAGAAACAGAAGTGTTACCAAGGATGTTGCGGTGGGAGCTGCTTTCCTTGAAACATGGTCAGTTCCCAGATATCCTCCTCCCGTAAGTGACAAAGCAAGTAGATGTTCCCATCATCGGCCTTCACCTTGAAGTAATCATGATTTTCCCCGTACCATCTATCTAGGATCTCTTGCACCCTTAGCTCCTTTTGGCCCAAACGAAAGCGAATCGGCCTTTCATCGGCTTTATATCCGCTATAGCAGCTAACCTCTATGTTCATGGGTTTCCACCCCAAAAATCTTTTTGGGAGAAAGGCCTCCAGAGGCATTTTTACCTCCCAATAAGAAAAAGAAAAGGCCTCTACCCTCTTTTTTTTTCACCCATGGCCTGGCTCATCCAGGGGCTTTTGATAGATAGGGATCAGAGGAATCCTGTTGACCGCACAGATGCTCTGGGGGATACTCACTGCCATGGAGGAACAACGTCCCAGAATTAGACCCGGCGTTGAATTGTTGCCCACCTTGCACCAAGGCCAGCAGGTTTTTCTGCTTCGCGACCGGTGGGGAATTTCTCCTGATTTGGTGCTCAAGGATAGAGGCGCACTCATTCTCTCCTTGATGGATGGAGTCAATGACCTCAGGGATATTCAGGTCATGTTGATGAGACGCTGGGGGCTGGCCCTTGTGGGGATGGAAGAGTTGAGAGAGTTGATTGAGAATCTGGACGCTCATTTTCTCTTGGACAATCAGAGATTTCAACTCAGGAAAAAGGAGCTTGTCCAAGAGTTTCGAAACGCCGCGGTTCGACTACCAGCTCACGCAGGTAGCGCCTATCCTGCCCAGCCAGGGCCGCTCCAGGATTATTTGAGGGCTCTTTTGGGTGCTCCAGAGGCCAGCCGGGAGTCCTTGAGCGCAGATCCCAAGAAGCCGCCGTCTGGCCTGGTCCTGCCCCACATAGACTTGGAGCGGGGAGGAAGCTGTTACGCCAAGGGGTACGCTTTCCTGAAACCCTTCATAAAGGAATTCGATCTTTTCGTCATCCTGGGGACCTGTCATCTTCCCATGGAATCGCCTATTTGCCTGACAGACAAGACATTTCGGACTCCCCTGGGGGATGTGCGCAGCGCGCAAGATCTGGTCAGGGAGGTTTGCCGGTTGGCGGGCCAGGACCTTTTCGCCGAGGAACTGGTTCATAAGGTGGAACACAGTGTGGAGATACAAGTCGTGCTTCTTCAGTTCTTGGCAGGGGGAACATGCAATTCCTTCAGAATCCTTCCGGTGTTACTGGGAGGGTTTCACCGGATGATGGAGCATCGGGAGCTTCCTTCCTCAGACCCTGAGCTGGAAGCCGGGATAAGAGCTCTCAAGGAAGTTTTGAATAACTACCCGGGCAGGGCGTGTATAATAGCCAGCGCTGATCTGGCCCACCTGGGCCCGCAGTTCGGTGATCCTGGAGCCGTCTCGTACCCAGAGCTGGGCCGGGCTGAAAGAGAAGATTTGAGCATGCTCCAGTGGGTCATGAAAGGCAACCCGGATGGGTTTTACCGTCACATCATGGCAGAAGGTGACCGACGGCGCATATGCGGTCTTCCTCCCATTTATGTTTGGCTTCGTGTCCTGGAAGGCAAAGAGGTGAGGCTCATAGACTACGCTCAAGCTCATCACCCCCAATGTACAGTCACCTTTGCCAGCCTGGGAGCCTGGTGAGGGTTCCTCAGGGAGACCAGGAAGGCTCAGCTTGGTTTTTGGCTGACCTACAAAAGATTGGAAGCATACTGCCTCAAAAGGCATGGGGGGATCATCCCTTGTTAGCCTTTTTTCTTTCCCTTTTCCAGTGGGGATCCCTTTTCCTTCTCTGGGAGGCGTTTTTGCCTGAAGTCATGTCCTTGGGGAGATCCAAGAAAAAAGAGCCGGGGGTGGGCGGCCCGGGGGCCTTGAATGGTGGAGGCTTGGGCACATGTCTCTCCTTCTGAGTCACAGGAGGTCCTTCCAGAAATTCCGGTGGGACTTGTTCCACCAGGAACAAGTCGCCCTGGATGGCAAAAAAAACCATGTTTCCTTTGGAAGCCTCCTGGGCCTTGATCTGGATGATGACGGGATTCGGGTCCCTTCTCCTTCCGATTCTCATGGCCAGCTCCTGAGTTCTAGACAAAACCACCCAGGATCCCTTAAAGGGCTTGAGGCCCTTTTCCATGACCACCGCATGCGCCCGCGGCCTGATCCCGCAGTAGAGCCTTTGCGGAGGCTCGGTTACGGGCCTGGGCGTAAAATCTCTCTTGGGAGTCCTCCAGCGTATCCTATCCCCCACAATCTCCAGGTCTTCTCTGAAACCAGCGTGAAGAAGCTCGGTTAGGTGGCCTTGCCCCAGGAAACGCCATTCCTGCTCTTCTCTGAGAGCCTGAAACAATTCTTTCAAAGAGATAAAACCCTCCGGATCGGGCACCAGGCCGAACTCCTCGGGACAGACTCCCAGCACATAGAACAAGTACTTGGCAAGCCTCTGTATCTGTTTCTTGTTCAGGGCTATCTCCAGTGAGCTCAGCCTTGACCGTGCTTCTTACAGATCGTATCATGTTTTTCGCGTGGCGGTGTAGCTCAGTCGGTCAGAGCATGCGGCTCATATCCGCAGAGTCCGGGGTTCGAAGCCCTGCACCGCCACCAACTCTCTTCCTACAAGAACCAGGCATCCTGTTGAACCCTCCCCAAAGGCCCCGGAGCAAGAAAGCAAAGACCCACAACCCACCAGCACAGGAGAAAGAGCATTGGCTTTGGATGTGGGCTCTTTACAGGCAGAATCTGCCTTGGTATAAATAGATGTCTAAAAGGCTGAGTCATTTCTCCAGCGGTGGGGGTGTAGCAGGATTCCAAAGGTCTAATTTCTATTTATGCGGGCAAGGGGGTTTAAGGAAAAACCTTGAGGATCCCTTTGCAGGAATGGATAAGATCGAGGTAATTGTTCCCCGATAGCTCAACCGGCAGAGCGGGTGGCTGTTAACCACTAGGTTGTAGGTTCGAGTCCTACTCGGGGAGCCAGATAATAATCAGAGGCTCAGCCGGTTTCGGTTGGGCCTCTGGCGTTATGGGGGATGGATGCCCTTTTGGGTTTATGTTCTACGGAATGACTCAACCGGTCGGTACTACATTGGTCACACCTCTGATTTAGAGAGGCGGCTCAGGGAGCACAACGATCCGAGTACTGGTAAACGCAGATACACAAGGAAACAACCTGGGCTGTGGCGTGTGGTGTTTTTCGAGAAGTGCCCAACGAGGGGCCCGTGCCATGGCGAGGGAGAAGGAGCTGAAGTCGGGGCGTGGCCGGGAGTGGTTGAAGGCCAAACTTCAGGCAGAGGTTTTCAACCGGCAGAGTCCGCCGCAGGCGGATTAACCACTAGGTTGTAGTAGGTTGAGGCCTTCGGCCGAAATCACGCCGGAGGCGGATTCGAGTCCTACTCGGGGAGCCACAAAAACTATGGGCTAGGGGCAAAGCCTCTGGCCTTTTTCCTGGATATGGCCATCTGGGTCTACATCATCAGAAGTCAGGCTACAGGCCGCTTCTACTGCGGACAGACCAGCCATCTGCTACGACGCCTGGAGCAGCATAACGATCAAGCGTATCGCCTCACTAAAACAACAAAAAAAGACTCGGGCCCATGGAAGTTGGTCTGGTCTCAACAATGTCCTGATCATAATTTAGGCTCGGGACCTTACTCATAGGGAAATTTCGATCACCTCTGCGGTGGGCGATATGTGGGAGTCATCCTCAACCGGCTCGAGGTATAGTTGGATCGCCTCTCGGATGTTGGCAAGGGCCTCCTCGCGTGTATTCCCCTCGCTGATACAACCTGGGAGCGCAGGTACGATCGCAGTGTATCCACCCTCATCACTAGGCTCTAGCATAACACGAAGTTTCATGGCTTTCCTCCTCATGGTCACTATACCTCTATCCTGCCAATCCAAGCAATATAAGAGGCATTTGCGCTGTCAGGGTTTTGGGAGGCCTGGCGGATGAGCAAAGAAGGCCAGGGAAGGAGGTTGCGGCCGGCAGATGACACAACTGGAGGCCCAAACGCTGCTGCTACAGGCTCACTTTGGCGCTCTGAGCATTTTCACTCCTGGTTTCG
>FWPU01011703.1_pt1 | contig 12117 bp, 13 predicted proteins | sample 2228361 | NCBI WGS metagenome assembly FWPU01 (sample SAMEA103939777, study PRJEB20133) | metagenome | reverse complement strand
GCAGACGATGACCCAGCGGATCTGGTGGGCGGGGAGCGCGAAGGCCGCGGCCATGGCCGGGAAGGCGATGTTGACCATGGAGTCGAGCGACACGACGAAGGCGCCGCCGGCCGCGATCCATCGGGTCACGCCCGTATGATGACCGGGCCGCCCGCGCCGCCGGGAGTCATTTGGCGCCCGCGGACGCCGCTGCTTCGCCGGGGCGGGTCGGGGGCGCCCGGAGCCCCCCGAGCGATGGACTCACTTCGAGGCGGTGGCGGAGCCCGCCATACCGCTCTCCTTCCGCACGATCTGCCGGCTGACGGGGCAAGAAGCGCTCCACACGGCCGGGCCCGGGCGGACCGGGCTTGGCCGGCGAGGGACGGCAAGCGGGGGATCAGGTTGGTCAACGGGCTGCAGGGCCAGCCGGCCCGGCCTGGGCTTGCGGCTCCGCCGGCTGTCGCGGTAAAAGCGTCCGATCAGGTTGGTCAACGGGCTGCAGGGCCCGCCCCCGCGGCCCGGGGCTTGCGGCCCCGCCGGCTGTCGCGGTAAAAGCGACCGCATGAACGTCGAGCCCGGGGCCAGCGCCGAGGTCACGCTCACCGTCACCGCCGACCGCACCGCCCACGCCATGGGCAACACCGGCGTCCGCGTCCTGGCGACGCCCTTCCTGATCGGCCTCCTGGAGAGCGCCTCGCACGCCGTGATCGGCCCCCACCTTCCCGCCGGCGCCGGCACGGTGGGCACCATGGTCGAGATGCGCCACCTGGCCGCCACGCCCGAGGGCATGACGGTCCGGGCCCGGGCCCGGCTGCTGGAGACGGACGGCAAGCGCTTCCTGTTCGCGGTCGAGGCGTGGGACGAGCGCGAGAAGGTGGCCGAGGGCCGCCACGAGCGCTTCGTCGTTCCCGACCTCCGGAAGTTCCTCGAGCGCGCCATGAAGAAGGGCCAGGCCTGATGGCCGTCACGATCAACCGCGAGGTGGTGGGCAAGGAGTACCCGCCGTTCCCGGTCACCGTGGAGCGGGGCCGCATCAAGGACTTCGCGCGGGCCATCGGCGACCTCAACCCCTTCTACCTGGACGACGCGGTGGGCCGGGCCTCGCCCTGGGGCGACATCCTGGCCCCGCCCACCTTCCCCATCGCGTTCCGCGACGAGCGCGCCGACTCGGCGGCGCTGCTGCGCGACCTGGGGGTGGACTTCAGCCGGGTGCTGCACGGCGAGCAGGAGTTCGAGTTTCACGGCCAGCTGCGGCCCGGCGAGACCTACCTCTGCCGCACGAAGATCGTGGATCTCTACGAGAAGACCGGCCGGAGCGGGCCGATGGCCTTCGTGGTGCGGGAGACCGCCGTCACCGACCGCACGGGGGAGATCGTGGTCACGATGCGGCACGTCACGGTGATCCGTCTGTGAAGTACGGCCGGATCTACTTCGAGGACGTCCAGGTCGGCGACCCCCTGCCGCCGCTGGTCAAGGGGCCGATCGAGCAGATCCAGCTCACGCGCTACGCCGGGGCCTCCGGCGACTTCAACCCCATCCACCAGGACGAGGCCTTCGCCCGGGCGGCCGGCATGGGCGGCGTCTTCGCCCACGGCATGCTCTCCATGGGCTTCGTGGCCCAGGCCCTGACCGACTGGGCCGGCGCGGGCACCGTGCGCAGGCTCGGCGTGCGCTTCACGGCGCTGGTGCGGCTCCGGGACACCGTCACCTGCGGCGGCCGGGTCATCGCCAAGTCGTCGAAGGACGACGTCCACCTGGTGGAGCTGGAGGTGTGGGCCGACAACCAGCGCGGCGAGAAGGTGGTGACCGGCCGGGCGACCGTCGCCCTCCCGTCCCGCACCTGACGCGCGCGGCGTATCAGGGGTGGGTATCGGGAGGGGGCGCCTCGCCCCCTCCCGATGCGGTCGACGCCGTCACAGCCACGCATTGTCCGGTCGCGATGTTACCGCCGCGCGGCCGGCCAGCCAGTCCCGCAGCGCCTCGCGGGTGGAGGGGAAGGCCAGCCGGTCCCAGGGGATGTCGCCGGTCGCCATCCACTGCACGGCGTCGTTCTCGTGGCAGGGCGTGGGCGTGCCGCCGGTGACCCGGGCCCGGTAGACGACGATGACGGGCGCGCCCGGGTAGGAGTAGACGTTCAGGAGGCCGGTCAGCTCGACGCGCAGGCCCGTCTCCTCGAGCGTCTCGCGCAGCGCGGCGTCCGCCACCGTCTCGCCGAAGTCCACGAAGCCGCCCGGGAAGGTCCACAGGCCCCGCCCGGGGTCGATGGCCCGGCGGGTGAGCAGCACGCGGCCGTCCTGCTCGGGGATGGTGCCGGCCACCAGCTTGGGGTTCAGGTAGAAGACGAAGCGGCACCGGGAGCAGACCGACTGCTCGCGATGGTCGGGGGGCACCGGCTCCCGGCGCAGCGGCCCGCCGCAGAGCGGGCAGAAGCGGACGGTGCCCGGCGCCAGCACGCGATCGGCACGGCCGTCCCCCACGGCCGCAGTCTAGCACGCCCGTCCTTGACACCTTTCGCGACGCGGTGTTACAAGGGGCCCGCACCGCTCGTGCGAGCCACCAGGAGGATGCCATGCGCCGACGCCTTGCCCTGCTGACCGTCCTGACCCTCACCCTCGCCCTGGCCGCGCTGATCACGGGCTCCCATGCCCAGGCGCCGTCGGGCGAGTACAAGATCGGCGTGCTGGAGCCCCTGACGGGCCCCCTGGCCTTCGAGGGCAAGCGCCACCTGGAGGGCTACGAGATCGTCCGCGACATGATCAACCAGCGGGGCGGCGTCATGGGCAAGAAGCTGGTGCTGGCGGTGGGCGACGCCACCGATCCCACCGCGGCGGCCAGCGAGGCCAACCGGCTGATCACCCGGGAGGGCGTGCGCATCATCACCGGCACCTACTCCTCGACGCTGTGCGGGGCGGCCAGCGAGGCCGCCGCCCGCCACAACGTCATCTACTGGGAGACCTCCTGCGTGGACCCGCGCTTCACCCGCCGGGGCCTGAAGACCGTGTTCCGCACCGAGATCGACGGCACCGGGTTCGGCTGGTACAACATCGAGTTCATCGCCAAGCACCTGGCCCCCCGGTTCAACATGAAGCCGGGCGAGCTGAAGATCGCCTTCCTGTCCGAGGACTCCTCCTACGGCCAGGGCGTGACCGAGGCCGCCCGCCAGCGGGCCAAGCAGGAGTTCGGCATGCAGGAGGTGGCGGCCGAGTACTACGCCTTCGCCACCACCAACGACTTCACGCCCACCATCGTGAAGCTCAAGCAGCTCAACCCGGACGTCGTCCACCACATCGCCCGCGGCAACGACGCGGTGCTCTTCTGGCGCCAGGCCCGCGAGCAGCAGTTCATGTTCAAGGCCCTGGTCCACGCCGGCGCCACCGGCTACGGCTCGCCCGACTTCGGCAAGGCGCTGGGGGCCGAGGGCAACGGGCCCTTCGCCCTGCTCGAGCCCGGGCCGGGCTTCCGCATCGAGGCCCTGCGGCCGGAAGGCCAGCAGATCGAGCGCCAGTTCCGGGAGGCCGTGCGGGCCCGCACCGGCGGCGTGCCGCTGGGCGGCCACCAGCTGGCCGGGGCCGGGCTGTGGCTGCTCAAGCTGGTGCTGGACCGGGCCCAGAGCGACGACCTGGAGAAGTTCCGCAGCGCCGTGATGTCGCTGGACCTGCCGGTGGGCTCCACCATCAACGGCTGGGGCGTGAAGTTCGCCGAGAACGGACAGAACGCCAACGAGCGCGTGCAGCACTACATGCTGCAGTGGCAGGACGGCCAGCTGGTGACCGTGTGGCCCGAGGAGTTCTCGACCCTGCGGGCCAGGTGGATCCCCCTCGGCGCCTGGGACCAGCGCAAATAGACGCCCTCACCCAGCTCGGCGTCTCCACCATCCTGCTGGGCGGCATCTATGCCCTGATCGCCGTCGGCCTGACGCTGATCTTCGGCATCATGCGGGTGGTCAACTTCGCCCACGGCGAGTTCCTGATGCTGGGCATGTACCTGGCCTTCTGGTCCTTCACCCTGTGGCGCCTGGACCCCTACGTCGTCCTCCCGGTCGCCATTCCCCTCTTCTTCCTGGTGGGGCTGGCCAGCTACGCGCTGGTCATGAAGGGGGTCATCGCCGCCTCGCACAACGTGCAGATCTTCACCACCGTCGGCCTCTCGGTGGCGCTCCAGAACGTGGCGCTGGTGGCCTGGACGGGCGACTTCCGCTACATCCGCCCCTGGCACTCCTCGGAGGTGGTGCGGGTGGCGGGGACGGCCTTCAACCTCTCCCAGGTGGTGGCGTTCCTCATCGCGGTGGCCCTCACGGTCACCCTCTTCCTCTTCATGCGCTCCACCCACACCGGCCGGGTCATGCGAGCGACCGCGCAGGACCGGGAGGCGGCCACCCTGATGGGGATCGACACCGGCAAGGTGTACCGCCTGACCTGGGCCATCGGCATCGCCGCCGTCGGCGCCGCCGGCGTGCTGGTCTCGCCGCTCTACTCCGTGTACCCGACGGCCGGCCTGCAGTTCGTCCTGCTCGCCTACGTGGTCGTGGTGCTGGGCGGGCTGGGCGACATGGTGGGGGCGCTGCTGGGCAGCCTGATCGTGGCCGGCGTGGAGGTGGTGGGCTCCTACTTCTTCGGCGCCGCCTGGAAGGAAGTCCTGTACTTCGTCCTCTTCATCGCGGTCCTGGTCTTCCGGCCGGCCGGGCTGTTCGGCCAGCGGGGATCCGAGATGCTCGGAGCCTGAGGCCGGTGGTCGCCTGGCATGGTGGCGCGCTCCTGCTCTTCGGCGCCGCGGCCCTGGCTCCGGTCGCCGTCCGCGACGCCTTCCTGCTCGACGCGCTGGTCATCATGCTGCTGTGGGGCGCCGCCTCCGCCGCCTGGAACGTGGCCGGCGGCTACGCCGGGCAGGTCTCGCTGGGGCACGCCGCCTTCTTCGGCATCGGCGCCTACGCGGCGGCGCTGGCCGGCGCCCGCTTCGGCCAGTCGCCCTGGCTGGGGCTCCTGGCCGGGGTGGCGCTGTCGCTGGCCGCCGGCGGCGTCATCGGCTACCTGTCCAACCGGCTGAGGGGCCCCTACTTCGCGCTGTCCACCATCGCCTTCTCGCAGGTGCTGCTCATCGTGGCCAGCCGCTGGCGCGGCTTCACCGCGGGCAGCGAGGGCATCCCGGTCCCCTTCCGGCCGGGCTTCTGGACCCTGGGCCTCGGGCACGTGGCCTGGGTCTACCTGGCGCTGGCGGTGGCCGTCCTCTACTACGGCGTGCAGGTCTACCTCGAGCGCTCCCGGGTCGGCTACCAGCTGGCCGGCGTCCGGGAGGACGAGGACGCGGCCGAGGCCCTCGGCATCGCCACCCGCCGGCTGAAGGTCGTCGCCGTCACGCTGAGCGCGGCCCTCACCTCGGTCTGCGGCGCGCTGTGGGCGCAGTACGTGGGCTTCGTGGACCCCTTCTACGTCTTCTCCATCGACCTCTCGATCCGCTTCGCCCTGCATACCATCATCGGCGGCATCGGCAGCGCGCTGGGCCCCTACCTGGGGGCGATCCTCATCACGGCCCTGGAGACCTACCTGCGCGCGACGTTCTCCGGCGTCCGGACCGGCTTCACGGGCATCTACCTGATCATCTACGGCACGGCGCTCATCGTCGTCGTCCGGTTCCTCCCCGAGGGACTGACCGGCCTCCTGGCGCGCCTGCGCCGGCCGCGGGCGGCGGCCCGGGTGGCGGACCGTGCTCACGCTTGACGGCGTCACCCGGCGGTTCGGGGGGCTGACGGCCGTGCGCGCCGTCGCGCTGGAGGTCGCGCGGGGCGAGCTGCTGGGCATCATCGGGCCCAACGGCGCCGGCAAGACCACGCTGTTCAACGTCATCGCCGGCTACTACCGCCCCCAGGAGGGACGCGTGCTGTTCGAGGGCCGCGACGTGACCGGGCGGCCGCCGCACGAGATCTGCCGCCTGGGCCTCACGCGGACGTTCCAGATCGTCAAGCCCTTCGGCAACCTCTCCGTGCTCGACAACGTGATGATCGGCTCGCTGACGAGGGTCACCAGCGTCCGCTCGGCCCGCGCCGACGCCGACCGGGTCATCGAGGTCTGCGGCCTGGCCCCCTATGCCGGAACCCGCGCCCGGGCCCTGCCCATCGGGCTGCGCAAGCGCCTGGAGGTGGCGCGGGCCCTGGCCACCCGGCCCCGGCTCCTCCTGCTCGACGAGGTGATGGCCGGCCTCAACCCCGCCGAGCTGGCCGGCATGGTCGAGCTCATCCGCCGGCTGCACGCCGAGGGGCTGACGCTGATCGTCATCGAGCACATCATGGCGGCCATGATGCGGCTGGCCCGCCGCATCGTGGTGCTGCACCACGGCGAGAAGATCGCCGAGGGGACGCCGGCCGAGGTGGCGGCCGACCGCCGGGTGATCGACGCCTACCTGGGCGAGGAGTTCGTCCTTGCTGAGGCTTGAGGGCATCGACGCCTTCTACGGCGACCTGCAGGCCCTGTTCGACGTCTCGCTGGAGGTGCGCGAGAAGGAGATCCTGGCCCTGGTGGGGGCCAACGCCGCCGGCAAGACGACGACCATCCGGGTGGTCTCCGGCCTGGTCGGCCCCCGGCGCGGCCGCGTCGTCTTCGACGGGACGGACCTGGCGGCGGTGCCGGCCCACCGGCGCGTCGAGCTCGGGATCGTGCAGGTCCCCGAGGGCCGCCGCCTCTTCCCGTTCATGACCGTGCGCGAGAACCTGCTGCTGGGCGCCCACGCCGCGCGGGCGCGCCAGGAGCGCGACCGCACGCTGGAGTACGTCTACCGGCTCTTCCCGGTGCTGGACGAGCGGGAGGGCCAGCTGGCCGGCTCGCTGTCCGGCGGGGAGCAGCAGATGTGCGCCATCGGCCGGGCCCTGATGGCGCGGCCGCGCCTGCTGATGCTCGACGAGCCCACCCTGGGCCTGGCCCCCGTCCTGGTGGGGCGCATCTTCGACACCGTGCGCACGATCAACGCCGACGGCGTGACGGTGCTGCTGGTGGAGCAGAACGTCCGCCAGGCCCTGGCCCTGGCCCACCGCGCCTGCGTGCTGGAGAGCGGGCGCCTGGTGCTGGCCGGGCCGGCGCGGGACCTGCTGGGCGACGAGCGGCTCAAGCGCGCCTATCTCGGACTCTGAGCCCCAGAAAGGATCGGCCGCGATGTGGATCGACCGCAAGCGCCTGGAGCAGTCCATGGAGATCCTGGGCAGCATCGGCCAGACCGCCCGGGGCGGCCTCACCCGGCTGGCCCTCACCGACGACGACCGGCGGGCCCGCGACCAGATGGTGGCCTGGATGCGGGAGGCCGGCCTCCGCGTCACGGTGGACCGGATGGGGAACATCTTCGGCGAGCGGGCCGGCACCGAGACGGCGCCGGCCGTCATGATCGGCTCCCACGTGGACTCGGTGCCGACCGGCGGCAAGTACGACGGCCAGCTGGGGGTCCTCTGCGGGCTGGAAGTCATCCGGAGCCTGAACGAGCATCGCGTCCGCACCCGCCGCCCGGTCACGCTCGTCATCTTCACCAACGAGGAAGGCGCGCGGTTCCAGCCGGCCATGGTGGCCAGCGGCGTGATGGCCGGCAAGATCGCGCTCGAGGACGCCTACAACGCGCGCGACCGCGACGGGATCCGGCTGGTGGACGCGCTGGAGCGGATCGGCTACCTGGGTCCCGAGCCCTGCGCGCCCCGCCCCTTCCGCGCCTACCTGGAGCTGCACATCGAGCAGGGCCCGCGGCTGGAGGAGGAGGGCCTGTCCGTCGGCGTGGTGGAAGGCATCGTCGCCATCTCGTGGTCGCGGCTCACGATCCACGGCGTGCAGGACCACGCCGGGCCCACGCCCATGCGGACCCGCCACGACGCGCTGGTGGCGGCGGCCGAGGTCGTCGCCGGAGTGCGGCGGGTGGCCCGGGAGATCGGCGGCGACCTCGTGACCACCGTCGGCAGCCTGGAGGTGGCGCCCAACATCGTCAACGCCATCCCGGGCCGCGTGCGCCTGTCCATCGACATCCGCGACCCCCGGACGGAGACGCTGGCCCGCGCCCGCGCCATGGTGGACGCGCTGGTCCAGGAGGCCTGCGCCCGGGAGGGCGTGCGCCACGAGCTGGAGCACTACTGGCAGGTGCCCTACACGCCCTTCGACGCCGAGGTGGTGGCCACCGTGGAGCGCGCGGCCCGGGCCGCCGGGGCCCGCTACCGGCGGATGATCTCCGGCGCCGGGCACGACGCCCAGTACATGGCGGCCATCGGCCCGGCCGGCATGATCTTCGTGCCCTCCCGCGACGGCCGCAGCCACTGCGAGGAGGAGTTCACCCCGATGGACGACATCGCCGCCGGCGCCCAGACGCTGTTCCTGGCCGCCCTGGAGCTGGCCGGCCAGGTCTGACAATTTCCTTCGGACCCGCCGCGGCGGCATGCTCGACTGGCAGGGTCGGGGCGTCGCTCATCGCCACGCGACCGAGGAGGGATCCATGACGCGCACGCCGTCGAAGGCTGTCAGGCTCGGCCTGGCCGTGTTGCTCCCGCTGGCGCTGGCCGGATGCTGGGGTGCCATGCGCTCGTCCCCCGACGATCCGAAGAGCGCCGGAGGCCTGACGCCCACCGTCGAGGACAAGGATCTGGGTCTGGTCGGACTCGCCCCGGGCTTCCAGGTCAACCGCTACCCCGTCATCGCCGTCGCCCCCTTCCCGGTGGTGGATCCCGGCGTGAACGATGAGGGCGACCGGCGGCTGGCGGCCGAGATGACGGCCTTCCTGCAGAGCGAGCTCGTGCGCCGCCTGCGGGAGAGCGGGCTCTTCAGGCGGGTCGTGAACCTCGCCGAGACGCCCGGCTACCGGCCCGGCAGCGGCGAGAGCGCCCTGCGCCTGGAGGGCGAGATCACGCGGCTGGGCCGGGGGTCGCAGGCCGCCCGGTACTTCGCGGGGGTCTTCGGCGCCGGCCGCACCCGGGCCCAGGCCGACATGAAGTTCGTGGACGCCGGGACCGGCAAGGTGATGATGGTCGCCGCCGACCGGCGCATCGCGCAGGTCGGCATGTTCGGGGGCGCCGACCGCGACCACCTGCGCGAATCGTTCGACGACATGGCCCGCGACGTGGCGCGCTTCCTGGTCCGGCTCTCGCAGGGCCAGGCGCCCGCCAAGTAGCGGAGGCGCCGTGGCCCCGACGCCGTAGCACGACCGCGCCCGGGTATCGGGGGAGCCCGGGGAGGCCGCCCCCGCCCGTCACTCGGGCGGCGGCAGCTCGTCGCCGACCGTGTACGGGTGCGGCACGCGGTCCCGCGGGCGGACCCGCAGGCGGGCGATGACGGGCAGGTGATCGGAGGCCAGCCGGGCCCGCCGGCTCCGGTGGACGTGGAACGTCTCGCCCTCCAGCTCCACGTCCCAGTAGATGCGGTCCAGCTTGAACAGCGGGAACAGCGCCGGGTGGGTCCGGCGCATCCGCCGCACGGGGGAGGAGAACTCCAGCCGCAGGCTGCGGGTGATCGGGCCCCAGTGCCACTCGTTGAAGTCGCCCATCAGCACCCGCGGCCCCTCCAGCCCGGTGGAGGCCCGGATGAACCGGGCCAGGCGCTCGATCTGGTAGCGCCGCTCGCGGAAGCCGAGCCCGAAGTGACAGTTGAAGACGTGCAGGGTCCGGCCGTTGGCGGCCAGGTCCACCCGCAGGCACCCGCGCGGCTCCCGCCGGCGGTGGCTGAGGTCGAAGCGGGCGCCGCCGATGACGGGCAACCGGGTCAGGACCGCGTTGCCGTACTCGCCGGTCCGGAAGGGCCGCGTGATCCCCATCACCAGGTCCATTCCCAGCCGCCGGGCCAGGTAGGCGGCCTGGTCGGCCTCCGGCAGGCGTACCACCTCCTGCAGCGCGATCACGTCCGCGTTCAGCTCGGCGATCACGTCGGCGATCCGGTCCAGGTCCAGCCGCCGGTCCAGGCCCACGCCCCGGTGGATGTTGTAGGAGGCGACGACGAGGCGCACGGGTCAGGCCGCCCGGTAGCCGGCGAAGTGGGAGTAGAGCTGGGCCGGCCGCGTGATGGGCGACGGCAGCCGCACGGAGGGCGGGGCCACGATGAACGTGTAGAGCTCTTCCGGCGCCGGCCCGGCGTGGGCGCCGACCTCGCTCACGTAGGAGACGGTGCCGTCGGGCGAGTCGTGGCCGTAGATGACGATGTCCCCGGCGCTGGGCATGGCCATCAGGTCGCGGATGGCGGCCACCACGTACTCCCGGTCCGGGCGGCCGGCGAACGGATGGGGGTCGTCGCGGTCGAGGCGGAAGCGCTTGCCCTGCGCCACGCACACCGGCCCCTCGGGGCCGCGGACGAGCACGAAGCCGATGCCGCGGCTGCGGGAGAGGTCGTCCAGCAGGCCGGGCCACCGGGCGTCGATCCACTCCAGGGTCACCGGCTCCCGGCGCTCCAGGAAGTAGACGAAGGCGTTGGGCCCGGCCGAGATGACGCGCACGCCCTGCCGCTCCCGGGCCTCCGGCAGCTCGCCCAGCCGGACCGCGAAGTCGTTCTCCAGGTAGTTCAGGAAGCGCTGCCAGAGGCCGGGCGTCCGGCCCCGGCGGTAGGTCCGCAAGCCGTGAGCCAGGCCCCGCCGCCGGGGCGGGCTGACGACGGCCGTGCCGGCCCGGGCCAGGAACTCGTCGATCAGGACGCGCTCCAGCCCGCGGCCCTGGAGGGCGACATAGGGCCGGCACGTCACCTGCCCGTGGTCGGAGAGGACGTAGAGGTCGTAGCGGTGGCCCGGGACCCGGCGGGTCACCCGCCACAGCTGGTGGATGGCCCGGTCCACGCGGCGGAGCGAGCGCAGCGCGCGCGGGTGCCAGGGCCCGTAGGCGTGGGCGAACACGTCGTAGTCCAGGTAGTTGACGTAGACGGCGGGCACGCCGGCGTAGAGGTCGCGGGCGACGGCCAGCGTGAACAGCTCGCGCAGCCAGACCGACAGCCCGATCTTGAGGGCCAGCCACTTCCAGCCCCGGCTGGCCTCCCGCACGGGATCGGCCAGGAAGCGCAGGAACGCCCGGGTCAGCTCCAGGGCCGTGAGCCCGCTGCTCTTGACGAGCACCCAGGCCAGGACGACGGTCGCGGAGAGCACCCGCAGGAGGCCCCGGCCGCCGGGCCGCTTCAGCGCCGCGAAGCTGAAGACGCTGTTGGCCGCGCCGCCCGTGAAGACGCAGCCGTAGGCGCTGCCGCCCTCCAGGATGCCCACCCGGCCCGCCGCCTGCGTCGCCTCCACCCAGGCCGCGTCGCCGCGGCGCGGGAAGTAGACGTCGTCGCCGCGGCGCTTGTCGTGGTAGTGAAAGCCCGGGATGTCGGGCTGCACGCCGTACATGGCCGCCATCATGAAGGCCGGCGTGGAGGTGGGCAGGCTCACGGCCATGGGCTCCAGCCGGTAGCGGTGCCGCGCGAGGAGACGCCGCAGGAAGGGCATGCGCCCCGCGGCCAGCGCGCGCTCCAGCACGGCGCGCGAGAGCCCGTCGATCTGCACGATCAGCAGGCGACGCGAGCCGGGCTCCGGGGCGCGGCCCAGGCGCAGCCGGCGCACGGCGCGATCCAGCAGGCGCTGGAGCGCCAGGGCCACCTCGTCAGGCGCCATCGCTCCTATTGTAAACTCCGGGCCAGATGCCGCCGATCGTGGCGCTCGTCCGCCGGTTCGTGGAGACCGAGGTGATGCCGGTGGCGCGCGAGCTGGAGCACGCCGACCGGTATCCGCACGCCCTGGTGGACCGCCTGCGGGAGCTCGGCCTGTTCGGCGCCCTCGTCCCCCGGGAGTACGGCGGGCTGGGCCTCGACGTCACGACCTACGCCCGGGTCGTCGAGGAGCTGTGCCGCGGCTGGATGTCCCTGGCCGGCGTGATCAACAGTCACACCATGGCGGCCCTCATCGTGCTCCAGCACGGCACCGAGGCCCAGCGCCGGCGCTGGCTGCCGGCCTTCGCCCGCGGGCAGGCGCGGGGCGGGCTGTGCCTGACCGAGCCCCAGGCCGGCTCCGACGTGCAGGCCATCCGGACCGTGGCCCGCCGGCGGGGCGACGAGTACGTGCTGACCGGCACCAAGATGTTCGTCACCAACGGGCGGGAGGGCAACACGTTCGCCCTGCTGGCGCTCACCGACCCCGCCGCCACCCCGCGCCACCGGGGCATGTCCTGCTTCATCGTGGAGAAGG
>FWPU01011700.1_pt1 | contig 12119 bp, 14 predicted proteins | sample 2228361 | NCBI WGS metagenome assembly FWPU01 (sample SAMEA103939777, study PRJEB20133) | metagenome | reverse complement strand
AAGAACAAAACTTTTTATTTTTGTCAAACTATCGCTGTGTACTATGAGAGGGTCAAAGGTAGGGCGATTTTTTACTGCAAAAATTTGGGCTACAGCTTCTTCGCTCAAAGCGTTTCCCGCCAATCCATATACCGTTTCGGTAGGAATCGCTACAAGTTTGTTGTTTCTTAATAATTTTTCTGCTAAATCAAGGTCTGTACTTATCATTGCTTTGCTCCAAAACGAATAGCTCCCAAAAAACGACTAACTATGGTGAAAAATAGTACTACCAATAGACCTGCTTCTGTGGGTACAGGCAAGCCGTTGGCTCCTGTGGCGTAAATATCCAACCAAAAGCGAGTAAAACTATTATCAATGCTATCCAAAAGCCTTTTACCGAAGTCATCGTCAAAGATATTACCCAAATGTATGCCCCAATACACTAAAATAACCACCCAAAATAACAAATAAATGAGAAAAAGTTTGTCCCATAATTTAGGTAGTAAATTTGTTGGAGTTACGGCTGTATGTTTTTTTCTAAAAAACATTATTCCGTACAAAGAAGTTATGAAAGAAATAAGCATACAACCCCCAAAAACCCAGAAATTTACTTCGTAATAACCTAATACTTTGTAAGATAACCACGTAGCAACAAAAAAGCTACCCAGCAGAGAGGCGAATACATCACCTATTATTTTGCTTTTCATAGCCTAAAAGAGTTTAGAGATTTACACAAAAGAAAAAATTTTTTTCATTTTTTGAAACTTTTTGGAACTTCTTGCGTAAATAATATAGAAGGCTTAACTTAAATTGTTGCTTATGCTTTGGTTCAACTTTTTCAAAGGTAACAAAGATGCAAAATCTCTTGCTACTAAAAGCCATTTGGACAACCTTATCCAGATAGCGAAAATTGATGGTTATTATGACGAGGTAGAAAAAGATTATCTCCTCAAAGTGGCTCAAAGTTACAATATTCCTGCAAGAAATATTGAGGAAGTAGAAAAATATTCTCACAAAGTTTCAATGGCAGAGCCTGAAAACAAAGAAATGATTTATCGCCCACTTTATGAACTTGTAGGAATGATGCTTGCCGATGGCGTAGTGCATAATCAGGAAATAGATCTCTGTGCTCGTTTTGCCGAAGAAATGGGGGTAGCACAAAGCAATGGAATGACTTTTATCTCTAATCTTGTCAAAGAAATTGAAAAAGGAGCTTCTCCCGAAGATATTGCTAAACTTTTGGGCTAAAACTTTGTAGCATATATTTCCTTCTTATCTTATTGAGCAAAAACTTTTTTTGCATTTCAAAACTATTGGGGTGCAATTCTGCAAAATCTGCTTGTAATTTTAGCCAAAGTTCGGGTTCTGCTTGGGCAAGTTTTTGCCAATCCATGTTTTTCTTTTCAAAATAGCTTTCCAAACTAATATCGGTTTCCATAATTCTACAAATAAAAAATGCCAAAACTTTTGCAAGTAGTGGCATTTGGTAGTGTTTTCAAGCAAATTACTTTCTCAAATTTAGCTCCTTCAAAATAGCTCTATAACGCTCCAAATCATTCTTTTGAAGATAATTGAGCAAACTTTTACGCTTACCTACCAGTTTCAAAAGACCTAAACGGGTAGAATGGTCTTTTTTGTGAGTTTTCAAATGCTCGGTAAGGTGGTTAATTCTTTCAGTAAAAAGAGCTATCTGAGATTCAGGAGAGCCTGAGTCGTTTGTACTTTTAGAAGGACTATATTTGGCAAAAAGTTCCTGCTTTTTTTCGCTTGTCAAATACATAATCTTAATGCTTTTATTCCAAACCAAAATTGAGAGTGCAAAGGTAAAAACAAAAATTGAATTAGCCAAAGTTTTTTTGGAAAAAATTAAAGGGTGGATTAAAACTTTTGAAAAACTTTCTTGTTTTGAAAGTACAAAAACTTTACTTTTTATGCAACCCGCCGTAAGTATTTTTTGGTTTCGCAGAGATTTGCGTCTGTATGATAATGCAGGACTTTACTACGCTTTAAGTGGAGCTTATCCCGTAGTGCCGATTTTTATTTTTGATAGAAACATTTTGGACGAGTTGGAGGATAAAAACGACCGCCGAGTTACGTTCATTCATCAAGCTATTACCGAAATTCAAAAGCAACTTTTGGCTTTGGAAAGCAGTTTGGAGGTTTTTTATGGATTTCCGATAGATATTTTTAGAAAACTTACAGAAAAATACGAAATAAAGGCAGTTTTTACAAATCACGATTACGAACCTTATGCACGCACACGCGACAGCCAAATAGCAGATTTTCTCAAAAGCAAAGGAATTTCTTTTTTTACTTTCAAAGACCAATGTATTTTTGAAAAACAAGAAATTTTAAGCAATACAGGCTCGCCTTATTCAGTTTTTACGCCTTATAGCAAAAAATGGCTCGCACAACTCACCCCCAAACACTTGGAAAGCTATCCCACAGAAAGCTATTGGGGTAATTTTTACAAACAAGCACCGCAAAGCATTATCAGCCTTGCGGAAATGGGTTTTATGGAAGCAGACCAAAATTTTCCCAGTAAAGCCATAAGAGAAGAAATTTTGCAAAACTATGCCGAAAAACGCAATTTCCCCGCAGTAGAAGGAACTTCGCGTTTGGGTGTGCATTTGCGTTTTGGAACGATTAGTATTCGTGAGCTTGGCAGAGTGGCAAAGAGGCTAAATCAGACTTTTCTGAATGAACTGATTTGGCGAGATTTTTATATGATGATTCTTTGGAATTTTCCTCACGTGGTTTCGCAGGCTTTCAAAAAGGAGTATGACCAAATTCAGTGGCGAAATAATGCCGAAGAGTTTGCTCTTTGGTGCGAAGGCAAAACGGGCTATCCTATTGTAGATGCAGGTATGCGAGAACTGAACGCCACAGGCTATATGCACAACCGAGTGCGTATGATTGTGGCAAGTTTCCTGACTAAACATTTGCTCATTGATTGGCGTTGGGGGGAAGCGTATTTTGCAAAAAAACTTTTAGACTTTGACCTTGCCGCCAATAATGGTGGCTGGCAATGGGCAAGTGGTAGCGGTTGCGATGCCGCCCCATATTTTAGGATTTTCAACCCTACTGAGCAGACTAAAAAATTTGACCCACAACTTCAATACATCAAAAAGTGGGTGCCCGAGTTTGCAGATTTTTCTTATCCCAAACCTATTGTAGAACATACTTTTGCCCGAAATAGAGCCTTGGAAACCTACAAAAAGGCTTTAGGGCAAAAAGTTTAATTGCTATTTGTTACTTTGTAGCTTTTCGTTTTATTTCTGCCAAAAGCTATTTGCCAGCCAAAATAAGGTAGTGGGATAGTAGACAAATCGCCGTAGGCATAATCCTGAACGGAAAATATCATTACGCCCGCATCAAAAAGGTGGTTTTTCCTCACAAGCCTGAAAGCTAAAGAGGAAGATAGTAATGCGAAATCATTGAAGTCTTGGTAAATGTTTTGCGTAACCAAAAAAGTACGCCAAGTCATAGGAATAATTGCTGAAATTTGCAATTGGCTCGTCGTATAACGAGTAGTGCCTAAAACTGCACTAGGAGAAAAGAGAATGCCTAAACCCATAGTAACATTTTTACGCCTATTGCCCAAAGTTAGTAGAATATTAGGATTCGTAACTACCTGAAAACCCCGAAATCCCGAAATAACAGCGGGTACAATTATATTATTCGCCTGCAAGGCTAAATGTACACTCGGATTGATGGAATGTGAAAGTTTGAAGTTCAGGTTGGAAAGCAAAAAAGCAAGGGTAATAAAAAAGTGCTAAATCCTGCACTAAACTTATCCGAAAAGCCATAATTCGCCCCTGTAAAAAGTAACAAATTGGTTTGGTAATTACCACTTTGGGCTTCGGGGGAAAAAGCCGAAGGCATAAACAAATACCTATCAGGAACAGGATTGTAAGCATTGGCTACACTTTTGGCTTCTTGGGTACTATACTCAGTAGCTTCCTGATTTTTATCCAAAACCTCAAAAATCTTGATGTTTTCAAAAGGTATTTCTATAATTCCCAGACTTTCCGTTTCCAGCACCCAAAAAGTTTTATTGATTTCCAAAAGTTTGCCTTTGAGTACATTGCCGTCTTTGAGGACTATCTGATATTTTTTGCTAATTTCTTGGGCTTGTAAGCCCTGAAATACCATAAAAAGCACAGAAAAGATGAATACAGAAATTTTCATAGTCATAATTTATTTTTTTGCAAAGTAAGAATTTTCTCATAAACTTACATCATAGTTTCTAAAATTTTGCGGGCTAATTTTTATTCTTTATCTTTGTAAGAATGCAAACTTTGGTAGAGCTATGAAACACGTTTTTGTAATGATTATTGTAGCTTTTTGCTTGATGAATAGCAACTTACAGGCTCAAATTTTGGCAGAAGGGAGAGTGCTTCAAGGGCGAGTAATGGATAAAGAAGGCAATTTGTATTCAGGTAGGCTCAAATACGATACCGATAAGCAAACCGTAATGGTAGAAATTGGAGGAGTAACCAAAACGTTCAGTGCAAGGCAGATAGATTATTTTGAGTTTTTTGATGAAAAAGTACGTGTGGGCAGACGTTTTTTAGCTTTACCTTATCAAAAAAATCCGAATATCAATTACGAAACTGTGCAGTTTTTTGAACTGATTTATGAAGGCAAAAGGGCTACATTATTAGGAACAGAGTATTTGGAAACGCGTGCCAATCCGCAACCGGGCTGGGGTTGGTATGGAATGGGAGCTACTACTTTTTCGTATCGGATAGTAACCGAATTTTATGCTCTAAAGTCTAACGGAAAGATAGTGAAATTGAAAACTAATAAGAAAAAACGTTTTTTTGAACAAATGCAAGAGCCTCGTCTGATAGATTTTATCAAAAAAAATCGTTTAAGTTTGCAACAACGTGCTGATATGGTTCGTATTTTTGAGTTTTACAACAACTTGTAAGTTATGGCAGAAACTACTAATGCACCCAAAAAACGCAGTTTGCTCAGGCGTATTCCGTATTATTTCCGCATAGATTTTACCACGATTCAAGGAAGGCTGACAGGGGGCTTCCTTTCTATGGCACTTATTTCGTTTATTCTGATACAAGGGGCAAACTATCAGTGGGGGCTGATGCTTCAAAATCGTAATTTTGTTCTGCAAAGAATTATTCCCGTAAAATATTTTGCTTCTGCTCTCAATGATAAAGTGCAAGAAAGTATAGTAGCCGTAGAAAAGGCTTTTGTTTTCAATGATGAGCAGTTTCTGAAAGAATATGAAAATATTTGGCTCAATGGTGTAAAGGCAAATCGCGATTCTTTGGAAAAATATGTCAAAAAAGCACAAAATAACACCGTATCGGTGCTTTTTTCTAAAATTGATAACCAACTTACCAATTTGAAAGCAGAGCTTAATCAGCTAAAAAGTGTGTATGTTCGGCGTAAGCAAATTGTAGGGGTAGATAACGTGAATCAGCGTTTGCAGAAATCTTTACAGACCGATGTGGCTCTGATTGTATCGGATTTGAGAAAAACTGCCGAAGAAATTATCATTCAGCAAGATAATACCGAAAAAGAATATGACGAAAAATACCAAAATTTGGCATATTGGCGGGATTGGATTGTGGCAGGAGAGTTTATAGTAGCAGTAGCCGTAGCGGCATTTATTGGCTCTTTGCTCATTTTGCTTATTCTTAGACGTATTCGTAGTATGCGTGATAGCCTGCGTATTCTTACCAAAGGCGATATTCCTCCCCCTATTCCCGAAGCCCAAGACGAACTTAACTCTATGGTGCAAGCGGTAAATGAACTCGCTCAAAACCTGCAAGTAATTAAAACCTTTGCTACCGAAGTGGGGCAAGGTCGCTTTGATTCTGAAGTAGCCGTTTTTGGTGGAAAAGGGGAACTTGGAACTTCGCTTGCCGAAATGCGTAATAGTTTGAAAGCCGTATATGAACAAGAGCAACTGCGGGCTTGGGCAACTGCGGGGCTTGCCAAATTTTCTGAAATATTACGCCGAAATACCGATAATTTAGAACTGCTTTGTACCGAGGTAATTTCTGAAACGGTGCGTTATTTGGGTATCAATCAGGGGGGGATTTTTGTGCTGAACAAAACCGAAAAAGAGCCTATTTTGGAGCTAAAAGGAATGTATGCTTTTGATAAAAAGAAAAGTATGCAAAAGCAAATTCGCTTGGGCGAGGGGCTTTTGGGGCAAGCCTTTCTGGAAGGTGGCGTAGTGCATATCAAGCAAGTTCCTCCTGATTATGCTTTGGTAAAGTCGGGTTTAGGCAATTTACAGCCCAAAAGTATCCTGATAGTACCTTTGGAATATAATAACGAAGTGATTGGTTGTTTTGAGTTAGGAAGTTTTACTGAATTTGAACAGTATCAGATTGATTTTGTAAAAAGTATTGCAGAAGTAACAGCTTCTACAATTATTTCCGTGTTTGCCAACGACTCCACTCGCCGCTTGCTTTCAGAAATGAAGTCTAAGACTGATGCCATTCGTGAGCAAGAGGAGTATTTGCGTCAGAATACGCAAGAGCTAATTCATTCCCAAGAAGAGCTTGAAAAAAATCTCTTGCAAAGTGAAAAAGAAATAGCCAAACTTCGCTTGATTTTAGATAGTGTGAGTGATGCCATTTTGGTATATTCGGAGAAAGGTATTATTCAGTTTGCCAATCGTCAGGCGGAAAATATGTTTGGCTATGAATCGGGAGAGTTGCAGGAAGTAAGTGTAAGAAATTTGTTGGATATACTGCCCGATGAAATCAGAAGCGATTTTACGGCTACTCGTACCCGTAGAACGGAAGGCGGAGTGGCTACCAAAGATGTAAGAAAAATTAAAGCGGTAACTAAAAATGGTTTTCGTTTTGATGTGCAAATGCAGGTCAAAAACTTTGAATCGGGGCAAGATAGGTTGCTTGTAGCGACTATTCAAAGCCTTTCGTAAAGAAATGAGTTAAGCGATGTTGTCGCTTTTAGCGACAACATCGCTTTGTATTTCTTATTGAGGTATTCTCAATACCATTCCTACTTTAATGATATCGGGGTTGCTACCAATTACATCTTTGTTGGCTTCGTAGATTTTGGTGTATAAAGCACCATTTCCTAAAAGTTTTTGGGCAATACCCCAAAGAGTATCTCCTGCTTGTACGGTGTAGGTTTGTTTTTCAGCTTCAGCTTTACGAACTTCTTCTGCAACGCTCAAACCTGTAATAATTTTAGTCAAACCTTCCACATTTTGCACATCTGCAAGTACAGCTTGCTTATCAGCGGCAGTTTCTACTTCGCCACGAATGGTTACTTCTGTGCCATTCACGATTACCTCCAAATCGCGAACTCTACCTCTTACTGCCTCTTCTACTTTGGCTTTGAGGGCTTTTTCAGCCATTTCTTTCAAATCAAACATAATTGTAGGGGTTAAATTGTTTGTGTGAAGTTAGGTATAAATTTTTTTTCAAACAATTTCTTGCAAGCCTTTTTTCGCCCAAATAGTAAATTTTCTCGGTAAAATTTCATTTGTTTAAGTTGAACGATAAACACGCTCAACAGCTTCTAAAATGAGTTGGCAGGCAGTTTTAATTTCCTCTTCCGAAATTGTAAGTGGAGGAGCAATACGCATAGCGTTATCGCAGAACAGAAACCAGTCTGTAATTATGCCCAAGTCAAGAGCTTTATCAATAATTCTTTTAAGCAAAGCAAAGTTTTCAAATTCTACAGCCATAAGCAAACCCTTATGGCGAATTTGGCGTATGAGTGGGTGTTTGAGGTTTTGCAAAAAAATTTGGGCTTTTGCTTCGGCTTGTTCGGCTAATTTTTCTTCTAAAATCACTTCCAAAGTAGCTTTTGCCGCTGCGGTGCTTACAGGGTGTCCGCCAAAAGTGGTAATATGCCCCAAAACAGGGTTTTCGGTAAAGGATTGCATTATGCTCCGATGAGCAATAAATGCTCCGATAGGCATACCACCTCCCATTCCTTTGGCAAGTACCAAAATATCAGGCACTATGCCAAAATGCTCAAAAGCCCACAATTTGCCTGTTCTGCCAAAACCCGCCTGAATTTCATCTAAAATAAGCAAAGTGCCTTTTTCTTTGCAACGTTTGGCAAGCTTTTCAAAATAATTGGAGCAAGCTACTTTTACACCTGCCTCGCCTTGTATGGTTTCAATGATAACACAAGCGGTTTTTTCTGTAATTTGCTCCAAATCTGAATAACTGCCATAATGTATATGCTTTACCATAGGCAGTAAAGGACGATATGCCCTTTTGAAATATTCGTTACCGCCTACCGAAAGAGCCCCTTGGGTAGAGCCGTGGTAAGCATTGTAACAGCTAATAATTTCCATTCTGCCTGTAAAGCGTTTGGCAAGTTTCAAAGCACCTTCTACGGCTTCGCTTCCCGAATTGGTAAAATAAACATTATCTAAACTTGCAGGCAGATTTTCCACTAATTTTTGAGCCAAAAGCACTTGCGGACTTTGTACATACTCGCCATAGACCATCAGATGCAAATACTTTTGCAGTTGAGCCTGAATAGCCTCCATTACTTTGGGGTGGCGATGCCCTACGTTGCTTACACTAATACCCGAAATAAGGTCTATGTATTTTTTGCCATCGGGGGCATACAGGTAAATGCCTTCGGCTCTTTCTACTTCCAAAAGTAAAGGTGAAGGCGAAGTTTGGGCAAGAAAACGCAAAAATAATTCTCGGTGAGAGGCAAACATTATTTTCCTAATGAACCTGTTTTGTCTTCAAACTTGAACTGAAAACGCTCCGATTGCTCAATAGCGTCCATTACTTGTGCCAAAATATTTTCTGCACTATCCTCATAATTGATAAAAAGAGGTTCTTTGAACGTAACGGAAAGTTCAACACCTGTTTTTTTCAGAAAAAGCCCTTTTTTATCAAATGCTCTGCGAAAACCATTGATAACCACAGGCACCACCACAGGTTTGAACTCTTTGATAATATGAGCAGTCCCTTTTCTGCCCGGAGCGAAGGCTTTGGTAGTTCCTTGCGGAAAGGTAATCACCCAACCATCTTGGAGGGCTTGTCCTACGTTTTCAATATCTTTCAAATCCACTTCCCGCTGAATGGCTTTTCCTGCCTCTCGCCAAGTACGTTTTACTTTGATTGCCCCTACGTAGGCAAATAGGCGAGGTATCAGACCAGATTTCATTGTTTCTTCGGCGGCTACAAAATAGACATTACTGCGAGGGCGAAGCAGATACAACGGATTACGATGATTTTTAGTGATTTTTGAGCCTACGGTGCAAAAAATATGAAGCATTGTAATTACATCAGCAAAATAAGTTTGATGATTGGAAACAAAAAGGACACCTTTGGCAGGAAGCGTTTCTAAAATTTCACGACCTTTTACTTGGGTTTTGTTGAGCCAGTTCAGACGTGGGAAAGTAAGGCTTCCAATGAGTGAAATGAGCAGTTTTTTCAGTGGAATAAGATGCCCGAAAGAATCTTTTTTGATAAAAGGTAGTTTAATTGCCAATTTCATAAGCATTCCATTTTTGCCGAAAATGAAAACAGAATAAAAAAGGCAATCTGATAAAATTGCCTTTGAAGTTAGGAATATTGAATACCTTTATAGGGCTAAATTTTCAAATCGCTGAAAACGGAACTTGTAGATACTTCTTCTTTGCTATTTTCGGTTTTAGAGTTAAAATTATTTTCAGTTTTTGTATCTTTTTGCTCGCTCATCATTTTCTTGATTTGGTTAATATCGCCCATTTGGCATTTTCCATTGAAAATAGCACCTGCCTCTACTACCATTTTAGCGGTAATAATATCGCCATTGATGATAGCAGTGGATTTGAGAACCAAAAGTTCGGCAATTTCCAAAGAGCCTTTCACCTCGCCTTCAATTTCAGCATTTTGAGCAGTGATACTGCCCTCTACCAAAGAGGCATTGCCCGTAGCTACTTTGGATTTGCTTTTTATATCGCCGATGAGTTTGCCATCTACACGCACATTGCCGAAGGTATCAATATTTCCTTGCAATGTAGCCCCTTTGCCGATATTAGTGCTGGCATTAGAAATCTTATCAATTTCTTGAGTTTTAGGGGTTTCTTTATGCGAACTTCCAAACATTGCCATAATTTAAGAGCGTTTTAGTTTTGATAAAAATTTGGTTTTAGTTTGAGAGAAACGAATGAAATCCTGAATTATTGAGAAATTACGCTGAAAAGATACGAATTTTTTTCTTAAAAAGAAACAAATTTTTCAGGATTTATTGCATTTCCCTTGTACCAAAGTTCAAAATGAAGGTGAGGTCCCGAAGAAAGCCTACCCGTGTTGCCGATAATGGCAATTACATCACCCGCTTTTACAAAATCACCTACTTTTTTGAAAAGAGCGGCATTGTGTTTGTAAAAAGTTACGATTTCGCCCTGATGCTGAATAGCAATTACATTGCCCGTGTCTTCTGTCCAAGAGGCAAGAATTACGGTGCCATCGGCGGCGGCTTTGATAGGCTCGTTGGCTTTGGCAACCAAATCAATGCCAAAATGCTTATTTTTGGCATCAAAGCGTTCGGTGATAGTACCCTTGATAGGCGGAAAAAACGAGATACCCTGCAACTTGGTTTCTTCTTTGCCCATTTTTGTTTCTTTAAGGCTGATATTCATACTTTCATATTCTTTTCGCAAGTTCAAATCGGCTTGTGAAATATAATCTTGAATGGTATCAGTTTGGGCAACTTGATTTTTGATAATTTTAGAAGTATCGGTTCGTAAATCTTTTACATTCCCCTCAATAGCTTTTCTAAAATTCTGATAATAACGCTCATACTGATTGGTTACTTCCAGCAGGGAGTCTACGGTATTTGTAAGTGCGAGCAGTTGTTTTTTCATTTGCAGTTCTTGAGAGCTTTGCAATATTTTGCCACTTTGGCGAGGAGCAAGCCAAAACCCCAAAATAAACATCATTACCAGTACAGGCACTACCAAAACCAAGGCTTTGGTGTGGCTATACGAAAAAGTACGCTTTTCCTCAAAATTTTCCTCATCTCTTACTACTACTTCGTAACGATGCGAAAGCCACGCAAATAAACTTTCTTTGATTTTCATTGACTAAAATTTTTGCAAAAAAACAAAAAAATCAGCATTTCACCGAAGTTTTTGGCAAGATTATCTAAAAGTTTGAGCCTTATTTACTAATTTTGCAAACTAAAAACTCTCTCAAAAGGTTAAAAAGCAAGGTTTGAGATTTTGTTTGCAAACCTACAATTTTCTGAACTTCAAAATTTCCTTATATGTTTCGTTTGGCTTGGTGGAAATGGGTTACAACTATTTTCCTGATTTATGCAGTAATAGCAGGTTTTTTAGTGGATATTCCTCGCCTGCAAACAGGTAATTTAGACCACACAGCTCGGAATTTATATTTTCACGTGCCTATGTGGTTTGGAATGGTCTTTGTGCTAACGCTTTCGGTAGTTCATTCTATTTTGTATTTGCGTAAAAATCAAGAAATTGGCAATCTGAAAGCAGTTTCTTTTGCCGAAGTGGGGGTATTATATGGTACGTTGGGGCTTATTACAGGAATGGTATGGGGCAAATTTACTTGGGGCGACTTTTTGCCTCGTGATGTCAAGATTTATGGTGCGGCAGTAGCTATGCTGATTTATTTGGCATATTTTATACTACGGTCTGCCATTGAAAACAAAGAGCAGGCGGCTCGTATTTCAGCAGTTTATAATATTTTTGCCTATGCGGTGTATATTCCTCTTATTTTTGTAATGCCTCGCCTCTACGATAGCATACACCCAGGTAATGGTGGTAACCCCGGCTTCAATGCTTACGACCTTAATGGCAATATGCGTATGGTTTTTTATCCTGCTGTGATAGGTTTTTTGGGATTATCTTTGTGGATAGCCATATTACGGACACGTATGCGTGCTTTGGAGCAAGCATTGCAAATTACAGAAAACAAAAAAGAAGTGAGCATAGAAACTATTTCTTAAACTGATAAAGGTTGGATAGTTCCATATCTTACTTCTTGGCTCTTAAAAATTTTATACCTCAATAAAATTGCTTTGAGAAAACCCCTATCCCTAAATCCCTTTCCCCAAAGTAGAAAGGGACTTTTGCTCACTCAAATTTTCCACATTCATTTTTTAGTATAAGTTTTCATTTTCTAAAATCTTGCCGC
>FWPU01011696.1_pt1 | contig 12122 bp, 17 predicted proteins | sample 2228361 | NCBI WGS metagenome assembly FWPU01 (sample SAMEA103939777, study PRJEB20133) | metagenome | reverse complement strand
CCAAATTGCCCGTTTTCTCACTGGTGTAGAGATACACCCCGGGGCAAAAGTTGGCCGGCGTTTTTTTATTGACCATGGAATGGGGGTAGTAATTGGAGAGACCGCTGAAATAGGAGATGACGTTTTAATCTATCAAGGGGTAGTTCTAGGAGGGGTCTCTCGCCAAAAACAAAAACGCCATCCTACTATTGGTAATCGGGTAGTTATTGGTGCGGGGGCTATCCTTTTAGGTCCCATTAAGGTAGGCGATGGAGTAAAGATCGGTGCGGGTTCAGTAGTGATAAACAATGTTCCGGATAATTCTACAGTGGTAGGGGTTCCTGGACGCTGTATTATCCAAAAAGCACCTCGAAAGGTAAGTGGCGTAGATTTAGACCACAATAAGCTTCCTGATCCGGTAATTGAGGTTTTGCATCGTTTAGAAAAAAGGATAGAGGAATTAGAAAAAGAACATAATAAGTTTCATCCGCATAATTAATTTTAAATCTTATGCGTACCGTAACAGAGATTAACGAAAAAATAAGTAAAGGAAAGGTAGTGGTGCTTACCGCTGAGGAATTTAAACACCTGGTAGAAGAAAAAGGAACAAAAAAGGCAACACAAACCGTAGACGTAGTAACCACTGCTACTTTTGGACCGATGTGTTCGAGTGGAATTTACTTTAATTTGGGCCACAGTAAACCCAGGATAAAACTCGGTGGGGGAAGGGTAACCTTAGGAGGCATTCCTTGCTATCCGGCTTTTGCAGCTGTAGATTTATTTTTAGGCGCTACAGCTTTACCTGAGGATGACCCGCGCAATAGAATTTATCCCGGAGAATTTAAGTATGGTGGAGCCCATGTTATTCAGGATTTAATAAGCGGAAAGGATTTACTTTTTGAAGCGTATGCCTATGGAACGGATTGTTATCCCCGCAAATACCTTAAAACTTATATTAATATTAAAGACTTAAATGAGGCTGTCCTTTTTAATATAAGGAATTGCTATCAAAATTACAACGTTGCAGTGAATACCTCAAATAAAGTAATTTATACTTATTTGGGAATTCTTCAACCGCAGTTGGGTAATGCTAATTATTGTTCTGCGGGCGAACTTTCACCCCTGTTGAACGACCCATTTTATAAAACTATTGGTATTGGTACAAGGGTATTTATAGGCGGAACGCAAGGCTATGTAGCCTGGTGGGGCACCCAGCATAATCCCAATGTAGAACGTACAGAAAAAGGAGTCCCTAAATATCCCGCAGGAACCTTAGCTTTTATTGGGGATTTAAAAAAGATGTCTGACGAATGGCTTGTGGGCACATCTTTGATAGGTTATGGAGTCTCTTTGAGTGTGGGGGTAGGAATACCCATACCCATTTTAAATGAAGAGATTGCAAATTTTTGCGCTATTAGGGATAAAGATATCTATGCCCCAATAGTGGATTACTCCAAGGATTATCCGCATCGGGAAAATCGTATTCTGGGTTTTACCACCTATCGAGAGTTAAAATTTTAGATGAAAAAGAAATCTCCTTGAAACAAAAAGAAGAAGAATTAGGTACAAAAGAAATACCTACGGGTTCCCTTTCCAGCATAAAAAAAGCTAGACAAATTATGGAAATCTTAAAGAAGTGGATTAAAGAAAAAAGTTTTTTCTTAACGGAAATGGTAGAAAGAATTCCCGGGACGCCGTCCGATTATAAGCTTAAACCCCTTATGGAAAGAAAATAAAAGATGAGAAAAGTTAGTATAGTTCTACATTTTCCTAAAGAATTAGTGAATAAACCTATCGTTTATAAATTGGTAAAGGATTTTAATCTTTCCTTCAACATTTTAAAGGCAGAAATTAATCCTCAAGAGAAAAGGGGGGGGCTTTTAATTCTGGAATTAGAGGGAAACCATAAGGATTATAAACTGGGGATAGAATATTTAAAAAAGTGTGGGGTAAAAGTACAACTACTCTCTCAAGATATCTCAATGGATAAAAATAAGTGTGTAGACTGTACCATCTGTGTCCCTTTATGCCCTACGCAGGCTTTGCGCAAAGACCCTCAAACCTTTGAGGTAATATTCGTTAAAGAGGAATGTATTGCCTGTGGAATTTGTCTTAAGGCTTGTCCGTACGCAGCAATGAAGATTTTATTTTAAAAATGAAGATATTAGTTACAGGCGGAGCAGGATTTATTGGTTCGTGGGTAGCTAAACTCTTAGAAGAAAAAGGAGCAAGGGTATTTATCCTCGATGATTTTAGTTGCGCGAATATAAAAAATTTAGAAGGCTTTAGGGGTGAGGTTATATGCAGGGATATTACCCAAGAGGATATCTTTAAAAAAATACCTGCGGTTGAGGCGGTGATCCATGAAGCGGCTATCACTGATACTACCCTCAAAGACGATAAAAAAATGCTTTTTGTTAACTACGAGGGTTTTAAAAATATCTTTAGTTTTTGCGCAAGGAAAAGAATTAAACTGATTTATATATCTAGCGCAGGCGTTTATGGTGATGGCCCTTCTCCGATGAAAGAAACCCAAAAACCTAAACCCTTAAATACCTATGCTTACTCAAAGTATCTCTGTGATATTTACGCTTCAAGATATATGTCTAAAAGGGTTTTGCCACTTTTAGTGGGATTACGTTATTTTAATGTTTATGGACCTTTTGAGGCGCATAAAAAAACAGCTGCCAGTATGATTTATCAATTATATCTACAGATGAAGGAAGGTAAAAAACCGTGTATCTTTAAATTTGGAGAACAGAAGAGAGATTTTACTTATGTAAAGGATGTGGCTCGTCTTACCGTAGAGGCTTTAGAATTAAAGAGAAATCTTATCGTAAACATAGGCACAGGAAAGGCGCGTAGTTTTAATGAGATAATCGCTATTTTAAATAAGGCCCTGGATAAAAATTTAAATCCGGATTATTTTGATAATCCTTACGCTGGACTTTATCAGGATTTTACCGAAGCAGATATTACTCTACTGAAAAAAACCTTCAAAAAGCCTACCGAATACAGCTTAGAGGATGGCATCTTTGACTATGTAAAAAACTACCTCTTAAAATCTTCATAAAATTATGCAAGATATCCAAGATTTCTATCCCAAAGAAGAAAATTCTTATCAATATAGAGATTTAGTTGTTACTCGTCTTTATTGTGATAATTGCGGTTATTCTACACCGGTAAAGGAGAGGCTCCTTTTAATTCTACCTGATGGTTATCTTTATGAATATATCTGTCAAAACTGCGGCAATAGTGTGGGAGATAAAAAGGTTTCTCTAGAAGAAAAAGATAGACTTCTCTTTTAAATCTGTTATAATAAAAAATGGAGGTATAAATATTAATTTTAAATGGAGGTATAATTAACGGGAGGAAGGGTTTTCCTTCTGAAAAGGAGGAGTATGGAAAAGGATTTAGGCAAAACCTCAATGGGTATGCAGGCAAATACGGCGGCGTTATTAAGTTATTTAGCTGGCTGGATAACGGGGATAATTTTTTACCTATTAGAGAAAGAAAATAAATTTGTAAGATTCCACGCTATGCAGTCGATAGCTACATTCGCTTTCCTAACTGTTGTTGGTTATATATTACCGTTTATCCCTATTATAGGATGGATTTTAATCCCTGTAATAGTCATCGTAAGCTTTATTCTTTGGATCTTCTGTATGATTAAGGCTTATCAGGGTGAAAAATTTAAACTTCCTTTCGCAGGGGATATCGCGGAAAAGAATTCTTAATCTTTAAACTTTTTTTAAGTCTCCAAACAACCCTTATTTTTAAAAAATCTCATTTCTTTGGATTGACAAATATTTTAAGTTAAGAGATAATTAAAAGATATTTTGTAAAGGAGGACATTTTTATGCAAAATGGGACCAAAGAACTGGAAAACGCCTATTACTCTACGATAAAGGAATTAAAAGAAGGAGATATTGTGCGGGGTAAAATCTTAAGTATCAATCCCAACGAGGTAATTATAGATGTGGGCTATAAAGCTGAGGGGATAATTCCTATCCAAGAGTTCAGGGGGCTCAGTATTGAAGACCTGAAGGAGATAGATGTATATATAGAAAATGTTGAAGACGAAGAGGGAAAGATTGTTCTTTCCTTTCGAAAGGTAAGAGAAAGTCAGGGTTGGACTAAACTTACCAGTAATCATTGCGAAGGAGACTTAATTGAAGGAATAGTTAGTCGTAAGGTTAAGGGCGGTTATATGGTTGATGTTTTTGGCGTCGAGGGATTTCTTCCGCAAAGCCTCTCTTTTTTTAAGGATACCCCAGAAGAGGAGATTTTGGGGAAGAAGTTCCATTTTCAAATTATTAAGTTAGGCTATTCTAAAGAAAACTTTATCCTTTCGCGTAAGGATGCTATAAGGTTAGAGAAAGAGCTTCTACGCAAAAAGATTTGGGATGAAATAGAAGTGGGCAAAGTAATCAAAGGTAAAGTAAAGGGGATTACCAATTTCGGGGCTTTTATCGATCTAGGAGGTGTAGATGGGTTGTTGCATATTGCGGATATGAGTTGGAGAAAGATTACTCATCCTTCTGAGATAGTAGCAGTGGGGGATGAAATAAACGTGATGGTGCTTGGTTTTGAGCGAGAAAAAAATAAAATTTCTCTGGGGCTAAAACAGACTATGCCCGACCCCTGGGAAGAAATCGAAAATAAATACCCCCTCAACTCTATAGTAAAAGGTAAGATTACTAATATTCAAAATTATGGAATATTTGTAGAGCTGGAAAAGGGCATTGAAGGTTTAGTGCATATCAGCGAAATCTCCTGGACAAAACGCCTTCTAAACTTGCAGGAAATATTTGCCATCGGTGATATGGTGGAAACAAAGATCATTGGTGTTGATAAACAGGAGAGAAAAATCTCTTTAAGTATTCGCCAGCTGGAAAAAGACCCCTGGGAGAATATAGAAAATCTCATCGCTATTGATACAGTCGTAAAGGGAAAGATTATGGGATATGGCGAAGGTGGAGCCTATGTGGAATTGGAAAATGGCTTAGAGGGAATAATCTATAACAGTGATATTTCTTGGACAAAAAAGATAAGCCGTCCACAAGAGGTTTTAAAGAAATCTCATACATATGACTTCAAGGTATTAGGGATAGACAAGATGAATAGAAAAATAATCTTAGGGATAAAACAATTAAAAGAAAATCCTTGGCCTAAAATTTTAGAGCGTTATAAAGTCGGGGTGATTATAGAGGGAGAGGTGGTTAAAATTACCAATTTTGGTATATTTGTAAAGATAGACGAAGAATTGGAGGGTTTAGTTTTTTCCAGTGAGATAGATAAAGAAAAAATGGAAACAATTAAACTTAAGGATAAACTACAAGTAAAGGTTATAAAGATTGATGCCACCAACGCCAAGATTGGACTTTCCGCAAGAATAGAGGAAACCCCGGATATGGCTACATCTTAAAAATAAGACCCCCTCTTCTGTTCCTCTTAAGATAGGAGTATCAAAAGGGTGAAGGTTCAGCTTAAAGAACAGCTGCAGGTTTTTCAGGAAAATGCCGTAGATTTAATCAGCGCAGAAGAATTAATCCTTAAATTAGAAAAAAGCATCTCCAGCTTTAAACCCCTTAAGATAAAGATTGGTTTTGATCCTACCGCAAAGGATCTCCATTTAGGCCATAGCGTTCTTTTAAGAAAACTGCGTAAACTCCAGGAGCTGGGACACATTGTATACTTTATTGTGGGAGATTTTACCGCTAAGATCGGCGACCCCACAGGAAGAAATTCTCTCAGACCAGTACTTACTGACGAGGAAATCCTTCTTAATGCCTCCACCTATACAGAACAGGCTTTCAAAATTTTAGAGAGGACAAAAACTAAAATTATCTACAATAGCGTATGGTATAAAGAAATGAAACTGGAAAACTTTCTTTCTCTGCTTTCCTCTTATACCTTAGCCCAAGTTTTGGAAAGGGAAGACTTTTCCGCTCGGCTAAAGAATAATCAACCCCTAAGCTTACTAGAAATAGTTTATCCCTTGATTCAGGGTTATGACTCTTTTAAACTGGAAGCAGATGTGGAGTTCGGAGGCACAGACCAGAAATTTAATTTACTTGTAGCTAGATACATTCAGAAAGTTTTTGGGCAAACCCCTCAGGTAATTATCACTATGCCACTTTTACTTGGTTTAGACGGAAAGGAGAAGATGTCTAAATCTTTAGGAAACTATATCGGAATAGCCGAAGAGCCCAAGGATATGTTCGGAAAGATAATGAGCATTCCGGATAACCTGATGTGGGAATATTTTCGTCTGCTTACAGACTATTCGGTTGAAGAGGCAAAAAAACTTCATCCTAAAGAGGCAAAGCTTTTATTGGCTGAAGAGATAGTAAGTCATTATTATTCTAAAGAGATAGCCTTGAGGGAAAAGATAGAGTTTGAAAAGGTCTTTTCACGGAGAGAAATTCCTGTAGATATTCCTGTATATAAAAGCTCTAAAAAGAGATTGGATTTATTGGAGGTTCTTACCAGGGCTAAAGTGGTTTCTTCTAAAAACGAGGTTCGTCGTCTTCTCGCTCAGAAAGCGATATCTATAATTGAAGAACAAAAACATCTAAAGGAAGAGGCATTAAAAGAAACCCATCTGGAAATGAACTCCACTCAGATAGTCTTAAAGATTGGAAAAAGAAAGTTTCTTAAGATAATTAAAGAAGGATAATTTTAAAGTGCCCCAACGAGAACGCAGAAAATTTAAACGTATCGCCGTAAATTTTGTAGTCTCCTATGAAAAAATAGACCCACTTCAAGCCCAGATGGCCATTGGGGAAAAGAAAACCTATGCGGCAATTTTAGACTTAAGTGAAAACGGCATGGCCATTTTAACTAACGAAGATATTCCTGTTAATTCTCTATTTAATATAAAGTTCTCTTTAGTTGATCAAAGTGCTTCAGCGAAGGAGCATTTAAAACATATAGAAATTTTAGGGGAAGTGCGTTATAATATGGTCCGTAAAGATAAAACCTACCGGGTGGGAATATATTTTAAGGAGATTAGCCCAGAAAATAAAAAGATTATTGCAGAGTTCTGCCAGAAGATCTTATGAAGAGATTAAGATAGCTTTACTTAAATTTGTTTTTAAAAATCATATGAAGATAAAACTTAATAACCAGCCCTTAAAGCTAGTGGGAAGAGAAATAACCGAAGGGATGCCTGCGCCTTTTTTTAAGGCCGTAGATAACGATTTACAAGAAAGAAATCTTTTTGATTTTAAAGATAAATTAAAGGTAATTACTTCTTTCCCATCCTTAGATACGCCGGTGTGCGACTTACAATTAAAAGAATTTGATAAGAGGGCTGTTTCCTTTTCGCAGGATATAGTAGTGATCGGAATAAGCAAAGATCTCCCCTTTGCTCAAAAAAGATTCTGTCAAATAAACAATATAAAAAATGTAATTACCCTATCGGACTACAAATACTCCTTTTTTGGTTTAAACTACGGCTTATTGATTGAAGAGTTAAATCTTCTGGCGCGGGCAATTTTAATTATTGACAAAAAAGATGTTATTCGCTATCTCCAAATAGTAGAGGAGATAACCCGACAGCCGGATTATATACAAGCGGAAAGGGCTTTATTAAGCATAATCAATGAGCCGTCCTTTTCATCTCAGAAAAAATATTTCTCCTGCAAACCCTGCGAAGGTTTTGCCTCCTCATTAACTAAGGAAAAGATAGAACAGTTAGAAAAAGATTTTTCTCTTTTAAGTAAAGGTTGGAGGATAAGAGAAGAAAGGAAAATAGTAAAAGAATTCGCCTTTAAAGAGGCGAAGGATGGAAAGATATTTTTTGATATCATTTGGATATTAGCGGAAGAAAATAACCATCACCCGGTGGTAAGTTTATCCTTTAATAAAGTTAAGGTAAGTTTATCTACTCATAAAATAAATGGCTTAAGCGAGAATGATTTTATTATGGCCTCTTTAATAGAGAACGTCTATGAAAATAGCGATTTTAGTGGAGGATAGTTACCAAGTTTTGGAGGTATGGTATCCTTATTTTAGACTGCGCGAAGAAGGTTTAGAAACCGTCTTTGTGGGGACAGGCAAAAGATCTTACAAAAGTAAAGAAGGATACCCCATACAAGAAGATATCTCCATAAAGAAAATAAATGAGAATGATTTTGCGGGAGTAATTGTGCCGGGCGGATACGCTCCCGATGTTTTAAGGAGATACGTAGAGATAAATACCTTTGTGAGAAGGATATATGAAGAAAATAAACTAGTAGCAGCCATCTGCCATGGAGGCTGGGTGCTTATCTCTGCTGGGATATTAAAAGGGAAAAAGGTAACTGGTTTTTCAGCTATAAAGGACGACTTAACAAATGCAGGTGCAAATTATGTGGATAGGGAAGTAGTGGTGGATGGGAATTTGGTTACCTCCAGAAACCCTTATGATTTACCATTTTTCTGCAGAGAAATTATTAATTTTTTAAAAACACACAAGCCTAAGAAATAGAAAATAGATTTTCAGGAGTAGGATTATTTTGGCATATTGGAAGACAAAAGGAGAGGTATTTATGTCTGTTAAAATTTTAGTATTGTATTACAGTATGTTCGGGAATACTTATCTTATGGCTAAAGCTACTGCTGAAGGGATAAAGGAGGCAAGCGCTAGCCCAATTTTAAGGACGGTACCGGAATTATTACCCCAAGAAATCATAGAAAATGACGCACGGATAAAGAAAGCAAAAGAGCTCCAAAAGGACGTAAATATAATAAAGTTAGAGGAATTGGAAGACATCGATGGATTGATTTTAGGTTCGCCTACGCGTTTCGGTAATATCTGTGCACAATTAAGAAGCTTTTTAGACCAAACAGGTCCTTTATGGGCAAAAGGAGCTTTAATAAATAAACCCGCCGGAGTTTTTTGCTGTACCGCTTCTCTACATGGAGGGCAAGAAACAACCCTTATCTCTATGATGCTTACCTTGATGCATCATGGTTGTATTATTGTAGGCTTACCGTACAGCGTAAAAGAACTATTAGAAACCAAAACCGGAGGAACGCCTTACGGACCGAGCGCTGTTGTAGGGCATAACGCAGAGAATCCACCTTTAGAATCGGATTTGAAGATGGCTTATGAGCTTGGCAAAAGGGTGAGCAGTTTAGCTTTATCTTTAAAGAGAATTTAGGACAAGGTTAGAAAAACAATCCTCCTAAATGGGTTTTGCCTTAAAAAAGACTGATAAAGGAAAAACTTTTTTACTTTTTAAAAAATTGGTAGATAAGGATGACCCGCGCATTGAGGTATTGGGTATTTTAGACGAGTTATGCGCTTTTTTAAGTTTTGCCAAAAACCTATTAAAAAATAATAAGGAGAGAAAAATTATCGAAAGGATACAGATGGATTTATTTCTTGTGGGGACAGAGGTTGCCGCTTCGCCAAGGTTTATTCGAAGAATAGAAAAAAGACTAGAACCAAACCACATAGAGTATCTTGAGGAACACATAAGAAAAGTAAAAAGCAAAAATAACCCTAAAGATTTTTGTGTTAGTGCCCAAAATACCTATTCTTCTGTTTTAGATATCTGTAGGACCATCACCCGTAAATTAGAACGCCGGGCTGTCTCTTTAAAAAAGAAAAGGCTTTTAAAAAACCCTTATGTCCTTGCTTATCTTAACCGCCTTTCAGGGCTTTTATATATATGGGCAAGGAATTATGAAATAATTAGGAGGTAAAGATGAAAAAATACAGATGCGTGGTCTGCGGTTATCTGTACGAGCCGGAGTTGGGCGATGCGGATAGCGGTATTGAACCAAATACCCCTTTTGAGAACCTACCGGAGGATTGGACCTGTCCTATCTGCGGTGCGGATAAAACCCAATTTGAGCCAGTAGAAGAGTAAGGTAATCAAAGAAAGGCAAAATTTTATGAAACCTGAAGAGACAAGCCAAAATGATAAAGGAAAACTTTACGAATGAAGAAGAAGCAAGAGATTTTGCTATCCAGATTGAAATAGGTATCGGCTAACAAAGAAGAAAAGAGGCCTAAAGGTTCTTTAAAGAAAGGAGAGAAGCGATGGAAATTAAAATTTATTCTACCCCCACCTGTCCTTATTGTAAAATGCTGAAGCAGTATCTCTCTTCTAAAGGATTTTCTTATAAAGATTACGATGTTTCCTCGAATCAAGAGGCGTTAGAGGAAATGGTAAATTTAAGTGGACAAATGGGGGTACCGGTAGTTGTTATTGATAATAATGTAGTGGTGGGTTTTGACAGAGAAAAGATAGATAGCCTTTTAAAAATATAAAATGCCTATCTACGTTTATCAATGTAAAAGATGTCTAAAGAAATTTGATTTTTTAGTAGGGGTATCCAGCGAAGAAAGAGAACTTAGATGCCCCTGCTGCGGCAACAAAGAACTGGAAAAACTCTTTTCTCCTTTTAGGATTAGCACTAAATCTGAAAATAGAGCCTCTACTTCCAAAGGTTGTAGTTCCTGTACGGGAGGAAATTGCGCTACCTGCCATTAAGATAAATTACCATGAAGGTTTACGATTTAATTATTTTGGGAGCCGGTCCTGCCGGAATTACCGCTTCTATTTATGCCGCAAGAAAAAGATTAGATTTTTTAACCATCAGTTTAGATATCGGTGGACAGGCTGCTTGGAGCGGAGATATAGAAAATTATACCGGCTATCAATTTATTAGCGGTCCAGAGTTGACCTTAAAGTTTGAGGAGCATCTTAAAAACTTTGATATTCAACTAAACCTCCCCGAAAGGGCAGAAAAGATATCTAAAGAAAATAACCTCATAAAAACTATTACTGATAAACAAACCTATCTTTCTAAAACCTTAATCATTGCTACCGGCAAAAAACCAAAAAGATTAAATGTTCCCGGAGAAGAAGAATTTAAGAATAGGGGAGTAAGCTATTGTGCTACCTGCGATGCACCTTTATTTAAGAATAAAAATGTAGCTATTATTGGAGGGGGAAACTCTGCTTTAGATGCTGCCTTGCAGCTATTAAAGATTTCACCTAAAATTTATATTATTAATATTGCCGCTGAACTTACCGGGGATGCTGTAATGCAAGAAAAGATTAAAAATTCTAATAAGGTAGAAATATGGAATAATAGTCGTCTCCTGCGTATCTATGGAGAAAGGTTTGTAAAAGGTGTAGAGCTAGAGAGGGAAGGCCAGATACATCATCTTAAGATAGAAGGTGTATTTATTGAGGCAGGTTTAATTCCAAACTCTAATCTCTCTGAAGAAATAAATAAAAATGAATTGGGAGAAATCGTTGTGGATTGTAATAATTGTACAAATGTAGAGGGTATTTTTGCTGCGGGTGATGTAACTAATGTTGCAGAAAAACAAATCATTGTTGCCTGTGGCGAAGGGGCAAAGGCTTCCCTTTCTGCCTTTCGCTACCTTTCTGGAAAAAGATGGTAAGAATGAAATTTAAAGCAGAACCTTACTTAAAACTCAATTTTTTAAATGAATATACCAGAAGCAATAATTTATTTTTTGGAGAAACAAGGCTTTGTAATAGTCTCTACTTTAGATCACAATGGTAATATACATTCTTCAGCCAAAGGAATTGTTAAGGTAAAATCTGAAGGAAGAATCTATATCCTTGACCTTTACCGACAAAAAACCTTTGAAAACTTAAAGAGAAATCCAACGATTACCTTAACCGCAATAGACGAACATACTTTTGTGGGATACAGCTTGCAGGGAGAAGGTAAAATTGTAGAAAGAGAAAAGATAGAGGATTCCCTTATCAAAGAATGGGAAAAAAAAATAATTCAAAGAATTTCTCGACGGCTAATTAATAGCTTAAAAGAAAATAAAAAATCTTCCATCCATCCCGAAAGCCGCCTCCCTTCACCAGAATATTTAATCTCCATAAAGATAGAGAAGATTACAGATTTAACCCCGCGTTCCTTAAAGCTTTAGGGATGAAAAATAATTAGTATTGACTTTTAGGAGTTGGGATGATAAAAATTCTCTAAATTTAAAAATAATTGTCGGAGAGGTCGCATAGTCCGGTTTAGTGCGTGCGCCTGGAGAGCGCATGTCCCAAGAAATTGGGACCGGGGGTTCAAATCCCCCCCTCTCCGTAGGATTAATGCTTATTTGTTAGTCCTGGTGGGCAAAATGGCTTGGCTTAAATCGT
>FWPU01011695.1_pt1 | contig 12123 bp, 9 predicted proteins | sample 2228361 | NCBI WGS metagenome assembly FWPU01 (sample SAMEA103939777, study PRJEB20133) | metagenome | reverse complement strand
CTGGCCCCCAGCCCCTGGCTCCCAGCCTCGCACAGCCATTGCCAGGCATACCACCGGCCAAAGCGCGGCCACGCTGACCTTCGTCCACAGGCCCAGGCCCATGACGACCCCTGCGACGAGGGCGTGCCACGGCCTGCGGCTCCGCAGGGCCAGCCAGAGCGCCGTCGTGCCCAGCAACGCGGCCAGCGTGTCGTTGTTCATGGCGCCGGCGACGAAGAGCGATTCGGGCAGGAAGGCGACAAACGCGGCAGCCGCCACGGCCAGAGCGGGCCGGGCCGGCCAGAGCGCGCGGCCCAGCCCATAAGTAGCTGCAACCACCCCGACGCCGGCGAGCACGGAGATCAGCCGCGCCAGCCGCATCGCCAGCGGCCCGTCGCGCCACGGCCAGTTCTCCAACGTCGTGTGGACGAAGAAGTTCGGCGACGCGTCCGGCGTGAAGCCGACATCCGGGTTCGCGCGGAGAAAGCTCGTGTCCAGCCCCGCCCGGCCGGCCACTACGGCCGCCAGCGCGTGATACAGCGGCGGATGCTTGGCCTGGGTCATCTCGGCGCCAGCCGGCAGGCGGCCTTCTCGGGCAATATAGGCCGCATAGGCCAGATGATCCGCCTCATCGGGCGCTTCGCCCGCGGGAATGGCAATGCTGTAGGCCAGGCCGAGCGCCAGACGCGCCAGGAGCAGGAAGGCAAGCCAACGATGCGTTTTCATCCCCCGTCCGACCCGGCTTTGGATTGCGCCGCCACGGCAGCGCTTTGGCTTGCGCCACGGAAAGCGGCGCCATTGCGCCGCGATCCACTCGCCTGATCTGAAAATGGGACGCGGACTACGCCGACGACGCGGACTACGCGGATGAAATCTGAGTCTGTCCGTGTCGTCCGCGGTATCCGCGTTGTCCGCGTTCCGGTTTTCGTCGCTGCTTGTGTCGCCTGCGACATGGTCGCTATCTGGAAAGCCCCAGGCGCTGATACATCTCGATATGCCGATCGGCGATGGCATCCCAGGTAAACTCGCGCGCAAGCTCATGGGCGGCCTGCGCCAGCCGTAGCCGCAGCGCAGTGTCGCCCATCAGCCGCTCCACCGCATCGGCGGTTGCCAGCGGATCGTCCGGCGACACCAGCAGCGCCGACTTGCCGTTGTGCAGCACAGGGAAGAGGCCGGCCGCCTCGCGCACAGCATCGGGCGGCCGGGTGCTCACGATCGGCAGGCCATGCGCCAGCGCCGCCATCAAGCTGCCATGGCGCAGCGACGCGCCCTCGCGATAGGGCAGCACCGCGCAATCGGCAGCCAGCAGGTTCGCCGAGACCTCTTCGCTGGTGACGAAGCCGGTCCAGGCCACCCGGTCGCGCACGCCGAGCTCGTCAATCAACTGCTCGATCTGCGCCAGATAGGCCCGATTTGTCGGGTCGCTGGCGCCGACCTGTCCGCCCACCATCAGGAGCCGGGCGGGCCGGCCACGACGCGCCAGTTCGGCCAGCGCCCGGATCAGCGTGTCGCCGCCCTTGCCGGCATTCATGAAGCCGAAATAGGCCAACAGCCAGGTATCGGGCCCGGCGCCCCACCGCGCGCGTTGCAGCGCCCGATCATAGTCGGCCGGCGGCTGACAGGAAATATTGCTGCCGATCGGGATCGGGAACATGAGGCCGGGCACACCGGCGCGCGACAGCCGCAACCAGTCCACCGGATTGGTGATCACGCAGGCGTCACTGCGCCGCGCCAGGATCAACACAGCGTGCCAGCGCAGCGCCCCGGCTTTCGGAAACAAATAGGGAAAACGGAGATCGTGAAAGGTCGTCGCGATGCGCGGTCGGTTACGCAGCAATCTCAGGCGCCAGGGCAGAAAATTGATCGCTCCGTGCAGGCCGTAAGCGGCCGACTGATACTGAATGTGCACCACATCGGGCTGGAGCTCGCCGCACATCTCTGCCGTCAGGCTCCACCACTGCCAGCCGCCCCGATCCACGATCGGATGCACGGTCGGCTCATAGGCGCCCGCCGGCCGGCGCAAATGATCCCCGCCGGCGTTCACATCGGTCAGCACATGCACATCCATCCGCCGCGCGCCGAGGGCCAGACTCAGTTGTCTCGTATAATCGCCCACGCCGCCCTGCATGGCCGGATATTCGCCGGTGATAAACAGAATGCGCATAGCGACCTCCAGGAGGGTAGACAGGAAGACAGGGAGACAAGAAAACAAGAAAACAAGGAAACAAGGAAACAAGAAAATCAAAGAGACACTCTTCCCTTGTCTACCTCTCCACCTCTCCACCAATCTACCAATCTACCAATCTACTAATCTACCAATCTACCAATCTACCAATCTCCCCGTCTTCCCGTCCGCAGTCCAGATGCCAGCAGTTGCTGATAGGCTGCCATGCGGTCACGACGCAAGCGCCGTTTTGAACCCAACAGCCATTTGGCAGCTTCAAAGCACCATTCTACCGCAAACGCGGCCAGAATAAAAACCCGCAAAAGCTCTGCCGCTGCCGCGCCGTGAAACTTGTGAAAATAGCGGACTTTGCTGGCTTGAAAACGAATATGGCGGGCGGCGACCGCCTGCTCGCTCGATTTGCCTTCGTAGTGGATGATCTCCGCGGCCGGAAGAAAGACGATCCGCCAGCCGGCCGCCTTCACTCGACGACACCAATCCAGCTCTTCGGAATACATGAAGTAGCCCTCGTCGAAGCCGCCGACCTGCTCGATCACGGCCCGCCGCGTCATCAGCGCCGCGCCCACGAGCCAGTCCACTTCCTCGCCGCCGGCTGCGTCCTCGTCCTCCACAGCCGACGTTTGACGTTTGGCGCCAGACGTCCGCTCTTCCATCCGATACCAGCGCGCCCATGGATTGTCCGGCCAGTGCCACGCCAAGGGTGTGCTCTCGAACAGGGCCGTGAGGAGAGTTGGAAAGCGCCGACGTGACGATTGCGGGCTCCCGTCGCCATAACGCAGGCGCGGACCGACTGCGCCGACATCAGGATGCGCGTCCAGGTAGGCTGCCATCGTGGCCAACGCATCCCCAACGACTTCGGTATCCGGATTGAGAAAGAAGAGATACCGGCCGCGCGCCAGCGCGATCCCCTGGTTGTTGCCGCCGGTGAAGCCGCGGTTCTCCGTGTTCGCGATCAGTCGCACCGACGGGAACTCAGCCGCCACCATGGCAGCGCTGCCATCGGAGGAAGCATTGTCCACGACGATGATCTCGACGGAGAGAGGGTGATGGGTCGCAGACAATGGACGATGATCGGCGCTCGTGCACGCCGCCGATGGACGATCAACAACTCCAGACCCCGAACTGGCGACTGATGACTGACAGCCAGGGACCGACCGCAGGCACTCGCGCAGCAGATCGCGCACGTTCCAGCTGACGATGATCACCGAGAGGTCGGGCGCCGGCTGCTCTGTCGCCAAAGGGGAAGAACGGTCAGGCATGGGGGCTCGACAGGGACGATTTGAGGGAGCCGGCCGACATCGGTTCACACGTGACGGGAAACGCCATAGTCGGCCAGCTCGCACAGCGCATGCCGATAGGGGCCGGCCGGGAAAACAGCCAGGGTTGCCTTTGCCCGCTCGGTGAAATCGCGCGCTTCGGCCAGGGCGGACTGGATGGCGCCAGACGCGCGCACGCGCGCCACGAGTTCAGCGACCGGATCAGTGCCGGTCTTGTCGGCCTGCGTGACCGGCCGGACAGCTTCCAGGGACGCGATGACCGCCTCGGGATCCGGCACCGATTGCAGAAAGTAATAGAAAGGCAGGGTCACGATCCCCTGGCGTAGGTCGCCGCCGACCGGTTTGCCCAATGTGGCCTCGTCGCCCACGTAGTCCAGGACGTCATCCACGATCTGAAAGGCCATGCCGAGGTTGTAGCCGAAATCGTACAGCGCCTGCTCCTGAGCCGGTGCAGCGTCGGCCAGGATGGCGCCGGAACGGGTGGCGGCGGCGAAAAGCGAGGCTGTTTTGGCGAAGATACGCGGATAATAGTCTTCCTTCGGCTGCCGCCAGTGTCGGCTGGAGAAGAGCTGGCGCAATTCGCCTTCACAAATGATGCGCAAGGTGTCCGCAAAAAGCTGGACAACCCGCACATTTTCAGTCTCTGCGGCGAAACCGGCCGCGCGCGCAAACAGATAGTCGCCGGCGAGCACGGTGGCGCCTTTGCTCCACACTGCGTTTAGGGTGGTGATGCCGCGGCGTACCATCGCCTCGTCTATCAGGTCGTCGTGCACCAGCGTGGCGTTGTGGAGCATCTCCACCGCCGCCGCCATCGCCACGACTTTTTCCGAGGCCGCCCCATGGAAAAGACCGTAGGCGGCCAGCGCGACCGCCGGCCGCAGCCGTTTGCCGCCGCTGCGCAGCAAGCCCAGAAAAGCCTGCGCCAGCGGCTCATACGCCCCTGCGCTGATCGAGCGCATTTTCTGCTCGACCCGCTGAAGGTCGTCCTGAACGAGAGCAACAATAGACAGGTCTGTGATCATCGGCGCCTGTATGGCCAAATAACGTGTCATGGGCAAGTCGGTCGCGCGACTGCGCCATCGCGCGACTTCACTCGCCGTCCTGCAAACCGAAACATTGCCGCGCGGTCGCAGTCGTTGCCAGGGCAATTGCGGCCGCCGTAGTATTCAACAATTCCGCCAGGCGGGCGGCGATCAACGGCACGTAGGCCGGCTCATTGCGCTGTCCCCGATGGGGATGCGGCGCCAGATAGGGCGCATCGGTCTCCAGCATCAGGTGCGCAAGGGGCAGCTGCGCTGCCAGCGCGTGCAAACGACGCGCGTTGTGAAACGTCACCGGGCCGCCCAGCCCCAACACCAGTCCCTGCGCCAGTGCTCGCTGCGCTTGCTGCAGGTCACCCGAGAACGCATGCCAGACACCGATGATAGCATCCTGCCCGCGCGCGTTCCGTATGTGGGGCCCCATTTGTGCGATCTCGCACAGCAAATCATCGTGGCATGCGGGCGAGCCGCCGCCGACCGGGCTGCGACTGTGTAGGATGACCGGCAGCCCGAGCTCGGCCGCCAGCGCCAGCTGCGCGCGCAACGCGGCTTTCTGACGCTCAGGCGTTACCCGTCCCCAGTAATAGTCCAGCCCGATCTCACCGATTGCCACCACCTTCGGGTGACGGGCCAATTCGCGCAGGACGCCCACGGTATGATCGTCGAAGTCCGCACAGTCGTTCGGATGCACGCCCACAGCCGCATACACGGCCGCATGCTGTTCGGCCAGGGCCAACACCCGACGACACGACGCCAGATCAACGGCAGGATTGATGATCCACCGCACTCCGGCGGCCGTGGCTCGCTCGATCACTGCCTCACGATCGGCATCGAACTGCGGCAGGTCGAGGTGGCAGTGCGTGTCACAATACATGCCGCGCTCCTGGCAGGGGAAAGAGGCGTCACGCAATGCCTGCCAGCCGCAGCCCATCCTGCAGGATCGCCTGCACACGATCTCCGTGCGTCGTCTCGCAATAGACCCGGATCAGCGGCTCGGTGCCGGAGAAGCGGACGAGTAGCCAGCCGCCGTCCTCCAGGATAAACTTGTAGCCGTCGAGCGTGACCTTGTCGGTGACGCGCAGACCGCCGATGGCGTGTGGCTGGGCCGCATCGAGCCGTGTCCGCGCTCTCTGCTTGAGCGTGTTGTCCTTCACGCGCGTGTCAATCCGGTCATAATAATGCGGACCGCCCACCAGGTCAAACAGCATGGCAAGCAGCTCGGTCGGCTTCTTGCCGGTGCGTCGCATCAGGTCGAGCAGGTACAGATTTGCGAGGATACCATCGCGCTCCGGCACATGACCCCGAAACGCATAGCCGCCGCTTTCCTCGCCGCCGATCAGCCCATTGTGCTCCAGCATGGCCGGCGCGACATACTTGAAGCCAACGCCGGTGTTGACGACCTTCACGCCGTAGCGCGCGCCGAGCTTGTCGAGCATCGAGGTCGTGCTGATCGTCTTGATGATCGGCCCGCGCTCCCCGCGCACCTCCAGCAGATACATCGCCAGCAACGCATACACCCGCAGCTGATCAACGAATCGGCCATGCTCATCGCCCAGGCCGCAGCGGTCGGCGTCGCCGTCCATGATGCAGACCACGTCTGCGCCGATCTCGCGTGCCTTCGCAAGGCCGGCGTTCACGTTGGGGGGGATCGGCTCTGGCCGCTTCATCTCGGGGAAGATCGGGTTGCGATCGGCATGGTACTCTACAACCGTCGTCGCACCGCCACCGATGAAGTGCGAGAGATAGCCCGCACCGTTGCCCCACATGTTGTCCACCAACACCGTGAAGCCCGCGGCTTTGATCGCGTCCACATCCACCAGCGAACGGATGCGGACATCGTAGGCCGGCTTGGGATCGTAAAGGCGGATGAGGTCGGCTTTAACCGCGGCATCGAAGTCGAGCCGGGGGATGTCGGCGGGCGTCGGCGGGATGTGCGATTCGATGGCTTTCAGGCCGGTCGGGTCAACGGCGCCACCGTTGAAATCGCGCACCTTGAAGCCGTTGTCGGTCGGCGGGTTATGGCTGGCGGTAATGTTGATCGCGCCCAACGCACGGCGTTCGGTGACCCCGAACGAGATGATCGGCGTGGGAACGCCGCCGCCGCAGAAGTGCACAGGGATGCCGTTGCCGGCCAGCACTTCGGCTGCAGCCGCAGCGAAATCTTCTGAACGAAACCTCTTATCTCCGCCGACAACGATGCCGCGCGCCAGTTCATCGGGAAAATTTGCCCTCAGATAAGCTGCAAAGCCCTGGGCACAACGGCGGACATTGTCGAACGTATAGTCCTCCGCGATGCTGGCTCGCCAACCATCGGTGCCGAAGGTGATATCGGACATGCAAGACCCCCTCGCTGGTGTTGGATGTACGATGTTGGGATGTACGATGTTGGGATGTACGATGTACGATGTTGGGATGTACGATGTTGGGATGTACGATGTTGGGATGTACGATGTTGGATGTACGATGTTGGCATGTTCGATGTACGATGCTGGCATGTTCGATGTACGATGCTGGATTGATCTGCACAGCACATCGCACATCGCACATCGCAGATCGCACATCGCACATCACACATCGTACATCGTACATCGTACATCGTACATCCTACATCCTACATCCTACATCCTACATCGCACATCTTACATCCCCAATTACCTACCCCACTTGCGGGGTGTGGTTTCCGGCCTGCTGCAGGGTTGCCAGATCGGCGTCCACCATGATGCGCACGAGCTGTTGGAAGGTGACGGTTGGCTGCCAATGCAGCATCTGACTGGCCTTGCGGGCGTCGCCCACCAGCAGGTCCACTTCGGCCGGCCGATAGAATTTCGGATCTACCACGACGTATTTCTCCCAGTCCAGTCCGACGTGGTCGAACGCCACCTGGCAGAACTCGCGCACGGAGTGAGTCTCACCCGTGGCCACCACGTAGTCGTCCGGCTGGTCCTGTTGCAACATCAGCCACATGGCCCGCACATAGTCGGGCGCGTAGCCCCAATCGCGCCGCGCGTCCAGATTGCCCAGCCGCAACTCATTCGCCAGACCCAGCTTGATCCGGGCCACGCCGTGACTGATCTTGCGCGTGACGAATTCGAGGCCCCGTCGTGGGGATTCGTGATTGAACAGGATGCCCGAACAGGCAAAAAGCCCGTAGCTTTCCCGGTAATTGACCGTGATCCAATGGCCATAAACTTTGGCCACGCCATACGGGCTCCGTGGATAGAAAGGCGTCGTCTCGCGCTGCGGCACCTCCTGCACTTTGCCGAACATCTCGCTGGAGCTGGCCTGGTAGAAGCGGATCTTGCGGTCCACGATCCGGATGGCATCCAGGAGGCGCGTCACGCCGAGCGCCGTGAACTCGCCGGTGAGCACGGGCTGGGTGAAACTGGTGGGCACGAAACTCTGCGCGGCCAGGTTGTACACCTCGTCCGGCCGATATTCCTGCAACAGGTGGATCAGGCTGACCTGGTCGAGCAGGTCGCCCTGGACGATGGTGATGCGGTCTTGAAAGTCACGGATACGATCGAAGTTGGTCGTGCTGGTGCGCCGCACCATGCCGATGACCTCATAGCCGCGATCCAGCAGGAATTCGGCCAGATATGAGCCGTCCTGGCCGGTGATGCCGGTGATGAGTGCTTTGGGCATCTGCTTCTGTCTCCTCACATCATGCCGCGCGCGACGATCCGCAGTTCCAGCGGCGTAGGATCGGTCGCGCCCGCGCGCACTTGCTCGCGCCAGTAGTTCAACACATCGGTCATGCTCTGCTCGAAGGGGATGACCGGCTGCCAGCCGGTGCGCGCCTGAAACTTGCGGATGTCGGCCATGACTACCGGCACCTCGACGGGTCGCAGACGCGCCGGATCCTGCACAACGGCCACCGGTCGGCCTGACACACGAATGAGGGTCTCCAGGAGCGTCTGTGCCGTATAGCAACGGCCAGAGCCGATGTTGTACACCTCGCCCGGCTCCCCCTGTGTCAGCGCCAGGTAGTATGCCCGAGCCACATCGCGCACATCGCTGAAATCGCGACCGGCGCTCAGGTCGCCCACCAGGACCTGAGGGGGGCGCAGCCCGGCTTCGATCTCGGCAATCTGTTTGGCGAAATCCGCGGCCACGAACCCCTCGCGCTGCCGCGGCCCCACGTGATTGAACGAGCGCACCCGCACGGTCGCCACGCCGTAGCTGAGGTAATACTGCAGACCCAGAAAGTCTTGGGCCACCTTGCTGACGCCGTAGGGGGTGACCGGCCGCAGCGGCGTCTCCTCGTCCACGGGGAGGTCTGCCGGGGTGATCTTGCCGTACTCTTCGGCCGAGCCGACGACGAGCACACGGCTGGGCAGCTTCAACTGGACCACCGCTTCCAACACGTTGAGCTGTGCGCGGATGTTGTTCTCCAGGGTAAACCAGGGATCGAGCCGCGACAGCGCGGAGATCGGCTGAGCTGCCAGGTGGAAGATGAAATCGGGCCGGGTCTCCTCGACGATGTAGCGCACGACCTCCAGCCGTGACAGCTCGGCCGGATAGAGCGCCAGCCGTTCGCGCAGATGCGCGATGTTGTCAATGCGGCCGTAGACCGTGCCGGCTATCTGCCAGTCCGTATGTGCCAGCAGATATTCGGCCAGATGGCTCCCGACAAAGCCGGAGATGCCGGTGATGAGCGCGCGCAAGGATGCCTCGTGATGCGTGATATGTGATACGGAAAATTATACCGCAGGATGGCGAGCAGGGCAAAGGATGGGCCAGGCAAAACGCGAAACGTGAAACGTCAGACGTTTGACGTTTGACGTTTCACGTTTCACGCCTTACGCTTCACGCCTCACGCTTCACGCTAGTCCTGCTGCCCGTCGCAGTTCCGCCACTTTGTCCAGTTCCTCCCATGGCGCATCTATGTCGGTGCGGCCAAAGTGACCGTAGGCCGCGGTGGCCCGGTAGATGGGCCGCCGCAGGTTCAGGTCACGGATGATGGCGGCTGGCCGCAGGTCGAAGTGCTCGCGAATCAGCTGGACGATGCGCTCGTCGCTGATCTTGCCGGTGCCGAAGGTCTCTACCGCGATGCTCAACGGCCGGGCCACGCCGATAGCGTAGCTGACCTGGATTTCCAGCCGGTCGGCAACGCCCGCCGCGACCAGGTTTTTCGCCACGTAGCGCATCATGTATGAGGCCGAGCGATCCACTTTGGTCGGGTCTTTGCCGGAGAACGCGCCGCCGCCGTGCCGGGCGACGCCGCCATAGGTGTCCACGATGATCTTGCGGCCGGTCAGGCCCGAATCGCCCATCGGCCCACCGATGACGAAACGGCCCGTCGGGTTGATGTAGATCTTGGTGTCTTTGTCGAGATAGCCGTTGGGCACCACATACTTGATGACCCGCTCGAAGAGGTCGTGCTCGATCTTGCTGTGCTCCACATCGGGGCTGTGCTGGGCCGAGATGACGATGGTGTCCACGCGCTTGGGCTTGCCATAGGCGTATTCCACGGTGACCTGGCTCTTGCCATCGGGCCGGAGGTAGGGCAGGGTGCCGTCTTTGCGCACGTGTGCCAGCCGCTTGCAGAGTTTGTGCGCCAGATCAATCGAGAGCGGCATGTAGTTCTCGGTCTCGTTGCAGGCAAAGCCGATCATCATGCCCTGGTCGCCCGCGCCGATGGCCTCGATCTGCTCATCGGTCATCTCGCCGGTCTTGGCTTCCAGCGCCTTGTCCACACCCAGCGCGATGTCGGGGCTCTGCTCCTTGATGCTCACAATCACGCCGCAGGTATCGGCATCGAAGCCATACTTGGCGCGCGTGTACCCGATATCGCGCACGACATTCCGCACCAGCGTCGGGATGTCCACATAGGTCGAAGTCGTGATCTCACCCATTACCAGGATGAGGCCGGTCGTCGTCGAGACCTCACACGCCACGCGCGCATCGGGATCCTCGGCGATGATCGCGTCCAGGATAGCATCGGATATCTGATCGCAGATCTTGTCCGGATGCCCCTCAGTCACCGATTCCGAAGTGAAATAGAACTTCGGGGAAGAGGCAAAGGTGGTATTCATGGTGATGTTGCTCCTGTGATTGGTAAGTTGGTAGATTGGTAGATTGGTACATTGGTATTTGGTACGCTGGTAATTTGGTATGTTGGTAGCTTGGTATATTGGTAACCTGGTAGTCTGGGGGAAACGGCTCCGAATCCACCAAGTCACCAAGTTACCAAGTCACCAAGTCACCAAGTTACCAAGTCACCAATCTACTAATCTACCACCCCTCACGTCCCCATCCGCCATTCGTTCAGGTAGGCTTCCTGTTCGGGCGTCAGGACGTCAATTTGCACGCCCATGGCCGCGAGCTTGAGGCGGGCGATCTCTTTATCTATCTCCTCCGGGACGCTGTATACAGTACGCTTCAGGCTGGCGTGATGTTTGATCATGTACTCAGCGGCAAGCGCCTGGTTGGCGAAACTCATGTCCATGACGGCGCTGGGATGTCCCTCTGCCGCGGCCAGGTTGACCAGCCGGCCTTCGCCGGCCAGGTAGAGGCGGCGACCGTCGGCCAGGATGTACTCGTCCAGGAATTCGCGCACGCGGCGGACCTCTACAGCCATCTTCTCCAGCTCGGGGAGGTTGATCTCGACGTTGAAGTGGCCGGAGTTGGCCAGGATCGCGCCATCCTTCATCGCCTCGAAGTGCTGCCGGTCTATCACGTTGATGTCGCCGGTCGAGGTGATGAAGATGTCGCCGTGCGGCGCAGCTTCGATCATGGGCATGACCCGGAAGCCGTCCATGACTGCCTCCAGCGCCTTGAGAGGATCCACCTCGGTGACGATGACGTTGCCGCCCAGCCCTTTGGCGCGCATGGCGATGCCACGCGAACACCAGCCATAGCCTGCCACCACCACAGTTTTGCCGGCGATGAGGACATTGGTGGCCCGGATAAGGCCGTCCATCGTGCTCTGGCCGGTGCCGTAGCGATTGTCGAAGAGGTGTTTGGTCAGCGCGTCGTTGACGGCGATGATCGGGAACATCAGCTCACTATCGCGAGCCATCGCGCGCAGGCGGATGACCCCCGTCGTCGTCTCCTCGGTGCCGCCGAGCACGCCATCCAGCAACTCACGGCGCTCTTTGTGCAGCGTGCTCACCAGATCCGCACCGTCATCCATGGTAATGTGCGGCCTGTGATCCAGCGCGGCCTTGATGTGCTGGTAGTAGGTCGCGTTATCTTCGCCCTTGATGGCATAGACCGGCATCTCGTAGTGCGCGACCAGGGTCGCGGCGATGTCGTCCTGGGTCGAAAGGGGATTGGACGCGGTCAACACCACGTCGGCGCCGCCCGCCTGCAACACGCGCATCAGGTTGGCGGTCTCGCTGGTCACATGGAGGCACGCGCTGATGCGCACACCCTTCAGCGGCTGCTCCACGGCGAACCGCTGCTCGATCAGGTTCAGGACCGGCATCTCTCGGGCAGCCCATTGCATCCGAAACCGGCCCTTATCTGCCAGGCGAATGTCTTTGATGTCGTAGTTGGTGCTCACTCGGTTGTTGCTCCTTGCAGATTGGTAGGTTGGTAGATTGGTAGCGCTCGGTTCGCTCATTTTTACGGCGGGTTTTCAGAATGGGTCGCCAGAGCGGTATAGATCGTGACTGGGTACTCCAACAGCGCCAGAATC
>FWPU01008935.1_pt1 | contig 12123 bp, 9 predicted proteins | sample 2228361 | NCBI WGS metagenome assembly FWPU01 (sample SAMEA103939777, study PRJEB20133) | metagenome | reverse complement strand
GAAAAGATGTCGGCTCAATTTGAGGGAGTTAAGGTATATCTCTTTGAGCGTCGTACGGATCCGTCGTAAATTTTTTTCTTGTTGAGAAGGTGCTATGTCGCCGAGCATCCGCCTTGTCTATATCCGAGTTTTCGCAAAAAACCTGGCCGGAATCCTGTCTGCATTTCTCTTTGCGGGTCATCTATGGGCCGAAGGCGCGGAATCCGCGGGTAACCCGCGCCCATTGCCCAACATCATCATTATTTCAGTAGATACTCTGCGCGCAGACCGCATAGGCAGCTATGGCTACACGCGCCCCACTACCCCTTTCCTCGATGCCTGGGCTCGCGACGAAGCCATTGTGTTTGAACACGCATTTACCACCGAAACATGGACACTTCCCTCGCACATGTCCTTGTTCACCGGCCTTTATCCCGTACACCACGGCGTCACGGCATTGGATAGCGCACTGTCGAAAGAGATTCCGACCCTAGCCGAATTGTTAAAGAAGGCCGGGTACACCACCGCCGGATTTACGGGGCATTGGTGGTGGCTGTACGGCGACCGCGGCTTCGGTAGGGGCATGGACCTTTACGACGACGCCGACCGTCAAATGTTTCGCCATGTGGATCTCACACTACAACGTATCGAGCAATGGCTAAGCCAAAAACCGCAAACACCCGTATTCCTATTTGTGCACTTCTACGACGTTCACATGAAAGAGGCGGAAACGGGCGCCATAGCCCCATACGATCCGTTGGATGCGACTTTCGATCGGTTCAGCAAACCGTTATGGTCGGAGCAGCTATTCTCTTCCCCGTCGAAGAAAAATTTACGTGGCTCTCAACTGCTCACCGCGCACAACACCGGCGCGGACCCATTCACCGAAAAGGAAGTGGAATATGTTCGCGCCCGCTACGACGATTGTGTAGCGCTGGTGGACTCTCGGATACAGCGCTTATTTGACCTCTTGAAGAAATCCGACCTGTATGACTCCGCCTTAATCTGCATCACTGCAGATCATGGCGAGAATTTGGGAGAGCATGGTTATTTCGTAGACTGCGATAATACCGACCCCGTGCAACTCTCAAGTCCACGTTACTTTGAGCACAAAAAGGTATTTGATGTTGAAGCCCACATTCCCCTGTTGCTGCGCCTACCCTCAAAGGAGCATGCGGGCGCACGCGTTTCCGCTTTAGTGCAGCTCACCGATATCTTGCCCACAATCCTCGCATGCATAGACCAATCGACGCCGCAACCAACCGACGGCATAAACCTATTGCCCGTGGTACGAGCAGCAGCAGAGGGCCGTCGTTATGCCCACATACGTCGCGACGCCTTTGAAGCGGCGGTGCGGACAAATCGCTGGAAACTACATTATCAGGGTGACCGCGGCGAACGTTATTGCCTCTACGACCTTATGAACGATCCTGGCGAACAAAAACCCTTGCCCCTATCCGCCGCCGATATAGGCACCGTACTGCAAGCCGAGCTCCAATCGTTGTCTACGTCTTCTCACAGCGGACGTGGCTGGCAAATCGTTTACGGCGTTGACCCGGGCGATCCCTTGCTACCGCGCACCGCACCCCTCCCAAAGATCCCAAAAACACGAATTGCCATTGAAACTTCTGGAAGACTACGATCGGCGACGTTGCTCACGGCACTAGGTACCGCGCGGCCTCTGAACATCGAAGAAGATACCCGCGTAATGCTCCCGACTGACTAGCGGTATCCTGCTCGCTTCTCGCTCGTCACAGATCCTGCCGCCGCCCCCCTAACATTTGAAATTCATGCCGATGACATAGTGCGAATGGTTTCAGCGGCGCATGGCCCTCAGGAAATCACGGGCGAGATTTCTCTCACCCTGGATCCAAACCAGGCGAAGCCGCTGTCGGAAGCATGGGTAAAGGCATATGAACACGCAGGGCTCATGCATCTACAAGTTTGGTACATACCGGCCGCGACGGACGCCCGCATTCCGACGGAACTTACCCCGGAACAAAAGTCGCAGTTGGAGGCATTAGGTTACTTGGAACCCAAATGATTACGTTGCTCGCTGTAATTTTCGGGGATAACACGCACGTTTTACCGTAATGCGCTCCAAGCCATGCACCTCACATGCGCACGCGGTACACTCCCGTCTTACCTTGAGCATCCACCCGCTCTAACCACGGCACCTTTTCCGGTCGAAACCTTACACCGCTCAGGTCTTTCTCGTTAAAGATCAGATATTCAATGCTATAGGCGGAAATCAGCCACTGCTTAAAAGAAAAATCGTCTGCTTCCTGGACAAAACGTTCGTAGAGCGATTTTTTCTCACCGTATTTTCGCGTGAGCATGTAGTGCGCACAAAACACCTTGTTCGGAGCATACAGCGGGATGAGGCGAGCAAGACGTTCAGGTGCCAAAATCACCGCCCCCGCCGGGGCATGTTCTCGCAGTCGCTGTAATACCGCCTCCGTATCACGCTCCAAGTAATAGTCCGCTTGCCGCTCGGCTTGCAGCGGTGCCCGAAACAAATTCGCATAGGCGTACATGGCCGAAGGGAGACCTATTAACAATAACGCTCCGAAGAGAACGCCACGCCGTAATCCGGTACCGCCGGAGGGCGAAAAAAAGGCTTCTAAGCGCGGTAGTATTACCACCGTTGCCAGCAGGGGAGCCGCCACCAAGTAGGCGCTGCCGGAGGCCTCATGGCCGTACAGGTAATACGGAAAAAGATTGTCTACAACCCACGCCACCGTGACCCACGCCGAAAGTATCCGCTCGGGTACCGGTAGTTGCCATCCTTCACGCAGACCCGACCATCCGAAAAACAGTACCAAGGCCAATAGCGGCCACCCCGCCCATAAAACCAGCGGAATCAGGGGCAAATGCGTCGGAATCCAATCGCCGGCACCCAGTGCGTCCGTAAGGGTCAAGTAACCGTGATAAAAAAGAGCGGGGAGCTGTAAGCATGCCGCTGCAGCCGGGCCCCAAAACGCAGAACGGCGAGGTGCACCGACAGTCACACGCGACAAGAGAGCGGCCACCCCCAACATGACAAAAACTTCCGGCACCTGGAACGGTCGTAAAAAGGAATGTATGCCCGCAACTACTCCCACACTAAGCCATAGCTTCCAGCACGGGCTCGTAACGGCCCGCATCATTAGGGCATACTGCAAAGCCGCTAAGGCAAAAGCGCGCAAAAAGTGCGGCTTCGTTGCGGCATAACAAAAAACGTTTACGCCTTGTAGATCCAGGGGAAGCGAGGAAGGCTTCTGTCCGGCCATGCCCTCCGTTATCCAGTAAAAGGGCAATGAAGTCCAACCCAAGCCTGCCCCGAAAAAAACGAGCATCACAAAAAAAATTCGATAACCCGGGCTTGCGATAACTCCCTTCGCTAAAAACACCACGGCGCATAGAAAAAACGCAAGCGTAAGCACACGGTCTAGGTGCAATATACGAACGAAATCGAGGCCGGCATGTCGCGCCGCCAATCCGTACACATACCATTCAGGGTTGAAATAAACGGACGGCGTAGGTTCCGGTGTATAACGGTTCTCGAAGAGGCATGCGCCGTCCCGTGCCTGAGCCGCCCACATGAAATACCCGTATGTACCCACCACACCTCGACCGATTAACCCGAGAAAAACATCGTCTGGTGCAGTGTGGCGCTCTACGTAAAAATACGGTAGTGTCCCGGCAACCGCAACAATCAGGAAGAGGGACAGGTAGAAAATAATTTCACGCCGAGGCATGCACGCAGGAGCATACTCGCATGACGTAGAGCGCTGTACTCCCTGCCCAAGCATCGGCGAGGGTTGCCTCATTTCGCTAAAGGACGGTATTTACGCGTCGTTGTGGCCGTAATTTTACGCACATCGGCGATGTGGTCCACTACCTTCTTCACCGCCTCGGCGATGAGATCCATATCGCTCCGCGGATTCATCAGCATCACATGGTGCACAACGACACCCGAGCGAAAATGTGCATCTTCACATACCGGCAGGCGGAATCGCGCCGGGTTGATTGCCTTCCAATAAACCTTGTTTAAGTTGTGCCGCGGTTTTGTCAGTGGTTTGTACAAGTTGCAGCGATTCAGCGGCTCGTACGGCGCCTCGAACGAATCTCCCGTCCCCAATTCGGCGTTCAATGCCGCACAAAACTGCGCATTGGTTACTTTCAAGTCCTGCGTATCAATTCGGAACGCGAAATTAAAGTAACTCTGTTGCGTAACCTCTTTCCGACGCCGCATCGGAAGGACGCCCGGAATTTCCGCCAACCGCTCGTTAAGGTATATGGCGTTGGCATCCCGATATTTTACCTGCGCATCTAACCGCTTCAGCCCACCCAGCAAAATAGCCGCCTGCCATTCGGTAATACGATAGTTCCCACTCTGTAACGTGGTCTCAAAGCCGACAGGCTTGTTTAAACCAAAAACCGCGGGGCTGGCAGCGTATGGACGCCCACAATTTCGAAGGCTATACAGCTTGTAAAAAAGCTCTCGCGTCTGGCACATATTAAATCCGCCTTCACCACTCGACAGTACCTTGCTTTGTTGAAAGCTCCAGCAGGACACCGCCCCGAAAGAGCCGACACCTTTTCCTTTCCAGAACGTTCCGTGCTGGTGCGCGCAATCTTCGATAAGCCAAAGGCCTTTTTTCTTGCACAATCCCACAAGACGTGTAATATCTGTTACGCTGCCGTACAAATGCACCACGATCACGGCTTTTGTCCGCGGCGTGATGGCGGCTTCCACGGCGTCTAAGTTCAGATTCCACGTGTCGGGTTCAACATCCACCAGTACCGGTACAGCGTTTACATCCGCACAGGCGGCGGCGGTGGCCTGCCACGTCATGCCCGGGACGATTACTTCGTCGTATGCCCCGATTCCCAAAGCCTCCAACGCCATCTGAATAGCCACAGTACCGTTTGCGCAGCAGAGGCCGTATTTTGCGGTTTGATACCGAGTGAACTCCTCCGCGAACTTCCACTCATACTCGCCGTCGTACGACCACCGCGTAGACCGCGTGATCTCTGAAATGAGCTTGACATCGGCCTCATCCGTCACAGGCCAAGACGCCCATGTTTTACTGTTTTGTACCATCGGTTTTCCGCCAAAATAAGCAAGTGCCATGCGATACTACTCCTTTCTGCTTGTGTATGCCCTGATGATATGCGAAAAACAGCGGAAATACTCCCTCCTCCACGCGTCATCTTGATAATAGATTGTTTTCGCCGAGCGGCTCAAGTATCCTAAGCGTCGCACCCTGGGGCCGGCAACGGCATCCGTAGTTCGCTCCGCATACGCAATAAGCGTGATTCCCCCGTCTTGGCATTACCGACCTAAACCAAGAAACACGAAGCCCTATGTCTACACCTAAGGCCGTTATTTTTTCGAACAGCAGAATCTGGTTGGCCTACGCCTCCGGTTTTTTCGCAGACCTCGCCGTCATGGTCGGCTTGACCGTAACGCGGTTTTTCGTTTTCAACCAATTGCATGGAGGAGCCGCCCTCAGCGGTGTTTTCGCTTCGGGTCAAGCAGCCGCCTACGCAGGCACCTGTCTTCTGTCCTCGCTCCTTGTATCCCGCGTGAAAAACGGCCTCATCCTGGCTAAGGTGGGCATCGCCTTCTTTGCACTGTTTTATGCTTTCATGCCCTTTAGCACAAGCACCTTCTCCGCGTGGCTCGCAAGTGTGCTGGCTAATGCAGCCCTGGGACTTTACTGGCCCGCCATGTACTCCTGGCTCGGGGCTCACCCGGACCCCCAACAACGTGCCCGACGCCTGGCGTACTTCAACGTAGCGTGGAGCCTGGGCTTCAGTATTAGTCCCCTGCTTGCAGGTCCTCTTTATGACCTGGACTTCCGCTATCCCTTTGCGCTGTTGGTGGGGACATGTGCGTGCGTCCTCGTGTTTCTCCAATTTTTGCCCAAAGAACGATACATGCCGTCTGAAGAAACCCACGCCGATGCCCTCGACCACGTTCAAGAAAGTGAGCGGCTTTTATACGCCGCTTGGGCCGCTATTTTCTGTGCAAACTGGATCATGGCCGTACTGCGTTCTATTTATCCCAAGCATGTCCAAGACCTTGTGCTTGCCGGGCGCGTAACCCTCTTACACAACGTGCCGTTGCCTTCCGTATTCGCCCAAGCACCTGCTACCACTTTTTCTTGGTTGGCGGTGGCGGCATCCTTATGCACCGCCTTGACGTTTTTTGTACTCGGACATACAGAGCGGTGGAAATACCGCATCCATGTATTACTATATGGCTTGCTCATCGCCACGGTCGGCAGCGTTTTGCTTGCCCGAACACACAGTCTCGTTTGGATGCTCACCGCGTTTGCTCTCTGCGGCACAAACCTAGGGCTTGCGTTCTTCGCCAGCTCGTACTACAGCGTGGCGAACCCGCGCCGCAAACACAGTCGCGCGGATGTAAGCGAGGGGCTCGTGGGTCTCGGCGGCGTGGTAGGCAGCCTATCCTTCGGCATGATTTATGAGACCCACGGGAACGAGATAACGCTTTGGGCACTTAGCGGGCTTTGCGTTATTTCCGCTGCTCTCGTATACGGTCTTTACTGGATACGCCGCCGTGCGTCGTCGGAATAGATGATGTCGCGACACGGCCGGGTGGGAAAACACCAGAGGCGGATTCCACTCGCAAAGAAAAAATATTCCATAAGATTAGTTGTTATTTTGCAAAATAACAAAATGCTCGCCGACCGGCTTCGGGCGCCACGTATCCGCCTCGATTTCCACAGGAAGATAAGCGACTTCCTTTACACCGTTTCGCGTTACCCGTACCCGGTATATGCGCGAGTCCCGTACGCCGAGCCGCGAACGCTGGTCGAATACGAAATTGCCGAGACTGTATAGAATCCAGCCGCGGCCGTAACGCTCCGGTTCTTGGAGTACATGCGGGTGAAGTCCCACCAAAATATCAGCGACCGCGTCAATCAGCAATCGGCGGAGGTCACGCTGCCCTTCGGAAGGCTCCCGATCATATTCAATGCCCCAATGGATCGAAACGAGAAGCACATCCACATACGGGCGCAGCGCGTGAATATCCGACGCAACCTGCGTCGCCACAGCTTCACATGGCCGCCGCACGAACCCGGAGAATTCCTTCGCGCACGCATACGGCGACGAAGGGTCGCAATACGCGAGCCATCCCATCCGCAAACCGTGAATTTCGACAATGTGCGCCTTTTGCGATGTTCCGCCGTCGCAAAGGCCGAGCGACGTAATGCCGTTGTGCACCAACAGTGCTACGGTGTCCCCGAGGGCGGTGGGGCCGAAATCCAGCGTATGGTTATTGGCGACCGACACCACGTCAAAGCCCGCGGAAACCAGGCCCTTAACCGCCTCCGGTTTTGCGAGAAAGGTGTAGCGCTTTTCCACGCGTTCGCCGCGTGTGGATATGGGGCATTCCAGATTGGCAAAAGCAAGGTCCGCACTACGGAGAACCGACGCGAGAGAAGCGAACAATGTTTCATAATTCCCGCCGGCACGGAGAACACTGCGTTCCACATCGCGGCCGAACATAACATCGCCGACAAACATAAGCGTTACCCCTTCTTCCCGCTGCTCTATGCCCGTCGGCCGATTTATGGATACGTGACGATAGAGTAACCCCACGGCAAGCAATGCACCGATAGGTACAGCGAGCAGAAACCCACGGAGAAAAGAAGGGCAAAACGTAGGCAAGGGTGGCATGCCTGAGAAACGGGGATTCCGTAACACAACTGTAGAGCTATCGCATCGCTGCTTCGGACCCCATCGTGCGACCAAGCAAAGATACCCGCTCACTATCCCCAATAGTGCAGACAAAATCCAGAACAAGGTGAAACCATGGTCGTACCGAGCGTGCAACGCATAGGCCACTGCAGTAAACAGAAAAAGCAGAACCGCGCCGAATGTATGCCAAAGCGAATCCATGCGGCTTACGCAAAAGAGAAAAGGAATTAACAGCATGACGTAATAGTAAAAGGTGGGTGCAGCAGCGAAGTACGCCGAAACGAAGCCGAGTGCCAGCGCTTCGTCCCAGGTAACCCTTCGTGCCGCCCAGGCGCTCAGCAGGATACCGCCGAGCACGAAAGCACTGTAAAGTAGGTGATGGTCTGCAAACGCCTGACCTTTATTGGCGAAAGGTGCAAGGAACACATACTTAAAACCCACGCGCGTCGTGGAGATATCTGCGTTGTGTACCGCAATTTTTTGTAGGAATTGCTTCCACAACGTCAGGCCTTCCGGGACGGTAAAAGACAGACCCAAGGCAAGTATGCCTACTACACAAAAGCCGGCCGTAAACCGTAACGCAGACTGGTAAAGAACCCTTCTTGTGCGCCGTCCGTCTTCTGAGTGCTCGCCGAACGTTGCGGCATACCGGTACATGAATTGACCAAGCAGCGGGATGCCGAACGCTAACGGAAAAATCCGTGTCGCGCCGGCATATGCCAACAATCCGCCCGCCGCTCCAAACCATGACGCGCGCAACGCGCATACCGCCAGCCCCAGCGCAGCAAACCAATCCAACCGCAGGAAACCACCCTTGATATGCACAAACGACATCATGTAATTGACACCATGAAACACGAGGGCGAGCGCCATCGCGCGCAGGCCGAACGTGCAACCGATCCCAAAGAACAGGAGGCTGGTCAAACTCAGGTCAAATAGAGGCAGTGCTTCGATACGCCGCACGGCGTCCGTTGGGAAAAATTTCAGTAGATGGTAGGCTACCGCCGTCCATACCGGTGTGCCGTTGTACCCCTTGTCCATCAAGGCTTGCTCAAACTTTGACGGAGGCATCATGCCCTGCCAAAAGCGCACGTCCTTGCAGAATTCCGCCCAGCGTTCGGGGGCAAAAGGCGCCTTGATCCGTTCTTTGTCCGCGAGCACGGATGCCACGGCCTCGTACTGGTGATTTTCCAAATTGCGAATAGCCGGCTTTCTATAAAGATGGTTTCCTTCTGCATCGGCGATCAACACACAGCGGTAGAAATTGGTATACCGATGTTCCGGCGCATACTTCGCGCCGAGGTAATAATGAAAAACGTCATAGGGATTAATGTATCTGCCGTACCGTACCCAGCCGAACTCGAAATAGGCCGCCACCGCAGCGACCGCCATGAGGCCGAGTAGCAGCGAGAGTGCTCCACGCAGGACTTTTTGCGTCCGAGACGGCTTGAACCATACCCAGAGCCCCACCCAGCCGATACTCATCAGCGCCAGCAGCGCCTTTATCGTGTGCCGTACCGCAGCATCATTTAACCCATCGAGCACTTGCGCATACCCTTCTCGTTAACGTGCGTATCACATCCGCAACGTTCACCAGGGGAGTGTCATGAACCACTGACCCGTCGTACAAAGTTGCGATATGCTCCCATGGTACATCTTGCCGTAGATCTGCTGCTGTATTGTTCCGACCCGGTCGCTAAAATACATACACCACCGCCGTTTCGGTACAATGAAGCCCACATCCCAGACACTGCCCAGATAATCCATTAGCAGAGAAAGTACCGCGCTATATGTGTGCTGCAATTCGTATCGGGAATGCCCAAGGTTTTTGGGGAGACAGTCCGGACGCTCCTCGTTCGTTGCTTGAACAGGCGCCCGACCTGGATTTTTTAACGCTCGATTATCTCGCGGAAGTTTCGATGAGTATTCTCGCTGCTCAGCGCAAGAAGGATAGCACCGCGGGTTTCGCCCGGGATTTTCTCGAAGTCGTCGAAGCGCTCGTACCGCTCTGGAAACAGGGATTGCGCACGCGCCTCATTTGCAACGCCGGCGGATTGAACCCGACGGGATGCGGAAAAGCCGTGCGCGAGCGCCTCGACGCCGCCGGCTTGCACGACCGCGTCGTTGCCGTAGTATACGGCGACGATGTCCTTGATGTGCTTCGCGCCGACCCTGACCATCCCAACTTTGCTCACCTCGAGTCCGGCGCCTCCTTAACGCAGATAGTAGAACGGTTGTACACCGCAAACGCCTATATCGGCGCCGATGCAGTGGCACGCGCGCTGGATTTAGGCGCGGACATAGTCGTTACCGGGCGCGTCGCCGACCCAAGCCTCACGGTAGGTGCCTGTATACATGCTTTCCAATGGCGACTCGACGATTACGACCGCTTGGCTGCGGCGACGGTTGCCGGTCATGTGATAGAGTGCGGTACCCAAGCCTGTGGGGGCATTTCCACGGATTGGCTGAATCTACCGTCACCGGAGGCATTGGGTTTTCCCATTGCGGAAGTATCCGATGACGGCACCGTATACATTACAAAACCGGCGGACAGCGGCGGTACCGTGTCCCGCGCGACAGTCACCGAGCAACTCCTCTACGAAATCGGCGACCCCACGAACTACATCAGCCCGGACTGCTGCGTGGATTTTACCTCGCTACGCCTGGAGGAGACGGAAAAGGATCGCGTACGCATTACGCACGTGCGCGGCGCCGCGCCCCCGAATACCTACAAAGTCAGCGCTACCTATCAGGACGGCTATTGGGCGAGCGGTACCTTGACCATCTTCGGCCGTCACGCCGTGGAAAAAGCCAAACGTTGCGGCAACATCATTCTGGAGCGCTTGCGCCGTGTCGGCTTCACCTATGCACGAACTCAGGTCGAATGCCTGGGTGCCAATGCCTGCGCCGGAGGTATCCTTCCAGCACCCGACCTTCTCGAAACCGTACTACGGGTCAGTGTGGCCGATCCCAACCGCGACGCCGTGGACCGGTTCACCAAGGAAATAGCCCCTCTTGTTACCAGCGGCCCCCAGGGTACCACCGGCTATGCGGCGGGCCGTCCGAAGGTACATCCCGTATTTGCCTTCTGGCCGTGTCGCATTGAACGCCACCGCGTGTTTCCCACCGCCGTGCGGATAGAAACTACATCGTAAGACAAAGGAAAAGGCTATGCCTGCGTTGCATTTGTACGATATCGCCTATGCCCGCAGCGGCGATAAGGGGAGCGGCGCCAACATCGGTGTAGTCGTTCGCGACCCGAACCTGTATCCGTTTTTAGAAACCTGGCTCACGGTGGAGCGCGTCCAATCGTATTTCGCACCCCTTGAGCCCGGCCCCGTGCGCCGCTACTGTTTGCCGAATCTCTATGCCGTCAACTTTGTGCTTCCTCAAATTCTCCAGGGGGGAGGTAGTCGAAACCTACGCATTGACGCCCAAGGCAAAGCGCTGGGTCAAGTTCTGTTGGAGATGCCGTTAGACGACGAGGCGCAGTCCCTCCTTGAAACCTATCTTAAAAAATAACATTGTCGTCAATAATGCGACCCATGTTCAGCCTACTGCGACGAGTTCCAAGAATGATAGGTGTGCAAACCAACCCAATGTTCACCCCGAGTAAGCCCGCGTCGGTGCTCCGAGAAATTCGCCTCCCGCAATGTGCAATTTTGAAAACATCAGACCGGCCGTGGCATTGTAACCAAAAAACTGTGACAAACAACATGGAGGGAGAAAGCACAGATGACCGCAGAAACCATAAACGCCATCATTCAGGCGATACTATCCGTATTTACGTTGGTCTCGCAAATCGTCACTCTATTTACGAGATTGTTCCGCTCGGGAGATGATGATTTCGGTTGGAGCTAAACCGGCTCTTGTGGGGCTTAACAAAACGTCCCTTCATGCCCCGGCTTTAGCACATCGCCCAGCCTATCGCCGCAGTGTATTCACCTCGTTTTTCGCGGTTGCCTATACCGCATGCAGGTATGCGTGTTTAATCCGCCGCAATAACGTACGGGGTTCCTGCTGCCAGAGCTCCTCGCTCAAGATTTCCACCTCAATCCAGCCGTGGAAGTTTGACTGCTCAACCCAACTGCGAATCTCAGGAATGTTGATGCATCCTTCTCCCATGAGCGCGCGATCGTAAAGCAGGTCTCTCGTCGGTACCCGCCAATCCGACACATGAAACGCAAAAATGTGCCCCCGCGCTCGGTCTATTTCGCTTTTTAAATACGGGTCCCACCAAACATGATAGACGTCAATAGCCACCCCTAAGTTCGGATGATTCAGGGAAAATACCAGATTATTCGCCTGCTCCAGCGAAATAATGGCCGATCGCGTGTCCGCATACATCGGATGCAACGGCTCAATCGCGAGATTCACGCCCGCTTGCTTGGCATGGGGCAGAACACTTGCAATCCCGTCGGCTAT
>FWPU01011694.1_pt1 | contig 12125 bp, 10 predicted proteins | sample 2228361 | NCBI WGS metagenome assembly FWPU01 (sample SAMEA103939777, study PRJEB20133) | metagenome | reverse complement strand
ATATAATTTAAAAACTTACAATAGTAATAACATTAAAAGTGAAATTAATATTACAGATAATAAATTATTTGTATGCCCCATATTTTCATCCTATAAAATTTTTGTATAAGTGCATTTCTACAAAAGAAGAATTATTTTTTATATTTCAAATAAATAATAATTTGATTAATCAAACTATTTTCTGGATAAATTCAAGGAATTATTTAACCAATGTTCATAAATTAAGAGGGTATATTGATGAAAAAACTAATGAGTACAATTATTTTTGCTTTAGTGGATATTGTTTGCTTTGTTCAGGGGAGCATAATTTTAAGTTATGCTATTCTCCATTTCCAATATAAAGTTGAAATTGCAAGGGGAGATGGATTTACAACACCCGAAATGCAAAATTTACCAGTTGCAATTGGAGGTTATTATTATTATTCAGAATCCTATATTAAAATTGCATTAATAGGGATCGCTTTAATTATCACTGGTTTTCTAATGCGCAGCTGGAGAAAAAGTTTTGAGTATTCAGAGTAAAGTTCCACGCAAAAAAAATTCTGCAACCGAGAAGTAAATAATAATTCCTGTTACATCAACAAGAGTAGCAATAAAGGGAGCTGAAGATGTAGCAGGGTCAAAACCAAATTTCTTTAATATAAACGGCAGCATAGATCCCATTAAACTTCCCCAACAAACAACACCTATTAATGAAGCAGCTACTGTTATTCCAATTAAAAACCAATGTTCGCCATAAACATGTCCTGTAAATTGCCAGAGTGAAATTCTTAAAAATCCTATGAGTGCAAGTATAACCCCCAATAATAAACCAGTTAAAATTTCTCTTCTAAAAACATAAAACCAGTCTTTAAGAGTTAATTCATTTAATGCGAGTGAGCGAACTATAAGAGTAGAAGCTTGTGAACCAGAATTACCTCCACTGGAAATAATCAGTGGTACAAATAAAGCTAATACTACAGCTTTACTAATCTCATCTTCAAAATAACCCAAAGCAGTTGTAGTAAACATTTCGCTAATAAATAAGATACTTAACCAAACAGCTCTTTTCTTAATCATTTGGAAAATTGAAGTATGTGGATATGGTTCTTCTAAAACCTGAACAGCCGCAATTTTATGAATGTCTTCAGTAGTTTCTTCTTCTGCTATATCTAATACATCATCAACTGTAACTATTCCTACAAGAATACCTGTAGTGTCTGTAACAGGAAGAGCAACTCTATCATACTTCTTAAATAATTCGATTGCCTGTTCCTGATCATCTGTTACATTCAGAGATACAAAATTACCATCCATCAACTCAATTATTTTTGTTTCGGGCGAAGAAAGCAAAATTTCTCGAATACGAATATCATCTACTAATTTCCCAAAATCATCTATAACAAAAAGTATATTAAATGTTTCTTTATCTTGCCCATATTTACGAATATAATCAAGTGTTTCCTGAACTGTCCAGTTATCCTTTATAGCAATGTAGTCCGGAGTCATCAAACGTCCAACACTATTTTCAGGATATCCAAGTAATTGTTGTGCTATTTTTCTTTCTTCTAACGAGAGATAGTTTAACATTTGTTTTACAACATTAGGAGGCATTTCTTCAAATAATGCTGTACGGTCGTCTGGCGACATTTCATTCAATAATTCTGAAATCTTTTCGTGACTCATCGATTTAATCAATTCAATTTGGGTATCGAAATCTAAATATTCAAATACATCTGCAGCTATTTCTTTCGGTAAGAGTCTAAACAACAATACTCTTTCATCTTCATTCAGAATTAAAATTAAATCCGCTATATCTGTAGGAGTCCAATCTATCAAGATTTCTTTTAGTTCAAGGTATTGTCTATTTTGGATTAGTTCTTTGATTTCTGGACTGATTAGCTTGCTCAGCATGGGCACCTCCAATTTTGAGGAACGATGAACGAATTTAGATTTACAAATTTACTATTTTAACTGCAATTCTCAATAAAGTAAAATTGTATTTTTTTATCTGGCGGGCTATCTTGTTATAATATTATCTCAACTATTCCTCATCCACCAACATATAATTTTTCATATGTAATAAGTCATAATATTTTGCAATTGATTTATAATTAATTTTCAAATTTTAAAAACACTATTATAAAGTGCTAGAAATAGACCAGCTTATATAGCTGCATTTATAATTTAAAAAATGTTTATAATTATTTTAACTGGATTGCTATATATAAAAATTCATTACAACGAATATGAAAGTATCAAAAAATATTTTCTATTAATTAAAGTTCTAACTCTTCCTTCATAAGTTGGAAAGTTTCTTCAAACGAACGGGGTTTGAAATCAAGTTCAGTCATTGCTTTAAGTATTATCAAGCCTGATTTAAGAGGACGTTGTGCAGGTTGTTTCAAATCTTTTGTAAGGACAGGAATTATCAATTTTTTATTTAATCCAAAAAATTCTGCTATTCTTAAAGTAAAATCATAACGAGATAATATTTCAGAACCTGCTATGTTATAGATACCTTCCTTTTTATATTGTATAATTTTATGTATTGCATCAACCAAATCATCAATGTATGTAGGATTATTAAATTGGTCGGTTACAATTTTTATTTGCTCCCCTTTTCTCAATGAATTAATGACCCATCTAACAAAATCTGGTTTACCAAAATTAGCTGGTCCATATAAAACATTAGTTCTTATAATTGTAAAATCAACTCCACTTGTTTTTATAGAATTTTCACTTGCTAATTTAGTTCTTCCATAATAGCTTATCGGACAGGGTCTATCATCTTCTTTGTATGGACCTTTTTTACCATCAAAAATATAATCAGAGGAGATATGAATAAGATGTGCATCTATTGTCCACGAATAGAGAGCAATATTTTCCACTCCATTTACATTAATTTTCCATGCCAGCTCCCTTTCATTTTCCGCTTTATCAACATTTGTATAACCAGAAGCATTTATTACAAAATCAGGGAAGAAATCGAGAATTAATTCTCTTACTTTATTTTTGCGTGTAATATCAACAGATTTATATTCTACATCCGGTATAAAAGATTTTGCTTCTATAGATGCACACATTAATTCATAATTATTATTCGAAAAATACTTAACCAATCTCTGTCCTAGTATTCCATTTGACCCGATAATAAGAATTCTTGTTTTGATTAAATTCCCACTTATCATAAGTTCAACCATTCTTCAATATTATAATATGACACGTATAATGCAGAAATTTTATTAGCAGTATTTAAAGAATGAATTATGTCGTGTGTACTAAGATATAAATAAAAGAATACTGCACCAAAAATATCGCCGCAACCAACTTTATTTTTCACTTCAACTTTTTGGGCAGGTATTGAATAACTTTCTACTTTATCATTTCTTTTAAAATATAATTCTGCTCCTTTTTCGCCTTTTGTTAATACTAATATTTCTGGTCCTGATTCCAATGTTTTCATAATAATTTTCATTTTACTTTCATAATCAAAAATAGTATGCAATTCATTCTCATTACACTGTATAATATTAACATTTGATAACCATTCTTCTACATGTGGAATATGCCTGAAATTTCTCTTCATATTTTTATCTACACCCCGTGATAGTGTATGAATATCAAAATATATCAACCCTTTAAAATTATTTCTGATAATTTTTAGCTGTTCTCTACTAATATCAAAACCTGTAATCATATTTATCAGAATGCCATCGAACTTAGACCAATTATCAATTTTATCGAGCAAAAGTGAAGAAGATATATTTTTATAATATTCATCACGTTCTTTATTTTCATAAATTATTAATTTCACTGAAGGCATATCAATAAGCTCGAATAAATAATTCATATTTATTTTTGAATATATTTTTTCAAAGAGAGGATAATAATTTTTATTAATCCCAGTAACTAAAAATATATTGTCAAAAATATTTTTTATATAAAGCATTCCTGCAACAGAATAATAAATTCCTCCTGGTTTAATTAATTCTTTATTCTCCTTTTCAAAATGATCAATAATTGAATGACCTATTAATAAAATATTCATTTTAAAGTTTTATATTATGAACCAAAGATTAAACAATTACTGGAATACTCAAAAATAATAATGTTAAATTAAAAGGATAAATAATTATGAGAATCGGAATAACCTGCTATCCTACTTATGGTGGTAGTGGAGTTATTGCAACTGAACTTGGTCTGGCACTTGCATCATTAGGACATCAGGTGCATTTTATAAGTTACGCTATCCCGCACAGGCTAACACACTTTGTTGAAAATGTTTTTTTTCATGAAGTTGAAGTGGCAACTTACCCTTTGTTTGAACACTCTTTGTATGGACTTTCTTTAACCAGTAAGATGCTTGAAGTAATTGAATATGAAAAATTAGAATTGATACATGTACATTATGCTATACCACACGCTGTTAGTGCTTACTTTGCAAAATTAATAAGAAAAAAAAATAATCGTGATATAAAATTTATTACTACACTTCATGGAACAGATATTACATTAATGGGTTTAGAACCATCATTTATGCCTATTGTAAAATTTAGTATTGAAGAAAGCGATGGTGTAACTGCTGTTTCAAGATTTCTTAAAGAAAAGACCCTTGTTAATTTCAATATTAACCGTGAAATTGAGGTAATTTATAATTTTATTGATACAGATAAATATAGACCATTAGATAATAAGCCATTCCGAGAAAAAATTGCATCGAATAATGAAAAAATTCTAATACATACATCAAACTTTCGAACTGTAAAGAGAGTGCCTGACACAATAAGAATACTTCAAAGAGTAAAAAAAGAAATTCCTGCAAAATTAGTTCTGGTAGGTGATGGACCGGATAGGTCTGAATGCGAAAGACTTGCAAGAGAATTAGATTTACAAAAAGACGTAATTTTTCTTGGTAAACAGGATGCTCTTCCTGAAATTTTAAATGCTGCAGATATATTTTTAATGCCTTCACAATCGGAAAGCTTCGGTTTATCTGCCTTAGAAGCTATGGCCTGTGGAGTACCTGTAGTCAGTTCCTCTGTGGGTGGTTTACCAGAATTGATAATTCACAACGAGACAGGATATATTGCTGAAATTGGTGATATTGATAGAATGGCAAAATATGTTATTGATTTATTAACAAACGAGAAAAAGTATTCTATTTTTTCAAAAAATTCTAGAGAAAGAGCGGTCAAATATTTTGACAAAAATTTAATTGTACCCAAATACATTCAATATTACGAAAAAATATTGAATTCTAAATAAATTTAAAGGACTGGTAATCCTTAAAAAATTTACAATAATGTTGATTATTTACTTGCCTTGAATTACTAATTCATAATTAATAATTCGCATCTTTTCGAAAATGTGCCCAAAAGATGAAAATTATACGAGTGAATATCATTCAATTTTTATCATTATTGATATAGTAATCATTTAAGAAAAATTCTACGAGAGTTACAGTAATCAATTAAATTTCGTTCTTAAAGTGACTATTTATTTTTTGCATATTTGAAAAATAGCTATCCTTTATATTTATCAATAGTTTTTCTCCCAATACTATAGTAAACGAATCCCAGTTCTTCCATTTTATTTAGGTCAAAAATATTTCTTCCATCAAAGATTAGATGTGTTTTTAATAAAGATTTTATTTTATCAAAATCGGGATTGCGAAATTCATTCCACTCGGTTAAAATTAATAAAGCATCAGCATTTTCCAAAGCTTTATACTGGTCATCAACATACTCTAAAATATCATCCAGATAATATTTTGCATTCTCCATAGCTGCCGGGTCATATCCTTTAACCTTAGCTCCAAGTTCAACTAATTTTTTAATAATTATAATTGAAGGTGCTTCTCGCATATCGTCTGTATTTGGCTTAAATGATAATCCCCACACTGCAAATATTTTTTCTTTAATATCGTTATTAAAATGATTAAGAACCTTATTCACAAGTACTGATTTTTGAAAGTTATTCACCTCATCTACAACTTTTAAAATTTTTATTGGAGAACTATATTCTTCAGATGTTTTAATCAAAGCTTTAACATCCTTAGGAAAACAGGAACCACCATAACCTATTCCTGGGAAAAGAAATCTTTTACCAATTCTTGAATCAGCCCCCATTGCTTTACGAACCATATCCACATTAGCCCCTACAGATTCACAAAAATTAGCAATTTCATTCATAAAAGTTATTCTCATAGCTAAATATGAATTTGCAGCATACTTAGAAACTTCAGCGCTTTCAGGATCCATATCGTAAATTGGATTCCCTTGACGCACAAATGGTTCGTATAATTCGTGTAATTTTTCAAATACCTTTTTACTTCTTGCACCGATTACAATTCTATCTGGTTTCATAAAATCTTCTACTGCAAATCCTTCTCTTAAAAACTCAGGATTAGAAGCTACTTCGAAGTTTTTTAATTCATATTTCTCTAAAATCTTTGTGACTTCCTTTGACGTCCCAACTGGGACAGTACTTTTATTAACTATAATTTTAAAATCATCCAGATTATTTTCCTTCAATATTTTCCCAATATCCTCCACAACACCAAAAACATATTTTAAATCTGCAGATCCATTTTCATCCTGTGGAGTTGGTAAGCACAAAAATATAATTTCAGATTCGAGTAATGCTTTCCTTAGATCATCAGTAAAAATTAATCTACCCTTATCAACATTTCGATGAAATAGAATTTCGAGGCCAGGTTCATAAATGGGGATAATTTTGTTGTTTAACTTTTCTATTTTTTGTTTATTATCATCAACACATATTACCCTGTTCCCCATTTCTGCAAAACACGTTCCGCTTACCAGTCCAACATAACCAGTTCCAATTACTGCCAATTCCATTTTTCCTCTCCAAAATTATATTTTATAAATAGTTTTTATTAATAAATTTTATTTATTTCATCATCCTCACATCACTATCATTTGTTTTCTTTTTGGTATACAAAATCTATATCAATTTTATTAAAGGGTTTTGCTAATAAGTCTTTTTGAGATACAAGAGGATTATCAACTTTCCAATCAATATTTAAGTCGGGGTCATTATACAAAATTCCTCTTTCATGTTCCTTACTATAAATAGCAGTACACTTATAACAGAAAATTGCTTCATCTGAAAGTACAGAAAACCCATGAGCAAAACCCGGGGGTATCCACAATTGATATTTATTTTCATCGTTTAATTCGCAAGAAAAATATTTACCAAATGTTGGAGAACCAAAACGAATATCTACTGCCACATCTAAAACCTTACCCTTAATTACAAAACATAACTTACCTTGTGCAAAATCACCTATTTGATAATGCAGCCCTCTTATTGTATTCTTAACAGATTTTGAAATATTATCCTGAAGAAAATTAAAATTGATACCTAACTCATGAAATTTTTTCTGATTAAATGATTCAAAAAAGTACCCTCTTTCATCATAAAAAACATCAGGTTTAATAATTAATAGGCCTTCTATAAAAGTTTTTTCTACTAACAACTTAACCCTCTCAAAACTTTTGATTAGAATGCCATTTCCATGCAGTTTCAATAATTTCTTCTATAGAGTATTTTGGTGACCATCCAAGCAATTCTTTTGCTTTTTTATTATCTGCAACGAGAATGGCAGGATCGCCCGGTCTCCTATCTGTAAATTCATATGGAATATCCTTACCAGTAATCTGTTCAGATTTTTTTATAATTTCTAAGACAGAATTGCCCTTTCCTGTACCCAAATTAATAATTGTTGATTCACGACAATCATTTAAATAGTTGATCGCTTTTAAGTGAGCATCGGCTAAATCCATAACATGGATATAATCGCGAATACATGTTCCATCCTGTGTTTCATAATCATTACCGTAGACAAATAGTTTTTCCCTTTTTCTTAATGCAGTATAGAGAACAAGTGGGATTAAATGAGTCTCAGGATGGTGGCTTTCACCAATTAATCCTGCTGGGTCAGCCCCTGCAGCATTAAAATACCTTAGTGCTACAAATTTTATCCCGTAAGTATTATCAAAATCTTTTAATATAGTTTCGATAACAAGCTTTGTATTAGCATAAGGATTTATCGGTTTTGAAGATTCTTTCTCTGAGATAGGGATCATAAAAGGATTCCCATAAATTGAGCATGTAGATGAAAATACAAATTTTTTTATTCCGGTTTCTTTAACAGCTCGAATTAGATTATAACTACCCACAACATTATTCAAATAATACAATTCAGGATTTTCTACCGATTCGCCAACGTACGCTAAAGCAGCAAAATGAACAACTGCCTCAGGTTCAAACATTTTTATTATTGTTAATAATTTTTCATAATCTAATAAATCAACAATTTCAAATGGAATACCCGAAGGAATAGCATCTTTATGACCTCTGAATAAGTTATCTATTACTATTGGCTCGTGGTTATTTTCACATAGTAATTTCACAAAATGAGAACCAATATAACCAGCCCCACCTGTAACAACTATTTTCATAATTTTCTTCTCATTTTTTAAGTGTAAAAATAAGAAATAAAATTTTTGTAAAAGAAGTTCTAACGATAAAAATTGTAATTTGAGTCTATTAAACAGATAAAAAAATTTTTTTTAATAATATAGTTTTTTATTGAAGATACGAATTTATAGCATTAATTTTAACTATTAAATGTGAGGGAGAATGTTATATAATATAAATACGCAGTTAAACTTCTTTCATTCATTTTTTATGAATAATAACCAATCTGATTCATTAGTTTATTGGGTTTCCCGTTTAATAATAATATTAATTCACTGCTAAGCAGTTCCACTGTATTGCATAAGATGTTTCTTAAAAATGAAAAGTAAAAACAACGATATAACAAAATATATTTTTATTTACTGCATCTTTTTTTCTATTTATCATAAAACAAAAAAAAGAGGAAAAATTTTTGGGAGAAAATACAATTCAATTTCGTAATACTCTTTACATAGATACAAAAAGATTTACAACATTATGGGCATTTAGCGAAGTTGCATTAGGCGGTATTCTTAACATCTTAAAAGTACCTTTCTCTGGTTTATTTTTAAGCGGTGCAGCTACTGTATTTATATCTTTAATCGGAAGATACTCAGAAAATAAAAATGAAATACTCCGTGCAACTTTACTTGTTATTCTTGTTAAATCTGTTGTGACTCCTTACAGTTCATTCGGCTCCTATTTTGCTGTTGCATTACAGGGTTTTATTGGTTATCTTTTATTTAAATACATAAGAAATGAAAAAGTAAGCAGCATATTACTTGGTTTTATTTCGGAAACATTTTCTGCAGTTCAAAGAATTCTTGTATTAACAATATTATTTGGATTTACATTCTGGGAAGCTCTCGATTCATTTACTCATTTCATATTTAATCAAATCGGTATAGAAAAATATCTTTATCCATTCAGTCTCAGCATATTCTCAGTTATGTTTTATATAGTTATTCATATGATAGCAGGAATTTATATTGGTCTAAATGTAACAAAAATTCCTGAATGGATTGAAAGAAGAACAGATATAGTTTATCCACTTTATTCATCATTTTATTATAAAATGGATGCATTCAAATTAAAACTTAAGAAAAAGAAGAAAAGATGGTGGAAAAAACCAAGTGGAATAGCTGTAATAGGTTTTTCGATTTTATATATGATATTATCTTATTTTTCAGAAGAACTTGGATCTTATAAATCTTATGAAATCTTAATAATGTTGATACGTTCTATTGTTATAACATTTATATGGTTTTCTTTTATAGCTCCATTTATTCAGAGACGTTTTAGTAAATTTCTTGAGAAAAACAAATTCGATAATACACCCGAGATCAATAAAATAATAGTTCTATTCCCAAGTATAAAAAGGTTAATTAATTATGCTTGGTTTATGTCGCAAGGTGAAATAGGAATATTCCGAATAATAAAATTTTTATCTGATACAATTGTATTACTTTTATCGGCAGAAATAGATGAAGAAAAAGATTTACATCATAACTGGATCGAGTAAGTCTGGAAAAACTACAAAATTAATGAACTGGATTAACTCAGAAAAAAATATTGATGGAATCTTAGAGCCGGTAATAAATGGTAAGCGTTGTTTTTATCACATTTCATCAAAAACTATATTTCAATTAGAAAGCAACAACGAAGTTAATACAGTAAAAGTTGGGAAATACAGGTTTAATATATATGCTTTTAAATGGGCAAATGAAAAATTAATCGAATCATTAAACAAAAACTTTGACTGGATTGTAGTTGATGAAATTGGATTGCTTGAATTAAAAGGGGAAGGTTTAGATAAGTCTATCAAAATTTTATTAAGCAATAATATTAAGGCTATAAATTATGTATTCGTAATAAGAGAGTCTTTGCTTAATAATGTTTTAGAGTTTTATGGAATTAAAGAATTTGAGTATATGAAGATATAAAAATAACATAGATTACTACGATTTTCTAGACTTATTGATGGCAGATAAATTGGAGTTCCTGTGATATCTTCCAGTTGAATAAAGATTATGAGATACTTATTTGATTGAAAAAATATATTGATTAGTAAACATTTTTATTTTGTCAAGTTGAGGTCTAGCTAAATTAATTAATAGAGTTAGCGTAATAAATTCAAATCTATCGTGAGAAAGGAATAGTTTTAAATAAGCAAGTTATAAACACATTTCCATGAGCTGGAACTAAGGTATTGAAAGCATTAGGAGTATAAAGACAAGATTGCCAGCTTGCAATTTTCTTACTGGAGCATCAAAAAAATCTCGTTAAACCTTCTTGTCCTTGCATTGTAGCAAATTTGCCTTCTTGCCCTGCACTTCTTACTACTATCTACAGAATACAAAAGAAACTATTTAATTTGTCTTTTTGTCGATTACTGTAAAATTTTCTTTTATAATTGATTTATACGGTTTATAATATACATACTATTCATACTTTAAATGATATCTAATTTAATCTAAGCTTATAAAATATTCTAGAAGATAATAAATGATTGTATGTTAATAAATTAGTAAATCCATCTCCAATCAATTTAGGTAATCCATAAGGCACATATTCATATGAACATTTATTCTAAAATAATTTCTGTCTATTACAGATTTATTCCAGTAAAGACTATAACTTAATTTTATGTTTTCACTTAAATATTATCTTATTTTCCCCGTGCAAAGAACTTGATTTTAATGGATTCAGGACTACTAAAAAACCATCACCGATAATCCATTTGGTTTGAACCAATTAATTCCATAATATTTACAAAACCAAACTTTGCTTCTCCATACTCAGCATTAAAAGCACCATTTATTATTTGAAATTTCTAAACAGAATTATTTCCCACATATATTTAAGCAGTTTCATAATAATCATCTGTAGCCAACACACCACTAATCCAATGTGCTACTTCACATGCTCCATTACCTTTAGAATGTATTCTATAAGTCTTATTATCTGAAGGCAAATAGTTGATTGATGCCTGAACTCCAGAAAAGGTTTACAAAGGAGGACAATTCATCGAAGTAACCATACCTATTTATAAAATCCCTATCTTCATTCGCAAGGGTCAAATGTTAATTTTGGGGATTTAAAATAAGCTTTATGAAGAATCAATCAAAATTGTGTAAAATAAACCGGATTTAAAAAGCTGGGTAATGAACAACGGTAATTATTAACGGTAGCAAATTAAATACTTCTTTTCAACCATGAATAGTTAGTTATCATAACTATAAAATCAATTTTGAAAACACAATTGTTAATTGTTAAATATTATATTTTTTTTATTAAACTTGAAATTCCTTCCTGCCTCAATTAATGCTTTAATGTTTTCGATTGGCACTTCTTTAGGTAAATCACAACCAGTACTCAAAATAAAATTCGGAAATTTTTCCATTTGTTCTAAAAGTGATTCAACCTCTTTATAAACATCATTAGCATTACCTGTAAGAATTTTTCCTGTTGGGCAAATATTCCCGATTATTACAATATCTTCGGGGATTTTTCTTGCTACTTCGACCAGGTCCACACCGGCTTCTTTAGAGTCTAGGCTTAATGCATTGACATTTGCTTCACACATTTTATCAATCAGATGCATTGTGTTACCACAGATATGATATACAACAGCTATTGATGTATCGTTGCAAAGCACA
>FWPU01011693.1_pt1 | contig 12126 bp, 15 predicted proteins | sample 2228361 | NCBI WGS metagenome assembly FWPU01 (sample SAMEA103939777, study PRJEB20133) | metagenome | reverse complement strand
ACTCGCGGGTGCAACGGAATGGCGGGAATTCGTGTATGATGAGTTAAGCGGAGAGATTCTGATGGAGTACACTTTGGTCGGTGGGACGTTTACGGTGAAGGCTGTGAACACGTGGGGTCTTGGTCTGATCTCGTCGAACCGCGAGGGTGTGAAGCGGTACTTCCACTTCGACGCCCTCGGCTCGACTCGTGCCTTGACGGATTCGAGCGGGAATGTGACGGACACGTACGAGTACAACGTGTTTGGAGTCGTGGAGGCTTCGAGCGGCACGAGCGTGAACCCCTATCGCTACGTTGGGCAGTACGGCTACTACGACGACGGCGCGATGGGCTCTTCGTCGGGCTTGCTCTTGCTCGGCGTACGCTACTACTCTCCCGCGCACGGGCGGTTCTGGAGCTGGGACCCGGTGCCGAACCTGAATTTGTACGCGTACGTCAATAACTCAGCGACGATGTGGGTCGATCCAAGTGGGCGAGACATCTTTGATTGCATGGACTGGTGCCACGCCGAATACCTTGAAGACATGGCAGAGTGCGCCCGTGACCACGCGAGGTGCAGAAAGCGGTGGTGGTGGGTGCCCTATCTGTGCAACTCGAGGCTGGCTGTTTGCCTAGGCGAAGCGTATGCGGAGTTTCAGAAATGCCTGGCGTGCTGCGAGATAGATCGGGATCCATGCGAGTGTGTTGACGATGGGGAGCATAGCGAAAATTGCCCGGGCAGCGGGACGTACATACGGCGCATCTGGCCGGAGAACCTCGCGTTTGCACCGGTCGCGCCGGAGCCATATCTTCCATAGGAGGTAAACTGATAGTAATGTATACAGTTATTCGACACTTGCTCGAGTACGCCGTTCGCGGCGTCGCCAGGTGGGCCGTCGTGTTCTTCGTTTGCGGCGTGCTCCTTGCTTCCTGCGCAGGAAAAAAGGAGGCGGCGAACTTGGCTGAACTTGCCGACCGCATACAAGCCGGAATGTCGCAAGACGAAGTGCTGAAGGTAGCAGGCGAGCCGGCGGACAAACTGCAGCGAACGTGGATCTATAAGAACCCGGGGGACTTTGACCAGATTCTGGTCGTCGTTTTCCAGGGCGACAAAGTCGAGGGCGTGCGGTTGTACACGCCGCCCGAGGGTCAAGACCCGGCTATGATTGAGCCGAGCCCGTCGGACATTGGCGGCGCAGCGGGCGGATAGCCTCGCAGCTGCCACGCGCGGGCGGTGGCTTGCCGTTGCGATGTCGCCCTCGGGCATGGAGGTTCTGACTCAATGACAGGAATGCGGCTTACGAAGATTGTTGTCGCCGCGGTCGTGGGCTTGCTGTTGGCCATCGTTCTGGCGCAGGTGGGATGCCAACCTGAGCGACGTTCGCGCGGGGTGGCGTCGGACGCTGAGCTTCGGAGCATCTGGATAGAATGCAGGGAAGCGTTGGACCGCGTCTTCAAAAGCGGCAAGGTCGACCATCGTACTGTAATGTTTCTTGAAAAGACGATCTGGTCCGGAGACCTGTCGGCTAGGGGTTACGCGCTTCCGGTCCTGCAGGCAATCGCGGAGCAATCGCCCGAAATGGCGGCCTTTGCCACCCAGTTGGTGATCACCGGCCTGAGTCGCTGCGAGTCTGACGCGGAGAGGGCATCGTGGCTGCACGCCCTCGAGCAAGTCCTCGTGTCAGCTGGGATGTTTGAAGGCGAGCCGACAGATGGAGCGCAAATCCTGCGCGAGCTGGGGGATCGTTAGACACGATCTGGACAGTGCCGCTCGGTCACAAATCAGGTACGGACTTGTGCTAGCGATCTTGGCGATCGAAAAGTTTCGTTGGGAGCACGGCGGCGTTCTTCCGAACGACTTGCGCGAGGTGTCGCCCGGTGCCGCCGTTACCGATCCTGCGACGGGACAACCCTACGCATACCGGTTGATTGCAGGCGGATACGAGGTGTACAGTGTCGGCACGAGCCGATTGGGAATGGTGCGTCTCAGTGCCTCTCCAATCGGGCGAGACGCCGCGCCTGCGGCCGAAATGTGCAGGTATGCCGCATGGCTTTATGAGTTTGTCTCGTTGGGGAAGAGGGTATGGGTGCAACGGAATGGCGGGAATTCGTGTATGATGAGTTAAGCGGAGAGATTCTGATGGAGTACACTTTGGTCGGTGGGACGTTTACGATCAAGGCTGTGAACACGTGGGGTCTTGGTCTGATCTCCTCGAACCGCGAGGGTGTGAAGCGGTACTTCCACTTCGACGCCCTCGGTTCGACTCGGGCTTTGACGGATTCGAGCGGGAATGTGACGGACACGTACGAGTACAACGCGTTTGGGGTGCTTGAGTCCTCAACGGGCACGAGCGTGAACCCCTACCGCTACGTGGGCCAGTGGGGCTACTACGACGACGGGGCGATGGGTTCTTCGTCGGGCCTTCTCCTTCTCGGCGTGCGGTACTACTCGCCGGCGCACGGGCGGTTCTGGAGTTGGGATCCGGTTTCGAACGAGAACCTGTACGCGTACGTTGGCAACTCAGCGACGATGGCGATTGATCCGACTGGAGAGCAGGCGCAGCAACCCAAAGACGATCTCCCAGGCATGGTTATTCCGTCGTGGAATGCCTGCCTCGAGTGCTTCCTTCGCGCGTGTGCGGGTTGCCGCGGCTGGGGGTGTGCCTTGTGCCTCGCCGCCAATTGCAGCGACGTGTGTGGCATGCGCGCTCCGGAGTGGCTGCAGTGTCTGCTGTGCTCGATGGACAAGTGTCGCGCAGCGTGCGCGCGGCTCGAGACCTCCGAGGAGCAACTGCGATGCTGGTACTGCATATCTACCAACTGCCCGATGTGCCGCTTGCCTCGGCCCGTCATCGGCATCCCGATTGGCGGCGGCAGCGCGGTAGAGATCGGCTTCTTCCCTTTTCCGGGCCAATCCACAGCGCGCCCGGGCATCATTGTGACGGTACGGTTTTGACCACATCATCTATCGATCAAGGAGAATACGATGACCAGTATGCTATTGTTGTTTGGACTCGGCGTCGCGGTTCAGTCGCCTACGCCGCGCATGTATCAAGAAGTGCAGCGGGCGGTGCATGATGCGTACCGGAAGCTAGACGACTATTACGAGCGAATGGAAGTTGAGATCAAGCGGGAGGGCGAGTTGACAAAGGTGGTGGTCGAGAAGTGGATAGCACGAGAGCGGTATCGGATGGCCGTCACCGTGGGGGAACAGAGAACGATGCTCGCCGGGCATGACGGCAAGGCGAGGTGGGCAATTCTCTTCCCGGAGAAAACATACATGCTGCGGGAGGAAGAAAACTCGCTCTTCCTGTCTCCGTGGAAACCGCCCGTATGGGACGATAACCAGCCGGGATCCGTCCACTTCTCCATTATGGAGGCGTACGACATCACAATAGACGCCAAGCCTCCATTCGCGTTAGATCTCTTTGAGCGCGTGAAGAACGGAACCCAAGAGGAGTGGCATTGTCGGGCGATAACTGCGCCCTCGGCCTCAGGCGGAGTGGCGACGGTCGAAATGTGGTTAGATGCTTCACAATGGGTTATGCGACGGTTTGCCCTGCGAATCACAGCGCCAGACGGCGTGACGACGATTGAGGGGCGGGTTGTTGACCAAAAGTTTGCTGCCGGGCTCGGCGACAAGGACTTCCTGTTCCCGAAGTCCGAAGTGCAGGGATTTCGAAAGATTGACTTTCCATCGAGCGGCCAGGGAGCGGGGCGCCAGGCGGCAGCCCCACGGACGAAGAGGGAGTTGGGTTGAAGGCTGTGAACACGTGGGGTCTTGGTTTGATCTCCTCGAACCGCGAGGGTGTGAAGCGTTACTTCCACTTCGACGCCTTAGGCTCGACTCGTGCGTTGACGGATTCGACGGGGTCGGTGACGGACACGTACGAGTACAACGCGTTCGGGGTCGTGGAGTCCTCGACGGGTACCTCGACCAATCCGTTCCGCTACGTGGGGCAGTACGGCTACTACGACGACGGGGCGATGGGAAGCCTGTCGGTCATTCTATGGACGATCGAGCAGCGGCCATATGACATGACATTCAATCGGTTTCTCGGTGGAGCGGGTGCTGGAATGTTCGCCGACAAGACTGACGTAGGCCAGGGAAGATTCCGGCAGATTGAGTCCCGCTTGCAGGACTGCTGCGGCGTTTACGTGTGCGACCTGCACGGGTGGAACAACTCAATCGTCACGCACCGGTACATCTGCGCGGAGGCATGTGGCACTGGCTGTTCCGGCGGCATGTATCCGGGTGGCCTTGGAGACCGCGGTTACTGGACGCGCAACACCGGCTGCAAGAACCAGACGCCCCCTCCTGGGGGGTTCATTCGATGCTATCTCATAGACAAGCGGTGCGAGATCGCCCGAGCGGTTTGCGACGAGCTCAACTCGGGGAGATGGGATAGCGGCTCTGTTTGGTGGACTGGTGGCTTCTGTTGGAGTTTTCCTGGTCATTTGCTGAGCTACGTCTGTGACCGAGCCTACAAGCGCGGGAGTCGGGAGTGGCGAGAGTGCTGCCAGCGCTACGGATGTCGGTGTCCGAACGAGCACAGATCTGGAGAAGTGTGATGTTGCGTTCAACGCCAGCGTTCGCCATGCTATTGGGACTAGCGCTCGTAACTGGTTGCGCAAGCGAGCAGGCTAAGCCGGGGCGTGTTGCGGGCGTGTACGCTTTCGTGACCTACGACGGAGTACTTCTGCCTATCATGAGCGGCGGGTGTCATCAGGTGATTGAGGTGAACGCTCTGAAACGACAAACCTACTTTTGTGGGTCGTATCGAGACGGATTGCTGATACACTACAAAGGATCGGTTCTATATATCTCGAAGACAGCGGTAGAGGAGATTGCATCGGTCGCCGCCGTAATCGGGCAAGTCATCATGCCGCCCGACGGAACTTACGCAGCCATCCTTACACGGAGGGGAACATCGAGGGCCCTGGTCACTATACTCCGCCCTTACGGACGACCAATGGAAATCGAGGCACCGTTTGCAACCTTCCTGCTGCGCGCCTCCCGTGGCGAGGTTTTCGTCACCGCTGCAGGCGATTTGTTCCGGCTGGTGATTCCCGAGGGGGAAAGCTCAAAGGTTAGGTTGGCGGGGGCGACATTCCCCGAAGCAAGAGGGTGGAACTATATTTCTACCGACACAATCGTGTTAACGGATCGGGTGCCGCCGAGGCGGTTGACGACTGGCCCGGGACTGGATGGCGTGATCCCGATGCCCGACGGCGCCGCGGTGATGCTGGTTCAGCACGTCGGGCCCAAGGGTCTAACCTCAATACGAGTCTTGCGACTTGACGGGACCGAGGCCATAGATGTCTGCCGATCAAGTCGATGGGGCGCGGAGCTCTTTCAGGGCTGGGTTGACGCGGAGATTCTCGACAACCTCGGCTCGTGGGAGCGGAGGATAGCCCGCGCTTGCGAAATGATTGACAAGGGGCACGCACGGTGATCACCGATTTCGAGTATGAGCTGGATAAGGCGGGGATTCGGCTCTCGATGAAGGACAAGGATGGAAAATACTGGGCGTTCACGTACGACCCTCGGTATCAGCTGAGGAGCGAGACGAAGTGGTCGCAGAAGGTGAACGGCTCTCGGCTGTATCAGTACGGATGGCTCTATGATCCGAACGGGAACCGGCTGGTCCAGCATCACGATGGAGTTCCGACGGACTACTCGTACGGTCTGAACAACGAGATGCTGGAGGCGGGTTCTGTGGACTTCACGTACGACCACTTCGGGAACACGAAGACGAAGGTGGCGAGCGGGAACACGACGACCTACCGCTGGGACGACGAGGGTCACCTGCTTGGGGTGGACTATCCCGGGACGACGAACGACGATTCTCACGAATACGATGGGGATGGCAAAAGGATGCGGTCGAAACTCGCGGGTGCAACGGAATGGCGGGAATTCGTGTATGATGAGTTAAGCGGAGAGATTCTGATGGAGTACACTTTGGTCGGTGGGACGTTTGCGGTGAAGGCTGTGAACACGTGGGGTCTTGGTTTGATCTCCTCGAACCGCGAAGGTGTGAAGCGTTACTTCCACTTCGACGCCCTCGGTTCGACTCGTGCGTTGACGGATTCGAGCGGGAATGTGACGGACACGTACGAGTACAACGCGTTTGGGGTCGTAGAGTCCTCGACGGGCACGAGCGTGAACCCGTTCCGCTTCATGGGGGAATGGGGATGGTACGACGCTGGCGCCATCGGCAGCGCCGGCACCGACTTGGTGTTTGCCACCGATGCGGTCCTACTGATCGGCGAAGGTCGATTCCTGGCACCGGCCGCGATATCTGGGAACCTATATCTCGCATACGTTGTAGGACGGTCGCATCCTGTCGCGGCTGGTACTGACCTGGAGTCAACACCCCGTCAGCGTTGCTGCCGTGAGTACCTGACCGGAGAGAAGAAGCCCCCCAGTATTCCGAAAGGCCTGCTGGAGTGCCTGCTGCAAGCCGGAGATGACATGAAAGACATTCGACAGTGCTACGATAAGTACTTAGCTGGCAAGGTAAAAAACGCTTCCATCGACAGTGTATGCGACTACATCGCATGCTACCGTATGGCGAAGCAGCTTGACGTCTACATCGGCGACTGCACCGCCGATTTATGCTCGTTTCCGAAGGAGCAGTACTGTCACGAGTGTTGCGCAATCAAGTACCATGCATGCATCTGCAAGGTCGCCCTTAAAGGCTCAAAGGCAGGTGACGCTGCGCTGACACGATGCTATGCAAACGCTCAAGCATGCCTTTTGAATTGCACATGAGGAGGAAGTTAGAATGATCCATCGAAGCACCGGTAGATTCGTTCGGGTCAGCACGGTCTTGGCGGTCACGGCGGTGGCGGCTGTTTGGGCCGTCTTGTGCGCTGACGCGCAACGGCTGGCTGACACGATGGTGGTCGAGTACAAAGCCAAAAGTACTGACACCTTTTCCTTCACGCTCAAACTCCCCAGGGGGTGGAAGGCGCTTGACATTGCTGAGGTACGGGCTGACGGAGTTGGCGTGATGTCGCGGCCCAACCTGGAGGGGCCGAACGGTGTGAGGGGAGTTGTCGATGCTGTGATCAAGGCTAATGACCCGGATACGGTTGAAGCGATCCGTACAGGATTCGACGACATCCGCCGCATATCCGAGGAGCGCTGGTTGGAGCGAACAAACGTGATTTCGTTCGGCGACTGGACGGCATTGCTGACGGTTAAGCCATTCCACAGCCAACTGCAGAAGGGAGCAACTTATGCGATGTTTGTATACATAACAACACGCAAAAGGGACCGCCTTTTGGGGATGAAGTTCTACTTTCCTTCTTCTCCGACCATCGACATGCTAGCAGAAGTTGAAATGATTGTGCGTAGCTTGAAAGAGACTTCCCAATGACTGTACCTCCATTGAAGGTGCACGAATACAACGGGGGTGGGACGGGCCAGTGGGGCTACTACGACGACGGGGCGATGGGTTCTTCGTCGGGCCTTCTCCTGCTCGGCGTGCGGTACTACTCGCCGGCGCACGGGCGGTTCTGGAGTTGGGATTCCGTGCCGAACGAGAATCTGTACGCGTACGTCGAGAACTCGGCGACGATCGCGATTGATCCGAGTGGGCTCTCAAGGGGTGCGGATTTCTGGAAGTGCTACAATTACAATATTCGCCGCGGCGTTCCTGGTCGCCAGGCATGTCAATTCTGCAAGCAGCAAACAGGTTCGAACGTCAATTGCGGTGCTTCGCGGTTCGACGTTCCGGGTATTCCGAAGCGCGTGGTACAGTGGGTGAGCGACTTTCACGTGAACTGTGGACCGGGCCGATTTAGTTGCTACGATTGTTGCGTGTGGCTAATGCTAACATGGCCGGGCGAGGCGTCATTCGTTATCGGTTATGTTGGATTCCGCAATTTCGTACCTTCAGCGAATCCAGCGAGTTGTGTCGACGCCTGCTTGGATGCCTGTGACGAGGCGCAAGGCGATAAGTGGGAGGGCGGAAAGGCTGCGCTACGTGCCTTCCTGAATTGCCTCGCGGGCGAGGCGAAGTTGGCCGTGGGCGGAGAAGTTGTAAAGAGTCTTTTCCCCATCGTAAGGAGGGTAGGCCTCGGATGATGCCGCGCCTTCCCCTGGTACTGTGCGCGTTGTATGCGGTCGGCTGCGCACCTGCACCGCACCCGTCTGACGATCAGCGAGCGCGAGACAAATGGGTTTCGTTGTTCATCTCGGCCCAACATGAAGGCAAAAGGTTTGGCGTTGACATTTCAGGCACGGTCTTTCAGTTGACAGCGGAGTCCATCTCCGTTGTCCCAGGTGCGCCCAATCTTACGTGGCCTTCCTACGCGCAGGTCGGATGGGACACTCTTTGGCTAGCGGGCCAGGGACAGGTGTATTATCGAAAGCTGACCGGTGGTCCATGGAGCACGATATCGCTTCCCTTCAGGGACGTTCTCCGACTGTACGCAACCGATGGGTATGCACTCGTAGCCGGGGACGGCGAGTTCGTAGTTGTCTCTACAAGCAAGAGCACAAGTCGGTTCTCATGTGACAGACCGGCACCTCCAGTCCTTGGCGCCCGCTCGGTTTGGTTCTTACAGGGCGGCAGCACGTGGCAACTCGAATTGAACAGTGGATCCAAGCGACGAGTTCCCGAGGGCGGCATCCCCCTCCTCGAGTGGCAAGGGCGGCTCGTATCGCTAAAGAGGGACGCCTCGGGCAACGAGCGGATTCAGGTCCTGGACGGTGCAGACGGCTCCGTGCTGTTTGACGACAGCATCGCGACCCCTCTCGACGGCAAGTATTGCACGAGTGGCGGTAACCTCTGGTACGTGACGCGCGAAGGAACCCTGCGCGTAGTGACGCCAGCGCTAAAGCCCAGCGGGATCGAGTTGGAACATGCTCTATTCACGGCAGTGACACCGATCGACGGCGGTGTCCTGTTGCAGCAACGGCGGGAGGGAGGAACGCAGCTGTCGGTCGCCCGATTGGATACCGGAACTGTCCGAGTCGCGGAGTGGCGGGTCAGCAAAGAGCGCGTTATCTGGTACGCTACATGTCAAGTCGGAGGGACGATATGGCTCTGCCTTCAAGACTCAGGATTCATTCCCATCGAGGCGCCGACGGGCGGATGACGGTACTGGGCCATCCAGGCGCTGCTCCGGGTCGAATCTCCTCGAACCGCGAAGGTGTGAAGCGGTACTTCCACTTCGACGCCTTAGGCTCGACTCGGGCTTTGACGGATTCGACGGGGTCGGTGACGGACACGTACGAGTACAACGCGTTCGGGGTGTTGGAGTCCTCGACGGGCACGAGCGTGAATCCCTACCGCTACGTGGGTCAGTGGGGCTACTACGACGACGGGGCGATGGGGTCTTCGTCGGGCCTGCTACACATTGCCGACAGTTATCTCCTCGTTCCGTTCGGTCGATTCGTTTCTCCGCCGTACATCTCAGAGTTTACTGTGGAGCAGGAGCCTGGGAAAAAGGTTAAGAACGGTGACTTGACTTGCTACAATCAAACATTTCGGAACTGTTGTACGGCCTGCGGTAAGTGCTTTACTAAGAAGATGGAGTGTGGTCCGTTCGTCGCTAGGCTTGGCGGAGCGCCTAGCGAGTGGCGTTGCGGAGACGTGATCGAGTGTTGCGTGCGCATTAAGGGCAAGCGAGACTGCAAGCGCTTCACGATTATCGATACGGGGAGGGCAACTTCCGCGATCATTGACTTGGGATGCTGCTACGCGCAGCAGATCGGGTGGTTGCCGGGTGGCACTGGCCGGATCCGAGGGATCTGCACCTTGGTTGGCCATCGCGACGTCACCCGGGAGTGTTGGAGCCATGATCAGTGTGAACCTCCTGATCAGCGAGGCGTGAACTGCGGAGGTAAGATCGGATCACCTGTTCCAGGCGGTGCGGCATGAGTGCTTGGTTGGCAGCCCTGGCGTTTTCGGTCGCGGGTCCGATCGGAGGGGGTCGCAGCGAGGTGTGCGTTGTCTACTTTGAACCCAGAATCGAGCTCGTCGCCCTCTCTGGTGCCAGCATCTCGACTGTCGTCGCGTTTGACACCCCGCCGCGAGGTAGAGATGGAATCGTGTTCGGCGAGGGTCGGGTTGCCTTCGGATCGGAACGTGATGGGGCATGGGTGTGGACGAAGGGCTCTGACCCCGTTCTCAATCAAGAGAACGGATCTGTGGTGGGCTTGCGCGGCTCGAGGGTGGTAGTGCGAGCGCGAGGGGGAGAGGTGATAGAAGCGGGCGCGTCCGGGGCACGCGCTGGATCACCAGGTCTTAGCATATTGCGATATGTTGACTCCGGACCCGATGGAGCGGTGTGGTCGTGGTTCGAGCTGGGGACAGGGATTGTAGTCGAGGGTGGAGGCGGACATGCAAAGCTCAACACCGGATCAGCCAGCTTGTATCGTGTCAACCGGCTAGGACCGAATCGTTTCTTTGCGGTTGCCCGTTGGGATGGGCAGGTGCAGGTGTGGCTCGTCGAAGGCTCGACGGCTCGCAGGCTTTGGATGTCTGCACCGAGCCGTGGTGACGCCTTTGTGGATAGGGATGGCAACGTTGTCGTCTTGCGATACATTGAGTCGGGAAAGGGCGTCGCAACCGCCGTGTCCCGCTTATCGCGTGATGGGAACGCTACACGGATCGCGCTGCTGCCTGGTGAGTTCGTCGGTGTCGACTTGGATGCGAGAAATCGTTACCTGTGGGCGGTTCGATCGGACAGGTCTCACGGTGGCAATCCCATGGTGCAGGTTGACCTTGCGACGGGCCGCGCGTCGTTGGTACGAGACTGGGTGGACGTGGCGTTTCTTTTGCGACACGAAGGAGGTTGGATCTTCGAGTGAGGCTGGATCGTGTTTTGGAGTCCTCGACGGGCACGAGCGTGAACCCCTACCGCTATGTTGGCCAGTGGGGCTACTACGACGACGGCGCGATGGGGTCTTCGTCGGGCCTTCTTCTTCTCGGCGTGCGGTACTACTCGCCGGCGCACGGGCGGTTCTGGAGCTGGGATCCTGTGCCGACCTTGAATCTCTATGCGTACGTCGAGAACTCGGCGACGATGGCGATTGATCCGAGCGGTGAGCAAGACAAGGATCCTAAGAGGGTTGCAGCAGGGCGCAAAGCGTGGAAGACGACTGTCCGGCGGATCCAAGAGCGTTTCGGGAGGAAGATTGGATGGATAGGTATTATCACCGCAATTGTTGAATGCCTGCTCGATGCGGCGGAATCGAGTTACGAGACGCCGGACGACGCAGCTGATGTTTGCGTGGGTTGTTGTCGGAACCTGGCTTTAGCTGCTGGTAGTTTGGTGGGATCAGTTGGCGGGAGTCCAATTCTGGGCAGCGCGGTGGGTGCAGGCATTGGTTTCGTTGGTGGACGGCTGTTGTGCGATGGCCTTTGCTGTCTGTTTTTCCCGACCGCGATTCGCTGTGGCGGCTACGGTCTATGGCCCTTTGAACCGCAGCCGGGTAGGTCAGTACCCGTGCCAGCGCGGATTTCAGGCGAGCCGATGGTAGGGTAACGTGGACCTGCTGCTGCAATCACATGGAGGATTTCGCGAGTGAGTCGACACGCCATTGGACTGACTCTCATCATTCTGTACTTTGGGGTCGGCGCGTTCTTGATCGCAGCATCTTCGCGGCTGCTGCGGGTGCCTGATCATGTGCTGCAGTTAGGCATTGGTCTGGTAGCGGTGTTCTACGCAGCAGGGGTCTCAATGCTTCCCCCACGCCACGAGAGGGCGGTGAGGATCGTGAATTACCTTCTTGGCCTTGCTGCCAGCCTTGTGATTTGCGGCGTCATAATTGGAATGACGATTGGTACGCCTGTACCTTCAAAGCGTATTTTCTTGGTGGTGCTGGGGATCATAGCCGGCATCGTGGCGGTTTTCTCGGCCGTCTGCTTGCTATCGGTCCTCATCTCTTCGGACGATGGCAGCGAGAGTTAGGGCACGATGCCGTACGTTAGAAGGACGCTCGACAAGAAGGAATCGGGAGCGGTGATCGCCGATTTCGAGTATGAGCTGGATAAGGCTGGGATTCGGCTCTCGATGAAGGACAAGGATGGAAAATACTGGGCGTTCACGTACGACCCTCGGTATCAGCTTCGGAGCGAGACGAAGTGGTCGCAGAAGGTGAACGGCTCTCGGCTGTATCAGTACGGAT